>Ga0315279_10009035_pt1 | contig 11963 bp, 10 predicted proteins | sample YL17G06_20_MG_FD_203694 | JGI IMG/M metagenome (GOLD analysis project Ga0315279, IMG submission 203694) | Sediment microbial communities from Yellowstone Lake, YNP, Wyoming, USA - YL17G06_20 | ecosystem: Environmental > Aquatic > Freshwater > Lake > Sediment | place: USA: Wyoming | collected...
GACGTCCTCGACAAGTACGCCCGGCGCTACCTGCACATCCACATCGACGAGTTCCAGGACACCAACATCGCCCAGTACGTGCTCGCCCGCCAGCTCGCCAGCGGCCACGGCAACATCTGCGTGGTGGGCGACCCCGACCAGTCCATCTACACCTGGCGGGCGGCCGACCTGCGCAACATCCTCAACTTCGAGCGCGATTTCCCCAACGCCCGCGTCGTCTATCTGGAGCAGAACTATCGCTCCACCCAGACCATCCTCAATTCGGCCCACAACGTCATCAGCGTCAACCGCCAGCGCAAGGAGAAGAGCCTGTGGACGGAGAACGAGCGTGGCTCGCGGGTAGTGGTGCGCGAGGCCTACGACGAAGAGGAGGAGGCGACCTTCGTGGCCGAAGAGGTGGAGGCGCTCACCAAGGACGACTCCTACTCGCCCCGCGCCTTCGCCGTCATGTACCGTACCAACGCCCAGTCCCGCCCCTTCGAGGAGGCATTCGTCCGCCGCGGCATCCCCTATCGCCTGGTGGGCGGCACCCGCTTCTACGAGCGGCGCGAGATCAAGGACCTCCTGGCCTACCTCCGCCTGGTTCACAACCCCTTCGATGCCGTCTGCCTCCTGCGGGTGATTAACGTGCCGCCGCGAGGCATCGGCCAGCGCAGTGTCCAGGAGCTGGGCCGCTGGTCGAAGGAACTGGCGATACCGCCCTACGCCGCCCTCCAGCTCCTGGCCGAGCAGGAATCGCCCTCCGCTCATGCTGAGCCTGCCTCACCCGCTCATGGTGAGCCTGTCGAACCATCCTCCGACACACCTGCCACGAGCGATGCCCCGTCCTCTCACCCCTTCCAGAAGCGAATCGCCGCTGCTCTCCTACGCTTCCTGGAGCTGCTCAACGAGCTGATCAGCGCTGCCCCCTCACAGCCTCTGTCCGATCTCCTGGACGCCATCATCGCCAGGGCCAACTACCGCCGCCACCTGCTGGAGGACTTCCCCGACGGCGAGGAGCGTTGGGAGAACGTGCAGGAGCTGCGGGCGGTGGCCAGCCAGTACGATGAGCTGGCCCCGGCCGAGGCCCTGGCCCGCTTTCTGGAGGACGCGGCCCTCATCACCGACATCGACGAGTACGACGAGAAGGCCGACGCCGTGACTCTCACCACCCTTCACGCCGCCAAGGGGCTGGAGTTCCCGGTGGTGTTCATCGTGGGCATGGAGGAGGGCCTGCTGCCCCACATGCGCTCCTACGACGACCCCGCCCAGATGGAGGAGGAGCGCCGCCTGTGCTACGTGGGCATGACCCGCGCCCAGGAGCGTCTGTACCTGCTGCGAGCCTTCCGCCGCGCCTTCGGTGGCCACAATCCGGCCTCTCGCTTCCTGGCTGACATACCGTCGGACCTGGTGACCACCCGTGAGCGCATCCCCACGGTCATGCCGACCCGCGAGCGGTTCATCGCTGCTGCCACCACCGCTCACCCTGAGGAGCGCCCCAAGCGGCTCGATGTTGCCTTCGCTGCTGGCGACCATGTGCGCCATGCCAAGTTCGGCGAGGGCATCGTGGTGAGCTGCCAGGAGGAGAAAGGCGGCGACCAACTGGTGATCGTGGCCTTCAAGGGCGAGGCAGGCATCAAGCGCCTGCTGCTCAGCTTCGCCCCGCTGGAGCACCTATCGGCCGGTGAGGGCTAACCTCATCCAAAATAGGAGGAAAGAAACATGCCATTCCTTGTGACGTCGCCTGATATCGATTGGGATCGCGTCACCGATTGGCTCCTCACTCACGGCCTGCGCATACTCCTGATCCTGGCCCTGGCCCTGGTGGCCGATCTTGTTCTGAGGCTGGTCGTGCCGCGCGTCATTCGCCCGACGGTTGCCCGCCAGATGAGGGGCAAGCCCGGCGAGGAGATCGAGCAGCGGAGCCACACCCTGGTTGCCGTTCTGCGCGGGTCGAGCCGATTCGTCCTGGTCGTCTGGGCCCTGTTCACCATCCTGCCCGAACTGGGGGTCAACATCACGCCCATGCTGGCCAGCGTCGGCATCGCCGGCATCGCCCTCGGCTTCGGTGCCCAGAGCCTGGTCAAGGACGTTCTCACTGGCCTGTTCATCCTCATCGAGAATCAGTACAGCAAGGGCGACGTGGTGACCGTGGCCGGCATCACCGGCCAGGTGGAGGAGGTGGGCCTGCGCCGCACCGTCCTGCGCGACCTCGACGGCGTGGTCCACCACGTGCCCAACAGCCAGATAGCGGTGGCCAGCAACCTCACCCAGGAGTGGTCGCGGGTGAACCTTAACGTGAGCGTGGCCTACGGCGAGGACCTGGATAGGGTGTTCGAGGTGATAAACCGCGTCGGCCGCGAGCTGGCCGCCGACGCCGAGTTCGGGCCGCTGATCCTGACAGCGCCACAGGTGCTGCGGGTGGAGGCCTTCGGGGAGTCGGGCATCGCCATCAAGATCCTGGGGGACACCGAGCCCATCCGCCAGTGGGAGGTGCTGGGCGAGCTACGCAAGCGGCTGATCCGCGCCTTCGTCGAGGAGGGGGTGCGCGTTCCCTACCCGCCGCACGTCATAGCGGGTTCAACCTCGTGAGCGCGCCAGTGCGCTAGTCACCCCCCTTCGACGGCGGTTCGCCAGCCACTGTGGGGGCAGAGTTCGCCAGTTCCAGTTTCTGCGCGATCCTTCTCTCCACATCCTCAAGCGGCTTGAGTGAGATCTCCTGTCCCATCGGTCTTCCCTTCTCGTCATAGTCGAACGGGTTGTCGAGATCGCTGATCAGCAGGATGAGGTAGCTCAAGAAGCACGCGACTATGCCGACAAGGAACACCGATTCGTACCATGGGTGGATCTTAACGGTTAGTAGGCCAAGCAACACCAAGACAGTGACCACCTTAGCCATGGTTTGGCCAGAGGAGACAAAAGCGGTCTCACGAATAGTGTGGATGCGGGTTACCGTGCGCGATATCGCGTTCTGCTCCTGCTTCAGGCGCACGATGAAGTTGGCTTGAGTAAATGGCTCGAAGGCCATGAAGAAATCGCCCAGGCCGTAGACCTTATCCATGAGGTTCTGAGTGCGCTCATCTTTGCAGAACCAGCGCCTTAATGCAGATGTGAGGTCGAGCACGTATTGCAGGCAGTCCCTGGCGGGCGCTGCTTGCTTGTGGCGCCAAAGGAGGAGGCAATCTTCTGCAATGGACTCCATGCCGGCAGCCAGGTCCCCGGGTAGCTTCTCGCTCTCTTTGTAGTCCGAAAGGACGCCGTTGAGGATGAAGCTCAGCACGAACACGTCCGCCGTGATGATCGTCACGATCAGCGGGCTCAGTGAGATGCGCTCCAGATCAGCCAAGTCAAGGAGCAGCCTCACGCCGACAATCACTAGAGCGATGGCAAGGGCCCTCAGAGGCAGACGCCATGATGGCAAGAGGGCCCCCTATTCTTTCGTGTATTGAACCCATCTAGGACCTATGAGACGTCGCTGGCTACCTCGCGTCTGGTCTGTGACGCCCATAATACGCGATGAAGCGCCGGCAGGCTAGCACCTGGCCGGGCGCGGCCACCCCCCCTACCCCTTGATCACCCCGATCGGCCGCAGGCGGGCCACCCTCAGGGCGATGCCGGCATCGTGCAGGACGTCCACCACCTCCGCCACGTCCTTGTAGGCCTCGCTGGCCTCCTCGGCCAGGGCGGCCTTGTTCTGGGTTCGCACCAGGATCCCCTTGTCCGCCAGGCGGGCAGCGATGTTCACCCCCTGCAGCGCCCGTATGGCGGCGTGGCGGCTCATCAAGCGGCCCGCCCCGTGGCAGGTCGAGCCCCAGGTCTCGGCCATCGCCCGCTCGGTGCCCACGCAGATGAAGGAGTAGCGCCCCATATCGCCCGGCACCATCACCGGCTGGCCCACCGCCTGGTACTTGGCTGGCACATCGGGATGGCCGGGCGGGAAGGCGCGCGTCGCCCCCTTGCGGTGGATGCAAAGGGTCATCTCCTTGCCGTCCAGGTGATGGCGCTCGATCTTGGCGATGTTGTGGGCGACGTCGTAGATGATGTTCATGCCCAGCTTCTCGGGGTCGCGCTTCAGCACCTTGGCGAAGGCCTGGCGAACCCAGTGGGTGATCATCTGGCGGTTGGCGAAGCCAAAGTTGCCGGCGGCGAACATGGCCCCTAGGTAGTCCTGCCCCTCCTTGGAGGCGATGGGGGCGCAGGCGAGCTGCTTATCGGGCAGGAAGACCTTGACCTTCCCCTCGACAGCGGTCAGCCCCCCCTTCTCCGGGAACTGGATGCCGTGCTTGGCCGCCGAGGCCTCCATCTTGTCCAGGTAGTCCTGGCAGGTCTGATGACCGAGGCCGCGGGAGCCGGTGTGGATGAACACCATGATCTGGCCCACGACATCGATGCCCATAACGCGCGCCGCCTTCTCATCGAAGATCTCGTCCACCACCTCGAGCTCCACGAAGTGGTTGCCCGAGCCGAGCGTCCCCAACTGGGGCGCGCCCCGCTCCCTGGCGCGATGGCTGACCTTGGTGGGGTCGGCGCCGGGCAGGGCACCACCGCTCTCGATAGCCTCCAGGTCCTGGGGCCAGCCATAGCCCTTCTCCACCGCCCAGCGGGCGCCCCTGGCCAGGACGTTATCGATCTCCTGCATCGACACCTTCAGCAGCCCGGAGAGTCCAAGGCCGGCCGGCACATCGCGGAAGATCTGGTTCAGCAGCGCCGGCACGTGCGGGGCCAGCTCGTCCTCGCGCAGGTCGGTGCGGATCACCCGCACGCCGCAGTTGATGTCATAGCCCACGCCGCCCGGCGAGACGACGCCGTCGTCCAGGCGGGTAGCAGCCACCCCGCCGATGGGGAAGCCGTAGCCCCAGTGGATGTCCGGCATGGCCAGGGAATAGCCGACAATGCCCGGCAGGAAGGCCACGTTGGCCACCTGCTCGATGGCCTCGTCTCCGGCCATGGCGTCCAGCATCTCCTCGCTGGCGTAGATGCGGCCGGGGACGCGCATGCCGGCCTTGTAGTCGCGCGAAAGGTCCCAGCGCAGCTCATCTACTCGCTGCAGGATCTGCTTCCAGTTCTTAGCCATCTTCCACCACCCCTATATGTCCAGCAGTACCTGGACGCGATAGCCGTCCTCGTCCTCGCCCACCTCCAGCATGTGGCGGGTGATCGCCTTGACCCCCGCGCCCAGCTCGTGCCGCTGGCGGTCGATCTTCTCGCCGTAGGCACTGGCCCGGAGGCAGTAGGGCTCCATCTCCCTGATCTCGAATCGTCTGAAGACGAGGCCGTCGACATCGGAGAAGTAGACAAGCTCCGACAGCCAGGCCACCAGCAGGCTGGGCCAGTCGTGAGCCTCCACCGCCAGCGAGCGCTCTTCCACCTCCCGCACGCCGTTCAGGTTGACCATGACAGAGAACATCCCCTCCGCCGCATGCACGAAAGCCTCGGCCAGGGTTGTACCGTGGGCTACCACGCCCACGTCGGCTGTATGCTCTAGGAGCTCGAAGGGCGCGCGTTTGGTCGCCAAAGCTGGTAGAATCTCCCTCCGACGCCAGTATGTCACCTGGCGCTCGAGGCCGTCAACGAGAGCTTTCGCCTGGCGGTTAACCTTAGGCGGCGGTGAAACATTCTATTAGAGGTAACGTCTATCCACTAGGGGGACAGAGGGAGCAAGCTGTTGTTTCGATGCATTTGCCGGCCAGGACTAACCCTCCTGGCGACGGCCTTCCTGCTGGCCTTGGGGGCAGGCCAGAGTCTGGCTCAAGAGGCGCCTTCCATCGTCATCACCGCGCCGGCAGAGGGAGAGGTTCTCTCCGGGCCGGATATCACCGTCAGCGTAGCCCTCAGTGGCTTCACCATAAGCGTGCCCCTGGAGCCGAAGCGCGAGCCCAACAAAGGGCACATCGCCTACTTCCTGGACGTCGAGCCCTTCTTCGACCTGCCCACGCCTCTGGGCGACGACAACATCATCCATTCGGGACGCACCTCAGAGACATTCGTCGGCGTAGCAGATGGCGAGCACGCGATCTACGTTTGCCTGGTCTACGACGACAACACCTGCATCGACCCGGCCCTGACGGACTCCGTGCGAGTCAGCGTCGGCGCGCCTCCACCGACGACGACCCCCTTGCCAGAGGCCACACCAACGCCAGAGCCGCCCCAAGAGACGCCAACGCCTCCGCCGCCAACCCCATCCCCAACCGAGGAGCCACCCCCGCTGGAGACACCCGTCCAGACGGAGACGCCGCTGGCGAGCCCGACTGCCGCGCCCCCGAAGCCGAGCCCAACCACCCAACCCCCGACGACAGTGCCCCTGACACCAACGGCGACGCCTGCCGCCGGCATCGCGCCGGGCACAGCGCGCGATAGCGGGACGGACTTATCCATCTGGTACGCCGGAGTCGCAGGGGCAGTGGCCCTAATAGTAGTCGGCGCACTCGCCCTCTGGTGGATGGAGAGGTCTAGAGGAAGACGCTAGCCAGCAGCCCCTCAGGGCGAGCCCTCCTCAGCCCGAAGGCGCTCCTTGGCCGCTCTCCACAGCCCTTCCTGCTCCGCCAGGGGCATATCGGCCAGGCTGCCGCCCTGCTCGCGGGCCAGGGTCTCCATAGTGGTGAAGCGCTGGCAGAACTTGCGGTTGGCCTGTCGCAGGGCTTCCTCGGCGTTCAGGTCGAGGTAGGAAGCCAGGTTCACCAGGAGGAAGAGGACATCGCCCATCTCCTCTCGCTTGTGATCCAGCTCGTCTGCCTCGGCCAGCTCCTCTAGCTCCTCCCCCAGCTTGTCCAGCACGTCCCTCGTTTGGCGCCACTCGAAGCCCACGCTGGCCGCTCTGGCCAGCAGCATCTGGGCGCGAGCAAGGGCGGGCATCGCCTGGGGAACTCCGGCCAGGGCCGAGCCCTCGGGGCCCCTCTCCTCGCGCTTCAGCGCCTGCCAGCGCACCATGACCTCCTCGGGCGAATCGGCCTGCTCCTCGCCGAAGATGTGAGGATGGCGGCGCACGATCTTGCTGGCGATGCCATAGATGACGTCTGCCAGGGTGAATTCCTGGGCCTCTTCGGCGAGCTGGATGTGGAGGAATACCTCCAGAAGGAGGTCGCCCAACTCGTCGCACAGCCTCTGGGAGTCGCCCTCGTCCAAAGCGGCCAGCGCTTCGTAGGCCTCCTCTAGCAGGTAGGGCTTGAGGGAGGCATGGGTCTGAACCCGATCCCACGGGCAGCCATCGGGCCCGCGCAGGCGAGCGAGGATCGCCCTGAAGCCCTCCAACGTGCGCAGATCCCCTTCCGATATACCCATGGCACCCGTCCTTTCCTTCTTGACCGTCGCTCGATTATAGGTATGGGCCTTTCTCGTTGACAAGAGGAAGGGCCGCTCCTAATATGGCTCTAGATAGCCCGCCAGGAGGCAGCCGCGGCGGAGAGGAGGCATAAGCTGGGCCTCGTCCCGAGGATTGCGACGATCCTCTTCTTCATCAGCATGCCCCTCTTGCTGATCACCACCAACGTGCGCTGGGCCGCCAACGAGGTGCGCCTCTATCACTACAGCTTCGCCAAGTACGACGCCGAAGCCACCACCGGCATCTCGCGCAGCCAACTAGACGGGGCAGCTGATAGGCTGGTGCGCTACTTCAACAACGACGAGGAGACCATCCGAATCCTTGTGCAGCAGGATGGCCGCCTTGTGCCCCTGTTCAACGAGCGAGAGACAAGCCACCTGACCGACGTCAAGAACCTGCTTCGCGCGGTCTTTCGGGTGCAGGAGGCTTCGCTGGCCTTCGCGCTGGTGTTCGTGGTGGCCGTGTTCATCTGGGCGGCCGATGCTTCCCTGCGCGTTCTGGCCCGAATCATCCTCCAGGCCTCTCTGCTCACCCTGGGCCTGCTGGCCCTTTTTGCCGTCCTGGCGCTGGTGGGCTTCGACGAGATCTTCCTGCGCTTTCACCTGGTGGCCTTCACCAACGACCTCTGGAAGCTTGACCCGGACACCGACCACCTCATCCAGATGTTCCCCCGCGACTTCTGGTTCGATGCCACCATGCTGATAGCAGGCCTGGCCGCCTTGGAAGCCATGCTATTGGCCTCGCTATCGGCCATCTACCTAGGAGTGAGGCTGCGGCTGAGGGCGGGGCCTCCGGCGGCGGGTCAACCGAGGACCTAGCCCAGGGAGCAGGTGGAGCAGGACGAGCTAGCGCAGGTGTCGCAGGCCGAGCCGCCGCCTATGGGCTCCATCTCGCCGCCGGCTCCCTTGCTCACGGCCGAGAAAACGGACAGCACCCGCTGCGCCCCCGCATGACCCTTGGGGCAGGTGGCCGTACCGTTGGAGCGCCTCATAGGGCACAGCAGCTCGAACCTCGTTTCGCACTGGGGGCAGTAGTACTCGTAGAGGGGCATCTGACGCTTATCTCCCTAGCTTCGTCCTCAGGTTCTACTCCAGGTAGTCCTTCAGCTTCTTGCTGCGCGACGGGTGGCGCAGCTTGCGCAGGGCCTTGGCCTCGATCTGGCGGATGCGCTCACGGGTGACGCTGAACTCGCGCCCCACCTCTTCCAGGGTGCGGCTGCGCCCGTCCTCCAGCCCGAAGCGCAAGACTAGCACTTTCTGCTCGCGCGGAGTGAGAGACGAGAGCACATCAGCCACCTGCTCCTTGAGGAGCTGATGCGAGGCAGCGTCGGCGGGGGCGATGCTGCTGTGGTCCTCAATGAAGTCGCCTAGGTGGCTGTCCTCCTCTTCGCCGATGGGTGTCTCCAAGGATACCGGCTCCTGAGAGACCTTGACGATCTCCCGCACCTTCTCGGGCGTTATCTCCATATCGGTCCCGATCTCCTCGCTGGTGGGCTCACGGCCGTACTCCTGCACCAGGCGGCGGCTGACTCGCACCAGCTTGTTGATCGTCTCCACCATGTGCACAGGAATGCGGATGGTGCGCGCCTGGTCGGCGATAGCGCGGGTGATGGCCTGACGGATCCACCAGGTGGCGTAGGTGCTGAACTTGTAGCCCTTGCGGTAGTCGAACTTCTCCACCGCCCGGATGAGGCCGATGTTGCCCTCCTGGATGAGGTCCAGCAGGGACATGCCCCGCCCGATGTACTTCTTGGCTACGCTGACCACTAGTCGGAGGTTGGCCTCGGTCAGGCGCTTCTCTCCCTTGAAGCCGTCCTCCTTGACGTTCAAGAAATGGCTGCGGAAGCGATCCTCATAGTGAGACAGCTTCTCATTCAGGTCTTCCCTGGGCGGCAGAATAGCCTTCTCGCTGCCGCCAGCCACCATGGCCAGGGCCACCAGCTCCGGCGTGAGAATGTGGGTGACGATGGACAGACGAACCAGCGAGCGCTCCGCCTCCCCATGCTCCATGGATAGGCTCTCTGGCAGGAGGGTGGCCAGCCCTTGGTCGATCTCCCCGTCCACGGCCTGGCGGAAGGCGGGTTCGCCAATGAGACGAGCCAGGGGGAGCCCCTTGAGACCCAGGGCCTTGGCCACCACATCCCTGACCGGCGACAGACGATGCGCCTCCCCCAGGAGAACGCCCATAACCTCCGCCGCCGTGGGCGGTTGGCCGTTGACCTCCTGCCAGTTCTTCTCCAGACGCTGGATATGCTTGCCATCCTCCCTCTGGCGGGCGAGTCGCTTCTCATCCTGAGCGGTAAGGAGATGCACCTTGCCGATCTCGCGGAGATACATCCGTACGGGGTCGTCGATGCCTTCCTGCTCCCCCAGCTCGAGGTCAACCTCGGCCCCCTCCTCACCCTTCAGCTTGGCCACCGTCCTAGTCTCCGACCACTCCCCCACCACCAGCGGTATCTGGCGGGTCAGACGAGGCAACGGCCCCTCCTTCTGTTCCAGGATGTCCTCGTCGTCCTCAGTCAACAGACGATCCACCTTTTCCTCCACGAACTCGTCATCCGTTTCCGATTCGCTAGTGTCCTCAGAGAGGTCATCAGCGGCGTCATGGCCCGCGCGCTTCCGCCGAAAAAGAAAATCCTGAAATCGATTTCCCTTCTCGAAGAGATCAGCCATTCACTTCCACCTGCGGACCATTGCCCGCGAGCTCATCATCATCTATCTCTATTCTACTACTTTGATGCAGTCTTATGCCTATTTCCATATCCCTCAGCTGCAGAGCAGCCGCCTGGCACACCTCCTGCGAGCCCACTTCTGCGGGCAGCGAGCGCGAGCGCCAGGCCTCAGCGGCTGCCGCCAGCTCGTCCACGCCGGTCGGGCCGCTTTCGGCCTCGCGAGCGGCCAGAGCAGCACTGCTGGCCTGCTTTATCGCCTCCAGGTCTCGCTGCTCCAGGCGACGCAAACAATCGTGCAGAGCGGCCCTCGCCCCCTGCTCGTTGAAGGGCGGCACATTCATCGCCGCTATCCGCTGCAGGTGCTCTTCCAGCTCCACGGCAATGGCCTGGCGCATCTCCTCCCCATCGGGGCACCTCTGCCAGGCCTGCAGTAACTGGCGATTCTCGCTATACCAGAAGACGTCCGGCGAGAGAGCCAAGCCGTCCGCCCGCAGCTCGGGGTAGCGCAGGAGGAGAACAAGACAGTACTCCTCCCGCATGTCGCGCAGAGGCCTCGCCTCCGCCGCGGCCTCCCTTTGGCCCGCCGCCTCCCTGCCACGGCCCTGCTTGCGGCCTCGGCGAACGAGCATCTGATGCAGATCCGTTTCCTTGACCTGAGCCAGGCGGGCGAGCCGCTGCAAGTAGTGGGCTTGCACAATCCTATCGCCGATGGCTGCCAGCAGCGGCAGCAGCTCCTCCACCGCCTGCGAGCGCTGCCGCGGCTGGGAGAGGTCGAGAGCGGAGCTCACTGCCTCGAACTTGTAGTCCAGCAGCGGCTGGGCGCCTGCCAGCAGGGCTGACCAGGCCTCCGGATCGCTTCGAATCACCTGGTCAGGATCGCGGCCCTCGGGCAGAATGAGCACCCGGATGTCGCGCTCCAGTATGTCCTGGTATTCCACTGCCCGCAGTGTTGCCTCCTGACCGGCGCTATCCGCGTCCAAGGCGAGAACGATATCGCGGCTGAAACGCTTCAGGAGGCGCACCTGACGCTCACCGAGGGCTGTCCCCATGGAGGCCACCACATTGGCGAAGCCGTGCTGATGGGCGGTGATGGCGTCCATGTACCCCTCTACAATCACCGCCAAACCCTCGCGCCGGATGTGCTCCTTCGCCTTGTCCAGAGCGTACAGGAGGCTGCCTTTGTCGAAGATGGCCGTCTGGGACGTGTTCAAATACTTGGGCTGACTTTCCTCCTCCCCCTCGATGGGCAGCGAGCGGCCGCCAAAGCCCACCACCCGCCCTCGCATATCGGTGATCGGGAACATGATGCGCTGACGAAAGAGATCGCGCAGCCCCCGCTCGCCCTCGACGGCCAGGCCGGCCGCCACCAGCTCCTCACCGCCATAGCCACGCTCCCGCAGGTGCTGGCAAAGGCCATCCCAGCCGCTCGGGCTGCAGCCAATCTGAAAGTCCTGGATGGCCTTCAGGTCCAGGCCGCGCTCCTCCAGATACCGCCTTGCCCTTTGACCCGCCTCGCCGGAAACAAGCGCCCGGTGGTAGAAGCGAGCAGCGGCCTCATTGGCCTCCCGCAGCTTATCCCTTTCGGCTTCCTCCTCCGGTCGCCGCTCCGCCAGCGTCACGCCTGCCCGCTCGGCCAATAGGCGCAGGGCCTCCCCGAACTCCAGGTTCTCCTTCTTCATCACGAAGGAGAAGATGTCGCCGCCGGTGCCGCAGGCGCCGAAGCAGTGCCAGCTTTGCCTCTCCGGCGAGACGAAGAAAGACGGTGTGCGCTCGCTATGGAAGGGGCAGACGGCCTTGTAGTTCCGACCCGCCTTCTGAAGCTGGACATACTGGCCCACGACGTCCACTATGTCCAGCCGCTGCTTCACCTCATCGACGACGCCCATAACATAACCAACCGAACAAATGAGCAGGCATGATTATACACCAGGGGTTGGCCCACCCCAAATATAGAACCGCGCCTGCCGCCAAAAGTTACGGACAAATGCCGCCGCC
>Ga0315279_10009037_pt1 | contig 11962 bp, 4 predicted proteins | sample YL17G06_20_MG_FD_203694 | JGI IMG/M metagenome (GOLD analysis project Ga0315279, IMG submission 203694) | Sediment microbial communities from Yellowstone Lake, YNP, Wyoming, USA - YL17G06_20 | ecosystem: Environmental > Aquatic > Freshwater > Lake > Sediment | place: USA: Wyoming | collected...
TGTGCGGCCAGGAGCAGGTTCTGGGCCGCCGCCGCGCAATCCACGACCCAATAGCCCGCCGAAAGCTCCAGGCGAAGGTCCCCACATATCAGGATGCCCAGCGGGGCACGCGCCGCCATGGCCGCGTTGGGATTGATCTTCGACATTTGCTGGAGGATCTTCCGGTCGGTCACGACCACGAACTGCCACGGCTGGGCATTGCGGGCACTCGGCGCGCTCATGGCCGCTGCCAGGACCTTCTCGATAAGCTCCTCGCGCACGGCCATGTCTTGGTACTGACGGATGCTTCGCCGCGTGAGGATGGCATCTAATGCGTCCATTTTCATGTTCTCCACATTGCGACGGCAGACAGGAATGTCTGCCCTCCTGTTGGCACGGCAGACAGGAATGTCTGCCCTCCTGTTGGCACGGCAGACAGGAATGTCTGCCCTCCTGTTGGCACGGCAGCGGTCTAGGGTGGGACAATCGCAGCGCAGTCCCACCAATAAGCCGCGGCAATCCCGGTGGGACCGCGCTGCGCTTGTCACACCCTACGGTCTACACTCACTTTGCCCATGTCTCAAGCGGCGTCAACTCCGGCGCTTTTGCGTCGCTCCCCTCGGCAACAAACACGACCGCAAGCCGCACGGGCTTCTCGCCCCCGGGCACCTTCACGACTAGCTTGGTCACGTCCGGCTGTTGGCGCTGCGGCGGCGGGGCGCTCGCCGCTGCGGTTGAAAACGCGGCACCGGCCGGCGCAAGGAGCCTCGCCACGAGCCTCTTGCCGCCCTGGCTCAGCACCGCGCGCGCGCCGTCCACTTGGATCTCTGCCCGGGTGTGCATCTGCCATGTGATCTCCGACCCAGCGGCCCCGTCGATCTCGTCCTGCACGAGCACCTGGCGCCGGTCGATCAGGGCGATCCCGCGGCAAACCTTCTTGGCCTGCCCCCGGTAGGCCGCCGAAAGATCGGCCACCGCGTGGGCCCGCGTGGGTGTGGACGAGAACGCGACGATGGGCGCCACGGCCTTCGGGTCCTGATTCTTGCCGTCGATCAAGAGCGTGTTGTGGCCCGCGGTATTGAGACGATAGTAGGTCCATCGCTTGTTGCCGAAGTAGGCGGGCAGGTTGTAGTCGTCGGCCCCCAGGTCAATCGCCCATCGCTGGCCAACGGCGTCGAGGAGAAAATTGCCCAGCTCCAGGTGGCTGTGGTTCACCTTGTTGTCGCCCGCCTTGAAGCCGACGAACACCGCCTCCGGGTCGTTCCACCGGCTCCGCATCATGACCACGTCCACGTGCCGGAAGTGGCGGTCAGTCGGGTACCCGTCGGGCGGTCCGCCGCGGGGATCGAACCACCAGAGGGCCAGCGCCGAAGCCCCGCCCACGTACTCCCGCTCGTGCCACGCGAAGAGCGGCCTGTCGAACTTGCGGGCAAGCCAGAACATCTGCGGGGCCTGGCCCATGCCGGAGCTGCCGTCGGCAAAGGCGAACGCCAGCCGAGTCGGCGTGACAAAGTGGATGCGGAAGTCGCCGGTGGTCGAAAAGCCGGGGAATTGGCTCAGCCCGAAGTCGGTCCCCAGGGCGCTCTCCAGCCCGGCGAGCATGTAGACGTTGTAGCTCGTGGCGTAGCTCCAGTATCCGGGGCCTTCGCCGCAAGCGCCGTCGGGGGCGAACTCCGCCATCGCCAGTTGCACCGACTGGACCGCCTGGTGGACGATGTACGCGGCCAGTTTTGGCTCGTCTTCAGCCACGGCCAAGGCCCCCAGCGAAATCCCGCCGTTGCAGACCTGGTTCCAGTTGTGCCGCGACGTGGACCACCAGCCCCGCTTGCGGTAGATCTTCTCTGCCTCCCGAAGACCCTTCTCGACGATGGCCTTGCGGATGGCCGTGCGTTGCTCCGGCGTGAGCACGTCGTAGAGCCAGTCGTAGCCCACGGCCAGGGCGTGGGTCATCTCGGCCGTGTCCAGAAAGTGCGATGGGTTCCAGTCGTCGAACGCCGCGGCCGTGACCATCTCCTGGATCGCCCGGTCCGCGTAACGGCGGTCGCCGTCGATCCGATAGACGGTCGCCAGCGTGTAAACACGCCGGAGGCACGTGCGGCTCTGGTCCAAAAGCCGCGGGCCAATGAGCCGGTGCTGCACGGGCTTTTGCGTGAGGCACCGGTCGGCCTCTCGCTTGACTTGCTTGTAGATCTCGCCGGCCCGAGAGTCCTCGGCGATGAGCTTCTTCACGCGATCAAGATCGGCCGGCAATCCGACGAGGCGAGGGTGCTCGGGCCGGAGCGTCTTCAGGACCTCCGATTCGGCAGGGACCTTGACCGCGTCGGGCGGCGCGGCGACGACGAGCAACAAAGCGAGCAGGCTGGTCATGGGGGTGCTCCGTAGCGGGGATCGTGGTGGCAGGAAGGTCGCTTGTGGCACAGCCGCCCCCGGCTGTGTGCCACTGCTTCAACAGAAGCAGTGCCCTCGTAGACTTCCGAAGTCTCAAAGACTTCGGAAGTCTCATTGGCCGCACTGCTTGCCTTGCGGCAAGCAGTGGCACACTGTCAGCGGCAATGCCACGCGGCTACAACGTATCACGTCACCTGCCGACAGTCAACTCGCCCGTGCCGAACTGCCGAACCAGGGGCAGAATGTCCCCGTGAAGTTCCCTTGTGCCAGGGCAACACGTATACTGGCCGGTGCGGTTGCGTGCGTAAAGCCCACGGGCTGCAACCCGTGGGCCTTGGTTGGCAGAAATGATGTTGAGGAGCGAGAACATGAAGCGGAGATCCGTGTTGAGCGCGTTCGGGGGCCTGGTTGTCATGGTTTGCACCGGCGCCGTGCCGGGGACCGCGGCGGATAAGGAGACGTACACTCGCCAGGAGGACGTGGTCTATGGGCGCAAGGACGGAATGGCGCTGACGATGGACGTGTTTACGCCGAAGAAGGACCCCAACGGCGCGGCGGTCATCTGGGCCGTCAGCGGCGGGTGGTTCTCGTCCCACGACTGGATCAACGCGGCGTTTGTCCGCGAGTTTCTCAACCGCGGCTACACGGTCTTCGCCGTGGTCCACGGCAGCCAGCCGCGCTACGCGATCCCCGACGCCGTGTCCGACCTGAACCGCTCCGTCCGCTACATCCGCTGCCACGCCAAGGATTTCAAGATCGACCCCAACCGCATGGGCATCACCGGCGCGTCGGCCGGCGGCCACCTGTCGCTGATGATCGGCACTGCCGGCGATCCGGGCAAGCTCATCGCGAAGGACCCGGTCGACCGGACCTCCAGCCGCGTGCAGGCCGTGGCCTGCTTCTTCCCGCCCACCGATTTCCTCAACTACGGCAAGTCCGGCAACGTCGCCTTGGGCGAGAACCTGCTCAAGGGTTTCCGGGCCCCCTTTCAATTCCGCGAGCTGGACCTCAAGACCGCCTCCTACGTGCAGATTACGGACCAGAAGCGAGTCCTGGAGATCGGCCGGCAGATTTCGCCGGCCTATCACGTGAGCAAGGACGACCCGCCCACGCTGATCATCCACGGCGACGCCGACAAGCTGGTGCCGATCCAGCAGGCCGAGCTGATGATGGCCAAGTTCAAGGAGGCCGGGGTGCCGGCGGAGCTGGTCGTCAAGAAGGGCGCCGGCCACGGCTGGGTCACCATCGGCCAGGACCAGAAGACGATCGCCGATTGGTTCGACAAGTATCTGAAGAAACCGTAGGCTGGGTCGAGCGAAGCGAAGACCCAGCAACGCGAGAAGCTATCAGCTTTCAGCAGTCAGCTTTCAGCTTTCAGCGATCAGCGATTAGCAGGGGCGCGTTGTCGCCAGTTCAAAGCCCACGGGTTGCAGGGGCGTGGGCTTTAATACCATTTAGTGAGAACGGAGCACGACTGATGACTCTTCTTTCCATGTTGTTGGCGGTTTCGCTCTCCGCAGCGGCGACCGACGCCGCCAGTCCGTGTACCAACGGGTCGTTCGAGGAACTGAACCCGGCCGGATTCCCGCTCGATTGGGACCCGGTCGGCAAGACCGTGGGCGTTTCGGCCGACGCCCATTCGGGCAAGCGCTCGCTGCGGCTCGTTCGCGCTGCCGGCACACCTCCGCGGGAGGAGACCGGGCTGAACCGCGGCTATAGCGCCCGGCTGCGAGGGCCCGCCCTGATCGACCGGCTCAGCGGCGGCATCGACTTCTGGTACAAGGCGCTCTCCGCCGCCGAGGCGAACCTGCAAGTCTTCGTAATCCCGATGGGCGCGGAGAACGTGGAGAACACCGCTGCGCCGCGGGCGAAATACACCGTGCCCAAGGACCACGTCGGCGACGGCCAGTGGCACCACGCCCGGCTCAAATACGACTTCACCACGAACCCCAAGGCCAAGTGGGTCCACTTCGCCGCCCGGATCGAAGGCACGGCCGGCGAATTACTCCTGGACGACTTCTCCTACATCGACAAGGTCGGGCCGCTCTTGCGGTTCGGCAAGATTCGCCTGGAAGAAGACCCGAAGAAGCCGGGCGAGCGGGGCACGCTCGTCGCGCCGATCGAGAACGCGGGCGACGAACCGGCCAAGGATGTCTTGCTCACGCTCACGCTTCCCCCCGGCCTGACCGCGAGCCCGAAGGAGAACCGATTGGCCGAGATCGCCCCCGACCGCAGAGTCCCCGTGCGATGGACGCTCGAAGGCCGACGGATCGGCGAGAGCGAGATCGATTGGCCGGAGGTCGAGCCCGGCCGGTCAGACTCTTGGAATCATTCCGCCAAACCGGATCGTCCGCCGGTCGGCAAGCCCCGCGTGAGAATCGCGGCGACGGCCGGCACCATGCAAGCGGAATCGACCCTGCCGATCGCGCCGCACGTGGTTCTGAAGAACTGGGGCGCGACCTCGCCGGTCTTCTTCGTGGGGCAGCCAGTGACGATCGACTGTCTGTTGGTGAATGTCGCCAATGCCATTGCGGCCAATCCCAAGGTGCCCTTCGCGCCGGGCGACCCTGGCATCGCTTGCGGACCCCTGGCCCCGGGACAGACCGTCACTCTCAGGAAGAACCTGCCCGCGGCCAGGTCGGAAATGGATTACTTCTTTCTGTTCGGTCCGCGGCATCCCGGCCTCCCCGACTACGCGCTGGATGTGAAATCGATGTTCATCCTTGACTTCGTCGATCCGACGGCCTATCCGAAACCGTCCGGCTCCTTGCAGGCCGTGGCCAAAGACGGTTTTGCGTTCATAGAGAATGAGCACCTGCGGCTGGCATTCGTTCTCGACCACGACCTCGCAGAGCTGTCGGTCCGGACCGCGTCGGGCTGGGAGCGCGTCGCGTGGCTTCCGCAACTCATGGCGGTCCGAGTCCGCGAAAAGGACGGCAAGATCGAGTATGCCGATTTCAAAGAGGCTTGGTTTCAGCCCTCCCGCCAGTTGCCGCCGAAGGCGGAGGTCACGCCCGACGGAACGGCCCGACTCCGCTTCCAACGCGCGCCGCAAGGCGAGAAGTTCCGCGTGAGCGTGACCTTCGAGGTCCAGGGCGGCGCAAAGACGATCGCGGTCCGCTACGAGCTGACCCCCGACAAGCCGGACGCGTTGGCATCCTTCGTCGGCCCGTCGCTGCAGGTGCTGGATCGCGACGAAGGGGTTTTCCCGGGTATGGAATGGCTCGTCGGCGACGAGCTTTCTTCTGGCTCGCTCGACATCGCCCTAGGGCATGCCGACCGCATCCGCGCGGTCGTGCATCCGAACTGGATCACGATTCCTGCCATGGCCGTCCATGGGCGGCACGGGACGGTGGGCCTGCTTTGGGACGCTCGCCAGAAATGGGATGGCACCCGCGACCGGCCGGGGGCCTATTTCGGCTCCCCGGACCAAGAGCAGCACTACCGGTCCCACCGGATGGCGCTCTTCCTGCCCAACCCGCCGGAGTCGATCGAGCCGAATCAGTGGGACATTACGCCCACGAAGTGGTATCACCTGGAGCCCGGCAATCCGTTGCGCCTGGAGGCCCTGATCTACGCCGATGGCGAGGCGAAGGATGCCCTCTCGGCCATCGACGAGTGGGTCCGCCACTTCGGCATCCCGCAGCCCAAGCCACTGCCGCGAGGGTCATACGAGCGGGAAATCGAGTTCTCGATGCAGGCGTATCTCAAGTCGCTCTGGGTGCCCGAGGAGCAGAAATGGTGGACGACCAAGGGCGGCGGGATGATGTCGCAGAAGGATCGCCCGCGGGACTTCATCGCCGACCTGCTCGTGGGCGAGTTGCTCAGCCCCGACCCCAAGGTCCGCCAGCAATGCCGGGCCCGGGCCGAAGAGGTCTTGAAGCTCATAGGCGGCGAGCCGCGCCTGGATGTCCAGCGTTATCCCGGGCGCGTGGACATGCTCTGGGGCAGCGCGGCCAATGCGGCCAACCTCCTCTCGTCCCGCGGCAGTGACGGAGCCTGGCGCTTCGACGCCGATCAGGAGGGCCAAGGCCCGTTCGTCGGCGCGGACTACCACGAACTCGGCCCGGACAACGCGGCCGAAGTCGGCACCTGCGCCCGTCGGGCCTACGAGATCCTCCGCTACGCCCGGATCACCGGCGACCGGGCCGCCTACCAACAGGTGCAGAAGACGCTGGAGTTCATGGAGCAATTCCGCGTGCCGCGAGCGGCCCAGGTCTGGGAAGTCCCGGTCCACACGCCCGACATTCTCGCCGCGGCCGACGCGGTGGACGCCTACATCGAGGCGTACCGCGCGAGCGGCGACCCCCGCTGGCTTCGCGACGCGGTCGCGTGGGCCCGCCGCGGGCTGCCGTTCGTCTACCTCTGGGACGATCCGCAGAAGCCGTTCCTGCTCGGGGCGAGCATCCCGGTCTTCGGGGCCTCGTGGATGCAGGGCTCCTGGTTCGGCCGGCCCGTGCAATGGAACGGCCTGCGCTATGCCCAGGCGATCTGGAAGATCGGCCAATACGATAAGAGCTATCCCTGGCGGCAGATCTCGGAGATGCTCACGCGCAGTGCGATCCTTCAGCAAGATACCGCGGGCGAGAACGTCGCTCTGTGGCCGGACAACATCGGGGCGGTCAACTCGGACAAATGCCCGTGGGTCTTCTCGCCGCGCATGATCCTTGCCAACGTGCTCCAGATCCTCGGGCGCGACGAGGAGCCGCAAACGGTGATCGTCGGGCAGGGCGAAAAGCGGCTGCACATTACCGCCGCGGCCAAGATGAGCGACGCCGCGTGGGACGGCAAGACGTGCTCACTGGGCGTGACCTATGCGCGCGGCGAACAGGGAACGCTGGTGATTTTCAACGTGGCCAAGCCCGCCGCGGTTCTCCTGGACGGCAAGCCGCTCGCGCCGCGCGAGGAGGTGGAGAAGGGCCCGGAGCCCGGCTGGCGCTATGAGGCGGGCATGGCGTGCCTGTCGATCCGCGTCGCCGGCGATGGATTGTCGAAAGTCCGCGTCGAGGGCGCCGCGTGGCGCCACGTCGAGCGGTTGCCGCAGCTTGCCGAGCAGATCGCCTTCGATTTTGGCGAGTCGCTCCAAGGCTGGCAGGCGTTCCACCAGGTGTCGGACCTGACCGTCCGCGATGGGGCGATGGTGGGCCACATCGACGGCGGCGATCCGTACATCGGCCGGTCGCTGCTCCGCGTGCGCGGCGACGATTGCCCGGCGATCGTGCTCCGCATGAGGCTTACCGCCGGACAGGGCGGCCAGTTCTACTGGGCCACGGAGTCTTCGCCGGTCTTCACCGAAGAGCGGGTCGTCAATTTCCCCGTTCAGGCCGACGGCCAGTGGCGCGACTATCGCCTGGAACCCGGCAAGCACCCGCAGTGGTCCGGACAGACGATCACCGCGATCCGCCTCGACCCCGGCAACGGGGCCTCAAGCGGCGAGTTTGCCGTGGAGTATCTCCGGGCCGCAAAGTAGCAGCGTCACGGAGTGCCGCCGCCACTTTGGCGGCGGAGGATCGCCCGGGCACGCAGCCCTTGCTCTTCAAACGTGAGGCCAAACTTGCCGTCGCGGAAGCTGCTGAGGACCGGCGGGGCCGGCGGGCCCTGCTTCGGCTCGCCCGGGTGCCCGTAAACGGTCGATTCCATGGTCTGCCACTTCTCGTTCCAGACGTACTTGCCCCCGCCCGGGCAGACCAACTCCGTCTGCCAAACCTGCTGGTGAACGGCGACCGGGTCGCGGTCCGGGAAACGCCGTTTCCACTCGTTGAGGATCGGGATATTGCCCCACGCCCGGAGCTGCATTGTCTGCCGATACTCGTCGCGGGCCAGGTCGTTGACCATTTCGAGCACCTTGCTATCGACTTGGAGGGCGACATGGGAGCCGAGCCACGGCCGGGGGTCTTGAGCGGCCTTGGCGGCCGGCTTGGTTTCGGCGGCGCCGGCCGGTTTCTTCTCTCCGCCGGCCTCCTCCCGGGCGAGTTGCCGGTCGATGGCCCGCTGGAGGAGCTTCTCGCTCAGCGTGACGGTGAGCGCATCGGGCGAGGTGGTGTAGTACAAGGCGACGTTTGTCTCCGTCAGCGAGACTTTGACGTAGGGCCGATCCTTGTACTTGAGCGACTCCCAGCGGAGCCGCCACGACGGCAACTCCTTCTCGGCGGACGCCCGCAGACCGCTTAGGAACATGGCCAGCTTCAGGCTATTGCTGGACTCCACGCGGAGCGCGATCGGCAGGCGGCCCACGTTGCTCCATATGAAGCGGTCGATCTCCTTGGGCTTCGCCTTGGCCAAGTCGTCCCAGAAGGGATCCTCGTCGCCGTAAACGGCAGCCGAGTCGCCAATCCAACCCAAGGAGACGCCCTTGCCCAGGAGCCGGGTGGAGTTCTCCGCCCGCTCAAACCACGGCGACTTGTGGTTCAGGGCGATGATGGCGTGCAGGAGGGCCTCGTGCGGATCGCCGGCGTCCGGGGCCAGTTTTCCAACCCGCCAGATTGAGACGAACCTCCGGTACTCGGTCCCCGAGATGCGCGGTATGACCGTCATGTCGCCGGAGAGCCGGTCCTTGTGGACCCCGATCCGCACGGCGATCAGATCAAAGACCCAGGTCCAATTCCGCTGGTAGCCGTCGCGCCAGCGGGCGTAGGCGTCGGCCTCAGCCTTGGTCGCTTCCTCCAGCGGCATCTCGCCGATCGGGGTGAGGAACTCCAGCGAGCCGGCCATCGGGGAAACCACGCCCGCCGGCGTGAGCGTCAACGGGCCGGCGTCGGCCAGGGGCAGATCCGTGTGAATCGGCCCGGGCTGCACCTGCTTCTTCACCAGCTTGTCCAATTGCGATGTCTGGATTTCGGCCATCACCGCGGCCGTGCGGGTGCGGCGCGAGTCGGCGATCCGCCAGCGCGGGCCGCACCAGCGGCGGATGGTCGGATCGCTGAGGAAGAACAACGCGGACTCTTCCGGATCGCCCAGCGGATAGCGGTCGCGGAAGAAGGTGTATTGCGGCAGCGACGCGATGGAATTCGACTTGCCGCTGCGGACCTCGGCCAGCCGCCTGATCTGCTCGAGCGAATTGGTTACGACCACCGCCTTGTCCAGCGTGGCCAAGTAGCTGGAGACGCGCCGATCCGGGCTCCGAAAGCCGCGATAGGCCAGGCCCTCGATCTCGCCTTGCTCGGGCTTGACCTGCGGGTTCTGCTTGACGGCCGTCGCGACGCGCATGAAGAGAAGGTTCTCAAGGACGGCCGGTTGCGGAGTCTCGAAGAGCACGGCAAGGTCGGTCCCGGTGGCGAAGAAGGTGTCCGAGCCGGTCAGGGCCGCACTCCGCACCACGCTCGGCCCCAGAATGCGGGCCAGCGTGCTCAGCGGCAGGCCAAGCTGCTCTTGATAGCGGTCGGCCACGCGGGCGTTTTCCGAACGCGGCTCGGCAAGGTGCAGAAGCGGCGTGTCGTGCAGCTTGGTCTCGTCGGAGAACGCCATCGCCGCCTCAAACGTGGGGAAGAAGACCACGTGCTGATCGGCGGGGATGAGCGGCGCCAGGGGGTCCAGCTTGGGCTTGAGGTCCTTGACCAGCGGCTCCCAGTTGATGTCCTGGATCGTAATGCCTTGGATCGAATCGATCTTGACGGGCGTTTCATTAGGCTCGACCCGCGGCAGCACGCGATCCAACTGAAGGTTTTCGCTCATTGCCCGGCCGCCAGGAAAGAGGTCGTACATCCGCCTCAGGTAATTGGTGGGGCCGGGTTGCGAGGGTATGAACGGGCCAGCTTCCTGGGGGGAGAGGTTCAGGGCCAGGCGTGCCTCCCGGGCCTGGTGCCGGAACCACGCTGCACCGGGGATGCCCCGGCCGAGCAAGTGGCCATAATAGGCCCCTCTGGCGCGGTAGAAGCTTTGCCGCGCCTCGGGACTAGCTTGCGAGGCCGGGATGCGGAACTTGGACATGCCGGCCTCAGCGAAAGCGGGGAAGAAGAGCCGCCCGGTCACGTCCTTCCCCGCCCGGGCGCGGACGAAAAGGCGGACCCGGCGATCCGGCTCGCGCCCGGGTTCGACCTTGGCATTGTCCCACGCCACGGGTGGGATGCCCGGTCCAAACAGCTCGTTAAACCACTCCCAAGCCGCGCCGACGACGACGTATGCCTCTCCCGGGCCATCGAGCACGACGTACGGCGTGTTGGCCGGGGCTTGGCGAAAGGACCGCCATTCGCGGGCCGGCCCCGCTTGGGGCAGCACCCCCTCGGTCAACCGCAGGTCCCGGAGCGGCACGCTGTAAAAACTGTCTTCCGCCAAAAGCGCCGCGGGGTAGCCCACGGCAATCACCACCAGCGCACCTCGCAGCAACCTGGACATAGTATGGCTCCCTTACGGATTGGCGGACAATGCGACTCTGCCTCCCAGGCGACGAAACGGCGCCAGTATAACGCGGGGACGACGAGCGGGCGTCGGGGCGATCCGCCAATGGGGGGGCGGGGCGACTGGGGGCGAGCCTCATTACCGGGGCGAAGAATGCAAAATGAAAAATGCAAAGTGCAAAGGGCAAAATGAAGAAGCCTGCTGCACCGCGTTGCTCGACCGGCTCGTCTCTTACTTTTGCATTTTTCATTTTACATTTTTCATTTTGCATTCCTCCCCGGCCTCTGGCTCCTAACCCCTTGCGCCACCCCCTTGGCGACTGGGTTGCTGGCTGAGTATACTCCAGGGCTACGGCCTCAGCCGGTGCGGCAGTGTAACTGCCGCACCAACCTGTTACTGCCGCACCAACCCGTTAGGTTGCTTCGGTCTGTGACACCCAAGACGATCCCATGACCCGAATCGCGATCCTCGGCGCCACCGGATACACGGCCCTGGAGCTGATCAAGCTCCTGCTGCGTCATCCCGAGGCGGAGATCGCGGCCCTCACCAGCCGGCAGGAGGGGAATCCGCCCGTGGCCATGATCCATCCGTCGCTCCATGGCCGCCTGGAGCTTTGCCTAGAGAACCTCGCCCCCCAAGAGGTCGTGCGGCGGGCCGAGTTCGTCTTCAGTTGCCTGCCCCATGGGGCCAGTGCCTCGGTCATCCCTGAGCTTCTCGATGCAGGCTGCCGCGTCGTGGACTTCAGCGCCGACTACCGGCTGAACGACCCCGAGGTCTTCCTCCAGTGGTACGGCGAAAAGCACGCCGACCCCAAACGGCTCGGAACCGTCGTTTACGGGCTGCCCGAGCTGTTCCGCGAGAAGATCGTGGGGGCATCTCTGGTGGCGAATCCGGGCTGTTATCCCACTTCGGCGATCCTGGCCTTGGCGCCGCTGTTGAAGGCCGGCCTGATCGAGCCGGAGGAGATCGTGGTCGATTCCAAGAGCGGGGTGTCCGGGGCCGGACGGACGTTGAAGCTCACCACGCACTACCCCGAGTGCAACGAAAGCGTCTCGGCGTACAACGTGGGGCGGCACCGCCACACCCCGGAGATCGACCTGATCCTCAGCACCGTGGCAGGGACCAAGGTCGAGGTGGTCTTCACGCCGCACCTGATCCCCATGGACCGGGGAATCCTGACCACGACCTACAGCCGGCCCGTCGGCCAAGCGACGGAAGAGAACCTGCTCCAGGCCCTTCGCGACTTCTACGCCGAGGAGCC
>Ga0315279_10009038_pt1 | contig 11961 bp, 10 predicted proteins | sample YL17G06_20_MG_FD_203694 | JGI IMG/M metagenome (GOLD analysis project Ga0315279, IMG submission 203694) | Sediment microbial communities from Yellowstone Lake, YNP, Wyoming, USA - YL17G06_20 | ecosystem: Environmental > Aquatic > Freshwater > Lake > Sediment | place: USA: Wyoming | collected...
GGAGCAGGCGCGGGAGGGGGTCGAGGATTACGAGTGCCTCTACCTGCTGCGCGACCTCATCGCGCGGGCGCAGGCCGCCGGCGAGGACACCACCAGCGCGCAGGCAGCTATGCAGAAGGCGAACGACTTGGTGGACATCCCCAACGCCGGCGGGCGCTATTCGACGAAGATCCTGCCCGACCCGGAGGCCGTGTTCCGCGCCAAGGAGGCGGTGGCGCGGGCGATCGAGGAACTGCGCGCCCGGTGACGAATGATGTCATCCTGCCACCCTTCGCCCATGTCACCCCGAGCCCTTCGGCATCGCTCAGAGCTTGCCCCTTCGCTGCGTCAGCGCAGGCTCTGAGTGGAACGAAGGGGTAAACTCCGCGAGGGGTCTTGGCCCGGCTCAGAGCGGCTAGGCCTACGGCCGCCGTGGCGGTCGCGCGGCGACCGCCGCCAGGAAGTGATCGAGCTTCTCCAGAAACACCGGGTCGTCGTAATCGGGCTCCCAGAACGGGCCGTTCTCGGGGGCGCCCTTGCCGGAGGTGAAGTTGTAGCCCTTCGCGCCCGCGTCCCTCACCCACTCCGGGGTGGCGCAGCGCATCCACGACTCGCTGGAGGTGAAGCGGAAAGCGACCTGCTTGCCTCGGGCGATCCAGCGCTGCGCGGGGGTGTCCAGCACCGACCAGTCGAACCGGCCCTCCTGCGGCTCGATGTACGACCACGGGATGCGCAGGTAGATCACGGTCAGGCCCGGGAAGTCGTCGAGGGTATCCGACGGCGCCAGGCGCGAGCCGTAGTTGGCCGGGACGTTGTCGTAGAAGTGGAAGACCCAACCCATGCCCGGGTTTTCCAGCGCCGCCCCCGTGTCATCGGGACGGACGACGGTCCGGCCGTTGCCCGCAAAGGCGAGGCTGCACAGGATCATTGTCATCACCACCAGCAGCGGTGCGCGCGAGGTTTTCATAGTGCAGTCCGCTCTTCCCCGCAATCAGATGACGCCCTACGTGCGCATGCGCAAAGGCGTCGGATCACCGATCCAGCGGCAGGCGCAGCCACGGGTTCGGCGCCACGCGGTAGCCGACCGGGTGCTGGTAATCGTCCCTGTTCCTGACCACCTGCAGCAGCGTCCCCAGGCGCGTGGGCACCAGCTCCTGCTCCCGGTTCATTTCGATCACCTGGCGCGACGGCCGCCAGGCCAGATCGGTGGTGGCGACGAACCCTTCCCGCGCCCCTAGCTCAGCAAAGGCGCGCCCCCACGCCGTCGGCTGCATGTCGCCATCCACCAGCCCGGTCGGGTTCCCTTCGTCCCAGTGCTGGAAGTACCACACCATCCACCCCGAGCAGCTTCCTACCGTCCCGCGCACCATCTCGGCACACGCTTGGGCGACGCGGTCGGCGGCGGGGCTGTCGAAGCTGAACTCCTCCATGATGATGGGCATCCGCACACCCGCCAGGCACGCGCGCAGGCGCACCGTCGCCGCCCGGGCCAGCGGCGAGTAATCCGCGCCCTCGATCTCCTTGGCGTCGTGGTTGTCGTGGTGGGTCATATAGTCCACCAGGCCGGCTTCCTCGGGCTCGGCAAAGCCGGTGAAGTACTGCGCCGCGCCCTCCCACAGGTCGCCGACCGGCCGCATGTGGTTGCTGATGGTCACCATGTGGTTGGGATCGGCGCGGCGGATGGCCTCGATCTGCGGCTTGAAGTAGCGGTATGAAGCCCAGTCGCGGAAGTCCTGGTAGTCCAGGATTTTCGCGGGCGGGTCGAGGTAGCGATGCGCTGCGAAGTCATACGAGTAGTCCACGATCGGGATGTCGTCAACCGATGCGTAGCTCGTTCCCCAGTCCTGGTTGAGCGCATCCAGCGACCCGTGGCGCGCGACCGCCCAGCGGCGCCAGTACCAGAGCGCGGGCTCGGTGGTAACCGGCCCCCAGGGCTTGTCGGGCGGCGACCAGGTGAGGTTGTAGTTGGGCAGGGTCCACTCGACGCAGGGGGTGTAGGCGAACAGGGTCGGGTTATCGCGCAGGCGCGCCGCCACCTGCGCCCAGAACGATTGCAGCACCGCCAGGGAATCCACGCCCTCGGCTTTCCACGGGCTGCGGCCGAAGTATTCACCGCCCTCGTGCCACCACTTGATGCCGTTGCCGCCCCACTCGGCGAGGGCGAGCACGACGCGGAGGTGGTGCCTGCGGGCGAGGGCCAGGAAATCGTCGAGGTTGTCGAGATAGGCCGGCGCGACGCGGGCCTCCTGCGGCCCCTGCGGGTCTGGCAGCACGTCGGCGATGGGCAGGAACACCTTGACCAGGTTGACGTTGAGGCGCTCCATCGCCGCCAGCGCGCGATCGTAGAGCGCGTGGTCGTAGACATGCGGGCCGAACATGTTGAGGTACTTCCTGTCGTGGAGCACGAAGTTCGTGCCCCAGGGGATGAAGCGCTGGTGTGACTGCGCGGTCTCGAAGGTCCAGCGGTCCGGCGCGACGCGAATGAACTGGTCATCCGGCGCCGCCTGCGCCGTTGCCTCATAGAGCGCCGTCACCACGGCAATCCCCACGACGGCCAGAGCCTGAGCTTTCATCTGCTGGACTCCTATCTGACTCAATCTGCCGGCTCGACGGCGAAGGCGTCGATGCCGAGGAAGTAGCCCTTCGACTCAGGGTTGCGCCCCACCGCGACGAAGTCCAGGCGGTGCGGGCCGGGTGTGAGGCGCGCCGTCGCCGCGACTCGCTTGCCGGCCACGATCCAGTCCGGGCTCCACGCGTCGAACGGCTCGCCGATCTTGTTGCCGTCCACCGCCATCTGATAGATGCCGTAGTCGAGGCTGGTGGACAGCCATGAGGTGATGGCGTATTCGCCATCGGCCGCCACCTCGAAGGGGAAGCTGATGGTCGCTCCTTCGGCGCGGCCGGTGAAAAGCACCTGTGCCCCGACTCCGCTGCGCTCGCCCGCGTACCCCATCTCCTGCACGCCGTGATCGCCCCGCTCGTGGCCGGCGATGGGCGTCCACTCGGCCTCGAGGGTGTGGGCGTCATACGTCGGCTGGAGGCTCAGCGCGTCGAGGATTCCAGCCGTGTCCGGCGCCGTGCGGATGACGAGGGCCTGTTGGCCGGCCTGCAGAGCTGCCGGCCCGAACGCCGTCAAGCCCTTGTCCGCGTCGGAGTAGCGCGGCGTCAGTGCGGCGCCGCCGACGTCCACCGCGAGCCCCGGCATCACCCGGCCCGGCTCCCCGTAAACGAGGACGTAATACGCGCCGGCGGCGGGCACCTCAAGGCCGGCCGGGCCCAGGGTCTTGGCGGCGCCGGCCGTGATCTCGATTCCCGCGTGGCGGCTGAGGTCCCAGGGCAAGCCGGTGTCGGTGGCGATCCGCGCGCCCGAGGGCAAGGCGGACGCGAAGAAGCCCTCCGCCTCGAGCGCATTGGCGAGCGCCCGGCCCCAGGGCATGCGCTGGCTTACCGTGTACTCAGAGAAGAAATCCTCGCCCGGCCGCGTCGCGTACCAGTAGGCGACGCTGCAGTAGTCGTCATCCCACGGCGGGTAGTTCTCGATCGCCATGTCGAAGGAGCGCTCGAAGGGGATGCTGTCTGGCACCTGGAAGCGGTAGCAGACCGTCCGGCTGCCGACATCGAGATTGCACCCGAACAGCGGCTCGCGCAGGTCGGCGCGGATGCCCCAGGCGTCGCCGAAGAAATCCTCCGAGCCGGTGCCCCAGATGGCGGGGAAGTCGTCGTCATCCACGCGCACTTTCTCGTCGCCCTCGCCCCACCAGCCGGGGGTGGGATGCTCGATGCCCATCATCACGCCGACGTACCTGCCCTGCCCCGAGGCCTGCAGGAAGGGATAGTTGAAACGCTCGCACGGCGCCTCGCGCCGCCACTTGGCGTGGAAGTAGCCGACATCCGGCGGCAGTAAGTTTACCCTGAGCGCAGTCGAATGGGCCGCCGGCTCCCAGGTGATCTCGAAGCGCACTTTCACCGGTTGCTGGCCCTGGTTTGCCAGGGCCAACCGCGCCTGCCGCCGGAAGGGCATGCGGAAGTAGCAGTAGCCACCGTCCGCGCTCATCCCCAGGGGCAGCGAGCGGTAGTCCACTTCGCCCCACGGCCCGCCGAAGAAATCGCCGACCGGCGCATTCACGTCGGGGGAAGGCGAGCCGTCGAAGTATATGCGCAGCATGGTCTTGCGCAGCGCGTGGCGCTCGTCGGACTCCAGCTTGACGCGAAAGGACTTCACCACCCCCGGGCCGTCAAGCCGCGCAATCGAAACCGGCAGCGGCGGCCGCAAGACCAGTTCCCGCGTCACCGTTCGCGCCGCCGGGCCGGGCGGCTGGGGGTTCTCGCCCATCGCCGCCCACGCCTGCGCGACCCGCTGCAGCAGCGCGTTGCATTCGGCGCTCAAGGGCAAGTGAAAGGTCTCGACCTGCGTCCCCGGCGGATAGACCTTGTACTGAATGTGGTAGTACTGCCCGTGAGCCCGGTCCGCCGTGACCTTGCAGCTGCGAGCGAACGGAATAGGCAGGTACGAGTCCGAGGCCGACTGGCGATCCCCGCGCTTGTACACGATCGGCCGCGGCACCTGCTGCACCCCCCAGTTGCCGCGGAACATCTCGTCGAAGTCGAACTCGTAAGTCGAGCGGGCGTCGCCGTCCAGGTAGAAGCGTATCTTGCCCTGTGGGTTCGCCGACCAGATGCGATAGATGCAGCCCGGCCCTTCGATCTCGGCCATCACCGCTTCGCCGTCGGGCTCGGTGCGCAGGTACTTGCCCGAATCGCCGTTGGCGTCCTCGCGCGCCGGGTCGTGCGAGGCGCGATCATAGCTGGACGCCTGCTTGCACCGCACCCCCGGCTCCATCTTGGGCAGGCCGTCGAGATCGATAAGCTGCGTCAGGAAATAGTCATAGGTCAGCGTCGCCGCGGAGGCGGCACTCACGCAAGCGAGCACGGCGGCCACCGAAGTCACCACACAGAGCATCCGCAGTCGCGTCATGGTAGTTTCCTCCACCGGCGTACCCTGGGCAGTTCGGCCGAGAAAGGCGTTCGTTCCCAAGCGGCCTCGAACCTTCTAGCGACTTTCGCCAGATAGGTTGACGATGCAACCATCCGGTGGCGCAGCCGTCTCGGCTGCGAAATGAGTTCGGTTGGCGGGCCCCTACGCTGCGCCGATGCGGGGGGCTGACTATCGGGGGAAGAACTGCGGCAGGTATTGGCGGTTGGCTTCGAGCAGCTCGCGCAGCATCTGCCGCGCGCTGTCCAGATCCTGCACCAGCGGGTCGGTCGCCAGGATGGCCAGCGCCTGATCCCAATCACCGGTGAGCGCGCACTCGACCGTCATCTCCTGGCGCAGCACGTGCGGCTCCACCACCGCCAGCAACTCCGGCGGCAGCGGCCCCGCCGCCATGGGGTGCACGCCCGCCCCGTCGATGACCGTCCGCGTCTCCACCACCGCGTCCATCGGCAGATTGGGGATCTGCCCTTCGTTGCGCACATTCAGCGATTCCACCACCCGCCGGCCGGTGACCATAGCGCGGATCATGGGCGCCACTGCTTCGCGGCTCTGTGCGCGCGGGATGTCCTCCTCGCCGGTGGCGCGCTTGAGCGCCCGCTCGCGGTGCCACGTGCGGCCGCGCACCCGGTCCTCATAGACCGTGCGCTTGAGGTTGTAGCGCTCGACCTGCTCCAGGTCCTGCAGGAAGAACGGGAAGAACTCGACGATGTGGCGCGCCTGGATGGCGGGCAGGTAACCCAGGTTCTGGTAGAGCTTGAGGCACGCGTTGTAGCGCTCCACCAGCTCCTGCTTGTCCTCGCCAAAGCTCCAGCCGTCGGCCAGGCGCCCGCGGATAGCGGCGAGCATGTCGGTCTCCCCGACCTTGAAGTCGAGCAGCCACGAGCAGTGGTCTATGCCCGCCACGCGGTAGCTCACGGGGCCCTCGGCCTCCATCAGTTTGACGTAGTCGGCAACCGCCTCCTCGACGCCGTGGCACACGCCGACCGCGCGCAGGGCCGAGATCTTTTCCACCGCGCGCGTGAGCGCGCTCAGCGGGTTGCTGACGTTGAGCATCCACGCGCGCGGGCACATGCGCTCCATCGCGCGGGTGAAGCCGACGAAGACGGGGATGTTGCGCAGGGCGCGCGCCAGCCCGCCCGGCCCAACCGTGTCGGCCACGGTCTGGAAGCAGTGGTAGCGCTCCGGCACCTCGATGTCGGCGCGCATCGCCGCCTCGCCGCCAGTGGTGATGCTGACGATGACGAAGTCCGCCCCCTCCAGCGCCTCGTCCAGGTCCAGCGTCTTGGCGACGGCGAACGCGCCTGCGTGCTCGTCGTGGATGCGCTGGCAGACTTTGGTCAGCACGTCGAGCGCCTCGGGGTTGATGTCGTGCAGCATGATCTCCCCGCCCGGCAGTTCGCGCTCGAGCGTGATATCGGTCACCAGCCGCGGGGTCCACTGCGGGCTGCCGGCGCCGATGACGGCGATCTTCAGTTCCTTCATTCTCTAGGCTCCTGTGAAGCAGTGTCCGGCCCGCGCCGCGGCGAGCAGAGACTTGCCCTGCGCGGCGGTGCGAGCGTAGGGGCTGTGCCCCTATTGCTGCGGCCGCCGCCTGCCGCTGGCGCGCCTCGGCTGCCTCGGCGGCGGCGGGATCAAGGCGCGCCTCGAGCCATTCGAGGTGGGGAGTGAGGTCACAGGACATGGGGCGCGCAGTCTTCCCCGAAGCCGACGTAGCGGTTACCGTTGGCGATGCTCAGGCGCACCGCCTCGTTGATGGCGGTGCCGATGAGGGCCTGCGCCGGCAGCGGCCGCAGCGGCTCCAGCGCCGCGATCATCTCCCGCCGCTTGGCCAGCGCCTGCTCGGGCGCCATGCCGGCGGTGGCGGCGATAATGTCGCGGATGTCGTTGATGCCCTGCATGATGCTGTCATAGCCGTAGCCGACGTGCTCGGGCTGGTCGGGATGGTCCCAGTCATTGTAGGTCTTGAAGAAATTGGGGTTGTAGTGCTCGAACCCGGCGGACTGGGTGACGAAGAAGAGGTTGCGGTTCTTGTGATCGGCCCAGTGCTCACCCTCGGTGCCGAGCAGCTGCAGCCCCTGGCTGGTGAGCGCCGACTGATGCTCCGACAGCACCCACGCGGTCTGGATCCACAGCACCGAGCCGTCCTCCCACTCGATCACCGCCTGCACCGCGTCGAACGCATCCTTGCCCAGCGACGGCAGCAGCTTTTTCTGCCCGAATGCCGCGACTCGCCGCGGCCGCAGCCCGGTGATGAAGTAGTAGGCGTCCGCGTAATGCACCCCGATGTACTCGAAGGGGGAGCTCTGCTCGCACCAGCGCGCAAACCACTTCAGCGGCATCTCCCGCCGCTCCTCGATCCACGCGTGACCGTGCAGCATCTGCCCCAGGTCGCCCCGGCGAACGCGATAGCGCGCCGCGCGGATCGCCCGGTCGTGGCGCTTGTGGTAGTCGGTATAGACGTAGGCGCCGCGCGCATGGGCCGCCGCCGCGATCTCGTGCGCCTCGGCGGTCTTCAGACACAGGGGCTTCTGCACCACGCAGTGATGTCCCGCCGCCACCGCCGCCAGTATCACCGGGGTATGCAGGTGATCCGGCGTCGCCACCACCACCGCCGCCGGCGCGGGCAGCTCCGCCAGCGCCTGCTGGTAGGCCTCGGGGTGGCTCGCCTCGGGGTCCGCCTCGTCATCGGGATAACCGCGGAATTGCGCGCCCGGGAACGCCGCGCGCAGGCGCGCGATCGTCGCCGCGCGGCGCGATGCCACCGCGATCTCTCCCACCCGCCCGCGCTTGTGCTCCTGCAGCAGCGTCGGCAGGATGACCTCCTGCGTTATCATGCCGCCGCCCACCACCAGCACGGGCAGAGGTTGCTGCGCTTGCATCATCGCCCTCCCATCTGGCCGCACCCGAGACCGTTGCCGTCGAGAGTGCAAAGCGGCCCGGGGCGATGACGGGTTTTCGCCGGGCGCGCAGAGCTTCCCTGCGTGCGCTCGGCTGCGACGCCCGCAAGGCTCCTGGCCGCCCAGATAGGTGCAGGAGCGCGCGCCGCACTACAGAAGTCCGTGCTTGACGATGGCTAGGGGCTGCGCCCCGCCACGGCGGCCTTTAGGCCTAGCCGCTTAGCCGCTCGGCGGCGGTGGAGGGAACGCGGAGACGGACGTGAGACGTAGCATAATCCTCATACTCATCTTTGGCCTGCTTGCGTTTGCTGTGGTTGAACTGCAGCGCCAGGGCATGATCCCGGGGGTTTCCACAAGCGGCTCCAGGTGGACGGCGCTGCTGGCGATCGTATTCGGCATACTGGCGGGCTATGAGCTGATTGTCATGCTGATCGGCCTGCACGTGACGCAGCGGCGCGGGGTGCCGGGTGAAGTGGGCATGTTGGTCGGGCTGGTGCGCTTTGGCGCGGCGGTCGCGTTGATCATTCTGGCTCTGGTCTGGTCCGGTAGCCTTACCGCGGTGGGGGCGATCTTCGGGGCCTTTGCCGGCATGCTCATAGGCTGGTCGCTGCAGGCGCCGGTGAGCGGTATGGCGGCGTGGGCGCTCATCAACGTCAAGCGGCCGTTTCGCGTCGGCGACCGCATCATGCTGCCGTCCCTGGGGCTCAACGGCGACGTGATGGACGTCGGCCTCATGTACACCGCCCTCAACCAGGTCGGCGGCACTATCGGCAGCGAGGAAGCGGTCGGCCGCCACATTCTCATCCCGAACGCCATGCTCTTCACCCAGGTGGTCATCAACTACACGCCCCAGATGGGGGTTGACGAGTCCGCGCATTTCCTGGACGAGGTCATCGTGCGCATCACCTTCGACTCCGACTGGAATGCGGCGGAGCAGATATTGCTCAACGCGGCGCGCGACATCACCCGCGCGATCATGAAGGACACCGGCCAGGAGCCCTACATCCGCTCCGACTTCTACGACTATGGGGTTTACATGCGCCTGCGCTACATGACGCTCGCCACCGACCGCCCGCGCATCACCCACGAGCTGACCAAGCGCATCTTCCTCGACTTCCAGCGCGAGCTGCGCGTGGACCTGGCCATCCCATACGTCTACTCTTACCGCCACGCCCTGCCGTCAGAGCGCTTCCGCTACCCCGACCAGGACGACCACGTCACGGAGGTCGCGGTCAGCGACATTGACGATACGTGGCTTCCCGGCTCGCTGCCGGAGGCGGAGGAGGAGGCGATTCGCGACCTGGCGCGCCACATCCAGGCGGTGGGGCTGCTGCAGCCCCTGGTGCTGGAGCGCCTTCCGAACGGCCGCTACCGGGTCGTGGCGGGGGCCAACCGCCTGCGTGCGTGCAAGCAGTTGGGATGGACGCGCGTGCCCGCCACCATCCGCCCGCCCGGCGCGATGCAGACGCAGTAGGGGCGGGCCGGAGCATCCTGCGCGCTCGCCGCGTCGAGGCGGTGTCGCGACCGACCTATTCCAGCGTGCGATCGGACTGGGCGATGCCGTTGTGCCCCTAAGCCGCCTGCTGTGGCCGGGGTGGCGGCCCGCGGCGCGGGCTTAGCCACACGAATCCCCGCACGCGCACGCGCGAGCGCGAGGTGCTGCAACTGGTCGCGGAGGGGCGCGCGAACAAGCAGATCGCGTCGCTGCTGGGCATCGCGGTGCGCACGGTCGAGGCCCACCGCGCCAGTATCATGCGCAAGCTCAACCTCACCGATCACGCCAGCCTGGTGCGCTACGCGGTGCGCAAGGGCATCGTGCCCATGGACGAGTAGCCCACCGCCCGGCAAGCGCCGGCTCCCCCCGGCGCGCCGAATCAACGCCCTCAACGCGCCAGGCGCATCGCCTCCCGCAGCGATGAAATGACCCCTTCGACCTGCCCTCCCAGCCTCTGGGCGTCGGCGGCCCTCAGCGCGCCGTAACGCCGGCTCATGCGCGCGGGGCGGATCTCCTCGACCAGCTCCTCGACCGTGCGCAGCAGGATGCTGACCCACATGCGGGTCGCGGCAAGGCCCCCGCTCCGTCGATCCGTCGCCTGCCAATGGGGAGCGAACGACCGCACTATCGCTTCCAGCCCAGCGGCCACGGCATCGGCGCTCGCCAGTAGCCGCTCGCGCTCGGGCTCCGGCCAGGGAGCGACGCGTCCGCCCGCGGGCGTCCGCCCGCGGGCGTCTCGCCCGTGGTTACCACCTGCCGGATCTCCGCCAAGTGCTGCAGGGCGGTGGTATAGGTCGAAACAATGTGGGACTCGTGTTGCTCGAGCATGGTACCCTCTTGGCCTCTCTCCGAATAAGGAAAAAGCCCCTGACCAATGCGCATGCGCGCAGATCAGGAGCCATTAGCCCGACGGGCTGTTTGGGCCGAAACGACGGCCCGGGCGGCCTCCATCGCCTGATCGCATTGTACCGGAGCCCCCCACCGACGTCAACAGTTTCGGCGGCCGGGGTGGAAGTGGGGATGCACCAGAAATCGCGCGGTCGCCTCTCCTTGGTGGCGCAGCCGTCTCGGCTGCGGATGCGCTTGGCCTTGGGTTGGCAGGCCCCTAAGCGGCTAGGCCTAAAGGCCGCCGTGGCGGTGGCGGAGCCACCTAGCCACCCATCGGGCGGCTAAGCCCTACGGGCCGCCGGGGCGGCGGGAAACGCGAGCGCGCTGTTGGCCGCCGCGCGCGGAAGGGGAAAGGCGATGGAGGAGACTGCGTTCAAGGTTATCGCCTACGCAGCGATCGCCGCGATCGCCGTGCGAGTGGCGGTCGTCACGCTGGCGATCCCTGTGGCATGGGGATCGGGACTATACATGATGATACGCATGATCGCGAAACAGATCAGGCAAGGAGTGCGCAGATGAACGAATCGCGGTGCCCCAATTGTGCCTGCGAGCAAGCGGAGCACGCGCGATACGAGCAACTGCAGGCTCTGCCGGATCAGCATCGAGGCCAGCCGGGAGCCCTGATTCGGGTTGTACGCCGCGCGCGGGACCACTACTTCACCCATGCGGCGCCGGTGCTCCCTGACCGTTGCCCAGTTTCGCATCTGGCGGTACCAAGATGCTTCACTGCGCGTGCTCGCTGCGCTTGCGCGAGCACACTCCGTTCAGCATGACACGGCACGGATGATGCCATTCTGAGCTTCAGCGAAGAATCTTGCCCTGCCAACAGAACTGAGTGGGTAACCGTCAGCGGTGCTCCTACTTGACTTCTCTTTCGTGGCCGGTGATGATTATCCCGAGGATCTGTGTGCGTACCGGCTGATAGCATGTAGGGGCGCAGCATGCTGCGCCCCTACGTGGGCGCTCGAGCCGTTCCCCCTGGCGCGGATGGCCTACGAGGATTATCATGTCCCGCGCGCGCCGGTGGACGCCCCTGGGGCTGGGTAGAACATAATTGGGCGCGACCGCATAGGGGCGCAGTTTATTGCGCCCAGGAAAAGCAGGAGGGCGCGATGAATCGCGCCCCTACAGCAGGCGTGCTTCAAGAACGGAGGGTCGTGAGTGTTTCCGATAGTGTCGGCGAGGAAGTTGGGGCCGGACCTGACGCGGCTCGACATCGAAGCGCCGGACCTGGCGCGCGCGGCGCTGCCGGGGCAGTTCCTGATCCTGCGCATTGATGAGCGCGGCGAGAGAATCCCGCTCACCATTGCGGACTGCGATCCGGCGGCGGGCACCGTCAGCATTATCTTTCTGGCAGTGGGCAAGACCACCCAGCAGCTTGGCCGGCTCCGGGCGGGTGACGCCATCCGCGACGTCGCCGGCCCGCTGGGGCATCACATGGAGATCGAGCGTGTGGGCACCGTGGTGTGCGTCGGCGGCGGGGTCGGCGTGCCCGCGCTTTACCCGAAGGCGCGCGCGCTGAAGCGAGCGGGCAACCGCGTCCGAAGCATCCTGGGCGCCCGCAGCGGCGACCTGCTGGTGCTGGTGGACGAGATGAGCGCCATCAGCGACGAGGTGCGCATCACCACCGATGACGGCTCGCGCGGGCGCAAGGGCTTCGTGTCGGACGAGCTGGCGGATATGCTCGCCGACGGGTCGGTCCCCGTGGA
>Ga0315279_10009039_pt1 | contig 11961 bp, 14 predicted proteins | sample YL17G06_20_MG_FD_203694 | JGI IMG/M metagenome (GOLD analysis project Ga0315279, IMG submission 203694) | Sediment microbial communities from Yellowstone Lake, YNP, Wyoming, USA - YL17G06_20 | ecosystem: Environmental > Aquatic > Freshwater > Lake > Sediment | place: USA: Wyoming | collected...
CGTCCCCACTTGAGGAGCCGCAACGATGAGCAACAACGCAGAAACGAGCCTCCGAGACCTCCACGAGAAGATCCTGACTTGCACACTGTGCCCTCTCTCAGGGGGCAGGCACAAGGCCGTTCCCGGCGAGGGACCCGTAAACGCGAAGACGATGTTCATCGGCGAGGGACCTGGTCGACAAGAGGATCTTGAAGGCCGTCCGTTTGTCGGTCGAGCGGGAAAGTTCCTAGACGAATGCTTACAGTCGATCGGCCTCCAGCGGGAACAAGTGTTCATCACGAATATCGTGAAATGCCGCCCGACTGAGAAGGCGGGCAACTGGGTCAAAGACCGAAAGCCCACGACAGAAGAGATCGTGGCGTGCAAGCCCTACTTGGATCAACAGATCGAGCTTCTCAGGCCGGAAGTCATTTGTACGCTTGGGGATACCGCGAGATCGCAGGTCTTCAAGCGGTTCGGTCTGGAAGAGGGCACGATCGGACACGTGCACGGGAGATTGTTTTTGGCTGGAAGCGTGAGGGTCGTGCCTCTGTATCATCCCGCGGCGGCATTGTATGACAATAGCCTTCGCCAGATAATCATGATCGACTTCCAAAGCCTACGACGAGTGCTGTCGCAGAGTAAGCTCACAAACATCTAAAACATAGATCAGTAAGAGAAACGCGGGTAACTCACCTGTATGGGCCGGTAGTCCAGCTCGGTTAAGTGACGCTGCCCTCACATCCTACGCATGAACGGTGAGAACGGCAGAGGTCGAGGGTTCAAATCCCTCCCGGCCCACATTATTGAATCGCAAAGTTGGGCTGTTTCTCGACTGTCCCCCCGCTCTCCTGAGAAGCGGTCTTTCTTGAGAAGAATGACAACGACGAAAGGGCTCTGCGTCTGAGACCAAACCACAGCAAGAGTGTAGCGTCAGCCGATCTTTCGCTCACCAACCTGAAGAATCCGTGGACATTCTGTGGGCTTGCATACCGTCCGTCCGGATTCCTTTGGCTCAACATGTGAAATGTCACCCAACCGGGCCCGCCATTGGGTTCCTCTTGTATGGGGATGTCTTGTGGCGTCTCTGTTCGTCTGCGGTGGAATCATGGTGTGTGATTCTCCGCCGAAATTGGATTTCCGTGAAGGCCCACATTCAACGAGATCTTCTTCCGTGTCAAGGGGCGCTCAGCCTCAACCGTAGGCAAGATTCGGGCGTTGCTGGCAGATGCGAAGCGTGGAGAAAGAATGCGAGGAGCAGGCGCCCACTTGCGATCCATGCGAAGACAAGGACTAGACTAGTTTCTCTACTCTAGCCTGTGCGTATGCCTTCTCTATGACCTTGTTCAACGGCATGGTGTTCAACTTCATCGCTTCACGCACCATGCACTGAAACTGGCTCTTCATGAGTTTCGACAAACCTTCGTAGATCTTGTCCGGGTGTTCTCTTCCCTGCTTCGTAAGCCGAAGATCGTACCGAGTGAAATCTGTGAATCTCATCGGAACTTCTTCCACAAGACCGAAGGTAGTCAAGGATTCTATTGCCTCAGTAACCTCCGAACTGTAAGGGCCATAGTAGTGTATCCGATAGTGCAAACCCAAAGTGTCTCGTAACGGCGAGCCTCGTGTTATCAAATAGATCACTTTCTGTGCCATCGTTCTCCCTGTCAGCAGCGGCTGCCCTTCAAGCTCAAGTCTTTGAAGAAGAAGGAGAATGAAGTCCGTTAGCTTGATTCTCGCCGACATCCCGACCAATTAGAGTTTTATCTGTCAGGCTATATAACAGGTTCTTTGACAGGTCACTGAAATTACTCAACCATGGGCCAGATGTTGTTGGATGCCAAATCATTTAGACAGACTCATCGACGAGATCTGCGAATCCTGGCAAGGGGCGTCCGGAGCTGACAGAAGGCCATATCCAGAGAAGGGCAAAACGATCCAGGATCCAGTTCATGGCGCGATAGAGGTCGAACGAGAGCTAGTTTTTCTTCTCGATTCCGTCATGATGCAGAGACTCCGCAGAGTATCACAGATGGCACTAGCGAGCCATGTTTTTCCGGGTGCTAATCACACACGCTTTGAACACTGCTTGGGAGTCATGCACCTAGTTGATCGCATTCTCAAGAACCTGGCCAAGACGGAGCATCTGACCTCCAACCAAGTCATGGAGGCCAAGACAGCAGGGCTGCTCCATGATATCGGTCATCTCCCATTCTCTCATGCTCTGGAACCTCTGCTGGAGTGTGAAAGTGCCGTCAAAGCCGAATGTGCGAGGTTGGGGGTCAAACCCTCAGAGTTACTTACAATGAAGATTATCCGGAGCAGATGGATGAGAGGCATCTTCGAAGTTGTGAACAGGAGAAGCAATAGGTTCAACCTGGACCCTAGCAACATCGCGAATCTCGCAGTAGGGAGGTCACCAAGAGGCAAACCAAGGCTGGAGTTTCTGGGGCAACTCAGTCATGGGAATTTTGATGCGGATAGGATTGACTACCTGCTAAGAGACGCGCACTATACAGGAGTCCCGCTGGGAACTGTGGATATAGAAAGACTAGTTCGCACGATCGAGACGTCGAGAAGCATGAACAGAAAGTACCTCGTCGTTGACGTCAAAGGCCTTCACTCACTTGTTTCTATGATTGTTGCCCGATCGACTATGTATTCAGCCGTATACTTCCATCATGGAGTACGTGCCGCAAACAATATGCTCCTCCGAGCAACCTATAGGGAGTTTTCAACATGTCCTTTGGAGCTCCTCGGGCACGATGACATTTCTCTCTTCCAGTACTTGTCACAACGGAAGAGAACTGCGAAACTAATGGCGATGTTGCGATCGAGAAACTTGTTCAAGCCGGCCCTTACTCTGAAGATCGAAAATGCCGGAAATGCTAAGGCTCTTGAGGATTTTGTCAGTGAGGCTAGCATTCTTTCGACCGTTGGACACGAGACCAAGATAGACAGGCAGATCGCGATCCGAGGGCAATATGCGATACTCGACCTGCCAGGAATCGGGAAATACTCAGAAATCGACGCGGATGTGAAAGAGAATGGGGTTGTGAGGCCTCTTCGCGAGTGGTCGCAGATAGCGAAAGGAGTGGAAGACGACTCAAGGCTAAAGTGGAGAGGCTACGTATTTGGGCCACCTGGGAGGATCTCAGAAGTCAGAAGCAAGTCAAAGAGATACCTCAAACAACTGGGCCTCGTGTTCAGGGGGATCTAGTTTTCGCGGTCGTGGTGTGCATCAGTAGACCTCCGTGTGGTTTTGGTGGTTCGAGCGTCGCAAATTGAACTCCCATCTTGTATTCGTGACACTAATCGTGCGCAAGAAGTGGATGTGACCCTTTTTGGTCGACGTCTTATCTGTCAGCTAGCATTTTCGACCGCGACACGCAATCCATGTCTCTCTTGAGTCTGGGCAACTGGCCGCCCGAAAGGCGCTTGTCCAAAGGAGTCAACGCACTGACACTAGACTCTTGACGAGCCAGTAGTCAAGCTGAGTAACCTCGTTTTCACCGAGTACCGATCCTTCCGGAAGTCTTTCCTTCAAGAAGAAATGTATGCCAATGTCCCCTGGCTCCATGAAAACGGTTCTTCTATTCACAGGTATCCGTATTCCGAATATCTCACCAAGGCGCCTCGCAGTTCCTTCGTGTCCAATTGCTGAAACCCAGTCTTATCTTCTTAGCTCCCGAACGGCCTCCTGGAGATTCATTCTTTTCAGTTCCACTTGGATACCGGAATGATTATCAAAATTCGCTGGAACAATCATTGCGTTGAATAGATAGACTACCAATAAGCCCACTATTAGCGGAAGAAGTCCCCGTGTATTAATGCATTGTTGATCGATGTCTAGGGGAGAGTTCGATGGAGAGCGAAGCCGAAAATCGAAGCTGCAACTGTTTGGTCAGTCTTTTCAGACATTCGACGTGTTCTGATCAAAGAGAGCATCGTCCCCAGTCTGAGTAGCCAGTCGCTGACCCAAGCCCTGCCGAAAAAGTGTGATTTCACCGTCCTGCGAGACAACCAGTGCGAGCGCGTGCTCGTTCTTTGAGGTAACGTCCTTGGCGATTGAGTGTCTGCCTCCGGGTCCGATTAGCGACAAGTTGTGTCCTCGGAGAAGTCCTCTTTGATCAACCCAAGTCGCGTAATCCTCTATGGCATAATTGATGAGTTCAGTTCGTGGGAGTTCCAAAACTTTCTTGGGGAGAAAGCCGGAGATATTAGCAGCCGCGTCGTTGGACAGGCACGAAAGAGGTATGTCTCCTAGAACGATCAAAGCTCCTTTGCGCATTTCCGAGATTCTCAGCGCGACATCAAGCAGTACTCTGCCGATGCCAGAAGCGGCGTGCTCTGACCCCAGAAGGAGGACCAACTGATCCAGTTCCCGCTCTTCTACAAGGCCGCTCTTTCGGTTGAAAATGTACTGGATTCCGAGCTTCCCGTCATAGTAGACTCCGACTGAGTAAGCCTGTTTCGTCACAACGCAAATGGAATTTGTGACTGCAGACAAATACTCGTACGGATCTGCGAGTTTCATGATCCCGAGATCCATGTGCCCCTGGATTTCCGAACTTTGCGGATCGACAAGAAGGCCGAGTCTATTCCACTCCCACGGAATCCCACACTTGCCGAAAGTGTCCGCGACATCCCTAGGGCTACAGTTCTTCATAGGAAGCTTGTCCTTTCGAAGGGTAACATTCGAGACCGCTGAACAAACGGCGTCAATCGGGCCAACAATGAGCCCGTACTCAATAGGATGGCTTTCAAGTTCGCATCTAGTGGATGACCAACCTAGGTTCACTGAGAGAAGGAGAGTTGAAGCATCCACGCACCTATTGCTGGCAATCCTCCTGATTACAGCTGGTTGCAATAGCCGCCTCCCTTCTAAATTCCTGGAGTGTGCTTTCCAAGAATCCTACGGGCCAGCACATATCCTGGTAGGGTCAATGAGAACGATTCCGGGTTCATTAGATCCGCCAAAATGAGCCCTGAGTCCAATAGCTGTCCGAGAGCTTTCCCAAGTGCAATGCCCGAGATCTCCTTTCCACTTTCTTGGATTGCTTTCAGGAGGTCAGCTTTGTTGAATTTCACGTCCCACCTGTGTTTCTCTGCAAGCGAGAAACCCGCAGTCAACACCCTATACCGGTTGCTCTGTGGGTTATGCTTCCATTCAACGTCAATTCTGACGAAGGGCAGCAGCTCTGGCCCGTATCCGCGGTCGCCAGAGTATTCGGTATCCCTTTCTTTATCGTACTTAGCAGTGACACTATTCCGGTTATAGATAGGCCAGACATTGTTGTACATAGCAGCAAGCTGCAGAGCAGCCGCCGATGCAAGTTTTGGAAGCCCAGTACAGTCCAAATAGATGATCGGGAACTTCTGTTCGTTCTCTTCAATTAAATCTGCTAGGCCGTCGAATAGGGCTGCGTAGTCGGTGATTGAAGTCAGCCGTACCGCTCGAATCCTTTCCTGTTTCTCGTACCTTTGTACGGTAGCAAGCAGTCTGAAGTTGTCAAGGGCTTTCTTGTAGTCATCGTTCTTTTCATTCCAGCCCGTGTCGTCTTGCCGGAAGTATATGACCTGCGTAGGACTGTACTCCTCAATGTTTCGCACGACACGCTGACACGCTCTGCCCAGATTGGTAATCAAAAGGGACTCAAACGGTTGTCGCCTCAAGATGTCTCCTCCCTCATGAGTCGTACTCCTACTCTGGTGGTGAGATTGTTGATAATACCTTCGACAGCTGACTTGTCCTTGGCTTCACAGACAATGAAGATATGTCTGATAGGCAGGCCTTCCTCGTGTGTTCGCATTGTCAACCATCCGTCGTCGTACGAGACGTCTGCAATCGGGGTGGCTTTGAATATCCTTGGAATCCTCCCAACTCTGATTGTAGAGCCTTCTACAATCCAGATCTGGATCCCACGCACATGCTCAAATGCCTCCAAGACATCGCCAGATTCTGGCGCAGGTTGATCCAGTACCAGGTGAAATGTCGCTGAGTTTTCATCATCATGTACTGTCAATCTTCATGCCCCCTGTAAGTAGGCAAAGATTGCCTATAGCCATTTTCTCCGGAAACACTCGTCTAGTTCTTCCCAAGAACTTGGAAAGACTTCGGTGGACCGTTGGGTTTGTGTAGATTTGCAGATCTAATAGTACTGTCAATCGTCGCAGGGTAGAGTTGTTACGACCGCACCCGGTCACGGAGTTGGTACGAGAATGCAGAAATGCCAGCGACTCGAGGCGCCCCTTTCAGAGCAAAACTGACGGTTACGCAGAGCGAATCATAGGGAAGCGCTGGCATTGAAGATGAAGAGCGTTTGTCACTAGTGAAATACCAAAGGTTGCCACTATACTGTTCTTGGTTTCGTTCGTTGCAAGTCAACCACTCTGGAGGTTGAGGGTAAGCGGTCAGCAAGAGCTATCAACAGGTGTAGTTCCACGACTTGCCAAGAGACCCACGACGACGGCGCTCTCGCGCCCACACCTCCGTTCTGGCAGTTCCCGCATTCATGGTGCCGCTGCTAATTGCTGGAGACTGTCAGGGTTCAGTGCTGCTCGCATGGCCTAGCTGGAGAGCTGCCAGCAATCATTTAAGTGGGTTCGAAATCGTACATATAACCGAGTCAACCGATCTCAGTTGGGTTGTGGCAGTCGAGTTTCCTCAGATCCACGCCCGTGTGTCATCCGATAGCAGATGAGGAACGGGCGGTCTTGGAGACGTAGGAGAAGTAGATTGGAGTTGAGCGTAGCGGGGCGCGACGAGCTGACGAAACTTATTCACTCGTACAGATGCGTTTACCCTTTTGATTACGCTCTCTTGGATGGCGATGGATATGTGTTGACAGTGCGTGACGAAACCACGCTGAACTACCTAGAGCATCGGAACATTGTAACACATGAAGTTGTTTTCACGCCACCGAACTATGTATCGCACTTGAGCGCGAAAAGCAGGTACGGCAGAATCGGCCTCTCGTTCCTTAATGCAGCTAAGGTGCACAGTGGTTTCATTGGCCGTCTCGCACTAGAATTGGTTAATCTGAGCAATGGCCGGCAGCCCATAACTATCAAGCGCGGCGACCCGTTCATGCACATCGAGTTCGTCTCAAGGGACGGCAAGCCGTCGCCCTACCTAGGCGACTATATGTTTCAGTATATGACTGAAGATGAGGTAGCACTCTACGTCGACGTGTTAAGACAGCACTTCAAGGGGCTGTACGACGAGGCGGGCGTCGAAAGGATGACCAACGAAAGGGGTCGAGGATAAACATCGACGAACACACGCCGCGCGAAATCTCTGCACTTTGCCAAGAAGTATCGGGATCACGTTCCAGAGCTAGATCGGTCAGTTCTGTAACGCATATAGCAGGCTCTCCTTCCACCGTTTCAAATCGTTAACGAATCACCCTCAGTCATTCGGTCCGTCATGAGCACCTGGGTGATGGTCCGAGCAACCAGTTGACGGTTCCAGTGACCGCATTGAATAGTATGCTACGAGACCAAAGGGTTAGGCGTGTGAGAAGTGGCATCAAAGCCACAACTGAATCGCGGATCCGGAAGGAGATCTGACAGGCATGTCCCAGCCGGGCAATTTGGAGGAATCTCCTTTTTCTGCGAAGAAATGAACCGAGTCTTTCTGATGACGATTTGTTGCGGAGACTACTTGAGCTGAAACCAAGATTCTGGGAAGATCAGATCAGAAGTAACATGAAGATGTCCAACTTCTTGAAGAACTTCAGGTGTGACGCGAGTCAAGCCCGACAGCTGGTCGACTCCGTGGACAAGGGCAAGCATACGAGAAGGTAGTTAACATCGGGAAACTGCTGACCTGCTCAGAGTCCTCATCTGTCTGCGTCATCCAAGTTACTCATTCTGCCGGGAAATGAGAGGTTCCAAGGACAGGTCGAAATGTGGTGGTTGGAAAACGAGGATACAGCACCAGAGTTGGCGCAAGTAACGTTGTTTGCACGATTACTGCACGGGGCTTCTCGACTCATCTCCACATATACACACTTGACAGGGCAGTCCAGAACGAACTGGTTTTCGCGCTGCTTGGCCTAGGTTTGTAGGTGTACGAAGCCTTTCTGAATCTCTACGGCTGCTTTGAGGCTGCATCCCTTCTCCGCAAGAGTCTCCTCGAGCCCTTTGAGTTCATGCTCTACAGCCGTCCTTCGAGGGTATGCGCTCCAAAACAGACCAATCAGTTCAGCGTTTTAGTCGAGATGTTGCATTGCACTTGGAAGAATCATTCCCTCTTGAAGAGGTATCCTCTACCTTCTCCTCTTCTCCCAATCGAGGTCTTCGTAGACGATTTCCTTCTGTCTTGGCTTGAAGGAGATGCATAGGGGAACATAATTTCCGAAATACAGACGTCTCTGCTTGGGGCAAGGTCTCTCAGTCGCGAGCTGATTGTCCCTCAACTCATTAGTCGGCTTGTCATTCCAAGCTATGGTCATTCCCTCCCTGTCGAACCAGCCGATGCCATACGGAGTTCCGATTGTCAAAGCGCAGATCCTCAGAGTTCCGTTCGGATGAACTAGGATCCTTTCTCCTAACCTTTCCGGACAGTAGCCGTAGTAATCCGGGTTGCTATCAAAGTCCTCCTTCCTGACGATCCGCTCCGGAATCCGAAGCATTATCTTTCTTGCTCTCTCAGCACTAAATGCCTTCATCTTTTCGCAGACGTTCATCCATTCCAGGGGCGTGATATGAGCCTCCGAAGTCCAAGCATCTCTCGGAACGCCCGTTCTCAAGATCGGATGGAAATTCAAGCGACTGACTCCTATGCCCTCAAGAAAGTCCACTAGTTCCTCAATCTCGTTTACGTTGTGTCTATGTACGGCTGAAGTGACCTGCACGCTATAACCGAGGTTTGATGCTATTCTCATGTTGCCCAAGACTCTCTTGAAATCTCCTCCGACACGAACACTGTCATTAACCTCCTTCCTCGGACTGTCAAGACTGAATGTGATCTCGTCTAATGACCTGAAGTCTCTTTCGTACAGCAGCGTAGAATCGAACATTCCATTCGTGTCCAGTCGAACGTATTCGTACTGGAGCTCTCGTTTCGCACATCTGAGAATCTCCAGAAGAGCCTTTCTGTCATACAGCGTCGGCTCGCCGCCCATTATGGTCAGCTTGATCGCACCCATTTCACGCAGGTCGGAGATCAATGACTTCGCGGTGACCTTGGGGATCTCTTTCTCGACAAGATGAAAGTCCAGATCTGGCTTGTATAGGCAGTACGCACATCGCATATTGCAGTCGTCAGTAAGATACAAAAAGGTCTGTTTTAAGCGACCATCAAAAAACTGCCGAAACCGTTCGTCTATCACAAATTGCATTCAAATCGCCATGCGAATCTCCCTTGGCCGGCAGGTTGTCTCCCAGACAAACCCCATCAGATAAGGCTAGACAGGAGGGAGCGCCACGGCTTTGTTAGCAAACCTCGACCCATCCTCGTTCTTTGAATTCGATCCCCTTCTCTTTGTAGCGCTGAAGACCAAAGTCTTTCAGCTCCTTCTCATCTAGTCCCAATTCTATGCAGAGAATTGAAAGCTGCGTGAATAGGTCGGCTAAGCTTATCCTCAAGTTTGCTTTGTGGGCCTTCGCTTCAGCCGGAATTCTATGTATGCGCCATATGTCAGCGTTCACCTCGCCGACATGATGGGTAATAATCGACAGCCTGAAGAATACGTGAGCCTTGGGCTCCGCGACTTCTCTCATGATTTCTCTAAGCTTATCTGTCGACAAGCGTCCGTCTCCATGAGAGTCTGAGCAACTCGTATATAACGAGTCTTCCGACGCCGTTCACAGCACGCGCACAACTGCAGGTCAAGCTCGTTCGTTAAGCTATTTCCAAGCAAATGCGTCGTGCACCGTCGACTGTGATCACATACCCCTTGGTTCAGGAACAGGTTCAGAAGTGCTTTCCAACTCCCAGAGAAGCCGCAGGGTTTCCTTGACTCTTTCTGGGTCCTTTTCTGGCAGCTCCAGCACCATTGGTGTAGTTAGAAATCTCACATCCTTAACGAAACCGTGGAAAGCCTGTATCCCCAGCTTTCCCTGGCCTATGAAAGCATGCCGGTCGATTCTAGAACCCAATTCCGTTTTGGAGTCGTTCAGGTGAATTACTCCAATCGTGTCCAACCCAATAGTTGTGTCTAGTTCTCTCAAGACCTCTGCGTATCCATCGTAGCCACGAATATCGTATCCGGCGGCGAAAACGTGGCAGGTGTCGAGACACGTACCAAGGGATTGGCGCTTACGGACCCCATTCAGAATCGACGCTATTTCTTCGAAGCGATGCCCTATGGCGGTTCCTTGACCAGCCGCAGTCTCTAGAAGAATCTTGGGTGCAAACTCGTTCAAGCTCTCCATGACCCTGTCCAAAGCTGCAATTATGCGGTCGATTCCTGCTTCGTTGCCAGAATCTTTGTGGGAGCCTGGATGCAGAACTAGGAACCGAATACCTAGTCGAGCTGAACGGGATACCTCAATAGAGAGGCGGTGCACTGATTTTTCCCAGACCATGTCATCTGGCGAGGCCAGATTCACGATAAACGGAACGTGGGCGACTACTTCTCTAACTCGGCTCTTCTGCCAAGCGGACCTGAAGCTAATGATGTCTTCGGAGCCCAAGTCTTGCACACTCCACGTCCGTGACAGTGTGATGTACGTCTGTGCACATTGACAGCCCCACTCGTCAGCATACTCGAACATTCTGGCGAGTCCGTGGGGGCTCCGCCCTGGATGAGCTGGGACATTAGAGCCGAGCATTGTTCACTCCTACCTGTCTCAGATCGGGGCGCATCGTCGGCTCAAGCGACGGGACTCAATCTTTCTCAAGGTCCGAACAAATGGCTAGAACTGATCAAGCTGTCAGTATCTTCTCAGCATCCAGCAGAGGAACCGAGAAATCTATGATTCTCGTAGCGTCCTTGATGGTGATTGAGAGCGAGCTTGTCATTCGCCTTGCAGAAAAGTAGCAGTACGGATCATCTTTTGTGAACGAGATTGCGTCCACCGTTCCCTTAAGCAAATCCCCAATATACTTGTCGATTGAGATACCTTGAGAGGCTCTCATAGTGCTCAGAGACTCGAGCAAAGCATCGTCGCTAGCATAATTCGTCTCTCCAACGACTCGCTGGATCGAGACTTTCGATAGATGAACGCTCTGAGGCATGACTACGCTACCTTTGCCCTTACCACACTGACTGCCTTTTCAATCTCCGACAATTGCTTACTGATTTCAGTTACGCGTTTGCTGATGTCCGTAAGTTGCTGCTCCAAACCCGCGGCTTTGTTCTTAAGGTCTTCAAACTGGGCGTCCATCTGCTTGATTACTCTACTCGCAGCCCTTTCGGTAGCAGCATAACCCAAACTTGATCCCGCTGACCCATGCAAGCAACATTTGTTAGATTTAACACTTGGTACATCGACAATGGTATTCTTACGACATGATCAACCGAAAGTTGCCAGTTGCTATATATGTGGTCCAGGGTCCAGCTCATCAGGTGCTCCTGCTCCCCATGCGCTAAGATGAAAAAGGAGAGCCACTCAGTCAAGTCGACAGAATCGTTCGACGGATGATTCGTGCCTGCAGTCGCCTAGCCTTCTACCACGAGCGACTCATTCAGTCGGATGGATTGGAGACCACCGACCTGCGTTGAATGTCCAGGATGAAGCCACAGGGAGACGGAAGATACAAGTTTGCCTCAGATCAACGCTCTTGGATTATTGTTGAAAAGCCATTCCAAGTTTGTGACCGTGACTTATTTTCGGCTGCGTCACCGCTCGTTCATAGCTCGTTCTCAGCTAGAAACCTGTTCAGAGTCTGCTTGGTTGACAGTTCTAAACGCGAGTCTAAACCTATCCCGGCCCATCATGCCAAACTCTGAATCGACGGTCATATGCAAGCAGAGCAAGACGAAGGCCGTCTCGAAGTAGCGCGAGGCCATGATCTATGAATGACTCCTT
>Ga0315279_10009042_pt1 | contig 11959 bp, 7 predicted proteins | sample YL17G06_20_MG_FD_203694 | JGI IMG/M metagenome (GOLD analysis project Ga0315279, IMG submission 203694) | Sediment microbial communities from Yellowstone Lake, YNP, Wyoming, USA - YL17G06_20 | ecosystem: Environmental > Aquatic > Freshwater > Lake > Sediment | place: USA: Wyoming | collected...
CCCTCCTCGGGCCGGAGGTTGGAGACACCCACCCCCAGGAGGCGGAAGCGGCGACCATTGGTCACCTCGCGCGCCAGCAGGTGGGCGGCCTCTCGGAAAATGGTATCGATGGCGTCGGTGGGCTGAGGCAGGGTGGTCTGGCGGGTGAAAGTGGTGAAATCGGCCAGGCGCAGCTTGATTCTTACCGTCCGCCCCTTCAGGCTGTGACGCCGAAGGCGCGCGGCCGTCTCCCGCGCGAGCTGGCGCAGGCTGGCCTCCAGGGCTCGCGGGTCGCTCACGTCGCGGGGGAAGGTGATCTCCGAGCTCACGGACTTCCTCTCGTGCTCCACGACGACGGGGCTGTCGTCGATCCCTTGCGCCAGGTGCAAGAAGTAGACGCCCCACTCGCCGAACAGCCTGCGCGCCCACTCCTCCGAGCGTTCCGCCAGTTCGCCGATGGTGGTGATGGACTCGGCCGCCAGGCGCTCGGCGGTCTTGGGTCCCACGCCCCACAGACTGTGCACTGGCAGCGGCGCCAGGAACTGGCGCTCCATCCCGGGCGGCACCAGCAGCAGACCGTCGGGCTTGCCCGCGTCCGACGCGATCTTCGCCACCGAGCGCGAGGACGCCACTCCCACCGAGACCGTCAGGCCTACCTCCTGGCGCACACGCTCCTTGATGGCGCGGGCGATCCCTTCGACCGTGCTCAGGGCGGGCTCCGCAGCGGGGCGGCCGTTCGCCACCACCTCAGTCACGTCCAGGAACGCCTCGTCCAGCGACATCGACTCCACCAGGGGCGTGAATTGGCGGAAGATGTCCATCACCCGGCGCGATATCTCGCCATAGCGCTCGAAGCGGGGCGATACACGCACCGCCTCCGGGCAGAGGCGCAATGCGGCAGCCATAGGCATGGCCGAACGGATGCCGAAGGCGCGCGCTTCATAGGAGGCGGCGGCCACTACCCCCCGCGATTGGGGAGGCGCACCCACCACCACCGGTCGCCCCCGCAGCTCCGGCCTGTCCAGTTGCTCCACCGAGGCGAAGAAGGCGTCCAGATCGGCATGAATGATCCAGCGTGACATTTCCCATCACCATGATGGTATAGAACCGACGGTACCTGCAACGAACGGATGGCAACTCCCAACGGGGCCCGGCCCTCTCTTCCAAACCCCCGCTCAAGCTGCTAAACTAACCTGTGGCCTGCTCCTCGATGGCGTCTCGGCCTTAGAACACACCACGTCTATGTTCGGTACTATAGCCTTATCGTCCAAGACCCTGGCGGATTATGAGCCCATCGTGGGCCGGGAGGCAGTGGCCGAGCTCCATCGCCTCGCCCGGCCCCTGCGCGGCATGCACGTGCTCCACCTCAGCGTCGCCGCCTTCGGCACCGCTGTAGCCGACACTCTCTCCTCCCTCGTGCCCCTCATGAGTGACCTGGGGCTCCCCAGCCACTGGCAGGTCCTGCGGCCGGCTCAGGAGTTCGTCGCCGTCAACAAGGCCATGTACGACGCCCTGGCCGGCCTCGGCGCCCGCTGGAACGCCGAGATGGAGCAGGTCTGGCACAAGTACACCGCCATGAACTCAGAGCTCATCGCCGAGGAGTTCGACTTCGTGGTCGTACACGACCCCCAGCCGGCGGGCATCCTCCTTGCCTTCGCGGAGCAGCACGGTCGGCGGCCCGCCGGTCGCTGGGTCTGGCACTGCCACCTCGACCTGAGCGAGGCCCAGCCCGACGTATGGCGCATCATGCAGCGCTACGGCAGCGCCTACGACGCCGTGGTCTTCGACTTAGCGGAGTACGTGCGACGGGACATGGATGCGCCCCTCATCACCGTCGTCGAGCCCGGCATCGACCCCCTGGGCCCCAAGAACATGGACCTATCGCCGGAGACGGTCACCACCATGCTCGAGCGCTACGGCCTCGACCCGGCGCAGCCCACTATCTGCCAGATCTCCCCCTTCGACCACTGGCACGATCCCCTCGGTCTCATCGACGCATATGAGAAGGTGGAGCCGCACGTGCCCGGCCTCCAGTTGGTGCTGGTGGCCAGCCACCTCGCCGAGGAGCCGGAGATGCGCGCCTACTACGAGCAGGTGGCCCGGCGCGCCGAGGTCCACCCCGATATCTTCGTCCTCTCCAGCCACTCCAGCCTGGATGCTCTGGGCAACGTCGAGCTCAACGCCTTTCAGCGGGCCGCCTTCGCCACCGCCCAGAAGTCGATCCGCAAGGGGTTCTGGGTGACGGCCTCGGATGTTCTCTGGAAGGGACGGCCGGTAGTGGCCAGCCCCCTGGGCGGGATCCCCCGCCAGGTCATCCACGGCGAGACCGGATACCTGGCCCGCACCACCGACCAGTTCGCCCATCGCATCGTCGATCTGTACCAGCAGCCCGAACTGGCTGCCCGACTGGGCCACGCCGGCCGCCAGCACGTACAGCGCAACTTCCTTATCACCCGCTACCTGCGGGACTACCTGCGCCTCTTCCAGCGGATGGCCGCGCCGCCTAGCTGAGCCGCCGCCGATGCTCACCTCCGTCCCTCTCACCCCCAAGGCCCTGGCGGACTATCGCCCCATCGTTGGCGACGCCGCGGTCGACGACATCCAGCGCCTGGCGGAGCCGCTCCGCGGCGCCCGCGTCCTCCATCTCAACGCCACCGCCTTCGGTGGCGGCGTCGCCGAGATCCTTTCGGCGCTGGTGCCCCTTCTGAACGACCTGGGCCTGCGCGCCGACTGGCAGATCATCAGCGGTGCCGATGAGTTCTTCGCCGTCACCAAGGCCATGCACAACGGCCTCCAGGGCATGTTTGTCCCCTGGACGACGGCCATGCGCGACACCTGGCTTCGCTACAACCGCCTCAACGCTGACCGCCTGGATGCCGAGTACGATTTCGTAGTGATCCACGATCCCCAGCCGGCAGGCGTCCTCGCTCTGTCCCTGGAGCGCGGTCGGCCCAAGGTAGGCAAGTGGATCTGGCGCTGCCACATCGACCTCACGGCCGCCCAGCCCGAACTGTGGGACTTCTTGCGGCCCTTCCTCTCTCCCTACGACGCCGCCGTGTTCACCCTCAAGGACTACGCCAAGGAGGATGTGCCCACGCCGCGCGTCCTTTTCTTGCCGCCCGCCATCGACCCCCTCAGCCCCAAGAACGTGCCCCTCGCGCCAGCTACGGTGGGGGCTATCCTTAGCCGCTATGCCATCGACCCCCGCCGCCCGCTCCTCACCCAGGTCTCTCGCTTCGACCCCTGGAAGGACCCCCTGGGCGTGATCGACGCCTACCGTCTGGTGAAACAGGAGATACCTCAAGTTCAACTGGTGCTGGCGGCCTCCATGGCCCACGACGACCCGGAGGGTTGGTCCTACTACGAACGCACCGCCCGCCGCGCCGGCGAGGACGAGGACATCCACATTCTCACCAACCTCACGGGCGTGGGTAACGTGGAGGTCAACGCCATCCAGACGGCGGCGCGGGTCGTGGTGCAGAAATCCCTGCGCGAGGGCTTCGGCCTGGTGGTTTCCGAGGCGCTGTGGAAGGGGCGTCCGGTGGTCGCGGGTAACGTCGGCGGCATCCCCCTCCAGGTGCTCCACGGTCGGACGGGCTATCTGGCCAACAGCCCCGCCGAGTGCGCCGAGCGCGCCCTTTACCTGCTCCACAACCCACGGGTGGCCGACCGCATGGGCGCCGCCGGCCGCGAGCACGTGCGGGCCAATTTCCTCATTACCCGCTACTTGCGCGATCATCTTCAGATGTTCACCGCCCTGGCCGGCATTGAAGCGAAGGCCGGGTCAAGCCCGGCGTTGGAGCTCTCGCGGCCAGGCGGAGGCAGCGACGCCGCAGCGGAATCGAGGGGAGGACTGGTATGAACCGAGTGCTGGCCCTCATCCTGGCCGGTGGGCGAGGCGAGCGCCTGAGCATCCTGGCCGAGGCGCGCGCCAAGCCTGCGGTCATCTTCGGTGGCAAGTACCGCATCATCGACTTCGCGCTGAGCAACTGCGTCAACTCCGGCATCTTCCGGGTGGGAATCATCACCCAGTACCGGCCTCGCTCCCTCAACCATCACATCGGCATCGGCCGGCCCTGGGACCTCGACCGCTCCACTGGTGGCGTCTCCCTCATGCAGCCCTACATCGGGCGCAAGGCCTCCGATTGGTACAAGGGGACTGCCGATGCCGTTTACCAGAACCTCTTCTTCGTCGAGGAATCGCAGGCTGACCAGGTGCTCATCCTGGCCGGCGACCACATCTACAAAATGCGCTACGACGACATGCTCGAGTTTCACCGCGCCCACAAGGCCGACGTTACCGTGGGCGTGGTGGAGGTTCCCCTCGAGGAGACCCGCCGCTACGGCGTCCTCAGCCTGGACGAAGACGACCGCATCGTTGAATTCCAGGAGAAGCCGTTACACCCCCACAGCAACCTCGCCTCCATGGGCATCTACGTCTTCAGCCGCGAGTGCCTGGTGGAGGCGCTGGAAGAGGACGCCCGCCGCCGCTCCGGCCACGACTTCGGCTACGATGTCATCCCAACCCGCATCGACCGCGACCGGATCTTCGGGTATCGCTTCCAGGGCTATTGGCGTGACATCGGCACCATCGACGCCTACTGGCAGGCCAATATGGACCTTCTGGCCGACCTGCCCGATCTCAACCTCTACGACCCCGAGAACATCGTGCGCACCCAGGACCAGCAGCGGCCGCCCCTGAAGGCCGGCCCTCATTCCCGCATTACACGCAGCGTCCTCTCCAGCGGCTGCATCGTCAACGGCTACGTCCACAACTCGGTGCTTTCGCCCGGCGTGTTCGTGGAGGAAGGAGCCACGGTGGTGGACTCCATCCTCTTCGATGACTGCCACATCTCCGGCGGCGTCGTCGTCCAGCGCTCCATCCTGGACAAGATGGTCTTCGTGGGTTCCCACAGCCACCTAGGCTGGGGCGAGGACTACACCCCCAATCAGGATGAGCCAGAGGTCCTCCACAGCGGCATCACCATCGTGGGCAAGCAGGCGCGCATCCCGGCTGGCATCCGCATCGGGCGAAACTGCATCATCGGACCCATGGCCAGGGAAGAGGACTTCCCCGCCGATTACGTGCCCAGCGGCAGTTCCATATCCCCGGCGGCTTCTGCCGCTGGCCTGCCTCATCCGGAGTAAGGAGAAGCATGACACAGGGGGCCTTCACCTTCGTCCTCCACAGCCACCTCCCCTACTGCCGCCAGGCCGGCCGCTGGCCCCACGGCGAGGAGTGGCTCCACGAGGCCATCTCCGAGTCCTACCTCCCGCTGCTTATGGCCCTGGACGACCTGCGCCAGGAGGGCTGCCCTTTCCGCCTCACCCTGGGCATCACCCCAATCTTGGCCGAACAGCTCGCCGATGAACTGGTGCTCGCCCACCTGGAGGAGTTCCTCGAGGAGAAGGTCCGTCGGGCCGAAGCCGACGTCGCCCGCTTCCAGCGCGAGAGCGACGACCATCGCGCCTATCTCGCCGGCTACTATCGCGACTGGTACGGAGGTGTGCTGACTGCCTTCCGCCAACGCTTCTCGCGGGACATCGTCGGTGCCTGGCGGAGGCTCCAAGAGGAGGGCCACGTCGAGATCCTCACCAGCGCTGCCACCCACGGCTACCTGCCTCTTCTCAGCCGCGATTCGTCCATCCACGGCCAGCTCGCCGTGGGCGCCGACTGCACCCGTCGCCACTTCGGGCGGGCGCCGCGAGCGGCCTGGCTCCCCGAGTGCGCCTACCGGCCGCCCTACATCGCCGAGGGGGAAGGCGGTGGCTATCTCAAACCGGGTCTGGAGGAGTTCCTGGCCGAACTGGGCATCACCTGCTTCTTCGCCGAGACTCACACCGTGGAGGGCGGCTTCCCTGTGGGCAAGGCCCGCGGCGAGGCCATCGGCCCCTACGGCGACATCCCCCGTCGCTACCTCGTCCCCCTCACCGGCTACGGCGAACCCACCGAGAAGACCACCTTCCAGCCCTACTGGGTGCAATCGCCGCGGGTGGCCGTCCTCGGGCGCAACAACGCCACCGGCATGCAGGTCTGGTCCGCCGACTGGGGCTACCCCGGTGACTTCTGGTACCGCGAGTTTCACAAGAAGGACGGAGTCTCCGGCCTCCAGTACTGGCGTATCACCGGTGCCAAGACCGACCTGGGGTCGAAGGCCCTCTACGAACCGTCCTGGGCCGAATCGCGGCGCCAGGGGCACGTGGCCCACTACGCCGGCCTGGTGCGCAGCCTCCTGACCGACTACCATCAGCGCAGCGGCAAGACTGGCATCATCGTCGCCGCGTATGACACTGAGCTCCTCGGTCACTGGTGGTTCGAGGGCATCGCCTGGCTCCAGGGCGTCCTGCGCGAACTCTCCCGCAACGGCGACCTGGAGATCACCACCGCCAGCGACTTCATCGCTCGCCACCCGCCCGAGGACGTCCTCGCCCTGCCCGAGGGCTCCTGGGGTGTCGGCGGCGGCCACTTCACCTGGGACAACGTGGACACCAGTTGGATGTGGCCCATCATCCACGACGCCGAGCGCCAGATGGAGGAGCTGGCCAGCCAGCACCCCGCGGCCGATGGCGGCCTGGCCGAGGTGCTGGCCCAGGCCGCCCGCGAGCTCCTTCTCCTCCAATCCAGCGACTGGCCCTTCCTCGTCACCACCGGCCAGGCGCGCGAGTACGCCGAGCTTCGCTTCCAGGAGCACGTGGAGCGCTTCCACCGCCTAGCCGGCGTCGCCCGCGGCGGCCGGGTGAGCAGGGACGACCTCAACTTCTGCCGCGAGCTCTTCGAACGGGACAAGGTCTTCCTCCACATCGACTACCGCCTCTTCCGCCCGCGGGAGGGCGTCGCGGCATCCGAACCATGAAGCGCGCCCTTAACATCCTCTTCGTGTCGGCGGAGGTAGGTCCCTTCGCCAAGGTGGGCGGGTTGGCTGACGTGGCGGCCGCCCTTCCACGGGCCCTGGCTGCCCGCGGTCACGATGTGCGCGTGGTCACGCCTCGCCACTCGCCGGAGCCCATCGGCGATGTCGCCGCCTCGCTCACCCTGGGCTCGGAACGCTGGGCGGCCGCCCGCAGTGTCGCCTCAGGCGGCGACGGTGTGCCCACGTATCTGGTGGAGAGCGAGGGGCTCTTCCCCCGCTCCCGCATCTACGGCGAGGCCGATGACCTGGAGCGCTACCTGGCCTTCTGCCGGGCCGTCCTGGAGCTGCCCAAACAGCTCGGCTGGCCGCCGCACATCTTCCACTGCAACGACTGGCATACGGCGCCCATCGCCTTCGGGCTGCGCAACCGCGCCTGGGGCGACGCCTTCTATCGCGACGCCGCCTGCGTTCTCACTATCCACAACTTGCGCTATCGTGGCCCCGACGAGCTGGCGGACTTCCTCTGCCAGGGCATCTACTACGCCGACGCGGTCACCACCGTCAGCGAGACTTATGCCCGCGAGATCCTGACCGCCGAATACGGCGAAGGTCTTCACCCCCTCCTCCAGCAGCGCCAAGACCGCCTGTTCGGCATCCTCAACGGCCTTGACTACCGCGTGTACGACCCGGCGTGCGACCCCCACCTGGCGGCCAACTTCGACGCCGCCAGCCTGGAGGGTCGGGCCACCAACAAGGCCGCCCTTCAGCAGCGAACCGGCCTTACCCAGGACGCCGATGTGCCCCTCGTGGGCATGGTCTCCCGCCTGACAGAGCAGAAGGGGATGGACCTGACGCTGGAGGCCATGGAGGCCCTCCTGGGCGAAGGGGCCGTGCAGTTCGTCGTGCTGGGCGCCGGCGACGAGGCCTACCATCGCGCTTTCGCCGCCCTGGCCCAGCGGCATCGCGGCCGCGCCTCCGTCTCCATTGCCTTCGACAATCCGCTCGCCCAGCTCATCTACGGCGGCTGCGACCTGTTCCTCATGCCGTCGCGCTTCGAGCCCTGTGGCCTGGGCCAGCTCATCGCCTTGCGCTACGGCGCCATACCCGTGGTGCGCCACACCGGCGGCCTGGCTGATACCGTCCGCGACTACGAAGGGCCGGGCAGCGAGGGCAACGGCTTCGTCTTCCAGGAGTACAGCGCCGGGGCGTTTCTGGCCGCCCTCCGCCGCGCCCTGGCCGCTTTTCAGCGCCGGGCCGAGTGGCGTCACCTCCAGGCGCAGGGCATGAAGCTGGACTTCTCCTGGGAACGCTCTGCCGAACGCTACGAGGCCGTGTATCACCAAACCCTGGCCGGCCGCCGCTGAGCGTAGCCTCCACCAAGCGTAGCTCCCCACTTGGTCTCCATGTATAATGGCTCAACGAAACATGTCTTCGCCAAAGGCCGACTGACCGTGCTCTACTGGGCCCAGCTCCTCCATTCCTACCAGCCGCCCACCCAGCTCCACGGCGTCCTGGCCAAGGTCTACGAGGAATCCTACCTTCCGCTGCTGGAGGTCTTCGAGAAGCATCCCCACGCCAAGGTCACCGTCAACATTAATGCCTCCCTCACCGAACTCCTAGCCCAGCACGGCTACTGGCGCTTCATCGAGGGGCTGCGCAATCTGGCGGAGCGCGGCCAGATCGAGTTCACTGGTAGTGGCAAGTATCACCCCATCCTCCCCCTCATTCCCCACCGCGAGATGGAGCGCCAGATCAGCCAGAACCGCAAGGCCAACCGCTACTTCTTCGGCCCGTCCTACCGGCCGCAGGGCTTCTTCCCGCCCGAAATGTGCTACAGCCGCGACATCGTCGAGCCTATCGCCAGCACTGGTCACCGCTGGATCATCCTCAGCGGCGTCGCCTGCCCCGTCCAGTGGCCTCTCGACGTCATCCACGAGATTGCCAGCGACGACGACCGCCTCGCCGTCTTCTTTCGCGACGACATCCTCAGCAACAAGATCGCCTTCCAGACCCTCGGCCCCCAGGGCTTCCTCGACCACCTGGAGAAAAGCCGCCGCGGCCGCGAAGATACTTACATAATCACCGCTATGGACTCCGAGACCTTCGGCCATCACCTGCGCGACTGGGAGACGCTCTTCCTGGCCGAGGTATACGAGGAGCTGGTCCCCCGCCGCGAGAGCTACGACCACATCCAGCAGACGAAGGAACTGGCCGCCGAGCATCGCGGCCTGTTGGAGGCAGTGGCGGTCTCCCGCGAAGTCCAGATGGTCACGGTGAGCGAGCTCCTGGACCTCTTCCCCACCGGCCAGACCGTCGAGCCGAAGGCTTCCTCCTGGAGCACGACCGACGGCGACATCGCCGCCGGCAACCCCTATCCCTTGTGGCTGGACAAGGACAACGAGATGCACCGCCTCCAGTGGGAGCACACCAACCTCTGCATCGAGCTGGTGCATCGGGCCAAGGAGCGAGCTAACAACGACGAGACCCGCCGCTACGCCGACATCGCCCGCGGCCTCCTCGACCGCGCCCTCCACAGCGATCAGTTCTGGTGGGCCAGCCGGCGGCCCATGTGGGACGTCAACCTCATCCATCGCGGCCTCCTCCAGCAGTCGGAGGTACTGGTCAACGCCTACAAGGCCATCAATGCCAGCGGCGCCAGCCAGGATGAGAAGCGCGAGTACTACTATCGGGTGGTAGTGGCCCGCGACCTGCGCGACAAGATCGTCGACAAGCTGTTTCTTCAGTAGCGCCCTCTGGGTTCATGCCCCGCTTCTACCTCGGCCTGGCCATCCACAACCACCAGCCTGTGGGTAACGCCCACCACGTCTTCGAGTCCGTCTACCAGCAGTCCTACCTGCCGCTGCTCACGGCGCTCGAGCACCACCCGCGCATCCGCCTCTCGTTGCACTACAGCGGCTGCCTCCTGGACTGGCTGCGCGAGCATCAGCCCGACTTCCTGCCCCGCCTGAAAGCGCTGACGGCTCGCGGCCAAGTGGAGATCATGACCGGCGGCTACTACGAGCCCATCCTGCCCGCCATCCCCGACGCCGATAAGCTGGGCCAGATCGCCACCATGTCCGCCGTCATCCGCGACGAACTGGGCGTCGCGCCCAGCGGCCTCTGGGTGGCGGAGCGGGTGTGGGAGCCCCACCTGCCCAAGTTCCTGGCCCAGGCCGGTGTGACCTGGACCGTGGTAGACGACAGCCACTTCAAGATGGTGGGCCTGGCCGACCAGGAGCTGCGCGGCTATTACGTGAGCGAGGAGGAAGGACAGGCCGTCAGCATCTTCCCGTCCCTCAAGCTCCTGCGCTACATCATCCCCTGGCGCGACGTGGACGAAGTCATCGAAACCTTCCGCGCTTGGGCCGAGGAGAGCGAGGACGGGATCGCGGTCATGGGCGACGATGGCGAGAAGTTCGGCAGTTGGCCCGACACCTATCGCCACTGCTGGGGCCGCGCCGGCTGGATGCGGCGCTTCTTCGCCACCCTGGAGCGCAACGCCTCCTGGCTCACCACCATCCCCCTGGGCGAGTACGCTTCCCGCTTCCCGCCCCTGGGCCGCGTCTACCTGCCCACCGCCTCCTATGAGGAGATGATGACCTGGGCTCTGCCCGCCGGCCCCTCGCACCGGTTCGAACAGATCAAGCACCAACTGGAGGACGAGGGCCGCCAGGAGGCGGCGGAGCTAATGCGCGGCGGCTTCTGGCGCCACTTCCTGGTCAAGTACCCCGAGGCCAACAATCTGCACAAGAAGATGCTGCGGGTGCACCGCAAGGTCTATCGGGCGCGCCAGCAGGGCGCCGACGCCGAGATGCTGGCCGACCTCTGGCGTGGCCAGTGCAACTGTCCCTACTGGCACGGCGTCTTCGGCGGCATCTACCTCATGGCCATCCGCCTCACCAATTACCACCACCTTGTCCGCGCCGAAGCCACCGCCGACGCCGCGCTCCATGGCGATGGGCCCTGGTTGGCCTGGGAGACCACCGACTTTGACCTCGACGGCCGCAACGAGCTGCTGGTGGACGGAAGCAGCGCCAACCTCTACTTCGCCCCCGCCGACGGCGGCACCCTGTTCGAGTGGGACGTCAAGAAGCCGGCCACCAACCTCACGGCCGTCCTGGGACGCCGCCCCGAGGCCTATCACCAGACGCTGCTGGAGGCCGCGCAGGCCCCGCCAGAGGAAGCCGAGGGGGCCGTAAGAACCATCCACGAGGGCGTGCGCATCAAGGAGGCCGGTCTCCACCAGCGGCTGCACTACGACCGCCATCGCCGCTCCTCCCTGCGCGACCACTTCCTGTCGCCGGAGGCCACCCTCGACGATCTAATCCGCTCTTCCTACCGCGAGCTGGGAGATTTCGCCGACGGGCCCTACGCCGCCCAAGCGCGACAAGATGGTGAGCGAGTGGTGGTGACTCTGGGGCGGGCAGGCCAGGTCGATGGCGTTCCCTGCCGGCTGGAGAAAGAAGTCGTCCTAGCGGCGGGCGGCTCGCAGTTCAGCGTGACCTGGTGCCTGGCCAACCGCGGCGACTCGCCCATCGATTGCCTCTTCGCCTCCCAGTGGAACCTCGCCTTCGCTGCCGCCGATACGCTGGCCTTCGGCGAGGCGCCTGGCCACCCCCTGGGCGAGGCCCAAACCATCGAGGCCGTGCGAGCCTTCGCACTGGAGGGTCACTATCCGCCCCTGCGCCTGCGCGCCGAGCTGAAACAGCCCGCCACCCTCTGGTCCTACCCCATCGAGGCCGTCTCCAACTCCGAGGGTGGCTTCGAGCGGACCTACCAGGGCGCCTGCCTCCTTCTCGTCTGGCCCCTGCGTCTCCCCCCCGGCGAGACCACATCGCTGGGCCTGACCTGGCGCCAAGAGTAGCGGACGGATGGAGGGCGAGCTCCCCTACAGGGAATCCCGCTCCTAACTAGGGCCGCGCAGGACGCTCCCGTCTAAGTCTACTCAAACACGAACAGCGGCCCGAAGTATTCGAACTTGCCCTTCCCGTTCTGAACCGTGATCTTCAGCATTCTGCCGTTCTGGAGAGCAATGCGGTCACTGTCAGAGAAGGAGATGTTGACCCCGTCCAGGAGCAGGTCGCTGTGGAAGTCCTTGATGGACAGCACGGCGTCCATCAGCCCCTCGC
>Ga0315279_10009043_pt1 | contig 11959 bp, 8 predicted proteins | sample YL17G06_20_MG_FD_203694 | JGI IMG/M metagenome (GOLD analysis project Ga0315279, IMG submission 203694) | Sediment microbial communities from Yellowstone Lake, YNP, Wyoming, USA - YL17G06_20 | ecosystem: Environmental > Aquatic > Freshwater > Lake > Sediment | place: USA: Wyoming | collected...
CCGACGCGATCCGGACAAGACATACGGAACGTCCGGGCGCCTTGGCGTTTACGATGACGCCTAAGAGTTCGACGGGAAGAGCCGTCTGGCGGACCGGCGGGCCTTGGGCCGGGAGCGCGCCCGCAGCCAAAACCAGAGCCATCGCCCATATCCAAATCATCATCGTAGCCTGGTCCCGCCCAGGCATTAGAATGATAGACTCGGATCCGCCTTAAGTCAACGTCTTACGGCGCCGGATAGGCAATAGCTTGGAAGGATCGCGCCGCGCGGCCTCAGCGGACGACGAACACCGGACACGTCGCGTGCCGGACGACCTTCTCGGCGACCGAGCCCATGACCAGGTTGTGCCAGGCGGTATGGCCCTGGGCGGCGATGACGATCAAGTCCGCTTTCGTTTCGCCGGCGATCCTCACGATCTCCTTGGCCGCGTTCCCGTGCCCAAGAACGGCCAGGGCTTTGATCGTTTTCGGAATCCGGGTCTTGACGAGCTCGTCTAATTTGTCGGCGAATTCCTTGTGGAGGATCCTTTCATACTCCGGAACTTCAAACGAGATGTTCGGGTCGTTGGGCCTGGGAGGGAGGTCGTGAAGCACATGGGCGACGACGAGCTCGGCCTGGAAGAGCTTAACCAGCTCGACGGCGTAATCCACGCCTTTAAGGGACGGCGCGCTGAAATCCGTAGGGCACACGATTTTCTTGATCGTCAACATTATTCCATCCTTTCGTCCGGGATGATCGTCCTGTTCGACAGAAGGACTTTATCATAGGAGCAAATTTTATGTCAATTTGACAGAAGGACGCGCTTGGATACAATGCTGGCCATGACCTTCAAAGCCGTGATCTTCGACCTCGACGGGACGCTTCTCGATACGATCGAGGATTTGACCGAGGCGATGAATGCCGCTCTGGCCAAAATGGGATTTCCCCTTCGCAGCGTCGAGGAATGCAAGAAGCTCGTGGGCGACGGCCTGGACACCTACGTCCGGCGCGCCCTCCCCGCTCGAGCGCGTGACGACGCCGCGGCGGCCGCGCGGCTCAAGGTCCTCATGCGCGATGAATACCGGGCCCGCTGCGACCACAAAACCAGGCCTTACGAAGGCATCCCGGAGCTCCTCGACGGGCTGACCGGGCGAGGCGTTCGCATGGCCGTTCTGTCGAACAAACCGCACGAGGCGACGACCGCGGTGATGAGCCTCTATTTTTCCGGCTGGAGGTTCGAAATCATATTTGGGGCGCGCGATGGGATCCCCGTGAAGCCCGACCCTCGATCAGCTCTGGATATCGCCCGCCGCATGGGCCTCGCCCCCGGTGTGATTGTCTATCTGGGCGATACCAATACCGACATGCAGACGGCGACGGCCGCGGGTATGTTCGCGGTGGGCGCGCTCTGGGGATTCCGGACGGCCGAAGAGCTCATCTCGAACGGGGCGAACCTCCTGATCGAGAATCCGACGGACCTCCTGGCGCTGTTCTAACGCCGGGCCGCCAGCATCAACTTGGCCGTCGTCTCGCCTCCGTTCAAGCGCCACAGCATGGGCTGGGGCCGGTCCCGGCCTTCGACGAACTCCGGCGCGTTCTCCCAGCGGTAATTCAGGATGAGCGTATAGTCGGAAAAATGCTGCCAGCGGCGGCGGGGGAGGCCGAGCGCCATGTGCAGATGGTTCGCCGGCATCCCGACTTTGGCCGTGCTCCCGGCGACGTCATCGAACGTCAGGAACGTGTGCGGCCAGGAATAATCCGAGGCGTGACAGACGCGCTCGGTCAAGGCCGGCGGCAGGTTTTGCGATTCGGCTTCGCCCTGGACCATCGTGAACAGGCCGGAGAGGTCGGAATAGGCCAGGCGCCCGGCCATGCCCCGGAGACCTTTCGGCGAAACGAATCCGACCGAAAAACCCCCACCGGGAAAATAATGCTCGACCGCCTTGAAGAGAAAGGCCGAATCCGCGTAGTCCAGCGAAGCGCTTCCCGAATTGTTGCCGTCGATGAATCCGTTCCGCATCCAAGGTTCGTCGGCATGCGCCCGCGGGTCGATCCCGAGCTCGCGCAGGAAGCGCTTGATCTCCCAAGGCTCGTAAACCTTGCGAAAATCCATGAAAAGCGTCGGCCCGCCTTCCGCGAGATAGGAATACGCGAGCATGGTCAACAGCCCTTGGATGTCGTTTTCCGTAGCGAACGGAACGACCGTTTTCCGTCCGGTATGGTCTTCGCGTGAATTGAACAATGACTCGGCAATGTCGGCCGTGGTGAGCGGCAACCCGCGGCGGTCGGAGCCCCAGGCGAGCTGGTTCGTCCACCCTCCGCCGACCGCGCCGACGTCGCGCATGTAATTCCGGAGGATGAGATAGAGCGCCAGGCCGTCGTCCAGCATCCTGAGGTCCGCGGCCGTCAACCGGGGCGGCTTGACCGCGCCGGTGTAAACCGGCAACTTTCGATCCAGGATCTCTTCGGTATTGGCGAAGACCCGGCCTTTGAACTTGACGTTGAGGACCCAATCCCGCAAGGCCTGGAGCTCCTCGGGGTCATACCCGCCTTTTTTCCGCAGCATATCGGCGAAGAGCTTCATCGATTCGCGCGTCGATTCGAGGCCCAGGAAACGGCGGGCGGCGTGAACGTGATTGAGGGCCGTTTCCATCTGCATGGAGTCCGTGTCGACCGAGAGGTAACGCCGGCCGCGGAGCGCGACCACGGTCAGGACGGCCGAGGCGAGGTCGACGACCTCTTCCCGGGTCGCGTCGTCAAACTCCGGGGTCAGGCCCGTTTCGGGCATCGTGCCGATGACCATCGGACAAAGGCGTCCTGTCTGGGCGTAAGCTCCGACCAGGGCGTCAATGCCGACGACGCCGGGTTTGGGCGCGTTATTGCCGCCCAGGCAGGCGATGGGCATGGCCGCCGGAAAATGCGCGGTCAAGGCCATGGCCGTTTTTCCCGGGAAGAACCATGTATCGGGAACGATGACCAAGGCGTCCACGACGGCCGCTTTGAGCTCCCGCGCGCCCTCGTCCGCCGTCCGTTCTCCGTCGACAAGTTTGGAACAATAAAAAATGTTGGGCGGAGAGCCGTCGGGAAGCCGAAGCCGGACCGTAAGGAGCTTGGCCGTCATCAGCCCGATATTGAAGGCGCGCGTCCGGGAGTTCGTGTCGATCCGCGGGTCGCAGGGGACGAACACGCCGAGCGTCGGAACGCCGGGTTTCTGCTTTTTCACGAACGGCATGAGTCCTCCTTCCGCGAAAAGCGCTCAGGATTAACGCCTCGCGTCGCCGGATGTCTCCATTCTATAGACGACGCCCGTTCTTTTTCAAGACGGGGCAAAAAATCCGCGGTGAGAACGAGGAGAAGAGATCACCGTCTCTCCTCTTGAGAGGTGAAAAAAATCCAAAAAAACGCCCCGCGTCTGACCCTTAAAGATGATTGACAATCGAAAAGTTCTTTGACATGATGAAGCGCGTTCCGAAAGAAAAGAAATAAAGGGAGGGCCTCATCCAAGGCGTAACCGGTTGATAAAGGGAGAATGAAACGTTATGTTTCTTCTCCCGGCCCTCCTTTAATTTAGTCGGAGCCGATAATTAAAGCTTGAAATATACTATATATTGCGTATCCAATTAGGTAAATACGACATCTAGGCGGTCTTGTCAAGTCTTTTTTAAGTCCTATTCCAAAACACGACGAGCCAGGACTTGAGCGCCGTTCTCCGGGTCAACCCGGAGGGAGGGATCAACGGCTGGGTCTCGGTCTCGTTCGACCCGAAACTCGTTCCCGCGCTCTAAATCAGATTTTGGCGAACCGCTTCAGATACGCCCGGACTTCATGAAGTCCCGTGGCGCGGCTCGCTCCGTAAAAGACGAGAAATCCGGCCAGGCCGCAGACGAGGACGCCGACCAGCTTGGCGAAGAAAGACGAACCGGCGACGGCGCTCACGCCGCGGAAGAGGCCCCAGGCCGCCGCCCCGCCGAGAAGCGAAGCGATGAGGAGCAGGCCTAAGTATTTCAGAAGGGGTTTATTATCCAGAGCTCCGACCTTCTTGGGCAGCCAGAGATAGAGAATAAGGACGTTGACGAAAGCCGCGATCGATGCCGAGAGTGGAAACGCCCGCAATCCCAGCGGCCCCATGAGGGTCAGGTTGAGAACGATGTTCAGCACGACGCCGACGAAGCTCGCGATAAGCGGAGCTTTGGCGTCCTTATGGGCGTAGAAGACCCCGGCGATATTGCGGAGCGCCGAAATGAACGGCACGCCCAACATATACAGCGCCAGGACGGCGGCCGTCGCCGCCGTATCGCGCGCCGTAAACCGGCGGCGTTCGTAAATGACGCTCGTCAGAGGATGGGCCAGGACGGCGATCAGGACCGATGTCGGCACGGTCAGAAACAGGACCATTTTCAAGGAGTCGTTGAGCGTGCGCCGCAGGTCGTCCGTCCGGCGTTCGGCGACGAGCCGGGAAAAGGACGGGAGGGCCACGGCCATGACGGCCATGCCGAACAGGCCCAGCGGCAAATGCATGATCCGGTACGCGTAACTGAGCCAGGAGAGGCTGCCTTCCGGAAGCGAGGTCACGAGCATCGTGTTGACGAAGACGTTGATCCTCGACCCCGACAAGCCGATCGCCACGGGGAGGAACAGCGCCATGACGTTCCGGAACTCAGGGTCCCGGAAGCTCAGGTAGGGACGGTAGCGGAATCCGCGGCGCCGGACGCTCGGGACCTGGACGGCCAGTTGCATCAGCCCGCCGACGGTCACGCCGATGGCCGCGCCGAAAATGGGGTTGCCTCCTCGCTTCGTATAAAACGAGAAAAGCACGAGCGGCGCGACGATCGAAAAAATGTTGAAAAATGACGGCGCGAGCGACGGCACGAAGAACGACCCTTCGGTGTTGAGAAAGCTCATCGTCCAGGCGGCCAGAGCGATGAAGAGCAGGAACGGAAACATGATGGACGTCAATGTCCCGGTCAGAGCGAGCTTTCCCGGGATGCCCTTGAACCCCGGGGCGATGAACCGGGCCAGCCAGGGCGAACAGAAAATTCCGGCAACCGTGATGATGCTTACGACAAGGAGGATGGTGTTGAGGATATTGGACGCGAACCGGTTCTCGGCTTCGCGGCCTTTCTCCTTTTGCCGGACGAGGACCGGGACGAACGCCGCGGAGAGCGCGTTCTCGGCGAAGAGGTCGCGGAGGAGGTTGGGAATGCGGAACGCGGCGTTGAAGGCGTCCATCGAGCCGCTCGCCGCGAAGAGAGAAGCGAAGACGAGTTCGCGGCCGAGGCCCATAACGCGGCTGATGGCGGTGCCGAGGGTGAACGAACGTACGCCTTTCGCGATATCCGCCATCTCGTGACCTTGGCGTTTTTTATACCATAGACCCCCGGGCCGCGCAAACCGCAGTCCGGGGAATGCGCTCTGGACTTTGCGGGTCGATTGGGACACAATGCGGGCGATCGAGGTCCGCCATGATCAAAAATTTCAAAACCCGGCTACGCGAGCGCAAGCCGCTGTTCGGGATCCTGTTGTCCCTCCCCTCGCCCGAGATCGCCGAAATCGCGGCCGACGCCGGCTTCGACTGGCTTTTACTTGATATGGAACACGGCCTCCTAGGATTTGCCGATGTTCAACGGATGGTCCAGGCCGTGGCCGGCCGCTGTCCGTGCCTCGTCCGCGTTTCCCAGAACGAGCCCAACATGATCGCCAAAGCCCTCGATACGGGCGCGGCGGGGCTGATTTTCCCCCACATCAACCGGGCCGATGAGGCCGAGGCCTGCGTCCGGGCCGCCAAATATCCGCCGCGGGGAGTGCGGAGCGTCGGAATCGCCCGGGCCCAGGGTTTCGGCGGACGCGTCCAGGACAGCATCGAAACCGACAACGGTCGAATCGTCCTCGTCGCCCAGGCCGAACATTTCGAGGCCGCGCGAAACATCGAGGACATCCTGGCGGTGGCCGGCATCGACGCCGTGTTCATCGGTCCGTATGACCTCTCCGCGAGCCTGAAACGGCCGGGCCGGATTTCCCATCCGTCCGTCCGGGACGCCATCCGAAAGGTCCGGGCCGGTTGCGCGGCGCATAAAATCCCGTGCGGCTTTTTTGTCCGGAGCGCCGACGCGGCGAAAAAAGCGGCGAAGGCCGGGGACGCGCTCATCTGCGTCGGCACGGAGACGACCTTCCTGGGCGATATCGCCCGCACGGTCGTTCGCGAGGTGAGAACGAGCGCGTGAATTTGCCAAAAGCGGATTATTCGTCCAAAATCGACAAATCGGGCGAAAGAAGCTTCCTGATCGCCGGTTGATTCATGTTCTCCGGCGTAGCCAGGAAGACGCCCGTGTCGACGTTCTTCTCATAAGCCTCGCCGCGCAAATGGGCGACGGCCGTCTTGACGCTGCGGTATCCCATGCCGAACGGGTCCTGTAGGACCAAGCCGCGCAGCTCTTTTTTCTCCAGGGCCTCGATAAGTTTCTTCGACGAATCGAAACCGACCTGGATGACCTTCCCGGCCAGGCCGTGGTCCTCGAGAGCGCGAAGACAGCCGAAGGTCGAGGACTCGTTGGGCGTAAAGACGGCGTCGACGTCGGGATAGCGGTTAATGAGGTTTTCGGCGGTCTGGTAGGCCGTTTCGGTCGTGACGCCGGCATACTGGTTGTCGGACAGGACCCGGATATCGGGGAATTTCGACCGGATCGTGGCGAGAAAGCCGTCCTCGCGTTTCGTGCTCCCTTCGACGCTGGCCAGGACGCGGATGAGAATGACTTTGCCGCGGCCTTTGAGAAGGGAACCGATATGGTCGGCGGCCAGGACTCCGCCCTTGTCGTTGTCCGTCGAGACGTAGGCGACGTGGTGGTCGCCGGCCAGCGCCGAGTTGTAGATCACGGTCGGAATGCCCATCTCCTTGGCCTCGACCACCGGCCGGACGAGCGCCTTGTCGTCCATCGGCGTCAGGACGATCGCGTCCACGCCCGCGTTGGCGAGCGTCTCGACGATCTGGACCTGCTCGTTGCGGTCGTCCTCCTTGAGCGGACCTTTCCAGATGATCGTGACGCCGAGCTCGCGGGCGGCCGTCAAGGCGCCGGCGTGGATAGCCTTCCAGAATTCGTGCGTCGTTCCCATCGGGATGACGGCCAAGGTCAATGTCTTCTCTTTGGGTGACGCCGGCGATGCCGGTTTCCGGCAGGTGGAGGAACACGCCCAGACCGTCGCGGCGGCGATTATAAAAAAAACCGAGGTCCGGCGCTTCAAATCGATAATCTCCTCTCATCCATAGCATAGCCTAAAAAAGATGTCAAAACTTGTAAATCGGGAGCCGATGGGTATGATGAGTTGGAGCCGCCCAATGACGCCAACCGCTGTTCCGGACCCCGGCAAACGCGGCCGTTTCCGCTGGACGGTGTGCGCCCTCCTCTTCGCCGCGACCACGATCAACTACATCGACCGTCAGGTCCTCGGCATCCTCGCCCCCCATCTCCAGAAAATCATCGGCTGGAGCGAAAGCCAGTACGGCTACATCGTCACCGCCTTCCAGGCGGCCTACGCCGTGGGGATCGCGCTCTTCGGCCGGTTCATCGACAAATTCGGCACCCGCATCGGCTACGCCGTGGCCCTCGTTATCTGGAGTTTCGCGGCGATGGCCCATGCCGCGGCCCGCTCCGTGGTCGGTTTCGGGGCGGCCCGATTCGCTCTCGGGCTCGGCGAATCGGGCAACTTCCCGACGGCCATCAAGACGGTGGCCGAATGGTTTCCCCGCCGGGAGCGGGCCCTGGCCACGGGCATTTTCAACGCGGGCAGCAACGTCGGCGCGGTTATCGCCCCGGCCGTCGTCCCCTGGCTCATGGTCAAGTTCGGCTGGCCGGCGGCGTTCATCGCCACGGGGGCGATCGGGTTCACCTGGCTCATTTTCTGGTTCGCGCTGTACGAGGTCCCGGAGCGAAAAAAAGGCCTGCGCCCCGCCGAGCTCGCCCACATCCTGAGCGACCCGGTCGAACCCGCGCCGGATAAAATTTCCTGGCGCCGTCTTCTTCGCTATAAGCAAACCTGGGCGATCGTCCTCGGCAAATTCCTGACGGACCCCGTGTGGTGGTTCTATATTTACTGGCTGCCCAAATTCCTTCACTCGAAATTCGGGCTGTCGCTCACCGCGCTGGGACCGCCCCTGATCGTGGTCTATCTTTTCGCCGACGTCGGCAGCGTCGGCGGCGGCTGGATGTCGTCGGCGTTCTTGAAGAAAGGCCGGTCGGTGAACCGCAGCCGCAAGTCCGTCATGCTCATCAGCGCCCTGGCCGTCGTCCCGATCGTGACGGCCACGGGAGCCTCGGGCCTTTGGACCGCGGTGCTCCTCATCGGGCTCGCGGCCGCGGCCCACCCGGCGTGGTCGGCCAATATCTTCACCTTCGCCTCGGACATGTTTCCAAAACAAGCGGTGGGCTCGGTCACGGGGCTGGGCGGAATGGCCGGGGCCGTGGGCGGGATCCTGTTTTCGGCCGCGGCCGGAAATATCCTCGAATGGACGGGAAGCTATTACGCTCTCTTCATTTATGCGGGTTCGGCCTATCTCGTGGCCTTGGGCATCATCCATGTCCTGGCGCCGCGTCTGAAACCCGTCAAATTTTGATATAATAGACTCATGGAAATCATCCTTCAGTCCGACAGCCTCTCGGCCAACTATATCGCGGCCCGGATCATCGCCCGCCAAGTTCGACAAAAGCCCGAGAGCGTCCTGGGCTTCGCCACCGGCCTGACTCCCCTTCCCCTTTACCAATTCTTGATTAAAATGCACCGGAATGAGGGCCTGGACTTCAGCCGGGTCACGGCTTTTAACTTAGACGAATACGTCGGGCTCGACCCGGCCCACCCGGCCTCGTACCACAGCTACATGCAGGATAACCTCTTCGCCAAAATCAACATCGACAAACACCGGACCCACATCCCGGACGGGCTTGCCCGGGATATCCCGGCGAGCTGCCTGGCTTATGAAGAGAAGATCCTGGCTGCCGGGGGGATCGACATCCAGGTCCTCGGGATTGGGTCGGACGGCCATATCGGCTTCAACGAGCCGTCGTCGTCACTGGCCTCACGCACGCGCATCAAAACCTTGACCGTCCAAACCCGGAAGGACAACGCCGGCTTTTTTGGCGGCGAGGATAAAGTCCCTCACCATGTCATCACGATGGGCCTGGGGACGATCATGGACTGCCGGATGTGTCTTCTCCTGGCCTTCGGAAAAAAGAAAGCCCGCGCCATCGCCCAGGCCGTCGAGGGGCCGGTCACCGCGATGGTGCCGGCCTCGATTCTCCAGATGCATCCGCGCGCCATCGTCCTCGTCGACGAGGACGCGGCGTCCGAGCTTCAACGCGCGTTTTATTACCGCTGGGTCTACGACAACAAGCCCGACTGGCAGAAATACTAAAGCGCCGAGTCGGCCTTATGTCAACCTATCGAGGGCCGGAAGCGGAAACTCCTTCGACGGCCGATGTTCGGCCCGAATAATGCCTTCGACTCTCGCGGTGAAGCGCTCAACGGCTCGGCTCCTTGTATAATCCGAAAGCCGCCAGGGTCGGGCTCGTCCGTGATTGTTCAATATGGATCCGGACCTTTTTGGCCGTCACGGCCGGGAATCTCAGAAGCCGCTTGTAGCCCACGGTCGTCCCTTGGGCGAATAGAAGCCAGTCCGTCCCATCCCACCGTTCGAGCGAAAATTTTTCGACGCGCTGGCCGGCCCGGATATATTCCCGGAGCATAGCCCGGTCGAACGTCCGCGCCTCGGGAAATTCGACCTCGAGCCGGGCCGTCTCGACGCCGTCGTCCGTCGTCCAATATTCGGCCCTGCGTCCGTCGAGGATGAACGCCGCGTCGTGGCCTGTCTTCGCGTTCGATGCTTTGATTTTTGCCCTCGCGGCGAGATTGGTTCTAAACGTTTCGTCGAGGATCTTTCGCATCCCGGCGAGGCTGGCCACGTCGTTGTCATGAATACGGCCCCGCCTGTCCGGCGGAACGTTGAGAAGGAGAACGCCGTTCCGGCCGACCGAGCTGTCGTAGATATCGACGAGCTTCTTGGGCGTCTTGACTCGCGCGTCGTCCTTTAGGTGGTAGAACCATCCGGGCCGGATCGAGACGTCGGTCTCGGCCGGGTACCAGATGAGGGCCGTCGCGGCCTTGATCTTTTCTCGGCTTCCGAGGTCTTCGCCGGTCAGGTCCTTTGGGGTGAAGGCTCCGTCCAGAGGATATTTCTGCGACCCCGACGCGGCGGCTTCGGGATTCCGAATGTCCGCGGGCACGACGCTCCACTCGGCCTCACGTCCGTAGCCGGACTCGGTGCCGACCCAGCGAACGTCGGGCCCCATGATGGCGATCACGGCCTCGGGCTGAAGCTCGCGGATGACTTTATAGTATGACGCCCAATCGTAGACTTGGCGCTTCCCGTTCGGCCCTTCGCCGTTGGCGCCGTCGAACCAGACCTCGTCCACGCGGCCGTAATTTGTCAGCAGCTCGCGGAGCTGCCCGCGGAAAAACTCGTCGTATTTCGGCGAATCGCCGAAGCTCGGCTCATGCCGGTCCCAGGGCGAAAGGTAAACACCCAAGCCCAGCCCGAAGGCCCGGCAGGCTTTGGCGACGTCACGGACGACATCGCCCTTCCCGCCGCGCCACGGACTGCTCGCGACGCTGTGGGCCGTGAGCTTGCTCGGCCAGAGGCAGAACCCGTCGTGGTGCTTGGCCGTGACGATCAGGGTCTTCATGCCGGTGTCCTTGAAGGTTTTCGCCCATTGCCGTGCGTCGAAATCGGTCGGGTTGAACAGCGCGGGGTCCTCGGTGCCCAGGCCCCATTCCCGGTCGGTGAACGTGTCCATTCCGAAATGGGCGAAGCCGATGAACTCCCGCTCCTGCCAGGCCAGCTGCCGCGGCGCGGGAACGACGTTGGCCGCTTTCCGGACTACGGCGTCCGGCTCTTCTGCCGGCCCGAGAAGCACGAAATTCCGGCTCTCAGGCGGAGAAGACGGGGCGGGCCATATCCGGACGAGAACCGCGCCGTGGCGTCCGACGTAAGTCTCGAAGGATCTCTCGAACACCCCGACGTCTTTTTGCCGCCAGAGGTCGCGGACGCGCCGCGGACCCGATAATCCCAGCTCTTTCCATGTCGCCGTCACGGTCTTGAGGCCGTCCCCGCGGTTGAACAGTCCGAGGGCGAGCGAACCGTCGCTCATCTCTTTCGCCCAGACTTCGAGGTCGCCGTCCTTGGCAACGCGCCGGCCCGGCTTGCCGAGCGGATCCTGGTTGACCTCGATGACTTCATCATTGGTCAAGAGACCGAGCGTAAAATCGTCCAATCGCGTAATATCGCCGCTGAAGACCAGAGGCGCCGCCAGCAGGCACCACAGCGAGACGTGCGAATACTGCTCGTTCGGCGTCAGCGGCGTCGGAACGGTCTGTCCTTTCCAATTGCTGAGATAGCCGAGCAATAAATAATCCGGATCGTTCCATCCGCCCGGCCCGCCGTACTTGTGAAGGCTCGCGCTCGCGTAGAGGTCGAAGCCGTCGCGGAATAGGGCTTCGCCGATTTTCTCGAAGGACCCGCCCAGGTCGCCCGCCGTTCGCCAACTGTTGCCGCCGACCTCTTTCCCCCAGGTCCAAACGCCGCCCATCCCGTATTGGCAAAGATTCAGGACGATGTCGCGCGGCTGATTTTTCAATATATCGCTGATGAGTCTGTACGGTTCCTGATATTCCTCGAGGCTCTGGTCCTTGGCGATCCGGCCGTAAGAACACCAGTCGTACTTGAGGAAATCGAATCCCCATTCGACGAAACGTTCGACATCCTGCTTTTCGTGCTGGTAGGCGGCGACATGGCCGGCGCACGTCGTCGGGCCGGGCGAGGTGTAGATCCCGGCCTTGAGCCCTTTGGCATGGATATCATCCGTCATCGCTTTCATGTCGGGAAAGCGAGGATTAGCGTTGACCTTTCCCTGCTTATCGCGGGGCTCGCCCTGCAGGG
>Ga0315279_10009045_pt1 | contig 11957 bp, 14 predicted proteins | sample YL17G06_20_MG_FD_203694 | JGI IMG/M metagenome (GOLD analysis project Ga0315279, IMG submission 203694) | Sediment microbial communities from Yellowstone Lake, YNP, Wyoming, USA - YL17G06_20 | ecosystem: Environmental > Aquatic > Freshwater > Lake > Sediment | place: USA: Wyoming | collected...
GGTGTCGGGCTTCACCCAGATTCGCAGCGCGTAGGGCCCGGCCCCAAAAATTCGGACCATGGCAATACCGGGCACGCGCGCCAGCAGGTCGTTGAGATTGATATAGGCGTAATTGGCCAGAAAGATTTCATCGTGGGTTCCCTTGGGAGAGGTCAGGGCGAAGAGCATCAGGGGGGAGCTTCGGGATTTTTGGATCGTGAAGCCGTAGTTGCGGACATCCAGCGGCAGCTGGGACTGGGATTGACTCTGACGAATCACGCTGAGGACATGGTCCGTGTTTGGGTTGCTCCTGATATCGAAATTCACAAACATCCGCATCACGCCGTTGCTGGCGTTGATGGAACTCATGTAATTCATGTCGTCCACGCCGCTCATCTGCTGCTCGATAGGGGTCGCTACAGCTTGTTCGACGGTCTCCGCATCTGCGCCGACGTAGGTCGTCTCGATCGTGATCTCAGGAGGGACGATTTCCGGAAATTGAGTGACCGGCAACCCCGCCATCGCCACCAGACCCAAAATGACAAAGGCAATGGAGATGACCATGGCCACGATGGGACGGTTGATAAAGAACCTTGACATGGCGACTTACCTTTTCTCCGTTCTTGCTGGTGCTGTGGGTTTTTCTTGGGGCTCGGGATTTGCAGACGCCTCTGGCTTGGCCTGGGGCTTGATCTCCGGCTTGGCGCCAGGTTCGTCGGCAAAGGGCTTCGGATTTACGGTCATCCCCTGTTTGGCCTTCTGAATCCCTTCCACCACGACCTTCTCCCCTGGCTTCAGCCCTTCCTCGATCACCCAGAGAGTACCGACGCGCTCAGCCACTTTCACTGGCCGGATGTCGACCTTGTTGTCGGAGCCCACCACTGCCACCTGGTAGCTTCCCTGGAGTTCCGTGACCGCCCGCTGCGGTGCCAGCAGGGCCTCTTTCTTGATCCTGGTCTGGGCACGGACCCGGGCAAATTGTCCGGGCCGAAGGAGGTTTCCCGGATTGGGGAAGAGGGCGGCAACCTTGATCGTGCCGGTTCCCACATCCACCTGGCGATCCGCAAAGGTAAACGCGCCCTTGTGAGGATGAACGCTCCCATCAGCAAGGATCAGCTCGAGCACCTGCTGAGTGCGCACCCCACCGTTCTGCGCGTACCTCAGGTACTCCTGCTCGCTCATGGGGGCGTAGACTTTGATGGGATTCACGTTGGAAACGGTTGTCAGTTCCTCCACGGATCCAGGGCCGACAAGGTTGCCGATCTGTGCTTTGGCGATGCCCGCGACACCGTCGACGGGCGACATGATTTTCGTGAAACCCAAGTTGAGCCGGGCCCTCTCCACCGCGGCCTGGGCTGCGCTGGCCGAGGCTTGAACCGCAACGATCGAGGCCCGAGTAACACTAACAGCGGCCTGGGCGGCACTGACTGCAGCCCCTGTCGACTGCTCGGTGCCTACGGCTTCATCGAGGTCTTTCTGGCTCACGAGCTCCTGTTCGACGAGGTCTTTGATCCGCCTCAGGTTGGCCTTGGCGGTGGCATGCTGTGCTTCCATCCGAGCCACATCCGCCTTTGCCTGGTCCAAGCTGGCATCAGCCCTATTCATAGCAGCCTTGGCCTGGTCCCAACTCGGCCTTGGCCTGATCCAGTGCCGCCTGAAATGGCCGAGGGTCGATCTCGAAGATAATTTGCCCTCTCCTGACAAGATCTCCTTCCCGGTAAAGCTGCCTGATCAGATACCCCTGGACCTGGGCGCGAATCGTCGCGTTAATCGAGCCATCCACTGAGCCAATCCATTGGGAATACACCGGCACATCCTTCTGGATCACCTTCATCACCTCGACAGTGGGGGCGGACGGTGCTTGTTGCCCTTGTCCCTTTTCGCATCCAGACAGAAGAAAGAGCGTTGCACTAAAGACCATGCTCATGAGAGCGCCTATAGAAAAGAACCGTGGTCTCCTATTTTTCCATGCCTTCCATGCCATTCCAAACTCCTCCTTGTTCCTGTCTGCGCGCTTTCTCTTGGTGATGCGGAAACCCCTATCTGCCACCAACAAGGATATTGGGCCCCTACCCTAATTATTGGATTTCTTCGCCGGCGAGCCTGAGCATCTCCTCGATCACTTGTTTCCGTTTTTTGTATTTGAACGGAGATACAGACAGAATTTCCATTAACCGAAGGCCATGTGCTGCCAGGACTACGACCGCTGCCCGCTCAAACCTGACCCCGGACGGGGCAAGCTCAGTCAGGGCTTTTATGTAATCCTTGCGTAACGGTTCCAGCAACCTGGGATTGTATGCGGCGGAGGCGAGGAGGCCGGCACTGATGCGCTCAGATTTGCGGTCGCGAGCCAGCATTGAAAGGATGTAAGCCTTAATTTCGCGTGCGGGCCCATCTGGGAGTTCTGCACGTTTCTCTTTTCGTACTTCCTCGAGACGTTGAACGCGTCGATTCAGCATTGCTTTAAGTAGTGCTTCCTTAGTGGGAAAGTGGTAGAGTAGACCGCCTTTACTTACGCCTGCTTTCGCAGCTACGGCGTCGAGGGTCATATGGGCGGCGCCGACCTCGAGCACCACAGCCTGTGCAGCATCGACAATGGCATCATGGGAACGTCGTAGTGGACTCATGGAACACACTCCTTGACGAATCCTCATTTATACCGTCTGGACGGTATACTAATAATACTTGAAGCTAATTTTTTCAAGAGTTTTTTATTTGCCCAGCCCGGAGCAAGCCAGGGGGCCATCCATTAAGAGGCACCAGGGGGTCAGGCTTTTGCTCTTGATATCTGCTCCCCTCGGCCGCTACTCCCCCATCAGCCGACCCAATGAGAAAGAGAGCAAAAGTCAATAAAACAAAGCTTGACTCTCGCTCAGCCCAAGTCTGACCCCAATTGGCCCTGTAGTCAATCATTGGCAGGTGTTAGAAGCAGGTGTTGGAAGAATGTGTGGATTACAGTTAGTATCCGATAGAAAGTCTTTCCTCCATTTCGATGAATAGAATTAGCATTGTCTTTCTTTTCGTGATATAGTTTTTCTTGGAAGAAGGAGGGTATGTTGCCAAAACGAGCTGGAGTTTATAAAGGTGAAAAGCGGCGGAAAGAATTGTCCCGCCAGAAAAAACAGGAAGAGAGAAGACAGCGACGATTTCACAGAGGAGATAGTACCTCTTCAGACGCCGAGAAGGTCGAGCAGAAAGAGACAAAGCCAGACATTCCTTAACTCGACACGCCTTTTCGGGGGAAGAGTCCCTCTGTCCTCCTTTACCACCTGTTCCCCACTGATCCGCCTGCTATTGGGTCGCTTCCCGCCTTCCCTCGGCGAGTTTTCCATTGACTCCCCTGCGGATGCTGGTATAGAACCATCCGGGGGTCAAAAGGGGGTCGCAGCCTAAGCGGATCCCGGCCACCGCCCCAACCCAAAAGCAAATCCCTATCATCCCATCTGTAAGTTTGCAGGAGAGGAGGTCTATACCTTGTCCGAGATGACCCGTCGTGAAAGGATCATGACATCTGCTCTCAGGCAGCGAGCCGACAGGCTACCATTTTACCACTATTGGAGACACTGTCAGACCGGTTGGGCGGAGCGGGAATGCCGGAACCGAGGGATGGGCATGAATTGGCTCCGACCACCCTATGTCACGCGGTTGCACGGGGTAAATATCACCGAGACCCCTGCTATTTTGGAGGGGAGAGCCGTCATCCGCCGCACTTTCTCGACCCCTGTAGGATCCGTCTACGAGGAAGAGTGGCGCGAGCCAGGTGTGGGATTGTGGCACGCCAACCGCAGCTGGCGAGGTGTGACGCCATGGCTGACCTCCCACTTGATCAAGGAACCTGAGGACTATAAGGTCGTCCAGTACATCGTAGAGAACACGGAGTATCTGGTCGACTACTTCCCGATCGAGCAGGCGATGGACTGGATCGGGGACGAAGGAGTGGTGCTGGATAACCTCCCGCACTCCCCTTTACAGATGATGCTGATCTACTGGGTGGGCAGCGAGGGCGGGCGGTTTTTCTTCCACCTGGCCGATTACCCTGGTCTGGTCGAGGACCTGCTCCGCGCCGTGTCCAAGAGTCGCGAGCCCTTGCACGAGATAGCCGCCAAGTCGCCGGCACCCATCTCCATGTGCGGGGACAACATCGACGGGGCCCTCATTGGCCCACGACTCTTCGAGAAGTACTTCATGCCCGAGTACGAGAAGCAGGCGAAGGTATTGCACCAGCACGGCAAGCTCATGGCCGTTCATATGGATGGCAGACTGGCCGTCCTGAAAAACCTGATTCCCAGAACTCCCATAGATATCATCGAGGGATTCCATCCGTTGCCGATGGGCGACCTCCCGCTCGGTGAGGCCCTCTCCCTGTGGAAAGACAAGGCCATCTGGATTGGCTTTCCTGACTCCGAGTACCAGTTGGGGCCGCAGGCGACGAGAGGACGCGCCTTGAGTCTTCTCCAGGAAGCCGTGCCTGGTGACAGGATTGCGGTAGCGATGTCCACGGAGAACCCTGTCTCAAACGAGAACCTCATCACACTGACCTCCGTCCTCGAAAAGGCCCTCCTGCCACTCACAGCGGAACAGATCGATGAAATAGTGAAGGAGACATCCCGAGCATAACTCCCCACAAAGAATTACAAATGCTGTCAGGCCTTGACACTAAGGGTAAAGGGGCCGCATATCCGCCGAAGGGGAGTTCTGGTTTCCCTCAAGGAATGCAGGAGGGAAGGATGGCAAGGGAGATGGGATCATGACAGCGCAGATTGGTGACACTTTCCGTTTCCAAGGCGAAGAATACGCTCTTATCGGCATTGCTGGCGGGAAGCTGTTCTCACCCCAACAGTATGGCATGGAGCCAGGAATGATTCACACAGCGTGCTATCGCGGCTTCTATGCCACCCATGAGATTGCTGACTCAGGGATATTTCTGCAGCAACTGACGATCCGAGAAGAGCATGGGAATTACCGGCCGATTAACGGTGTTGTCGGGGAGAAGCAAGATTTTCAGGCAGTGTACCGCAATGTGAATCTCCCGGTCCCGTTTACGGGCAAACTGCGCCTGGCAAAAGATCTCATTGAGGAATTGCACATTCATATGGGCTTTCAGAAGCCTACCGCCTTCCAAACCGTCTATGATCTGGAATTTGAACACGGAAGGCTCGTGGAAGTTAGAGATCGGGCAAAGGAGATGGAAGAGAAGAGGGGAGCCTTCAAGAAGCGCTTTGAAGATGATAATATGTTTCGTGGGATAGAAGAAGCGTTTTCCCTGGATATGAATCTGGAATAGCGGAGTTAAAGATGGACAGACCTCTCATCGCAGTGACTATGGGTGATCCGGCAGGGATCGGGCCGGAGATCGTTCTCAAGGCCTTGAAGGATCAGGAGGTGATGGCGGCATCCCGGCCCCTGGTAATCGGCGACGGGCGGGTGCTGGAGCAGGCCTGCGAGTTCTGCGACCTTCAGACGGAGATCAGGGTGGTCTCCGGGCCGGAGGAGGGAGGGTATAGGCCTGGAACGGTGGACCTTCTCGATCTGGGCAATGTGGACATGAATTCCCTGAAGGTGGGCCTCGTGCAAGGGATGTGTGGGCGGGCGGCCTATGAGTACATTGAAAAGGCCGCGGAGCTTGCCTCCTCCAGGCGGGTTGAAGCCATGGTCACGGCCCCCATCAACAAGGAGGCCCTCCGGGCGGCCAGGGTGGATTTCATCGGCCACACGGAGATACTCGCCGCCCTCACCCGAGCCCGCGATCCCCTGACCATGTTCCAGGTGCGGGCTCTGAGGGTCTTCTTCCTCTCCCGGCATGTCTCCCTCCGCAAGGCCTGCGAAATAGCCACCAGGGAGCGGGTGCTCGCTTACATCCAACGTTGCTCAAAGGCCTTGTATCAACTCGGGGTGGCTGAGGGAACCCTGGCGGTGGCCGGGCTTAACCCGCATGGCGGCGAACACGGCCTCTTCGGGGACGAGGAGCTCAGTCAGATCGAGCCGGCGGTCCACGAGGCCCAGCGCCTGGGATGCCGGGTGGTCGGTCCGGTGCCGGCGGACTCGGTCTTCCACCAAGCCCTCCAGGGCCAATACAGCGCGGTCCTCTCCCTCTATCACGACCAAGGCCACATCGCCACCAAGATGGTCGATTTCGATGGGACCGTATCCCTCACCCTGGGGTTGCCCTTCCTTCGCACCTCGGTGGACCACGGCACCGCCTTTGATATCGCGGGGACAGGGAGGGCCAGTGCCGTCAGCATGAAGGAGGCGATCCTGCTGGCGGCCGGCTATGTCCGTGGTTCCATGGGTGTTTAGCGAGCGGCACGGAAGAAGGACCGAGCTTAGAGCCTCTTCGACACCGCCTTCACCAGCTTCTCCACCGCGTCGCGAAGGGCCTTGGCATTCGGGGTGTTGTCGGCGCCGCTCGAGTCCCTGTTGAGGCTTCCCCATTCGGTGGAGACATCGGCCCCCACCGAGCGGTCCGTCTTGCTTCCGCTCACCCGGAAGCTTTCGATCAGCTTTTCCTCCTGCACCGAGACCAGGTCTCCCTGGAGGGTAATGGTCGCCTTCACGGTGCGCAGCGAGGACCCGACCGACTGTTTGAGCACGCTGATCCCTCCCAGGCCCGAGGAGCTGCTGGTGGCCTCGGCCTCCAGGATCGTGCCAATCATCACATACTCCACGCCATTTTTCCTTCCCAGCTCCGCCGCCTTCTCCACATCGACCGTGGTCGGCTCATCCTCGCCCTTGGGCGCATACTGGATGAATTTGGGCGTGAGTTTCTTGTTCTTCAACAGCTCCGAGCGGATCAGCTTGGCCACCTGCTCGCCCAACCCGGCGCCCGCCCCAGAGGCATCCTCGAAGGGGAGCACCCCGATCTTCTGGGCCAGGGCCGCCCCTGGCAACAGCCAGAGGACCAGACAGAGCAGAGCACATAATCTTTTCAACTTTTTCCCTCCCTTCGTCCTCGATCGTCCCAGGAGCCGCCTTGATCCCCGCTCCACATCCCCCCGCCCCAGCCGATTACCGCTGGGAATCGCCTCGTGGGTCAAGGACAGCCGCCGCCAAGGAAACACCCTCACTCGATCGGTTCCACCTCTTTGTACTGTGAGGCTGGACCCTTGCAGATGGGGCAGAGCCCCTGAGGAGCTTCCACAAGAGTGGAACCACAATTCTGGCAAACATAGAACCGACTCCCACCCTTCTCGATGGTGCTCACCAGCACCCCGAACAGCACCCCGGTGCCTGATTTGATCTTTTCGATGAGCGCGCGATGTTGCTTCTCCGCCTTCCAGGCATCGGTGATCTTCTCTGCGGCGGCCTGGTGTTTTTCGGTTCTGATCTGCTCGAGGTACCGGGGATATCTCTGATCGATCTCCTGTGGCTCCACCTGAGTCGCATCCCTGAGATTCTCTTTGGTGCTCGAGACCTTGACCTCCGACTCCGCCTCCTTCGCCTCGGCCCCCAGACCAACTAAGAGTTCCTGGAAATTGCGGGCGTGGACCGATTCGGAGACGGCAAACGCCGCGAATAGATGGGCGATCTTGGGATAATTCTCGGCGATTGCCTTCTTTCCATAGCTGAGATAGGTGCGCCAGGCCTTGGCCTCGTGCTGGTAGACTTCCTGGAGAACAGCAGCTGTGGTGGGGAATTTGGACTGGGCATGGGCAGAGGGGGTGAGAAGGAAAAGGCCCGAGGCGAGAAGAAGAAAAACCCGTTTGAGTCGCGGCGCTCGTGGAGTGGTCCCCTGATTCATCAATCGTCGCATCACTCTTTGCCTCCCTCCTTACTCTCGAAAAGTTCCAAAGGCCCAAGACGCCGGGGACGCTACTCCCTCTATGTCGCGTGTCACGTGCACCTCCGGCCTTGTGCCGAAGATCGCGCCCGCGCCTCAGACCGACTTGAGCAGGTCCTCCCAACGTTTGACATGCCCGATCTCGTCGAACCGGTCTTTTTCTATCACCCTGCGCGTCTCTTCATCCCAGTCGACGGACTGCAACAGCTCGCTGTAATGCCGGACCGCCCTGATCTCCGCCCATCGGGCGGCCTTGAGGATGGAGCGGGCGCCTCCCAGTCGGGAGCCGAGTCCGATCACCAAGCCGACGAGCCAGAAAGCCCACTGCAGGCGGCTTGGTCTCCAGCCGTACTCATAGAGCTTGACTTGGAAGTCCTGTACATGGGTCATCTCGTTGCACATGGCCGCCAGCATCTGTCGATTGAGCTCGGTGGAGGCCCTTGTCAGCTGGCATCGATAGAGATGGACCGCCATGGTTTCGAGATTGTGAAAGGTCAGCAGGGCGGCTTTGATGCGGCCCGACTGCCCCGCCGGCACCCCCTCCCCCCGGAATTTGATCTCTTCGATCCTCATCGAAGGCCTGATGATGGAGAGGTCGAATCCCCCGTCGTGGAACTCCTCCATTGGCGATCACCCCGTTTTCTCCGCTCTTCCAGCGAGAAATGTACATGGCCAGTCCTCTTTTTAGCCTTTGTTGGCCCCGTCTGTCAAGACCCGTGTTGAGCGATGTATCGGAGGGACCTCCGAGCCGGTTGTCGTCCAATCACCTCCGGAAGGAAGGGCGTCGGGGGTACTTGGGCCTTTTCAAAATCAAGAGATAAGCCCTGGCTGAAATCACCGCTTTTTCCAGCGTCTCGATGCCGCGCTTCGTTGAGGTCATCCCGTTCCCATTATGCATGGCCTCCTTATCTTTTTCTGGCATCTGCTCCGCATTCCGCGGTCTCGCAGGGGGCGGCGAGACCTCTGGTAACATCTAATGTGCTCCAGTAGTATCAACTGCTTCGCTATGGGGGATCGGAATGCCGAGGGAGAGGAAGAGGGAGGTGGCCTCCAACGCCCCCTCGGAGAGGGCGAGCCATTTGGTGCTGCGTCACGAAAGAAGCTTGACGCTGTGTTCTGGAGGGCCATTCCCGGGGAGTCGAGGGTGGGCGGGGTCGGCCCCGGGCCCAAGGGACGCCTCATTGGCTGGCGAGGTCAAGGGCAGAGAAGGCGAATTGTGGGAATTAGGAAGCGGGAAGACCCGGAGGCATTGCCAAGGGTGCCCTCGGGGAGGTGGACCGAAGCTCGAGAGGGGCCATGGTCTTTAACGGCGAGTGGCCTTCTGGCAGTCGGCGGGAAGGAGAATGCCCCTCAGCCTGGGCCTGAGGGAATTCCCTGAGGCTACGCCCGCCACGACCCCCAGACTGTTGGCCAAGGCATCGAGCATCGAGAGATCGCGGCCGGGGATATGCGATTGTACTACCTCCAGGAGGGTCCCCAGGATGAGCATGGAAAGGGCAGCAAGCACTGCCACCCTGCGCGTGCGGAATCCGATCATGGGCAACAGACCCAGCCAGGCGTAGGCTGCAAAATGATAGAGCTTGTCCGCATTCCAGAAATCAACAGGCAATTCTAAGTGGGGAATCAGCGAGTAATAGCATACCGCGCCGACCGAAACCGCCCACACCACGAGCACGGTGCCTGTCCAGACCGCCCTGTTCACTGTTTTCTGCCTTTCTCTCACCGGAGGACTGCGTTGAAGAAGAACAATGTGCACCCTGAAACGGTCGCCAGGCCGAGATGCTAGAGGGGCCCCTTTCTGGTCAAGACCGCTACCGAGGAGAGCATGATCGCGACCTGCAGGAAGATGAGGCTGTGGCCGAAGTTCCCCGCGCGCCTCTGAGCCACCTCTTTCCCCTCCGCCAGCTCCTTGGCCCCGATCTCCTCTTCTTCCTTTTGGTATCGCTTGATCGGCTGATCGTAATCGCCGATGATCCGCCGATACCGGTCGAGGATCGCCCGGGGCAATCTCCGGGCGTCCCTCAGGGTCGTCAACTCCAATTCCTGTTTCTGGATCTCATAGATAAGGGCATTTTCCGACATAAAGCGTGGTGATGGCCGCAAAGACCGCCGGGATCGGCGTGGTGAGGGCAACCCAGGTCATCCAAGCTTCAGGTTTCCAACCCGACATAGGCAATGACCTCCTCTTTCTTGAGATTTCTATTTAGACGATGAGACGGTGGTTAAAGCCGCGCTCAAGGCCGATCGAAGAAGATGTTCTTCGCCGAGACGGAGAGAGGCAGGGCGATGATCAGGTCGGCGTCCAGCAGGCCCAAGATCCGGGCCGCCACCCCTGCCGAGTACATCAGGCGATTGTCCATGTTCAGCTCCGCCGCCATCTTAGCCGCCACGCCCAGGGCGATGCCCAGGTCCATGACCTGAAAGGCGCAGAGCGGGCCCATGAAGTCTTCCCCTTCCTTCTTCTCCGCCGCGATGAGGGCGGCGCAGGATGAATAACCGCAGGCCCCGCAGTTGAAAGGCATCTCCGGCTTCTTGGGCATCGTCCCCTTGACGCCGATGAGGATCACCGCAGCCGATCTGCGGATGTTCTGGGCGTCCCGCTTGAAGAACTCCAGCCTGGTCTCCTTCTTGGAGACATGATCCTCCATGGCCTTGGCCAGGCCTTCTTGCTCCTCACCCTGAATCAGGGCCGAAGAGATGTCGCTCACCCCCCGCCCCTTGGGCGAGGTGGCCACCGCCGCCATAATCAGCTGAGCGGCAGTGAGGATCGCCTCCTGCTCGGCTTGGGTTGAAGAAATGATGCTCATCGTCTCACCTCCTGGGGGGCTTTGCACAGCAAGCTTCGCAGATTGGACTGGCTATCTAATTCCAAGGGAGATTCACCGGTCCAGGGACCTGATCGCAACCTTGCTCAACTCTCTGGCTCGGCCACTGCGATCTGGCCCTCGGGCGCCACTTTCCGGGCCCGCGACCGCTTTCCCACCCTGTCCCGGAGCGACTCCATGTAGGTATAGAAGACGGGGGTGATATAGAGGGTCAGCAATTGTGAGACCAACAGACCTCCCACCACGGCCAGGCCCAAGGGTTGCCGCGATTCGCCCCCAGCCCCATAACCCAAGGCAATGGGTAAAGTGCCCATGAGGGCGGACATGGTGGTCATCATGATGGGACGGAATCGTACCACGCTCGCCTCATGAATGGCATCGAAAGGATTCTTCCCTTCGTTTCTCTGGGCATCCAGGGCGAAATCGATCATGATGATGCCGTTCTTCTTCACCAGGCCCACGAGCATGATGACACCCACGAAGGCGTAGAGGTTTAGATCCATGCGGAAAATCATCAAAGTCAGCAGGGCCCCGAACCCAGCAGCCGGCAGGCCCGAAAGGATGGTCAGGGGGTGGAGAAAGCTCTCATAGAGGATGCCCAACACCAGGTAGATGACCAGGATGGCCATGATGAGCAGGATCCAGAGATTTCTCATAGAGGATTGAAATGCCTGGGCCATGCCTTGAAAGCTGGTGCTAATGGTAGGCGGCAAAGCACTACGCGTCAATTTCTCTACCGCGGCAACTGCTTCGCCCAGAGAGACGCCGGGCTTCAGATTGAAGGAGATGGTGACTGAAGGAAGTTGGCCCAGGTGGTTTACACTCAGAGGTCCCACACCTGTGGTCAGGTTCGCCAGCGTGTTCAAAGGAACGAGTTGACCTTTGGAGGAGCGAATATAAAGCATGGAGAGGACCGAAGGGTCCATCTGGTATTGAGGCAAGAGCTCCATGATCACCATATACTGATTGTCGGGCGCATAGATGGTCGAGATCTGGCGGGATCCGTAGGAGGTGTAAAGGGCATCTTCAATCTGCTCCGCGGTAACGCCCAGTGCGGCCGCCTTGTCCCGGTCGATCTCCACATTCACCTGGGGGTTTTTGATCTGAAGGTCAGAGGTCACATCCTGGAGCCCAGGCAAGCCCCGCATCTTCTCTTCCAGTATGGGGCTATATCGGTAGAGCTCAGTCGTGTCGGGGTCCTGCAAGGTCAACTGATAGGCGCTCTTCGTGAGCTGTCCCCCTATGCGAATGGGGGGAAGGTTCTGTAAGAACAACTGGATCCCGGGAATTCCCGCCAGACTCTTCCTGAGCTCCTGGATGATCTGATCCGCACTCAATTTGCGTTCTGAGCGAGGTTTTAGAGTAACAAAGACTCG
>Ga0315279_10009046_pt1 | contig 11955 bp, 12 predicted proteins | sample YL17G06_20_MG_FD_203694 | JGI IMG/M metagenome (GOLD analysis project Ga0315279, IMG submission 203694) | Sediment microbial communities from Yellowstone Lake, YNP, Wyoming, USA - YL17G06_20 | ecosystem: Environmental > Aquatic > Freshwater > Lake > Sediment | place: USA: Wyoming | collected...
TTTCAAGTGCTACGGCTGTTCCTTCAGGAAACTCACTTAGCAATTCTTGGATTACACCTGCTTGATGCTCCACGCGTACCTGCTTGAGCTGTTTGCTTTCTTCTTCATTAATCGCAAATTGTGAAAAATGTTTGTGTGCATCACATCCTATGGTATAGTTTATTTCAGCTGCTCCTTTCTCGCTTCACTTGGATAGTTATCGGCTAACCATAGTTTAGCAGGGGAGCAGCGTTTTCATATAATCAGAAAGAATGTTACACCAACGGAATAGGATTTCCCCAACTAATAGTGAATATTCCCAAATCTTCCCTGATCTTAATAAATTTGCTGGTCTATTGGTAAACATCTTTAGGTAATAATGTTGCTAACTTGTGTGTTTCCAAATATCCAAAAATGATGACACTGCCTCCGTAGAATTCCTGGTACTTTTCCACCGGGATGATTCTATCTTCAAACGAGTATTTTCCATCAATTTTCATTATTTTAATTCAATTATCCATCATTGACTGATTATTTCCATGAGAATGTGAGTATAAAGGCAGTCCTTCCTCATGTATCGTGTTAGCGAATCGCTTAAGTTTTGGAAGAACAACTAAGTGTAAGATATTAGGGGATGCTTGAATATTATTGCGGAAGCCTGTATTGTTACTAAGATAGATGGCCATACTATCATCGATAACGAGTAGATCAGGATAGAAAACCACCTTCAATTTTCCCAACTGATCAACGACTGTTTTTGGGAGCTATAGTATTTCTTCTAGTGTATTGTAAACCTAATTAATAGACATCTCCAGGTAAGGGGATATAAAAAACCATACCATTGCTAGGATGTGAAATTCATTCCTTAGGGTAAAATTTTGCGAATGGTTCTAAAATTTACAGAGTCGATGTTTGGTATGGTTCTTGACGCGGTCATGGAGGGTTGTAAATTCTTCGCAGATAGAAATCGAATATCCACACTCATTCAACAAAACGCGCTTTTCTCCGATAACTGCTTTATAGTTCGATAGTAGATAATTATCCGTAAAAATAAATCCCTTGTATATTCGAATAACTACATAACCTTCCAGTAGATAAAAATTTAATTAAATTCCTTAGATGCCCTTTACTCCCTTATTTTGATGGACTATTCCGAATCCAGTATCTTAAACGAATCTCGGAAACAATGCATATGTTACCCAAATCGTATTTAATGAATTCGATGATTGGTGAGTTAAGGTCTTAATTCCAATCAGTAGGATGCTTATCAACCAATCTCAAGTGAAAATGGGGTAACGGTTATATCAATCCCTCTGTTGTGCCGGTGGAAGGGATACCAGCAGAATATCTTTAAGCCATTATCTTACAAAACTTGTCAGCATGGTCGGAAGTGTTCTATACTTTAAGAAGGAGAAAGTAATTTATCAAAAGCTGAAATTACTCATAGATAACTCGGTTGACCAATTAGCGTCAAGTAAATCATCTTAATAAATCCAAGGATATCCCCTTTTTATTTTAAATTATATTTTTCACTTCTATATTTTCCACTTCCCCTTGAGAATCACGGGAGATCCATCAAGGTATAAATTTGGTTCGGGTTGGACAAAATCCTCATGAAAATCTGCTTCGACTTTGCCTCCCATATGTATATTATCCCCAAAAGCAATATGAACCGTGCCCTTAATTTTTTCTGCTTCAAGCGAATTTTCTGGTCTGCGGGCATTTGGATTAGCACCAATACCTAACTCGGCAAGGTTACGACGAGCTTTATAAAGAAGGTCATCACTTTCTATACTAAACATTTGACGGAGCCAATCACCGATTGATCCACCGCCGAGAATTCGGATCACTTCACCGTCTTCAATATAGAATATTAACTCTTCAGATAACCGCTCATACCAACCTGCAGGAACCACCAACTTTCCAAAACCTGTGCCTTCGAGAGGGACTGCATAGACCTCACCGGCTGGTAAGTTCCCCCATTTACCAGGACTCGAAGCAAAAAGACCATCCTCGATCATCCCAGAACGGCCTTCGAGGCTAAAGGTTAATTCGGTCCCATAATCTGTCGACAAATAGGCTTCACTGGCGTGTGTGAGACAAGAGGCAAACGCTTGGCAATCCTCAGCGATTTTTTGGACATCAACAGCAATCGGCCCATTAGGCTCCAACATAAATGCTTCAAAACCTGGCATGCTCGCTACCCGTACTCCAGCCGCAGTTGCAGCACTACGCGCATTGGTATGTGAAAGAGAATAATTAGTAATAGCAAGAATGACATCTGCTTCCAACATTCGGGCTGCCAAATCTTGATTGGGCTCCACACCATTACCGCCGAGTGTTGTGAAAGGAAAGAAATCAATTTTATTTTCGGGAAAATTAGCCCGAGCAACCATAGTTACGAGACGCGCCAATATATTTCTTTCTAGCATTTCCTCTAAACGTAAAGGATTCTCGAATTCCCAATCTATCTGGCGGGGTATATCAGTCATTACTAACAAATTTTCTCCAGATTTCAATTCCATATTTGCATGCAACATATTGATGACCCCTGCAGTAATGTTATCAATGTTCGCCCAACTCATGGATATTTCTCCTTTATTAGAATAATTATGATATATAGATTCAACCCTTAAGTGCAACTTTGATAGTCAGAAAGAGAGGCAAGTTGTGATAGGATAAATGCTTCTCGAATGGCCAAATCAATGTAGCATTAATGAGAATCTGTTCATAGTTTACCCAAGAACAAAGATACCAGATTTCTGCCGATAGCGGTAAGGCTCTACAACGTTACTCGGTCTCATCGATAGCCCGTGCAATACCAATAGTTGGCGCGCTTCCGCTGAAATACAGGTAAGTCTCCTGCCTGATGCTCTATCTGTCACAAATGGTTGGTGCAACAGTACCTTCAAGCTAATTATATCCTCGATAGAATACCTGTATAGATAAGCATACACAATTAATACTTATAGACCCAGTTCATCACTTTTTTGTGATGTAAGAAGACTGGTGATTAGGTCCCAGTTGTGCGCTTGATAATACTTATACACTATGGCCTGAAAGTCGTGAGCTACGTAAATTTCTTCACTGCTGTACTTCCCAAACTCCGATATCGTCATCACCCGGGTGGGAAGAAAGTCATCTTTGGGTGTACTTCCCTCACATACATTAAACATCCGCTGTAGGTTAATTACTCGCTCGCTTATCTTGAGTAATTCAGCCCCGTCTATCTCCCAGCTAGTCACGTAAACAATCATCTCAACCCAATTATCCATGGTGATATCGCAGTACATGTAGAACTTAAATGTACCAACAATATTGGGCAGAGCTAAACCATGTTGCACTATGGCAACCACCGAACCCTTGCCAGCTTCATCCCAGTAATCGACTGTGTTTGGGTCAAGCATACTGTATTTCATCATACCCTAGACTAGCTTACCACAGTCCCAGGCCATACCCACTATGGGGTGGATATGGCACATACCACGGTTGCTTGTTTCATAGGTGACACCTAATGCCCTCCCCGAGCAGGTGTCATGCGGAGGGCTTTCCAATCCTTTTACATGGATTGCCAACTCCTCTATATCCTGTCCGATCTTCCTGGCAGCCGTGCGTACTCCTTCGGCGAGTAGGCCGCCAATACCTTCTCGGTGGGCTATGCGTTTAACTAGGACGGGCAGCACATCAGCATTGTCCCAAGTTATATCCAAATCCTCGATCTGCTCCGGTAAAAGCAGTACTTGATCGAAACAATCCATGGTAAAAGCAATCATCACCGCGGTCGATATGGTGTCTAAACCGAGTTCATTGCCAGGTAAGTGCTAAGCACAGCCACGTCCATGCTTTCATTCAACCCGTAAGCCATAAAGCAAGATAGAGACTCGTACTTGGCTCCATGGCGTTTGGTGTTTGGTAGGGATCATTCTTTACATGTACTTCATGCGCGTAAGCCATTGTACACACCTAGTAACAGTCAGATCCTTTAATAAAATTCTCTACCTTGAAATGATCGAACAATTCCGACCCCTTACCCCATGAAATGGATCTCCAGTTCTTGGTCGGCCAATCACCGCCATCGTCGTTGCTGGGTATGTCGCCAATGGTTCCGGTCTTCTCAAGCCCCATGAAATAGGGATTTGCATTAGTCTCGTCGTATAATTGCTTGAGGTATATTTTTAATTTCTGCGGTTCACCTACATCGATTCTCTCATTGTCGATTACAGCCACAGTGATCAAGTTCTTTGATCCCCAAACTGCTCTACCACCACATCAACCAGCAGCGCGATCCTCGCTCATCACCAAGAAAATCTTCACCAAGTTCTCACAGGCGGGATCTATATACAGCAGAGTGTAAAGTTTATCGTTTAGTTCGTGGCGAATTGCAGCAGTCTTCTCCGATACGGTCATCCCCAACAGGTGTCTAGCTTCACGGAATTCGATCTCTCCCTCGCGGATAACCATCATCACTGGATCAGGAGATCTATTTTTGTTTATTATGTGGTCGAAACCAGCCTTCTTCACATCTGGACCGAAATCGCAACCCACGCGTGTTCTCCCCAAACTCCAGTCAGATGTGACTTAAAGCACAACATGAGTGAATCCCTGCTAGGCACTCGGCTTAGACTGAGTGGTCCAATTGCTAGCATCAAGATGTTCTTAGGGCTAAGTGGATCTATTCCTATAGCTAGCTGATCATATATGATCCTTGCAGCATAACCAGTACCCCCCAGATACATGCGACTGATATCTTCTGAGGTTTCCTCAACATGTGTTTTCCATTTTCCTAAGTCCACACGGTCCAGCTTACCAGCATATCCATTCATAGTTTATCTACTAAAAAAATATATGCTCGTTTTTTTTTACGTATAACTGTTAATTAATCCCCAAACCAACCTCACCAAGCGGTCGTCATGTAATGGAGTATTTTGGTTATCTATGGCCTTACCCCGCAGCGTTGGAGATACTAATTTCCAGACACTCGATTAATCCTCACCTCACAGATATCCAGGTAAAAAAATAATACCTATCGGACACCGACAATGTCAAGCAGTGCGTTCATTTTTGCATTATCGTGCAATACGATATCCTGTGGTTCGTAGACGAAATAATCCCGTAATTCACCAACCGTTTTCATCTTGATCTTCAACTCTCACTCATTATGGTTGAATTCTTAGGTCCTCAATCAATTCAACTTCAAAAGCTGTGTTGGAAAATCGATCAAATATCACAGGATTGTGTCTAAAATGCTTTTTAGGGTCCAGCAAAGACCCGGATCTGGGGGTAACAAGGGCTTTCGCGGCTCGCCAATAGGGCGGCCTATCATCTCCAGACCGGCCTTAGCAAGCTGTACATATTTGCCTGAGGATTCGAAAAGGTCTGTCAAGGGAAGCAACTTGAAATACAATTCCCTGGCTCTTTCGAAATCCTTTTGTTCTACGGCTAGTTTATATAGCTCCACACACTGCTTTCCAATCACATTTGCGGGAGCTGCCACCCAACCCTCTATACCCATTAGGAACATCTCGAGCACCAGAGTGTCGCATCCGCACAGCACTTCTATTTGGTCGCCGCACAGGCGTGTAATTTCAGCTACCCGCTGCATTATACCTGTGCTCTCCTTGATCGCGCCAATATTTTTGAACTGAGATAATCGTGCGACGGTGGGAGCAAGGATATCCGAGCCAGATGTTCCGGGGTTGTTATAAATGATAATAGGGATATCGATGTTTTGTGCCACGGTAGAGAAATGGTAGAACAGTTCCTCTTGATCAAGATGACCGTAAAACGGCGAGACCACCATCACGCCATCAGCATTAGCTTGCTGAGCTTGTTGGGTGTATTTGATGGTCTCATAGGTCGAACAGGCAGCTGTACCTACATAAACTGGCACTTTCTTGTTCACTTCATCAAGCGTTACATCCATGACTCGTAAGCGCTCTTGTTCATTTAAAAAAGCAAATTCTCCGGTGCTTCCAGTTGAGATGATGCTGTGTATGCCACAATCATCGACGAGGAAGCGAATATGCTGCCTCATAGCAATTTCGTCAAAATTGCCATTCGCATCAAATGGTGTGCAGGTAACCGCAAAAACACCTTTATACTTTTTCTCCATGATTATTCTCCTTATAATTCTTAAATAATTACACTACTTGCTGACAACGCGATAACATTAATTCGTCCGATGGTATCTCGGGCTGCTGTCCGGTTATAAGCTGGCTGATTAACTTCCCTTTGATAGGTGTTTCAGTTATGCCGATGCCTTCGTGTCTTGCAGCAATATACATTCCATCGATCGACTCGACAGGTAATATGATCGGCAACAGATCAGGCGAGGATAGGCGGAAGCCCACCCATGCGCGTAAGACTGTGATCCTGGCAATGAAGGGGAAGAAGCGCAAGGTACGCGACAAAACCATTGATATCACGTTGAGATCCACTATTGAGTCGAAACCGACAAATTGACGACTACTGCCCAAGAGAAAATTACAGTTCTTTTCCTGCTGGAGATTAGTAGCTACCACAATGCTATTGGTATTGTCGCTGCGTACCGTGTCTAAGTAATCTGTTGAGGGCATGGCCTTACAACGGAATAAATTCTCGGCTACCAGGACTGTAATTGCCAGGGTGCCTTTACAGGGCGAGATTGGCATTTCCACACCAGCCATTTTCGCTATCTGGTTGCCCCAAGATCCCGCCGCGATTACTACGCCTCCGGAAGAAATTTAAGACTTGGTAGTACGCGCGGCGATCACCCAGCTTTTGTCCTTTGAGATCTTCAGATCCGTTACTTCGATGAAACGCTCGACGATCGTGCCACAATCCTGGTTGGCGCGTGCCAGTGCCATACTATGGCCAGCTGGCTACCGCTCCTGCTTGCAGGATGCCATTACCAAAAAGATCGGATTGCGCAGACGGGCTACTCACATTCAGATGCCCAACGGTTGACAATTTACCCAATTTCAAGATTTCCTCTCATCGCAGGCCTCCTTTGGATTGTGTTAGTGTAGTAACAAATCAAAACCCATTGGAGGTTTTCTTGTCACCCCTTTCAAAAGTAAGTAGACTTCAACTTTCCTAAGGGCCGATACAGACCTTCGCACTGCTGAACCAAAAACATAAACAAGATTATTTTGATCATGATCAGTTAAATTGACGCATCATATTCCATATAATCCAAAACTTAGCATTCTGTCACGAGTCCATATTAATCCTTCTTCAACAGCTATTGCTGCTTGCTTCTTGTTACGTGTCTTGAGTGCATCAATGATTCGCCCATGATCGATTGGCCATGCTTCGATACCATTGTGATGACTAAAGTCCATATATTGTAAACGCGCTGCTTCATCGAGAATCTGATCTATTGCTCGTACTAAATGGTTGTTTCGAGATGATCTTGCAATGGCCATATGAAATTCCTTATTCAAGCATACTCCCTTTTCAATCGATAAAGGAGCTTGTTCTTTGATTTCGATTTTCCGATATTTCTCAAGAGATGTCAGCTCCTCATTCGTGATACGTTCTACTGCTAATTCAGCTGCTGAACGTTCAATGATTAGACGAAATTCAATTATCTCTTGGACAACTTTTATTGTTACTGGTTTGATGTAATAACCTTTTCGTGGTATTTGATCGATCATTCCAAGTTGATGAAGTTGCGCCAATGCTTCTCGCACAGGAGTTGTACTAACACCCATTTGCTCAGCTATTTCCCTATCGGTAAATATAGTTTCCTGTGCCAACACACCTGTGATGACATTATTTTTAATTTTATTAAATATTTCTTCCCGTAAAGAAATCGTCTTACCATTCATTTAGATTCTCCCTTTCTTCTATTAATAATTTTTGGATCGCCTGCATAAAATTACTAGTAACAATGGTAAGGAGTTCGCCGAACATGAGAATGTGGATTACCCGCTGAAAGCGTTTTCTTTTTTGCTCATCCATATGCCACTCGGGATAGAGATTCGAATGAAAACCTGAATGGGTTGATATGATAATATATTCCCAAGAACCGCAATTTTGCTTCTGTCGATAAATCAGAAGTAGAATTGGTTATGAATTGTTTAAATAATAGACCAAGAAAGTGCCTTGGTTTCATGGATTGTGCAAGTATTTTTCTGTAATTTCAAGGAACAAGTGCATCCTCTAACGAAATACTGAACCTTAAAAAGTCAAATACATTCTTCCAGTCAGCCATTCATCGCTGATCTCTGCGAGTACAGCTGAGACCAATCGCAGGCAAGAAGCCGGGTTGGGAAAGATACTCACTACACGAGCCCGACGGCGAACCTCTCGATGCAGTCTTTCCACACCGTTGGTAGTACGGATAAGGCGCCGGTGAGCAACTGGGAAGGAGAAAACTGCTAGACCTTCCGGAATATTCTCAACCATCCAAATTGCCAGGCGTGAAGCAAGCTTTTGATATTTTTCCACCACCCTGGCTAGATAGGTTTCTGCAGTGGTCCGGTCGGGAGCGTTGAAGATCGTGCGGATGTCTTCGGCCACTTCGGTTTGCAACTCCTTGCATGGTACATAAGCCTGGGCATTCTGCTGCAAGTGAAACTGGCACATCTGCCAGGGAATACTTCCAAAAACTGCCAGGCGAGCTGCAAATAGACCGACATGGTCATCGCTGGTAATGAGCTGCATACCGCCAAGACCACGGGCTTTCAAGCTCTCCAAGAAGTCACGCCAGTGTACTTCGTACTCACTCATGGATACGGAAACGCCCAGGATCTCCCGTTTTCCATCCTGATTGACGCCCACTGCGGTCAAAACAGCCAGATCGCGCACCTGTCCTTCCTCCCGGACTTACTTAAAGTAAGCATCTAGGTACAGGTAAGGGTACTCTCCCAGATGGCGGTTGCGCCACTTCTCCAGGTCTGTGTCCAGGAGGGCAGTATCATGACTGACCTGACTAGATGACAGGGACATTCCGCATAACTTTTTGGTGACGGCCTTCACCTTGCGGGTCGAAACACCTTGCACGTACATCTCTGCCATAGCCAGAAGTGGGGCTCTTTCACTCCTCAATCCTTTCTCGAGGGCTGCTGGGTAGAAACCACCCTCATGAACCTGTGGGATTGAGAACGTGATGTTACCTACTCTGGTATGAACCGTCTTGGGCTTGTAGCCATTGGCGTGCCCTTGCCGCTCTTCAGTATGTTGGTAAGGTTCTGCTTTCAAGTACTGCTGCCGTTCTGCTTGCATTGCTGCATTGACGATCACCTGGATCAATTCTGGCAGTATGTCAAATCCTTGTTGGCTAACCTGTGCTAGAAGTTCTGCAGGTAGGGTAAAATTCTCTCGGTAGGTCATTGTGTCTCTCCTTTTGGTGTGGTTACCGTGAGGATAACACTTGACCTACTCTTTTATGAAAATTAAAGAAAATAGTTTACACTACTGTTTCATGTCACCTTTGGAGATATTTATTGATCAACTTGTGGCCTTCAAAGTTGAATCCAGGATAATATATAATGGTAGTATATGGCGATATATATTAAATGTCAAGATCCTTGACATTTCAATGTATTTATGATATTTTATCAATATATTGACCGATTTATTTAATAAATGGATCCAACCGAGCTGGGCAGAAGCCCAGCTTCACAAAGCGGTTGAGAAAAATGCCCAGAGTACCAAGATTGGCTGATTGGGTGGAATGCAATATCCCGGAAGTTTTGACCATTCCTTCCATTAGGGAAGATCACTGGCGCCAGATCCTCACATTCAACAGTCTGAAGTAAGTATGCTTGGAAATCCAAAGACGCACCCGGTTACTGGCATATTCCCCAATGAAGCTTCTTGTTTACGACTCGTATGTGCAGTGCTGATGAAGTTCAGTGAGACCTGCGAGACAGGCAAAATTTATTTATCGTTTGAAAGGTTCTGTGTTACATGAACAATGGATCACCAGACCACTTTTACAAAAAAGATGTTGCATGATCTACAAAAATATATATAGATGTTGTCCATTATGATTGGTGAATATAGTTGTTTGTTGATAATTAGTCCATTTTATTCAATTTTTTGCTCCAAACGAAATTTTAGGAGGTGCATATTCTAAATATAAGATATTAAAAAACACGAATTAATGCATCCCGAATAACTTCGTTGGGTTGCCATATATTCCTATGTAGTTTAATCAAAGTAATATGAAGGAGATGCGAAAATGAGAAACGAAGAAACAAAGAAAAATATGATGTGGCTGGTAACATTTGCTATGATCATAACGATGACCACAACCCAATGCAGTCCACAAACTCAAATTACCACTAGCGAAGTTCAACCTATACAACCAACAATAACTACCCCTACGGATACAGCACCTGCTCCATCGGCTCCTACTGAGAAACCGACGGAGACAGCGCCGGCAATCTCAAAAAAGAATATTTTCATCCATACCAGTCCGGATGAATTCCCAGATTTGGACCCTACTCGCAGCTATTCTTCCGAATCTTATGTGTTGTCTAACTGTTATGAGACATTAATTTTTTACAATCCTCCAGGGAGTAAAGAACTTCTCAGCGGTAAGCTTGCGACAAGTTGGGAAACCAACGCCGATGCTACAGAATGGACATTTCATCTTCGCCAGGGAGTGAAATTCCAAGATGGAGAACCTTTCAATGCTGCAGCCGTGAAATACTCTATAATGAAAACAAAGGAACTCGGTTTGGGCGCGGCATATATGTGGGATCCAGTACAGGACATTCAGACGCCAGACGATTACACCGTTGTATTCAAACTCAGTTACTCCGCGCCCCTCGATATGATAGCCTCCTCTGGGTATGGAGCTTGGATATTCAGTCCCAAACTATTTACTGATCACCCTACTGACTGGGTGAACGAAGGCCATTGCATTGGTACTGGTCCATATACTATCGAGAGCTACGAACGTGGCTCTCGACTGGTCATGACACGCTTCAACGATTATTGGGGTGGTTGGAAACCAGGGCAGTTCGAAAAAATCGTTTTCGATATCACTGGAGATACAGTCGTACGCCAGCAGAAAATCGAGACCGGTGAGGCTGATTTTACATTTCGGCTGCCGCCTGACAATATACCCCAATTGGAAAGCAACCCGGATGTCATTGTCTTTCGAGGCCCCAGTTTCAACATCGCCCTTGGAATGTTAAACACACAAAAGCCTCCTCTGGATAACAAACTGATCCGGGAAGCTGTTGCATATACCTTCCCCGTCGACCAATTTATTCAAAATGTAATGTTTGGTCGCGCCTCGAAATCCTTTGGCTTTATTCCGCTCGGTGTTTGGGGACACAGTGAGACGGTGCCTCAATTCTCATATGATTTGGATAAGGCCAAACAGCTCCTGGCCCAAGCTGGTTTTCCAAACGGAGGCTTTAAACTACTATATATTGTCTGCACTGGCGATAGTGAAGGCACACAACTAGGTGAGCTGTGGAAAGCCGAGCTGGCTAAGGTGGGGATTACCCTCGAGGTCCAGGTATTAAACTGGGAAGTACATTGGAATACTTGCAAGTCCGGACCCACGAACGCACAAGATATATTTCTGATGCACTGGTGGCCTGACTATATATCACCAATGGGCTATCTGAATGGTTTGTTCCATAGTGAGGACCAACCTTATTTCAACTGCTCTTATTGGTATAATGCAGATTTCGACAAACTGATCGATGACGCCAACGCGACATCAGGTTACGACCTCCAAAAAGCAGCAGGCATGTTCATTGAGGCTCAAAAAATGCTGATCGACAATGCAGTCGCAATCCCATTTTATGATGAGACTAATGTTCATATAATGCAGTCAGATATCAAAGGATATGTCGACAATCCTGCTTATTATAATGTCGTTTTCGTTTACGATTTGACCCGCTAGATTATGGGTATGAGAAGTTATGAAATTCAAAAAAAAACAGAATTTATTTTTGATAGATGTGAAGAGGCGGGAAATAGTGTTACCGCTATTTCCCGCCTCTTCGGATTGTATATCCCTAC
>Ga0315279_10009047_pt1 | contig 11953 bp, 15 predicted proteins | sample YL17G06_20_MG_FD_203694 | JGI IMG/M metagenome (GOLD analysis project Ga0315279, IMG submission 203694) | Sediment microbial communities from Yellowstone Lake, YNP, Wyoming, USA - YL17G06_20 | ecosystem: Environmental > Aquatic > Freshwater > Lake > Sediment | place: USA: Wyoming | collected...
TATGTAGTCTTCCATTAGAAATTTATCACCTTTTCGTAACCTGCCAAATTAATTATAAAACATAATTCAAATTTAAAAAAATTTTTGAAAAAATAATATGACGCCATAAAAAATTTAAGATCATTTTTCATTTAAAGCTCTATTGATATAATAAAGCACAGGTTTGAAATGGAAGAAAGGACAATAAAGAGTTTAAAAGCTGTAAAAGTAGGCATTGCGGGCAATATAATGCTTGCTATCTTTAAAGTTGTCCTTGGCATTTTAGCGCATTCTATTGCACTTATAAGCGATGGTGTGGATACAGCTATTGATGTAGTGAAGTCATTTATCGTTTATAGAGGCATAAAGATTGCAGGAGAGCCCCCAGATAGTTCTCATCCTTATGGACATGGCAGGGCTGAAACTATTGCTTCAAACATTATCGGCATATCAGTAATTTTTGCAGGAATTTTAATAATTATTCAATCTATCGCAACATTTGGAAAAACGAATGCGCTTGAAACACTCATGCTGATTGGTGCAGGAACAAGTATTATAGGAAAAATTATTCTTTCGACATACATGTCACAAGTGGGTAAAAAGTTTTCTAATCAGGCACTTTTAGCCGATGCTAAAGATTACCTCGGAGACGTGTTTGCTTCATCCGCTGTTGTTGTTGGGGCTCTCCTTATCATATTTACAGGCAAAACGTTCTTTGACGGAATTGCATCTATTGTGGTTGCCCTAATTATAATGTATATGGGATACAAGGTTCTTCAGCCAGGCCTTCAGGAAATCATGGAAGAACAAGATAATCCAGAAATCGTAGAAAAAATAGAGCAAATTGTCAATGAGTTTCCAAAAGCAATCAATCCACATCTCATAAGAATGAGCAAACTTGGTTCTTATTATATTGTTGATATGCACCTCGAATTTCCAGGGAGTATGAGCATTGAAGAGTCCCACAGAATTGTAAATATGATAGAAAAAGAAATAAAAAGCAAAATTCCAGAGGTTCAAGATATAACAATTCATGTTGAGCCTTTTGGAAATAAATGAATTTGTAAGGAGGCAGGGATGATTTTTGAAAAAATTTCAAAAGATTATATTCAGGCAATGAAGGCCAGGGATAGTCTACGCATAGGAGTATTAAGTTATATCAAGTCTGTAATCAAATATAGGGAAATAGAGAACAGGGAAAAGGAAAAAGAATTAACTGACGATGATGTTGTAGATGTTATAAGTAAAGAAGTCAGGAAGAGAGAAGAGTCAATTGAAATGTATAAGAATGGTGGAAGAGAGGACCTTGCCCATAAAGAGGAGGAAGAGTTAAAAGTCCTCAAGGAATACTTACCAGCACAAATGAGAGAAGAGGAAATAAGGAAAACTGTGGTGCAAATTATAGAAAAACTTGGTGCAACAGGTGAAAAGGATTTCGGAAAAGTAATGAAAGAAGTAATGATAGAGATAAAAGGTAAGGCGAATGGAGCTTTGATAAAGAAAATTGTTGAGGAAAGTCTTGAATCATGACCACCTGTATTTGCCATGCCGCATAAGATAAATAAAGAATGGCGCACCAACTAATGCAGTTAATATTCCTATGGGAATCTCCGATGAGGATATAGAACGCGAGAGATCATCTATCAAAAGAAGGTAAAAAGCACCCAGAAGAGTTGATACAGGAAGAAGTTTTCTAAAGTCAGGGCCTACAAGCATTCTTCCCAGATGCGGTATCACAAGACCTACCCATCCTATTACACCGCTTATAGAAACGCACAGTGAGGTTAAAAGGGTCGAAAGAAAAATAATTATAAACCTGAGTCTTGCGGGGTTTTCTCCAAGGAGCGTTGCCTCTTCACTTCCAAGAGAGAGGATGTTTAACTTCCACCTTAAAAGATACAAAAGGATAATGGATACTATAATGAATGGAGACACAAACATCACATCCTTAATAGAAATCTGGCTTAAAGAACCCATAAGCCAGTAAACAATTGATGGAAGTTTGGTATAAGGGTCAGCATAGTATTTTAGAAAAGAAATTAAAGAGGTAAACAAACTGCTTACAATAAAACCTGAAAGTACAAGAGTGACAGAATTAGAATTTTTCTGCGACCTTGATATAAAGATGGTCAAAATAACAGCAATAATAGAAAATATAAAAGCAAAAAGTTCGATAAGTAAATAATTTCCACCCATAAGTATTACAAGAGCAGCACCAAACCCGGCACCTGAAGAAAGGCCGAGAATAAACGGTGATACAAGAGGGTTGTCGAATATGCCCTGATAAGCCGCTCCACTCTCAGAGAGGGAAGCACCTATAAGAAGTGCTGCAATAACACGTGGAAATCTTATGTCAAAAATCACAGTTTGTACAGTGTCATCAAAGGTCTGTTTCAGGGGAAAAATTTTGCTTAAAATAGCCTTTAAAACAGTAATAGGGTCAATTTTATATCTCCCCAAAGATAAAGAAACGATAAAAAGGATGATATTTAAAATGATTAATATTAAAACGGCCTGCCCTAAGGTAAAAAGCGGCTTAATTTCCTTTCTGGTAGATAAAGGTGTTTCCTTCAATTTGTAATAGCTCCGCTTCTATATCATAAAGCCTCTTTAAGTTATCAGGCGTCAAAACTTCTTCGGGTTTTCCAATGGCTACAACATCAAGTTTCTTTATTAAGAGGACTCTATCTGAAAACCTCAGGGCTTGATTGGGATCATGCATCGTCATAAGAACAGTGAGATTTTTCTTGTCCCTCAGTTCCCTTACTTTGTTCAATACGAGGAATTCATTTTTAAAATCGAGGAAGGCAGTGGGTTCGTCGAAAATTACAATGCTCGTGTTCTGAGCAAGAACTCTCGCAATAAGTGTTAAACGCAATTCACCACCGCTTATATCTGTATACGGCATATCCTTAAGGTGAAGAATACCAACTTCTTCGAGTGCTTTCACGACAATTTTTACATCTTTTTCGGAAGGGAGAGAGAAGAAATCAAGATATGGATTCCTTCCCATAAGAACCATATCAAACACTGTATAAGGGAAAGAAATTTTGTGTATCTGAGGGACCGAGGAAATAGTTCTCCCCAGTTCCTTCAAAGAATAATCTCTTAAATCTTTACCTGAAACGACAATATTTCCTCCCTTTGGGCTTAAAAGCCTTTCAACACATTTTAATAGAGTTGTCTTGCCACTGCCATTAGGCCCAAGGATAGTAAAAATTTCCCCTTCATTTATCTCAAAACTGAGGTTTCTAAATATTTCAGAATCATAATAACCAAAGGTTAAATTATTAATCTTTATCATTTACCCTCCTGCAATTAACCTCAGGTCTTCCTGAGGAATGTCGAAATTATATACCTTCTGATAGAAATCTCTTGCCTCTTTCTCGATATCGAAGTTTACAATCTGAGGATATATTTTATTTGAAAGCCACATAATACCAAGGATTGATTCTGTAGTCGGAAGGTCAAATGAAAGAATGTACGATGGCATCCTGAATACCTGTTTTTCTTTAATTGCTTTTAAGTCCTTTAACTTTGGGTTGCTGAGCACATCGTTAACACTATCAGCACAATAAGGAGTTAGCACAATATATTCAGGATTCCAAAGGAGTATTTGCTCCGCAGATACATTCACCTTGCCACCCAATAAAACTTTGGAAACACTTATAACTCCTGCAAGTTCTACTAAATAAGTCTGGTAAAAATCTCCTCCAAAGGTTGTTAAAATATTAGCTCCTGCTATATAGAGTGTTGCTTTCTTGTTTATAATACCTGTCTTACCTTTTATATAATTGAGTTTTTCGTTGAAATAGACAAGTGACTGCCTTGCCTCTTCATACTTTCCAAGAATATTTCCAAGAAATTGAATGGATTTAAGCAAAAGTTGCGGGCTTTCCTGATTCAGGAGAACGACAGGTAGCCCAGCTTCTTCAAGTTTCTTTATCGGGGTTTGGTATGTTGTAATTATGAGATCAGGCTTATACGAAAGGATTGTTTCGATATTAGGGTCTCTAAAATCACTTGCATCTGGTAAATTTTTTGCACCAGGTAAAACTTTAGCAAAGTTATTAAAATCTGTAACTTTCCCCGCAGGTGTTGCTATAAGTTTATCCTCACTCTTTAAAGGAAAAAGTAATTGCGTTGACATAGGGTAAAGAGACACAATTTTGTAAATTTTCTTTGGAACAAGTACCTTTCTTCCTGTTACATCAATCACCTGAATGAGCTGTTTATTAAGAGTAATGTCAATATTATTTGTTGCCTTATTCATATCGAATGTTCCATCAAGGCTCTTAATAAGAAACTCGGCAGGAATAAGTGTTCTCGAATTTGCTATGATTGGTTCAACATCGCTATTGTCGCTAATTGTAACTTTACTTCCGTTAACTTCTACAACAGGATTATTGATATAAAGATTTAAGGATTTATCGTTAAGGGAAATAATGACTTTTCTTTCTTTTGAAATCCAGCCAACAGTACCTCCCACTGCTTCCACGACACCTCTTACAGGGACATAGGGAACTCCATTAATAATAACTGGCTTAGAATCCCCAGGGATAAACTTCATATCAAAACCATCTACAATAAAATTTTCAGAGTTTATCTTTAGTTGTATCGAGGCTGTAGGTGTATACCCCTGAGCTTTTAGAGGGGTGATCACAAAAAAAGTAGAAAATACTGCTAAAATCAATAATATCGAAAGAACCCTTTTCATATTTACTTTTTCCTTATAACAATGTATTTGAGATACTTTTTAAAGCTGTTCAATTTCCCTCCCTGGGAAACTGCTTGTATTACCTTTTTCTTGTCAAGTATTAATGAACCCCCGATAAGGTCCACTTTATAATCAAACAGAACAGGCGATAAAGGAGCCGAGGGGCCAAATACCACTGTATAACCTCGAGAAAGTTGGAGAAGCCTCTCAATGCTTTTGTTGGCAAACGCAGATCCAGTAATTGCAAGGATATCTGCATCTCCCATCACGTACTCACAGGCAGTATCTATCAAATCACCTTCTTTCGGGTTTCTTTCAAGAATTACAAGTTCCTTTGCAACATTTCTAATTTTATCGAGGCCGCAGAAGTGCCCCACAAAAACAATCTTTTTGCCTCTTGCAATCTCTTCAAGATAATCAAGGATATTAAAAGTTTCAAAATCTTTTGGGGTGTCTAAAAGCGAATTAAGTGTTGCAAGCCCAATGCTTAACTTTAAAAGGTTAAATGTTTTGAGATTCTCAAGAAGCTCGCCTGCACTTTTCCCTATCAAACTACCCGCTTCTTCCACATCATCAAAGAAAGAAGAGTAGGTAAGAGACAATCCCAATTTTGAGGTTGTAACGAAAGTCCAGGTAACACCAACACGTACATCTTTTACAACTTCTTTACTTTTATGTTTTACTGAATCAACCAGATCTTCATAAAGTCCCATTAAAAATCCTCCTTAATTCCTGTGGAAGAATATCTCTATTTTCTTCATTTACTTGTAAAATCTCCACATATTTTCGAACTTCATCCAGAAATTCATTTCTATCAATTTTCATAACTCCAATTACCATTTTGTCACTCTTTAAAACTTCAAAAACAGTATTTTTGAAGGACTCTGCTTCTGATTCAAGAAAACCAAGCTCATCCATTACAACCAATTCTTTATGATCAAATGCGTTTTTCAATGACTTCACTCCAAGGTTTTCAAATCCACCGACAACAGGATGAATCAAAAATTTGTCATCAAAGTAAGCAATCTCTTCCTCATCGCCCGTTTCTGTGTCTCTTATTTTAAAACCTTTAAGCTGCCTTTCATCTATAATAGGGAGAACCCTAAATCCGCCGAAACTCAAACTTAGAGTCCCGACTAACCTATCAAGGACAGTACTTTTACCTACTCCAATTTTCCCTGTCAAAAATATCTTTTTCATATTGGCAATTTTATAACAATAGAATTGTACACAATTTTGCCAATTAAGTCAAGGGGAGAAAAAAACTCAAATACAAACTACTTCAAAAGGAGACTATGAATCATTATGATTTTCCCTTAAACTATCATTTGGTGTAAATCTTATTTGCAAATCTTATTTTAAGCGAGGATTTAATTTATTGGGGGTGTTTTGAAGGAAGACTTTTATCTCCCCTACATTAGATACCATTTTGATAATTTTGTAAAATTCACGAAGTCTATTAAACTTCATTGAGAACTACTAATAATTCGCTCGGGAGGTTTTGTTGGATACTATGAATTATAAAGATTACGAAATAGTAAATTATAGTCCTGAATTTTTCACTGAGATTGTTGGTTTGCAGAAATATCTATGGCCAGCTTATACAGGGACTACCGCAACTTACTTAAAATGGAAATTCGAAGAGAACCCCATTAACAAAAAATTCTTAGGTGTTGTTGCACTCTACAGAGGAAAAGTTGTAGGATTTAAAGGTTTTTTTGTCACACGCTGGAGAATTGGAAATAAAAGAGACGATATATTAATGCTATCTCCTGCAGATATATGTGTACATCCAGATCATCGAAAAAAGGGACTGTTTTCAGCAATGACAAATTTTGCAATAGAAGAATACGAAAATGCCCAATATAAAGCATTTATTGGATTAAGCATAAACACATCTTCGGGAAGTGGCTACCAAAAAATGGGATGGCCAAAAATTGCAGATAGAACCAGCACGAGACAATACACTTTAGCAGGATTAATAAATTGGGCCTTTGCAAACAAAACAGGAAGAAGTCTGTATAAACACCAAATAAACTACGGTAGATTCGGAAATATCGAAGTCTCCGATAAGCCAAAGCCATATAAGATGCACTCAGTTATAATGAAGCAAAAGGCCTTAGATAATAAAATCACATTGTTTAAAGATGCAGATTTTTTTAAGTGGAGATTTCATAATATCAGGCGGAAATACTTTTTTTACTACCATTGGAAAAATGAATCCATTAATGGGTACGTAGTAATAGAAACGGTAGATAACAGCACAAGCGGACATATTTTAGATTATGCAGAGGCAGAAAATGGGGTCCTTCGTGAACTTTTGCATTACATTATAAGAAAAAGGCATTTTGACATCCTGTCAGCCTGGAATTTTAATTTAAGAGAGGACTTTTCTCAAACACTTGAAAGTTTAGGATTTAGTACAACAAATTTACTTGGAAAAATAGAAAAAAAATTCCCGAGCGAGTTTCCTGTACTTCCTGTATTTATACGGCCAGTAAAAAAGACATACAAAGAAGAAGATTGGTTTATTGAAGGCATTGATATCAGGAATATTAAAAACTGGGAAATTAATAGAATCTGCTCAGATAACACATAAACCTAAGCTTTTTCATAAAAGAGCCAAATAGTGCTAATGGGATCATAAACTAATTGTGCCAGGTGTGAACCCAACAACTTTTGATTATTTACGGCACCATTTCGCAGAGCTTGTAAAATTCAATTCTGTCGCTAAATATTTTAACTCCAACAGGTGAATAAGAACCTGGAGCATCTTTAAATGTATTCACTACAACCCATACTTTGCTGTCAATTAATTTTGTTTTTGGATTTTGGGAGAATTTTTATAGATTGTCATACCAGCTCGTTAAGAAAATTATCTAATTTACTGTCAAAAGCACTTTTTTGTCGGTTAATGCTATCTCTTCTGTTGCTGATTTAAACTTTCTCAAAAGATAGGGAATACCTTTCTCTTTCCTCAAACTCAAAAGATCCCTGAGCAGAGAACTTGAGAAAACTAATGGATGACCTCTCTCGCCTTCATATGTTGGTATAAAAATTTTCCTGTTTGAAGGCAAAACTCTCTTGACAATCTCATTATAAGTAGATGCTTCTAAAGGCTCCTGGTTACCAAATAACAGAACTATAAAAGAATTCCTGGGATTAATTGCTCTGAGCCCCATTTTAAGAGAGGTATAAACCGTGTCCTGGAAATCCTTGTTTAGTATTACCTTAATGAATTCGTCTTTGAATAATCTCTTTAAAGATTGCCTGTCTTTTTCGTTTCCTACAATGACAACAATATCAAGAAGTATATTGAGCTTCTTGATATTTATAATGTTCTGCTTAATCTTTTCGATATTAAGCTTCCTTGCAGTACAGATTATGACAGAAATTTTATCTTTTAATTCAAGAGGAAAAGTTTCAAAAATCTTTTTCCCATTTAAATAATAAGAATTTTTAACCCCTTCCTTTTCTAAATACAGAAATCCTGCAGGAAGTTTAACCTTTTCCTTCATCGAGTATCTTCTTCAGCAACTCTTTATTCTTAAGGATTTCTGCAGATTCTTTTAAGCCCTCGAATAGTTCATAGCTTATAAGCACAGCGGAAGGAGAGCTTTTTCTGATAATAAGGAAGGAGTCTCCTTTTTCAACCTTTTTAAGAACCTTTAACAGGTCTTCTTTCAACTTACTTGCCGTTATAACCTCAATCATAATTTTATTATACAGTATTCAGAGTAAATGAAAAATGCAAAACTTTCAAAAACAATTAAAAGCCTGTATAATAATATAACAAAAATAGGAGGTGAGAAATGAATAGTATGTTATTGAGTTTGTTTATTGGAGTGATTCTTATTGTGAGACTTCTTCCTCTTTCAAGACTTTCAAACATTATTGTTAACGTTATTGCAGGCATTCTATTTTTGTTATTAGGAATATCTGAGGTGCATGTAAAAGGATGGAAAGCAATGCTTATTGCAGGTGCTGGTGCTCTGTTTGTAATATTTGCATTTATACCAAAACTTACTGTAGGTGCTTCTTACATTGCAATAACGATTATTCTTTCATTAATTATTATTGTAGCAGCAATTCTCTCAGATTTCGGCAGTTTTAAGAAGTCATTAAATAAAAAATAATCTGCTCACGAAGCGTGCAGATTTATTCTTTTCTAATCGCATTCTTTCCAGCGATTCCAAAGGATTAAAGGAGGTGAAATATGGAAGGATTTTGGGACAAGTTTAAAAAAGGTGCTCAGGATGTAGGAGAAAAGGCGGCACAGCTTGGCAAGATTGCAAAACTCCAGGCAGAAGTTGCAGGAATCAATACATCAAAGGGCGGAAAGTTAGCTGACCTTGGCAGAAAGGTATATTCTCTTTACAAAGAGGGTAAACTATCAGATGAAGTTAAAGGATTACTGCAAGATTTACTGTCACCAATTGAAGAAGCAGAAAAGAGAGTCGAAGAGAAGGAAAAAGAAATTGCTAAGATAAAGAAACAGACAGGCGAGACAAAAAAAGAAGTTAAGGAAGAAACCCCTCAAGCAAAGGAAACTCCTGCTGAAACGGCCAAAGAAGAGGCCCTTAAAGTAAGGGAAGTTGAAGTAAAAAAGCCCGAAGAAGAAAAAGAGAAACCAAAAAGGAAATTAAGATGAGAAAGTTTAGTACTTTTCTTGTTATTTTACTGGTTGTTCTGATTGCAAGCCTGTTGTTTGTGGTGCAAAATGGCTCAACAACAGTAGAATTAAAGTTTCTCTGGTGGGTAATTCCCAATGTCTCTGTAGGACTTTCTGCAATTTTAGTGTTTCTTGCAGGTTTAGTTTCAATGTGGCTTATTTCACTGATGCTCTACATAGGAAGCACTGCCAGGTACAGAAGGGAGATAAAGGAAAGAGATAATATTATTAAGACATTGGAGCAAGAGAAAAGCTCGATGAAAGGCACCCAAGAAGCAAAGGCAAAAGAGTACGAAAATAAAGTTAGAGATTTAGAATTTAAGGCTAAGAATCTTGAAGAAAAACTTAAAGTAGCTACAACCCAAGCTGCTGAAGCTACAAAAAAGGAAGATAGGGAGGTAAAAGAATCTCCTCAAAATACTGAGTCACAACAGCCAGAAGAAGAGAAGCCAAAAAGAAAAGGATTTTTCAGAAGAAACAAATAAGGCAAAAGCCGCTGTTAGAGCAGCGGCTTTTTTAGAATTTGGTGCTAGGTATGATTTTGACAATTTTTATTGTTCTGATTGGTACAGTACTTTCTTAATTTTTTCTACTATCTCGTCCTTTCTGTCATAAATATCATCGCTGATTTTTACTTTTGGGAAATGCCATTTTGCATAGAAATCTTTATATCTTTTGTCAAGGCTAACAAGGTACTCTCGGGGGATTTTTTCAAAATCTCTCCCTCTCTTGCCTATGTTCCTTAAAAGCTCGTCAACACCCTTTTCAAGGTAAACAAGGATGTTTGGCTGCGGTAAATGAAATACCATTAGATTATAAAGCTTATTATAAACATCCCATTCCTCATCTGTCATAAGCCCCTCTTCGTGAAGCGATTTTGCAAAGACCTCTCTATCTTCATAAATTGACCTGTCAAGAACTGCTGGAATGCTTGAAACGAGTACATGATGGATTATCTGTTCGTAACGCAGGGCAAGGAAGTTAATCTGGGTTGCAAAGGCCCATCTTTTCATATCCTGATAATAATCTTTGAGAAAAAGATTTGCATGGAAATCTTCAAAATAGACACCAAATCCAAACTCTTTTGAAATAATCTGTGCAAGGGAGGTTTTACCTGCCCCAATGTTACCTGATACCACGATGTACATTATTCCACCTCTTTCAATATATAATTTGAAATAACAAGTTTTTGAATCTCAGAAGTTCCTTCAATGATTTCGTACATCTTCGCCTCTTTGTATAGTCTGGCAACAATATAATCCTCAATCCAGCCGTAACCACCAAACATCTGAACAGCAAGTCTTGACACATCAACTGCCACCTTTGAGGCATAATACTTCGCCATCGAAGCATACAATGAAAACTTTGGGTCATTTTGGTCTTTCTTTTCTGCTGCGTTCATTACAAGGAGTTTTGAAGCTTCTATCTCAGTTGCCATATCTGCAATATAAGATTGTATCATTTCAAAAGAGCTTATTGGTTTCCCAAACTGAATTCTTTTTTTGCTGTACTTTACCGCCTCTTCTAACGCCCTTTCTGAAAGGCCAAGAGCACCTACACCTGTAGTAACTCTCCCTATATCAAGTGTTTTCATCGCGATGGCAAAGCCTGTGCCTTCCTTTCCAACAACTCTATCCCTGTAAAGTTTTACATCGTTCAAGAAAAGTGAAGCATTAGGAAGACCGGGGAGTGCCATTTTAGACTCTTGGCGTCCAATTTTAAAATTTTCATCAGTGCTTTCGACAATAAATGCAGACATTCCCCTTGCACCTCTTTCTCTGTCAGTTTTTGCCATTATTACATATATATCGGAAAGCCCTGCATTTGTGGTAAATGCCTTTGTGCCATTTAAAATATAATAATCACCTTCTTTTTTTGCCTCTGTTTCAATCGAGGATGGATCTGAGCCCGCATTTGGCTCGGTTAACGCTAATGAGCCAATTAGTTCCCCCTTAATAAGCTTTGTGAGGTATTTCTGCTTCTGTTCCTCTGTGCCGCCGATGAGTATTGAAAAAGCGGAAAGCAAATGGGCACCAATAACACCTGATATTGTACCGCTGTGTTTGGCAATAAGCCTTGAAACATCAACAAAAAGTCTGAAAGAGAGGCCTAAACCACCGTATTCCTTAGGAAATGGGATAGCAATAAACCCGTGATATCCAAGTTCTTTGAATATATCTTTAACGAAAAGCCCCTCGATCTCGATTTCTTTCTCCCTGGGCTGAATATATTTCTCAATGAATTCAACTGCTCCAGAAAGAACTTCCTTATCCAAATCCATTTTTACCTCTTTTAAAACTGTATTTTCTCAATTATATTTAAAAAGAAAAAATTTTTAAATATAATATTGATTTTCTTTTTTTGTCACTGCCACACTCACTACGTTCACTCGCGGTGACAACAGTTGAAATAGGGGGATCATCACGCCGCTTATTCCATTCACTCCTCGTAATGACAAACAAAATGCAAAGACGAGATTGCTTCGGTCGCTACGCTCCCTCGTATGACAGGAGAAAAGCATCGCAATGACAAAAAGCCGTGATACTAAAGCAAAAAGGGAAGAAACCCTCCCTTGTTTTACGAGC
>Ga0315279_10009048_pt1 | contig 11953 bp, 5 predicted proteins | sample YL17G06_20_MG_FD_203694 | JGI IMG/M metagenome (GOLD analysis project Ga0315279, IMG submission 203694) | Sediment microbial communities from Yellowstone Lake, YNP, Wyoming, USA - YL17G06_20 | ecosystem: Environmental > Aquatic > Freshwater > Lake > Sediment | place: USA: Wyoming | collected...
TGCATGACCGCGAAAGCAAGAACGGCGTCCTGGTCAACGGAGAGGAGGTGCCCGAGAAGACCCTGCTGCGCAATGACGAGATCATCATCGGCAACACGGTGTTCCTGTTCAACACCGACCACGACCTCAAGAACACCCGGTTCAGCAACAAGCGCGTTTACTTCACCTCCCCCACCGACGAGACCATCACCCCCATCCGGGAGAAAAACACGCTGGCCGCTCCCTCCGCGGAGCAAAAGGCCGCCCGCTCCTCCCACGAACTGCTCTATCACCTAGGCGCTCTGTTCGCTTTCTCGGAGCTGCCGCTGCCCGAAGCGCTCGAGCGCATCCTGCAAACCCTCGTGGGCATCTTCAACGCGCGCAACGGCTGCCTGATGATGTGGGACGCCGTGTCGGCCGATTTCGTGCCTTTGGTGGCTATCTCCGACGAGGACTCCTTCGCGGTGTCCATGAACGTGATCCGCCTTGTCCTGGAGGAGAAGCGGGCCGTCCTCGTCCCCGCGCCCGCCATTGACAAGCACGTGGCCACCACGCTGCGGATTGACAAGCCCGCCGAGAAGGAGTACGAAGCCGGCGCCGTGGCTCTCTGCGTTCCCCTGGTGAAGAGCCGCCCGGCGGCGGGAGAATCCGGCAAGGCCGCCGCGGGGACGCTGCCCAATCAGATCATCGGGCTTCTGTACCTGGAGATTCCGGACGGCGACAATCTGCTGCTGCACGACGTGCAACTCCTGCAGTCCGTCGCGAACCTGACCGAGGTGGCCATCGAGCATTACCAGGCGCTGGACACGCTCCACCGGGAAAAGGGAACCGCCGGGGAAGGCGGAATGGAACTGGTGGGGAAGAGCCAGCCCTTCATGAAGGTTCTCGCGCTGGTGTCCAAGGTCGCGGGGGTGGATTCCACGATTATGCTGACGGGCGAGACGGGCACCGGCAAGGAGATGATCGCGCGAGAGGTCCATCGTCAGAGCCACCGCGTCAAGTACCCGTTCCTCGCCATCAACTGCGCCGCGATCCCGGAGACGCTGATCGAGAGCGAGCTCTTCGGGCACGAGCGCGGCGCGTTCACGGGGGCCGACCGGATGCGGCGCGGCCTGATCGAGAACGCGCACGGGGGCACGCTGTTCCTGGACGAGATCGGCGAGATGGCGCCCGGAACCCAGACGAAACTTCTCAGGTTTCTCCAGGAGCGCGTGGTCACGCGCGTCGGCGGCAGCCAGCCGATCCCGGTGGACGTGCGGGTGATCGCGGCCACCAACGCGGACCTCGAGAAGGCCGTCCAGGAAAAACGCTTCCGCGAGGATCTCTGGTTCCGGCTCAACGTGTTCGAGATTCACCTGCCCGCCCTGCGTGAGCGGCGCGAGGACGTCCAGCTGCTGTGCGACCACTTCCTGCGGCACTACGCCCGCGAGTACAACAAGCAGATCCTGGGCCTTTCCGATTCGGCCCTGCGGGTTCTGGAAGCCTACGCGTGGCCGGGCAACATCCGCGAGCTCCAGAACGCCATCGAGCGCGCGATCCTGCTCAGCGACCAGCCCGTGCTGGATGCGGAGCTTTTCGCGCTGCAACCCGCCGTGCGGGCCGCCGACCCGGGTTCCACGACGGTTTCCCAACCCATAACGCTGGAGGAGGCGGAGCGCCGATGCATCCTGCGCGCGCTCGAGGCGTGCAACTGGAACAAGGTTCGCGCGGCGCGGATGCTCAACATCCACCGCAACACCCTGCACAAGAAAATCGCCGACCTGGACTTGCACCCATGAAGTGGCGCTGGCAACCGCCGGGAGAGGGCCGGCCCGGCTTCGAGATCGCGGGCGGGCTGGTAGCGCTGGGCGTGCTGGCGGCGGCGCGGCTCCTGCCATCTGGATTCTTCTCCTGGACCACGTGCTGGTTCCACCGCGTCACGGGCCGGCCCTGTCCCTCGTGCGGGGGAACCCGCGCGTTTCTGGCGTTGGCGCGGGGAAGATGGATAGAGGGAATCGCGCACAACCCCCTGTTCGCGGGGATTTTCTTTGGGCTGATCGCGTTCGTTGTGTACGCGGCGTGGGTGGCACTTTTGCGGAAGCCGCGCCTGCGCGTTACGTTTGGCGGCAGGCGGGAAAAATGGATTCTCGGCGTTGCCCTTACCGTCTCAGTATTATTGAACTGGGTGTATCTGATCTGGATTGGGGAATAGCGTTCTCTACGCACTACGCCTTTGCAGACCGCTTGCATTTCGCCCCGCGCCGGGGTAGGATGCGAGGTATTCCGGAAATCCGATGCGGCATGTTCCGGAAATCAAACGCGGCGTGTTCCGAAAGGGAGGGCTTGATGATCTCCATTCCTTTTTTCGTGTTTCTTCTCCTGGCGTTCCTGACGGGCTGCGTGCCGTTCGCGTACATCCTCGTTAAGCGGATGCGCGGGGTTGACATCCGCACGCAGGGCAGCGGCAACGTCGGCGCCACCAACGCCTCGCGTGTCCTGGGGCGGAAGTGGGGACTTGTGGTCCTGGCGCTGGACACCCTCAAGGGCGTGGTCGCGGCGTTGTTTCTTCCGTGGGTGCTCTTCTTGTTTCCCAACCCGTCCGTGTACGAGAGATGGCTGGGACTCGAGGGCACCCAGATGATCCTGGGTATGGCCGCCTTCCTAGGGCACTGCTATAATCCCTTCCTCAGGTTCAAGGGCGGTAAGGGAGTGGCCACGGCGTTGGGAGTATTCCTGATCGTCTCTTGGAAGGCCACGGTGCTCACGGCTATCGTTTGCCTGGCCATCATCGCGGCCACGCGGCTCGTCTCCGTCGCGTCCATCGTGGCGGCTATTCTGCTGCCCACCGCCATGCTGACGTTCCAACTCATGGCGAAGGTTCCGGAGGCGCCTTGGTACCAGAGGCTCAACTGGCAAGTGCTGACGATGACGGTGCTGATCTCGGTCGTGGTAGTGATCCGCCACCGCGCCAACATCAAGCGGCTTCTGGTAGGGAAGGAACACAAAGCGTGACAGGAACCTCTCCCGCTGACTCTCCCCGTTCAGAGTCCAGGCTTCAGCCTGATTCTCCCCGTTCAGAGTCCAGGCTTCAGCCTGATTCTCCACGTTCAGAGTACAGGCTTCAGCCTGATCTTCCCCCTCAGAAAATCAGCGTGCTTGGCGCCGGGGTGTGGGGGATTGTCCTGGCCTCCCACCTGGCGCGCAAGGGCCACGTCGTCCGCGCGTGGGACGTGGCGGCCCAGGTGGTCGAGCGTCTGCGGCAAACGCTTTCCCATCCGAAGCTGCCCGGGTTCAGGGTCGCGGACACCGTTCAACTGACGACGAATCTGGCGGAGGCGGTGGATTTCTCGAAGAACTGCTCCAGCGAGCCGATCGGGAAACATCAGGCTAAAGCCTGTACTCTGAACGAGAATCAGGCTAAAGCCTGTACTCTGAACGAGAATCAGGGTAAAGCCTGTACTCTGAACGGGGAAGAAGGCGCGCCCAAAGCCACCCCGATCCCGGCCGTTGGCAGCAAGGGCGGTCCCGATTGCGTGGTGGTGGCGGCGGCCAGCCACGGAGTGCGCGCCCTGGCCGGGTGGTGCCGCCCCCCGGCGGACCAACCGCCGCGCCTGACTCCCCCCTGGGTGGTTTGTAGCAAGGGAATCGAGGAAGACAGCCTCCTTCCGATGGCGGGCGTGATCGAGTCGGTGTGGGGAACCGCGTATCGCGAGCGAATCGCCGTTCTGTCGGGACCCAGCTTCACCGCGGAAGTCGCCCGGCAGCTGCCGACCACGGTCTGCGCGGCCTCCACGGACCCAAGGTTGAGCGAATACGTCCAGACGCTCTTCATGACCAACCGGTTCCGCGTCTATACCCAGGACGACGTGCTGGGGGTGGAGCTGGGGGGTTCGCTCAAGAACGTCATCGCGATTGCCGCGGGCGTGTGCGACGGCATGGAACTGGGCGATAACGCCCGCGCGGCGCTGATCACCCGGGGACTCGCCGAGATGATCCGCCTCGGAACGGCGCTGGGCGCCCGACCGGAGACATTCGCCGGGCTCGCGGGGATGGGAGACCTGATCCTGACCTGCTGCGGGGCGCTGAGCCGCAACCACACTTTTGGCGAGTTGCTGGCGCGAGGCCGGACGGTCCAGGAAGCCCTGGTCGAGATCGGAATGGTGGTCGAGGGGATGCCGACGGCGCGCTCGGCTCGGGCGCTCGCCCTCAAGCACGGGGTGACGATGCCGATCGTGGAAGAGGTGTACGCGGTGCTATACCAAGGCAAGAGTCCCCAGGCGGCGCTGCAAGACCTGATGGGCCGCGAGGCGCGGCCGGAACGGGATTGACAGGCGCGAGGCCCGGCCGGAACGGGATTGACAGGCGCCAGGCGCGGCCGGAACGGGATTGACAGACGCCAGGCGCGGCCGGAACGGGATTGACAGACGCCAGGCGCGACCGGAACGGGATTGAAAAAACATCGACAGGTTCGCGGGTTGGGTGCTATACTTCATTCGTATAGTCCGAGGGGATGTGAAGTCAGTAGTCGTCAGAAAGGAACGCGATCATGAACGCAGGTGATGCCGTCCGGAACAATCCCGCCAAGTCGAGGCGCATTTTCTTCCTGGTTCTCTGGCTTGCGCCGGCACTGCTCTTCCCCTCCGCCGCCTCGGCGGATCGCTATGCCCTCGTCGTCGGAAACAACACCTATCCCAACTTCTCCGCCGAGCAGCAGCTCAGCGGCTGCGAGTCCGACGCCCGAATGGTGCGGGACTTGCTTGTCAACCGGGTCGGAGTCCCGGCGGCCAACGTGCGGACGATCCTCGGGCGCGAAGCCACCGCGCAGGCAATCCTGGATGGCCTGCGGAATATGCTCAAGAACAGCAAGCCGGGAGATTCCGTCCTCTTCTACTACTCCGGGCACGGCTCCCAAATCACCGACGACAATGGGGATGAGAAAGACGATCATCTCGACGAGGTCCTCTGCCCCTACGATTTCAAGTTCCTGCCGGGCCGCCGCGCCCAGAACGCCGTGGTGGACGACCAGCTTGACGAGATTATCACCACGATGGCCAAGGACCGCGAATTTGTGGCGGCCTTCGACTGCTGCCACTCCGGCACGGGCCTGAGGTCTCTGTTTACCCAGCCGGGCCGGCGCGTCAAGTACCTCCCATACACCGGCGGGGACGATCCCATCCTGGCCAAGTCGCAGGAGAGCGCCGAGCCTCTCACCCGCAGTCTGTTCCGGAACTCCTACGTTGCCCCCCCGCCGAGCGACAGCGGCCAGAGCGTCAGCGGCTTTCTCCGGACGCGCAGGCTCTCGGAAGAACTCGAAGACAAACCCACGACGCCCAAGCCTTCGGGGCCATCCGGGACCGCGGCGAAGCCGGCCGCCGGAACCGTTCTGGTCGCCGCCGCCCGCGACTACGAGCTGGCCGCCGAAAACTCCATCCAGGTAAGGCGAGGCGCCCCCCCCGAAGTCCACGGAGCCCTCACCCTCGAACTGTGCCGCTACGTTCAGGAAAGCCCCGATCCTAAGAGCATCACCTATCGCGACCTCAAGAATTACCTCAGCCACCCCATCGTTCAGGGCGGCAACACGCAGAATCCCCAGGTGGAAGTCTCCGATGCCGCCGTGCTTGACGCGCAGTTTCTGGGAGGAATGCGGGGCTCGGTCGTTGCGCCCAAGGAGACGCCGGTCGTGATCGAGCCCACGCCCACACCGGAGCCCGAGCCCACCCCGGCGCCGAAGCCAACCCCGATCTCCCAGCCCCCACGGCCCACACCACGGCCCACCCCTGAGCCCACACCGGCCCCCACGCCCATCCAGGCGGTGGCAACGCCCGAGCCTTCCAGCGCGATTCAAGCGCTGGACAGAGAGACCTTCCCGAAGCCCGTTGCGGTCGCATTCAAGCGGTGCGACGCGTTCGCCACCGAGCAAAAACCAATGACCGATCTCAACGCCCAGGCCTCCGATTCGATGCTCCAGGAGCTCACCCGCGAGATCGCAGCCATGCGGGACGTCGCTGTTCCGGTGCCCGACACGGAATCTTTCGGAATACTGGTCATCTATGGCGCGCAGGACAAGCCCAGCGGACTAACCTACACCGGGGTGGTGGTGGACAGCAATTCCGCGCAGATCGTCAAGACCAGCTCGCGTCTGTCGGAGCGGGAAGTGCTGGGCGACGTCCGGCGCGAGATCGAACGGAACTATCTTGCCACCAACCTCATGCGCATCCGCCAGCCCGTTGGGAACAGGACGCGGATTGATCTGGAGGTTGGCCTGGCGGCGGGCGAATCGCGCGGCATGCAGGTCACGCGCCGGCGCTTCCGCGTGGGAGACGATGTCGGCTTCGAGATCCGTCCCAGCCAAAACGGCTACCTCACGCTCATCAACATTGACTGCTCGGGCCGCGTGACGGTCCTGTATCCCAACAGCCGGATGACGGACAACCGCGACGGGTTTGTGCGCGCGGGCGACATGGTCCACCTGCCTGGAGCGGAAGGGGGTTACGCCTACCCCGTCGAGGAACCGGTGGGCAGGGAATGCGTGAAGGCGTTCCTGACTCCCAAGCCACTGTCAGGCGTGACCCAAGCCATCGCGGATGCGCAGAGCGGCGGCGCGGGTGGCGCCAGCCGGTCCGCCAACATCATGCGCGGCATCAGCGCGGAGCTGGACCGCACGATCGGCGTGAAGTCCACGCTGAAGAAGTCAACGGGGCAAACACAGGGCGAAGGCAAGCCGGATTGGTCCGGTTTCAAAACGGGCAACTGGGCGGAAAACACCATCATTTTCACCACGAGCCAGTGAAGGTTGTATCGTAGGATGGGCCTTGGCCCATCAGCTTGTCTGAGGCAATTTGCACGTGGGTTGATTTTGACAAAGCTGTGTCGTAGGATGGGCCTTGGCCCATCATAAGCGCCGGCACATTGGTGATGACGGACCTGCCGGAAGATTCGATCCTGGGTGGTGATGGGCCGAGGCCCATCCTACGTGAAAAAGGCCGAGGGCAATGACGGGCTAGTGGGGTGATGGGCCAAGGCCCATCCTACGGAGGAAAATGATGGATTACCGGCGCCGCTATGTTCCGGGAGGGTGTTATTTCTTCACAGTGGTGACGTTTGAGCGGCGCCCATTTCTGACATCAGACTTGGCCCGTGCATGCCTGCGGGCGGCTTGGACGGAAGTTCGTCGGCACCACCCTTTTCAGGTATTAGCGCTCTGTTTGCTGCCGGATCATCTTCATTGTTTGTGGCAATTGCCTGAGAAGGACGTGGATTTCTCCACACGTTGGAAGCACATCAAGGGAAATTTTTCGCGCCGGTATCGAGCAGGTGGCGGAAACGAAGGGGAACGAAGCGCCTCCCGGCTACGCACCAGAGAAGCGGCATTCTGGCAGAGAAGGTTCTGGGAACACCTGATCCGCGACGAATCGGACTACGCCAACCACGTAAACTACATCCATTACAATCCCGTCAAGCACGGTTATGCCCAGTGGCCGGGAGAGTGGCCTTGGTCTAGCTTTCATCGCTTTCTCGCGGAGGAATGGTATGATCGGGAATGGGGATGGACGCCGCCGAAGATGCCTCCGGATTTTAAGACGCCTCCAGAACCCTGAGTAGGTGAAGCGGCACCGTAGGATGGGCCTTGGCCCATCAACCAAGCGTCCCAAACGTAGGATGGGCCTTGGCCCATCAGGCGCCTTCGCAAAACGACAGCCCAAGAAGGGTAGGCGGCGGGATACGCTGATGGGCCAAGGCCCATCCTACAGGGAGATCAACCGCGCTACAGGAGGAGATGCGATAATGAAACTCGGAAAGATCGTCAAACAAGGACTGCTGATCATACTTTCGCTGGGCGCCTTGGCGTTGGTCCTCGCCTACATGACCGGGGCCTTCCACAAGAAGATCGAGCCCGGCAAGGTGGAAGCCCCCAAACGACTGAAAGCGGACCAGCCCACCGACGTCGTGCACAAGGTGATCCAGGTGCAGCAGGTGGACGTGGTGGGGACGCTGCGGGCGCAGCGGCGCACCGAGGTTTCGGCGCGAATCATGGCGCGGATTCTGGAGATGAAGGCGCGCGCCGGCGACCGCGTGAAGGAAGGCGCCCTCCTGGCCCGCCTCGACGACGCCGACCTGAAGGCCAACCTCGAACGCGCTCGCCAGGCCAAGGTCGAGGCGGAAGCGAACCTGCGCAACGCGGAGAAGGATCACGAGCGCGTAAAGAAGATGCTGGCGGAGAAGGTCGCGTCGGACAAGGAGTTCGACGACGCCGATCTGCGCTTCAGGTCGGCCCAGGCCCAGGTGCAGCAAGCCACCGAAACTGAAAACGCCGCCCGCACCATGCTCTCCTACGCCACGATCCAGGCGCCGCTGACCGGCGTGGTCGTCGAGAAACTGATGGACGTGGGCGACACGACCCAGCCGGGGCGTGCCATCCTGACCATCTACGATCCCACGGCGCTGCGGCTGGAGGCGGCGGTTCCCGAAGCCCTGAGCAAGGACCTGAAAGTGGGAGACAAATTGAAGCTGACCATGGAGGCGCGGGATGCCCAACAGAAGAACCTCCTGGAGGGGACCATCGCGGAGATCGTGCCCCAGGCCGACGCCGCAAGCCGCTCCGTCCTCGTGAAAGTGAGCCTTCCCGCCGACGCGCCGCTCCAGATCGAAGGAACGTTTGCCCGCCTCATGATTCCGGGGCGCGAGAGGATACGCATCTGCGTGGCGCAGTCCGCCGTGCAGCCGGCGGGCCAACTGCGGTTTGTGGACGTGGTCAACCCCAAGGATAATACCATAGAACGCCGTCAGGTCAAGCTGGGCGAAAGCAGCCCCTACGGCCGCGTGGAGGCCTTGTCGGGACTCGAACCGAACGAGACGGTGGTGCTCTACGGTCCTCCGCCGCAGCCCCTGCCCGAGGGCGTGCGGCTCTTTGAAGAGGGAGGACTGAAATGACCAGCCCCGGGAAAACCTCCTTCACGCAGCGCATCGTGGAAACGTTCCTGCGCGGGAATCTCTCGGTGATGCTGCTTCTGATCTCGCTGGCGGCGGGAGCGATCGCGCTGTTGGTCACCCCGCGCGAGGAAGAGCCGCAGATCGTGGTGCCGATGGCGGACGTGATGGTGCGCGTTCCCGGCGCTTCGGCGGAGGAAGTCGAGCGGCAGGTGGCCACGCGCCTCGAAAAGATCCTCTACCAGATTGACGGCGTCGAGTACGTCTATTCGATGTCGCGGCCCGAGATGGCCGTGGTCACCGTGCGCTTCTACGTCGGCGAAAACCGCGAGAACTCCCTGGTCAAGATCTACAACAAGATCCAGTCGAACATGGACAACGTCCCGGCATCGGTGGCCGGGTGGGTGGTCAAGCCTGTCGAGATAGACGACGTGCCGATCGTCAACATCACGCTCTATAGCGGGCGCTACGGCGATGACGAGCTGCGGCGTCTCGCCGAGGAAGTCGAGATCAAACTCCAGTCGGTCAAGAACACCAACAAGGTGCAGGTGATCGGCGGCCGGCCCCGCGTGATCCGGGTCGAGGTGGACCAGGCGCGCCTGGCCGCGCACAAGGTCTCGCCGCTCGAGGTGGCTCGCGCGCTCCAGGTAAGCAACGTCCAGACCTCCTCGGGCAAATTCGAGGCGGCCAACGCCGAGTACCTGGTGGACTCGGGGGTTTTCCTGGGAGGCGTGGACGAGATGCGGCAGCTCGTGGTGGGAGTCCAGGACGGCAAACCCGTGCGGCTGACCGAGGTCGCGGACGTCCTGGACGCTCCCCAAGAGGTCCACACCTATACGCGGATGGGCTTTGGCCCCGCCGCGTCCGCGATCCCCGAACAGTTGCGTGATTCGGTGGAGAAGGAAGGAAAGCGCTTCCCGGCGGTGCACGTGGCCGTAGCCAAGAAGAAAGGCACAAACGCCGTGTGGGTGGCGCGCTCCGTGGAAAAAGAGATGGAGGAATTGAAGAAAACCCTCTTCCCCGATGACGTGTATTGCCAGATCACGCGCAACTACGGTGAGACCGCCAACGACAAGGTCAACGAGCTCATCGAGGGCCTCGTGATCGCGCTGATCGTAGTAATCGGCCTGATCCTGGTCACGATGGGCTGGCGCGAGGCGCTGATCATCACGGCGGCGGTGCCGGTGACCTTCGCGCTCACCCTCCTGCTGAATTACCTCTTCGGCTACACGATCAACCGCGTCACCCTGTTCGCCCTCACCCTTTCGCTGGGACTCGTGGTGGACGATCCCATCGTGGACGTCGAGAACATCTACCGCCACTTCAAGATGCGCAAGGAGAAGCCCTTCCGGGCGATCCTCAGCGCGGTCAACGAGGTCCGGCCCCCCATCATCCTCGCCACGATGGCTGTCATCATCTCCTTTGTGCCGATGTTCTTCATCACGGGCATGATGGGCCCCTACATGCGCCCCATGGCCCTCAACGTTCCGCTTGCGATGTTCATGTCCCTGGTGGTCGCCTTCACGCTCACGCCCTGGATGAGCTACCACGTCCTCAAGGGCGAATACGGCAAGAAAGAGGAAGAAGTGTGGGTGCTCGAGAAGAGCCCGATCTACAGGTTCTACCACGTCGTCCTTCCGGTGTTCCTGCACTCGCGGCTCTACTCGTGGCTGCTGATCGCGGTTACCGCGGGCCTGTTCGCCTTCGCGGGCTGGCTGGCGATGGCGCGGCTCGTCCCGCTCAAGATGCTGCCCTTCGACAACAAGAACGAGTTCCAGGTCGTGATTGACATGCCGGAGGGGACAACCCTCGAAACGACCGACGACGCGGCGAGCGCCCTCGCGGAGTACCTGCGCACGGTTCCCGAAGTCACGGATTTCCAGACCTACGTGGGCTGCGCCTCCGCGATGGATTTCAACGGCATGGTGCGGCACTACTATATGCGCCAAGGCTCGAACGTGGGCGAAATCCGCGTGAACCTCGCGCACAAGAAACAGCGCGCGCAACAGAGCCATGCGCTGGTCCTGCGGCTGCGCAACGACTTGGCGAAGATCGCCGCAGAGCACCGCGCCAACATCAAGCTGGTGGAAACCCCGCCGGGGCCGCCGGTAATCGCGACCGTTACCGCCGAAGTGCGCGGGAAGGCGCGGCATTCGCCGGAGGATATCGTGCGCGCCACGCGGATCGTCCGGGCGCGCCTGGAGAAGGAAGCCGGCGTGGTGGACGTGGACGATTCCTTCGAGGAGGACCAGACCAAGTTCGTGTTCGTGACAGACAAGGAAAAAGCCGCCCTCAATGGCGTGTCAACGAGCGACGTGGTTCAGACCATGCGGCTGGCGCTCGAGGGCATACCGGGGGGATATCTACGCAAGCCGGATGAGGTCAACCCGCTCGTGATCGAGTTGGGACTTCCGCGCGAACAACGCTCCAGCCTGGGAGACCTGCGGCGCGTGTACGTCAAGGGCCAGGTGGGCAACATGGTGACCCTGGGCGAGATCGGGCACTTCGAGGAGAAGATCCAGGACAAGACAATCTACCACAAAAACCTGGAGCGTCTCGGCTACGTGTTCGCGGAGATGGCGGGCCGGGCGCCCGCGGAGGCGGTCCTGGATATCCAGGCCGACCGCATAACAAAACCCGAAATCCCCGGACGGGACTTGAGACACTTGGATGCAGGCCATATTACGCCCTATGAGCCCGGAAAGCCCGAGACCCCGGTCTTTAGGCCCCAAGACCGGCTTTCCGAGGTGGACTTCCGCCCGGCCGAGAAGCGAACGTATCTGAAAAACGGCGCCGGCATCCTGTGGTTCCTCGAGAAGGAGTTCGACGTCAACTGGTCCGGAGAGGGCGAGTGGGACATCACCATCACCGTGTTCCGCGACCTCGGGATCGCTTTCGCGGCGGCCTGCCTGGGAATCTACCTTCTTCTGATCTACCAGACGGGATCCTACTTCATGCCGCTCATCCTGATGATCTCGATTCCCCTTACGATGATCGGGATCATGCCGGGATTCTGGCTCCTCAACCTGATCGGCGCGGCCAAGGTGGGCGGGTTCCACAATCCCGT
>Ga0315279_10009049_pt1 | contig 11952 bp, 10 predicted proteins | sample YL17G06_20_MG_FD_203694 | JGI IMG/M metagenome (GOLD analysis project Ga0315279, IMG submission 203694) | Sediment microbial communities from Yellowstone Lake, YNP, Wyoming, USA - YL17G06_20 | ecosystem: Environmental > Aquatic > Freshwater > Lake > Sediment | place: USA: Wyoming | collected...
TCGATTGTCATCGATGGCAAGCCTCCCATCAACCTGACCATTGCCGGTGGCATCCAGGGCGACCAGGCCACGGCGGCCATAATGGTGAACCTGATCCCGGCGGTGGTGAAGGCCCGACCTGGGTTGCTGACCATGCGCGACCTTCCCTTCATCCCCTGGTGGAGCGCTCGCGGTTGGTGGAAGGAAGTGCCCGATGACCAGCATCTTAGAGTCCTATAGCAGCCTGCACCCCCGCTCGGCCCAGATCTATCAGCGGGCTCTCCAGGTGTTCCCCAATGGGGTAACTCATGACATCCGCTTTGTGCCGCCCTTTCCCCTCTACATCGAACGAGCCCAGGGCTGCCGCAAGTGGGACGTGGACGGCAACGAGATCATGGACTATGTCATGGGCCATGGAGCGCTCCTTCTGGGGCACAGCCATCCGCTGCTGGTGGAGGCGGTGAACAACCAGATAGCGAAGGGCACTCACTACGGCGCCTGCCACGAGCTGGAGCTAGCCTGGGCGGAGTGGGTGCAGCGCCTCATCCCCTCAGCGGAGAGGGTGCGCTTCACCAACTCGGGCACGGAAGCCACCCTCATGGCCATCCGCCTGGCCCGAGCTTACACTGGCCGCGACAAGATCCTAAGGTTCAGCTATCATTTCCACGGCTGGCACGACAACGTGGTGGGCGCTCGCTATGGCCAGTCCGACGTGCCGCGAGCCGCCGGCGTGCCAACGGCTGCCATCGAGAACCAGGTAACCATCCCCCAGAATGACATCGCCCTGGTGGAGCGTGCCCTCGCCGAGGATCGCGACATCGCCGCCATACTCATCGAGCCCACCGGTGCCTCCTGGGGCACCCTGCCCCTGGTCAGCGGCTTCCTGGCCCAACTGCGCGAGACTAGCCAGCGCCACGGGGTGCTGCTCATCTTCGATGAGGTGGTGACGGGTTTCCGCGTCTCGCCCGGGGGCGTCCAGAAGCTGTGCGGTGTTCTGCCCGACCTGACCTGCCTGGCCAAGATCCTGGCGGGCGGCCTGCCCGGTGGCTCCGTGGTCGGAAAGCGTGACATTCTCGCTCTCATGGAGTTCACCCAGGATACAGAATGGAACCTCTCCCGCCGGGTCTTCCATCCGGGAACATACAACGCCAACCCGCTCTCGGCGGCCGCTGGCTCGGCCATGCTCTCCCACATCGCCGACGGCCGACCCCAGGCCCACGCTGACGCCATGGCCCGCCGCCTGGTGCCGGCGATGAACCAGACGCTGGCGAGAAGGGAGATCCCCGGCTGCGTCTACGGCTTCTCCTCCATGTTCCACATCGTGCTGGGCAAGGATTGCCCACGCCCCAGGGACGGCATCGAGTGGTCCTGGGAGGCCGCCAACGGCGCTCCACCTCCCCGCACGAGCCCAGACGTAGGGCTGGCCCTCAAGCAGGGCTGCCTCAACAACGGCGTCGATCTCATGGGCTTCGATGGCGGGATGATCTCCGCTGTCCACCAGCCGGCGGACATCGACGCCACTGTCGAGGCTTTCGACAAGACCCTGGCTCAGATGCAGGAGGAAGGGATTCTCTAGCAGAGCTGTGACTTCTGCCGAACGCCGCATCATCCTCTACACCGCCGCTGCTCACTGTCTCATCCACATCCTGGAATGGACCTACGCCGTCCTGCTGATAGAGATCGGCGACCAGTTTGGCATAGGCTTCTTCGTTCTCGGCGCTCTGGGCAACGTCTTTGCCGGCGCCTTCGGCTGCGGTGCCCTGCCCTCCGGCCTCCTGACCGACCGTCTTGGCTCGCCGCGAGTCCTCTACATTTGCCTCCTCGGCAGCGGCCTCGGCGCTGTGCTGGTAGGTATGTCTCAGACGTCGGTCATGTTGGGGGTCGCCCTGGCCCTTATGGGCCTCACGATGGGGCTCTACCATCCCGCGGCGGTCACCCTGATCGCCCAGAGGGTTCGCCAGCGGGGGATGGCCCTTGGCCTGCATGGCGTCTCGGCCAACCTGGGCATCGCTGTCACGCCTCTCCTGGCGGGGGGCCTAGCCTCGGCCTTTGGCTGGCGTTGGGCCTACTTCTTCCTGGCTGGCCTAACCGTAGCTCTGGGCCTCCTCCTGCGAGCGATCAGCCTGGGCGGCGAGCGCGAAGAAGCAGACGCGGCACCAATGCCTGCCCAGTCCTCCCAGGGAGGCAGCAGCTCCGTCATGCCTCTCATCCTGATCTACATCCTCTTCGTCCTGAACGGCTTCATCTACAGTGCCACCCGCACCTTCCTGCCCACCCACATAAGCTCGCAGGTGAGCCAAACCATGGGCAATTCCCTGGCTACGCTGGTTCTGCTCATGGGCGCGGTGGGACAGTACATAGGCGGCTCCCTGTGTCAGCGCTTTCCCTTGGAGCGCCTGGCGCCCCTGATAGCGATAATGGTGGTGCCTTGCCTTGTCGCCATGGGGGCCACAAGCGGGGCACTGTTAGTGGTGGCCTCGGGTGCCTTTGTCCTCTTCAGCTTTGGCGGCCAGCCCATATACACTAGCCTCATCGCTGACTATACGCCGGGGCACCTCCTGGGCCGCAGCTACGGCATCTCCTTCTTCGCTTCCTTCGGGTTGGCCTCGGTGGGCTCGACCTACGCCGGCTACTTCGCCGCCAGGTCGGATACCACATCGGCGGTGTTCGTGGCTTTGGCTCCCTTCGCTGCGGTGGCATTCCTCATGGCCGGCGGCCTGTGGCTCGTCTGGCAGCGACGGCCCCAACCCCCAGAAGCGGCGCTGAGGCAGCCGCCGCCGTCCCTGTGAGGGGGATTTTCGTGCGTTTGTTGCAAAACAGTGTTACATTATTGGGCCTTCGATCGTCTAATGTTCGATGGCACGCGCGACGTACATGACAAACGATAGGGAAGACCAGCAGGCTGGCTTGGAGCGAGCGGACATCCGCCAGCGGGTGTTGCAGGCCGTCAGCCACTTGCCCGGACGCCAGCGGCGCCTTCTCCTCCTGCGTGGACTGGAGGGCTTGAGCTATGCCCAGATCGGAGAGACGATGGGCATCTCCCGTAGCAAAGTGGCAAGGATACTGCATCAGGCCCGCTTAGGATTCAGGCAAGCCTACTCCAGCCAGGTGGTGGGCGGGGAGAGCAAACAGAAGTGCCGTCGCCTGGGGCATCTCCTTTCTGCCTTCTATGACGGTGAGCTGCCTGGCCTGGAGCAGCGGCAGGTGGTTGAACACCTGGCTGAATGCCTTGACTGCCGCAGGATGCAGGACAAGCTCGCTTCGACCTCTGAGCTTCTGGCCACCTTGGGGCCCACACCGGCGCCACCTGGACTGGCTGACAGGATCCTGGCGCGAACGTTCGTCAGCGGGATTCCGCTTTCTGGTGGCAGCGGCACGATCTGGAAACTTCCCCTCATGCTGCTGGCTGGCGGCGGTTTCATCGGCGCTGTGGTGGCGGTGGTGCTCTTCCTTTGGCAGGACCCGCAGCCTCCCAGCCCCTTGGTCTTGCCGTGGGCGGCCGCCCCTACGCCCACGCCTACGGCCACCGCCTTGGCCAAGCCCACGACGAAACCTTCGGCGCCTCCGGTTCTCACTCCAGCGATGACACCCTTCCCCCCGGAGATGATCACGTCGACGCCGAGGCCCATTGCCTCAGCGACGGCGGTTCCTTCACCCACACCGAAAGTGACGGCGACCGACACCCCCACACCAATCCCCCCACCCATGCCCAGCCCTATCCCTGCGCCCACCCCCACGCCTAGCCCCACGCCCACCCCAACACCAGCGCCCACACCCATCCCTGGGCCGGGCGGCGTACAGGGCTCGGTGATCTGCCGGAGTCAGCCGGTGGCCGGGGCTCAGGTGACCGTCTCCGGTCCATTTCCACAGGCGGGGCAGGCCTGGTCGGGCGTGACAGGAGAGGATGGGACCTTCAGTACGGGACTCATCCTCGATAGCGGCTCTTACGTTGTGACTATTATCTCGTCTGGTGCCGGCTATGACACCATGCCTGTGACCGTACCCGCTGGTGGCTACGCCAGCGTGCTCGCCCAGTGCACTGTGATATACCCGCACGGCTACCAGAGCCAGTAGGTGGTCACCGCTAGCTACGGATTCTCTCTAGCAGCCAGCAGCTCCTGAAGGCTCAAGCTCGCCTGGTGCATTCCATCCAGGACGGCCTGGGCCTCCTCCCCCTCAAGAGGCACCGGGCGGGCGTAGTCCTCGATCCGAATCGGCACGAACTGGACGCCCACCAGCTCGCTGTCGTAGAAGATGTAGCGGCCGATAACTCCGAGAGTCGTCTCGTAGCTCCACATCTGGTCGACAATGAAGTTACCGTGGGCGTAGGTAATGAGCTTGCCAGCGTATACCTCCACCCCCTGCACCCAGTGGGGGTGATTCCCCAGGACGAGGTCGGCGCCGGCGTCCACCGCCAGGTGGGCCATCTCCACCGGGTCGTCAGCGGCTATACCCGGGTCTGCCTGGGGAATGGTCACGTACTCCTTGCCCCAGTGGAAGGCCACCACCAGAACGTCGACCTGCCCGTCAGCCTCCTCGACGCGCCGTTGCACCAGCTCCCGGTCGAAGGCCCCTCCCACTCCATTGAAGGCCAGGAAGCCAAAGCGGAGCCCTCGCACATCACGCACGGCCAGGGTGTAGCAGTCGGCATAGTCGATGCCGTTGGCGGTGAGCAGCGCCTCGGTGGCAGCGACGCCCTCCGGCCCGTAGTTGTCGATGTGGTTGTTCTCCAGAGTAGCCACGTCCACGCCGGCCTCTCGCAGAGCACCGGCGAAGCCCGGCTGACCGCAGAAGGTGAAGCCCTCCTCGCTGGGCGGACAGCCCTCCATCAGCGGCGCCTCCAGGTTTGTGACGGTCAGGTCTGCCTGCCGCAGGACGTCGGCGGTGGCCGAGAGGGGATAGAAGAAGTCGTTGCCGTGAGCAATGATCTGGTTGTTCACATTTCTGGCAGGGATTACATCGCCGGTGGCGATCAGGGTTCGCACCTTGGTGGGGTCTAGCCTCAGGCCTCGGTCGGCCGCTGGGCCGAAGATGTCGTCCAGTGTGATGGTCGAGACGTCCTCGGGTGTTGTGAAGAAGGGCGTGGGCGTCGGCTCCGGCGTGCGGAAGCCAATGGCCACAGCCGTCTGCCCAAGCGTCGGGCTGGAAGACGACTCGCCGTCTCCGCCCCGGCAGGCGATGGCCACCAGCACGAGCCCACCTACAACGAACGCCAGCCTTCTCATGTGCCATCTGAAGGGAACAACATAGTTTACCATTGCCTCTGGCACCAGCGAGATCCGTCGCAGCATCCCTTGTTGGTTCGCGCCCGCTGGGTGAGCTTTCCAACCCCGTGGGATGGTGGTCATGGACAGAATAGCTCGACACAGGCAGGGCTGAAGCCCTGCAGCTACGACCCTGCCCGCTCTCCACTTCGTAGCTGCAGACCTTTAGGTCTGCCTGCAAAGGGCAACCTATACTGTCGCACTATCAAGTCAATGACCATCAACCCGCGGAATGGTCGAGCCCCACGCCAACGGTGAACCACTTGTTAGCACCCTCGCCCTACGCGGGCTGGGCCTCGGCAAGCGCCATCGGGTGTAACGTCGGTCATCCCTTTACGTCTCTTGTATCGAGGCCCCCGACGGCACCAGCATGGGTGCCATGGGCCGGTTTGTCTTGCGTGATGCTTGAAGGCAGGAGGCAATAAGGGTGCAGCTTTACGACGACGGCAACCAAGAAGAGAAGCTTCCCCTCGTCGACGAAGACAATGACAAGCCTAACGGCTCTCCCTCGCTCTGGGCCGCCGACGAGTCTGCCGTTCAGCGGTCTTGGCAGACCGCGACGGCTGAGGAGCCAGAAGGGATACCTTTCTTTCCTTCGCAGCCGCGGACGCTGGCCGACACCGGCCTGTCCAAGGCCTTTCTCATGGACCTCGCCCTCAAGACCGTTCACTACGCGGGCTTACCCTCGGCCACTCACATGACCCAGAGAATGGCTCTGCCGCCTGCCATCGTCCAGGAGCTTCTGACCCTGCTAACCGACGAGCATCTCTGCGAAGTGGCCAGCTCCGGCAGCATGATGGCCGGGAATTACCGCTACCGCCTCACAGCCGGGGGAATCAACAGAGTCAAGGAGGCTCTCGAGAGGTCCCGCTACGCTGGTCCGGCACCGGTGACCATCGACCAGTACGTCGAGGTGATGGAACGCCAGCGAGCGGAGAGACCGGCGCCATCGCGGGAGAGCATCGAGAACGCCCTGTCCGAGCTGGTGCTGGCTCCGGAGACGGCCGACTCCCTGGCGCGGACCCTCCACTCTGGGCGCTGCGCTCTGCTCTACGGACCCTCTGGCAACGGCAAGACGTTCGTGCTAGAGGCGTTTGCCCGCCACCTGGATGGCCAGGTGCTCGTTCCCTTCACCATCTACGCTTACGGCCATATCATCCGTGTCTTTGACTCCTCCATACACGTCCCTGCTGGAGAGAGGGACATAGTAAGGCTGACCCCCACAATCTCCGACGAGTCCGAGGAGACAAACCACAAGCGTGACGAGCGCTGGGCTGTTGTTCGCAGGCCAGCGGTGATAGTGGGCGGCGAGCTGGGGCAGGAGTCCTTGGAGTTGGCCTACGACCCCGTGTCCCGTTTCTATCAGGCGCCCTCCCACCTCAAGGCCCAGGGCGGCATCCTGGCGGTGGACGACTTCGGCCGTCAGCGGATCCGGCCCGAGGATCTGCTCAACCGATGGCTAACACCTCTGGAGCGAGGCTGGTACTCCCTCACCTTCCACACTGGCGAGAAGATCTCCGTACCTTTCGACGTTCATCTCCTTTTCGCCACCAATCTCAAGGTAGAGCTTCTTCTCGAGCAGCCCTTCCTGCGGCGAATCCTCTACAAGGTGGAGATCCCCAACCCAGGTCCCGCCGAGTTTCGTGAGATTTTGCGACGGGCATGCGAGGAGCGCTCTATCACAGCCACTGAGGAAACCCTGCAGTACATCGTTCAGCGGGTGTACGAGGACAACACCACCAGACCACGAGCCTCCTACGCTCGTGACCTGCTGGATATCGTTTTGGAGAGCGCCAGGTACGACGATGCCGAGCCCGTCCTCACCCTCGAAACCTTCGAGAAAGCCCATCGCCTGTTCATTCCCGCGCGGGCATAAGAACGCGCTCGGCATCGCATCCCATCAGGCCAGCGGACGTCACCCCGCTGGCCACTTCGCAGGGCCCAAGCCTGCCGCCATCGCAGCCTGGGCGTCCGCCTGTACTTCTCGCGCCACGGCCCGACACATCATCGAGGCCGTCACCTAGATCAGACGGTTGGGGTCGGCGGCCTCGTACTTCTTCAGCTTGCTCTCATCCAGCTCGATCCCCAGACCGGGTGCCTGGGGTGTCTTTACATAACCTTCCACATCGATGCGGAAGGGCTCGCCGAGCATGAAGTCCCGCGCGTCGGGCGTCCAGTTGGGCGGGTCATAGGGGAACTCTAGATATGGGCAGAGACCGAGAGAGGCGGCGAAGTGCAGGTTGGCGGCAAAGCCGATGCCGTTGGTCCAGGTGTGAGGAGTGACCATCTTGCCACGGGCCTGCGCCATGGCAGCGATCTGGCGGCACTGAGAGAAGCCTCCGGCGAAGGTGACGTCGGGCTGGTAGACATCGAGGCAGTCTTTCTCCAGAAGGATGTTGAACTCGTGGAAGCCCTGGTTCAGCTCGCCGCCGGCAATGCGCAGGTTAACCTGCCGCCGCAGTTCGGCCAGGCCATCGTAGTCGTAGCAGTAGAGGGGCTCCTCCAGCCAGTAGACGCCTAGCTCCTCCATGGCCCTGGCCATCGATATGGCCGTGCGGAGGTCCCAGCGCTGAGGCGCCCGGTCGGGAGCGATGACCCAGCCGTAGTTGGCATCCACCATGATATCCATGCTATCGCCCACCGCCTTGCGCACCGCCTCCAGCACTCGCAGGTCATCCCTGGGGTTGGCGCGGTGGAAGCGTAGCTTCAGGGCGCGGAAGCCCTCATCACGCAGGCGCTGGGCATCCTCCACCCGCTGCTCGGGCGAGCGGAGCTCGCCGGTGCTGGCGTAAGCCCTGAGGCGCTCCTGGCCGCCGCCCAGGAGCTTGTAGATGGGCTGGCCGGTGGCCTTGCCGATGATATCCCACAGGGCGACCTCCAACGGCCAGGGGCGGCCGATGAAGAAGGCGAAGCTCCGCATGTTCTGAACGTGCTGCTCGATGGCAAAGGGGTCCTGTCCCAGGAGGAACAGGCGGGCAACATCCCAGCGCGCGGCCACGCCGCCTGAGCCGATGCCGGTTATCCCCTCGTCCGTGTGGATGAAGACGATGTGCGCGCGGTGGTGCACGGTGGGCATGGGCTGCCAGGTGGAGACGAAGGGCCGCTCCAGAGGGTATTCCAAGACCCGAATCTCGATGTCGGTGATCCTCATTGCTGCCTCCTTCAAGGGCTACGGACTGACGATCACGCCCGCCGCTGCCAACTCGGCCATCTCCTCCGCCGAAAGCCCAAGCAGGGACGAAAGCACCTCGTAGGTATCCTGCCCCAATGCCGGCGATGGCCCCTTGATGCCGCCCGGCGTGCGGGAGAGCTTGACAGGCGTATCGGGCAGCTTCAGACGGCCGATGCGGGGGTGCTCTACCTCCACCAGCATGCGGCGGGCCGCTATCTGGGGCTGCTCGGCAGCCTGAGCGATGTTGTTCAAGGGCCCGCAGGGCAAGCCGATGGCATCGAACTCCTCTAGCCATTCGCTGGTGGTCTTCTGGCGCATGGCCTCGTTGAGGATGGGCTCCAGCTCGGGGTGGTGCTCAGTGCGTAGGGCAGGGGTGTCGAAGCGAGGGTCGTCGATCAGGTCCACCCGGCCGATGGTAGCGCAGAAGAGCTCCCACTGATTCTCCACTCCCCAGCTCAGGGCGAGGACGATCCAGCCGTCGCTGGTGGGGAAGGCCTGGAAGGGGGTGGCCAGCGGATGGCGGCTGCCGATGGGCTTGGGCAGCTCGCCGGTGGCGAAGTAACGGATGAAGGCGTTCTCCAGGATGGCGACCTGGCAATCCAGCATGGCGATGTCGATCATCTGGCCCTGGCCGCTCCTCTCCCGCTCGTGGAGGGCGGCCAGGACACCGATGGCGGTGTACAGGCCAGCGGCGATGTCGCCCAGAGAGAGGCCGGGGCGCAGCGGTGGGCCGTCGGGCTCGCCGGTGATGCTCATGACGCCGCCCATCCCCTGCACCACGATGTCCAAGGCCGGCCGCAGGCGTTCGGGCCCCGTCTGGCCGAAACCGGAGGTGGCGGCATAGATGAGGCGCGGGTTGTGTTTCTGGAGGACGTCGTAGCCCAGGCCCAGCTTGTCCATGGTGCCCGGCGTGAAGTTCTCCATCAGCACGTCGGATAGGCCTGCCAGGCGCAGGAAGAGATCCCTGCCCCGTTCCGCCTTCAGGTCAAGGCAGACGCTCTTCTTGCCGCGGTTGATGCTGAAGAAGTAGCAGCTCTCGCCGTTGACGATCGGGCCGGTGGTGCGGGCGACGTCCCCGTAGGGGGGGCGCTCCACCTTGATGACCTCCGCCTCCAGATCGCCCAGGATCATGCTGGCGAACGGTCCGGCCAGCACCCAGGTCAGGTCGAGGACTCTGATTCCTTGCAGGGGCCCCGACATTTTCCCCTCCTCGCACGCTGTGGATCGAGTCGGGCATATGATAGCAGGGAAAACAAGCCAAGGCCCAGACCTCTCCCCCGACCGGCGGGGGCGAGTGGGCGAGCTTTGGGGTGACTCTAGGGGATGTCGGGCGTTCTGGGGCTAGGCCGTAGATTCCTCCGGGGCGCTGAGGGTAAAGCGCGGGCCGCTGGGGGTGTCCTGACAATCGATGGCAGCATCCCCCAGGAGATCAACCACATCGGTTCCCACCAGCAGAACGTCGGCGTTGCCGTTCTGGACGATCTGGTCGCCCTCTCGGCGCTCATCGAAGGCGAATTCGAAACAATCGTCTCGGCTCACCAGCCGCAGGACCCTAGTGGCACTCTCTTCGTGCCCGTCCTGAATCTCCTTCAGAAGCTGGGCAGCATGCTCCGTCACTGTGACCAGCTGGGACGGCTAGCCCTTTGCTTGCTGAAGCATTCGTCGCAGTAGACTGGCTTGTCCAGCCTCGGTTCGAAGGGGACCTGCGTCTGGGCACCGCAACTGCTGCACACGGCATCGTACATGACGCGCTCGCCGCGGTCGCGCCCGCCCCCGCCGCCGCGCTCGGCCCGTCTGGCCTGACGGCAGGTGGGACAGCGCTTGGGGTCCTGATACCCTCTGCCGGAGTGGAATTCCTGGTCCGCCGCCGAGAAGGTGAACTCAGCGCCGCAATCGGCGCAAACTAGGGTCTTGTCTTCAAAGGTCACTCGATGACCTCCTTCGCTAATCTCGGTTAAGCCTCGGTCATCGAGCGACTCTCGCTTTGGGGCTTTGCCCTCGTGGGATGCCGACGCCGGAACGTTAACCTACTTCTATCCTAACACGAGCAGCCCCCGCCTGACAACCCGGCGCACTCACTTAGGGCTAACCTAGCCCTTCAGGTGGGGCGACCCTCAGCCAGGGCGAAGGTCGGGGTTGCCGTCGTCGCGCTCGGCCACCACCACCGGCTGCACCCCGAGGTGGCCGGCGATCCTCTCGCCGACGGCATTGAGGTCGGCCTTGCTGAATCCCTCGCCGCTGAACTGCACCCGCCCATCGGGCCCGATGAGGAAGAGGGTGGGAGTAACGGCCGGGTCGTAGGCGTGCGAGACGATCCAGCCATCAGCCGGGTCGTCCACCAGCAGAGGGAAGCTGGCCCCGAACCGCTGGGCGTAGCGCCGCGAGGCCTCCTGGCCATCCTCACAGATCGCCCAGAGCTGGCAGCCCTGACCACCGTAGGCCGCCGCCAGGCGGTTGAGGTAGGGCATGGCTAGGTCACAGATAGGGCAGGCGGTCTGGATGAAGACGGCCAGCAACGGCCCTTGCTTCAGGGCAGCGGACAGGGCGTACTGCTTGCCGTCGATGCCGCTGAGGGTGAAATCGGGTGCCTTAGCGCCGACACTGAGCATAGTCATGTCGCCTCCTCCAGCGCTTCATATATGCTCGCCATCTATTCTTGTCAACCCGCGTGGTGTTTCAAGACACGTGAGGCATGGAGCCCCCGACGGCCTCTGGCCGCTCATCCTGAGCCTGTCGAAGGATGAGCGGAGGCTCGTGGTTCGACGAGCTCACCATGAGCGGCCCAAACGTGTCCTAGAGCACTACCTGGGCTCTGGCCCGCCGTCGACCGCCAGGGTGATGAGCTCGATGCTGATCTAGCCCGCTCGCTCCACGATCATGGCGATGCCCTGGCCACCGCCGATGCAGAGGGTGGCCAGGCCACGCTGTGCCTGCCGCCGTCGCATCTCATAGAGGAGGGTGGTGAGGATGCGGGCGCCACTGGCCCCGATGGGATGGCCCAGGGCGAGCGCGCCGCCATTGACGTTCACTCGCTCCCAGTCCCAGCCCAGCTCGCGGCCTACCGCCAGCGACTGAGAGGCGAAGGCCTCGTTGGCCTCGATCAGGTCGATGTCCTTGATCTCCAGGCCGGCCTTGGCCAGGGCCTTGCGAACGGCTGGCACCGGCCCCATGCCCGTAATGCGCGGCTCCACTCCGGCCGAGGCGTAGGCGCGGATGAGGGCCAGCGGCTGCTTGCCCAGGGCCTCGGCCCGCTTCCGCGACATGACTACCACCGCCGCCCCGCCGTCGTTGATGCCCGAGGCGTTGCCCGCCGTCACTGTGCCGTCGGGCTTGAAGGCCGGCCGCAGCGCCGCCAGCTTCTCGACGGTGGTATCGGGCCGGATGTGCTCATCCTTCTCGAAGGCGACGGGCGGGCCCTTGCGCTGGGGCACCTCCACCGGCACTACCTCCTCGGCGAAGAGGCCGCGCTCCCAGGCCCGCGCCGCCTTCTGATGGCTGGCGGCGGCGCACTCGTCCTGGTCCCGGCGGGAGACGTTG
>Ga0315279_10009050_pt1 | contig 11952 bp, 13 predicted proteins | sample YL17G06_20_MG_FD_203694 | JGI IMG/M metagenome (GOLD analysis project Ga0315279, IMG submission 203694) | Sediment microbial communities from Yellowstone Lake, YNP, Wyoming, USA - YL17G06_20 | ecosystem: Environmental > Aquatic > Freshwater > Lake > Sediment | place: USA: Wyoming | collected...
ACATGCGCAATGACTACACATCAACAATGGTAGGGGATGAGATTTCACCTGGCGCCGAAATATTTTATGATTTTCAGACCGTTCAGAATCCTGATGGCACCTACTCAGTTGATGTAAAACAGGGCATGGACCTTTTCAGCTTAAAGACTTGGCAAGTGGCAATAGACAACATCCCGAACGAACTCTTCATCACACCGGGGAGGCGCCACGGGCGCTTGGACAATTGGTGGGCCGGGCTCAAAAAGCAGGAGCTCAAACAGAAGTTCAAAACTGTCTTCAGAATTCTGGAGGAGAACAGATTTGGGCCCATACTCAGGAGGCTGGGCCTTGAGAGGCGCGCCGAAAACTGGATCGAGTACATCCGGTACAAGCTCGCGATTCGGAAGCTCGAAAACGACATCCTAGAGAAGCTCAACGCGGACGGACGGGCTGATTGGACCCGCGAGCCGGTGCTTGTTGACGAGCTCAAAGCTTTCATCGCTTACCTGAAGAACAAGGCCCCGCCCAGGCCGAGTCGAGTGGTGGAAAGATATATCGATGGAGAAGCAGAAAGGTGGTGTAGGGGGTTCGAAGATGGCTAATTACATGAAGTTCTGTGCGGATGGCAAGGTAGATTGGGTAGAGCGGGCAGTGCTGGTCGGCAAGATTAGTGCACTTGTTTATCTCCTAAGGTACAGGGAGAGTGGCAGCTGATGCACCGTTGGCTCATCCTTGGACTAGTCGTAATTCTGTTGGCGAGTTCGATTACCGTGGCTATTTTTTTGTTTAAACCGGTCAGTCAGGACGAGTACTCCCTTTACTCCCACGATCCCTTTTACGTCTCGATTTCCGCGGATGGGAACTATATCTTGGCTCGCTACCGCGCATCGGATGGGTTCGTACAACTTTTCAGCCAGGGGGATAACTCACCGCTTTGGACGGCGCTGTATCCTACATCTTGGATTGAATCGTCGTCAATCTCTGACAATGGGGAGTATATCGCTGTCGGCGCGCGCGAGGCTTTTTATCTCCTCCGTAGGGGAAGTAACGAACCATTATGGACGTTCTACCCAACCAACGCTCTAAAAACAGCGTTAATTTCATCCGATGGTAACTATCTTGTTAGCGCGGACTATGATAAATTAAACTTTTTCAGCCGTACATCTAACGTTCCTATCTGGTCATGTGACGGTTATTATCAATCTGTATCAATATCGTCCGACGGCTCCTCCCTCGCGGTCGGTGGTGATGGGAATACCTATCTTTTTGGAAAGGATGACAACACGCCGTTGTGGTCGTACTCCTCAGAGATGTCGGTGTCAATCTCCTCCGACGGCAACTACATAGCGGCCAGCGGGGGCGGCCCCATTTATCTCTTCACAAAGACAAGCAGTGTCCCAGTTTGGTCGTATAGTAGCTTTAGTGCTGAGAGGTTCGTGAGAAAAACTGCAATATCCTCCGATGGTAATTACGTTGCAGCGACTTTTGGGGAGTACATTATTTCTTCCGGAGAGCGAGGCAAGGAATATTTATATGTATTTAACAGAGAAAATGGCCAACTCTTATGGTCAAGCACCCTAGATGCAACATCTTCTGCCACTCTTTTAGCAATCACCTCCAATGGCGACCATATCGTTGCAGGCGACTCAAATAAACTGCGCATCTTCAGCAGGACAGACAACACTCCGCTTTGGTCTTATGAATTCTCTGAGCATGAGGAAGCTTCGTCAGTTGCCATGTCCTCAGACGGCAACTACATCGCAGTTGGTACTGAGGGCGGCCCAGCCCCAAACATCGGTGGCAGCATCTACCTCTTCTCCAAGGACAGCAGCCAGCCGCTTTGGGTCTACAACCACGAGGTCGAGCCCTACGGGTACGGGTGAGGCGCTGTTCACGATAACAGCCACGGCGAGCGACTCGAGCGGCGTGGATAGCGTGGAGCTGTGGTCCAGGTACTCTTGGGAAAACTCCATTTAATCCGCTTAGAGTTCAATTTCGAACGCCGCGACGGGGTGCTCAAGCTCAAACCCAAGAAGAACTTCCGGATGAATCTCGCCCGTCATCCCAATCCTCTTCCCGCCAGATGAAATTTCCACGACCCGCCCGTCCAAGAAGCTCGCGTTCCATGTTGTCCCGAGCTCCAGCTTCATTCCAAGCTCACGGAGGAGGGCCTCGATAACTCCTTTAATCTGTGTGAAGCCAGCGCCTTCTCCAATTATTACCCCAGCTGTCTTCCTGACGTTCCTAGCCCCAGTCTCAGCCTCAGCGTCCAGCACCACGACGTCCCCGACCTCGAAGATCCTCTGCGGGAGCGGGTTGCGCCTGTTCTGGTGAAGAGTCGTGAGCAGTGACGGTAGCAGTGAGTTCCTCAGTATCGTGTACTCCTCCGAGACGGGGTTGGCTATCTCCGCCACGTCTTCCTTGACCTTCATGAGCTCGAGCTCTTTCTGCGGGTTCGTCAGGATGTAGTTCATGGCTTCAGTGAACCCAAGCCCAGCAAGGGCCCTCCTGGCCTTGTCGCTCAACTTTTCTATCGGCGCCCTTTCCCCAATCGTGATGACTTTCGGCAGGCTCGGCTCCAGGCGGTCGTAGCCGTAACCTATCGCGACGTCCTCGATCAAATCAATCTCGTGCATGATGTCCACCCGGTAGGGGGGCGCGAGCAGCGTGAGCAAGTCACCTTTGGTTCCTCCAACCCCGTAGCGCATGCGCTTGGCCATCCTTGTCATCTCTGCTGGCCTGAGTTTGAGCCCTATCGCCCGGTTCGCGTGCTCGACGCTCAGCCTGTGTTTCCTTGGAGCGAGGTCGGGTGTCTTGACCCTTCTCTTGGGATATTTCACTGCAACGGGGCCGAGCTTGAATCCCCTTTCCGAAAGCGCCGTCACCAAAATCGTCAGAGCCTGGTTCACAACCCGCTCGTCCAACCCGGTTACGTCAATGAAGAGATTTCTCGTCTGGTCTGTGACCTTGGTGTCCTCGCTGTTGATTATCGGCGGCATGGAGAGCACCGTCCCCTTTGAGTCCATCAGGATTGGGTAGCGCGGCAGGTCCTTCAGGAGCCAGGAGTACTCTATCCCCTTCGGGTGCTCCTGCAATATCTGGGCGGGCGTGAGCTCGCGGCTCGACTCAAGCGGCACGAACTTCATCCCGTCAGGAGCAACGGTCGTGTACTTTATCGGTGGCGTGGCCTTGTCCAAGTCGTAAACCCCTATCGACGCCTTCCTCCTGTTCCTGCAGAGCGTGGCGTGTAGTTTCTCCTGTATCTGCATGAGGGAGGCCACGATGTCGTACGTCAGCTTGACATCACCAACCGTTCCGGCCACTATGTACGGTCTGATTGGGGCAACGCTTGCGTCAACGTCAATCGTGATTGGAGACCCAGCCAAGCTGTAGCGCGGCAGCCCGGTTTCTATCCCGAGAAAGCCCTTCAGCGCCCGCGCGACCCCTTCAGGACTGAGGAGGTCTGGGCGGTTGTGGAACACCTCGATGTTGAGTGAGCTTCCGTCTACCTCAGCGTCAAGCCCAATCATCGAAAGCCTGTCGCGCAGTTTCTCTATTTCAATCCTCTTGCCCAGCAGGTTGCAGAGGTCCTCGTAACTGGCTGTTATCGTTGGCATGTCAAGTCATCCTCCCTGTGTGGACCCACCCCAGGTTGTTGCAGTAGAGGTCCCTGATGTCGTTCAACCCCAGCTTGATCATCGCGAGCCTTGAGAAACCGATACCCCACGCGAGCACGGGGTGCTTGATTCCCAGCGGGGCCAGGAGCTCCGGCCTGAACATCCCCGCGCCAAGGACCTCAAGCCACTCACCCTTCTCAGGGAAGTAGACGTCCGCCTCCACCGACGGCTCCGTGTACGGGAAGTACCCGGGCCTGAACCTTATCTTCGGTAGGCCTAGCTTGGCCACGATTTGCTTCAAGTAGCCGAGCATGTCCCTCAGCGTCAGCTCCTTGTCCATAACTATCCCCTCGCACTGGTAGAACTCCGCCAGGTGCTTGTAGTCTATTTTTTCATGGCGGTACACACGGTCGATGCAGAAGACCTTCACCGGTGGCGTCGGGTTTGAGGCGAGATACCTGACGGTCGCCGCGGTCGTCTGTGAGCACAGGACAGGTCTTTGGCTGATGTCGGTGCTGAACTTGTAGCCCCAACCTTTTGACCCAGCCACTCCTCTCTCGTGGGCCGCAATCACCTTCTTCAGAAGCGCCGGGGCGGGCAGCTTCGTCTGTGCGGGCTTTGAAAGGGAAAGGCTGTCGTGGATCTCCCTCGCAGGGTGGTCCTGAGCCTGGAAGAGTGCGTCGAAGTTCCAGAACTCCGACTCAACTATCCTGCTCTTCGTCTCTGCGAACCCCATCTCGAGCAGGATCTCCCTCAGCTCGTCTATTATCTGCTGCAGAGGGTGGACCTTGCCAGGATAGACTGGGGCCCCAGGTGCGAGCACGTCGTACCTCCTCAGATTGGCATCCTTCCACTTCCCGCTGACCAAGAGCTCGTGGGTGAGCTCGCTGACTTCTTCCACAAGAACGATCCCGAGCTGGACAGCCTGATTCCCGAGCTCCGTCAGCTCCAGTTGGCGCCTGCTTTTCTCCTCAATCCTCGCAAGCTTCCTGTCGACCAGAATCTGAAGCTGTGTCTGCACTTCCTGCGACAGCTCTCCAACGTCCTTCTCCTGCGCCGCCAGGGACTCTAGCAGCTCCTCGTCCGCCGTCTTCTGGAAGGCTGCGGCGTCCCCCAACTCTGTTATCGAGAGCGAAGTTTTTTCATCGCTTTTGACGAACTCGGCCCAGCCCTTCCTCCTGAGCCACGTGAGCGCTATCTGATTGAGCTGTCCTTCCAGCCCCGCTTTTGCAGCGACTTCATCTATCGTTGCTGACTCGAAACTTGCGAGTGCGGCCAGCATCCGGCGCTCTGGCAACCCGTTTTGTACATAATCCTGCCCCTCTGGAGTGATGGCGGCTTTGGACTCCACTCTCTCATGCACCGCCGTCAACCCGTGTTCTGACAGGGCAAGGGCGGCCCTCATCACCGTGGACTGGTCAAGGCCCGCTCGCCCGCTCAGATAATCAACGTCCGCTCTTCCGTCGAGCTGTTGCAGCGTCAGCAGGACCTTCTTTTCATGGAAGCTCAGCCCTTTGACCATTTCTTTGAATTCCAACTTCAACCACCAGAAAAAAGAGGTGAAGTAGGGTTATGAGGATTGCGGGGCGCTGATTTGGCGATGTTAAATTAAAAGCGGCGTCCCCTTTTATTAGGAGCGACATGATTCCAATCTCGATAATAGTCTTGGGCATAGTCTTCGTGCTGACTGCGGTCAGACGGGTGGGAAGGTTCAGGCTCCAGATCTGGCAAGTGATGCTGTTCGGAGGGGTTGCGGTTCTGTTGACCGGGCAGATCAACCCAGTCGACGCCCTGAAGTCCGTAAACCTCGATGTGATGTTTTTCCTGTTTGGGATGTTCATCGTCGGGCAGGCCCTTGAGGAGAGCGGATATCTCGCCCACTTATCCTACAAGTTCTTCAGGAGGGCAAAGTCCCCTGACCACCTGATCCTGTTTATCCTGTTTGGAATCGGGCTGGCGTCGGCGTTCCTGATGAACGACACGATGGCGATAGTTGGAACTCCTGTGGTCCTGCTCCTCGCGAGGAAGCACAACATCCACTCGAAAGTCCTCCTGCTCGCCCTGGCGTTCGCGGTGACGATTGGCAGCGTCATGAGCCCGATCGGGAACCCGCAGAACCTTCTGATAGCAATAAACGGGAACGTCACAAACTCCTTCGTCACGTTTTTCAAGTACCTCCTTCTGCCTACGGTCATCAACCTGTTCTTGGCGTACCTCTTGCTGAAGCTTTTTTACAGGGAGCACTTCCACAAAAAGTCCCTGAAGCACACCCAGGAGCCGATCAAAGACCACAAGCTCGCGCTCCTTTCCAAGGTTTCCCTGGCCCTAGTAGTCATTCTTGTGCTGGCGAAAATCGTAACGGTGACTCTTGGCATTCAGGTTGACTTCAGGTTGACTTACATCGCGTTGATTTCTGCGCTCCCGATCCTGATACTGAGCCCGAAAAGATTTCAGGTGATCAAGAGGATAGACTGGCACACGCTGATATTCTTCGCGGCGATGTTCGTCCTGATGGCAAGCGTCTGGAATTCTGGATTCTTCCAGTCGATAATCACAGGCGCTGGCATAAACATAACATCAATTTTCATGATATTGCTCGTAAGCGTTCTCCTGAGCCAGCTGATTTCGAACGTCCCGCTGGTCGCGCTTTACCTGCCCATGCTAATCCAGGCAGGGGCTTCGACAGGGGCGATGATGGCGCTGGCGGCAGGGAGCACGATCGCTGGCAACCTTACCATACTCGGCGCCGCAAGCAACGTGATAATAGTCCAGAACGCTGAGAAGAGGTCCAAGGAAACTCTGACGTTTTTCGAGTTCGCAAAAGTAGGCATCCCGCTGACAATAATCAACGTTTTTGTCTACTGGCTGTTTTTCACTATATTCTGATTTTTCATTTGAAATGCTCGTAACCTCTGTCCGGCAGCGGGCGAGTCTTTCCTTTTGTCTTCATGAAGACCCCGCGCCCAGACTCAACGCGCCCGATGACTGAAGCGGACGTCCCAATCCTCTCCAAAGCTCGTCTGACCTTCGTCCAACCGCTCGACTTGACAGTGAAAAGCAGCTCGAAGTCTTCCCCGCCGTAGAGCACGAAATCGTCAACGTTCAACCCATGCGCCGTCGCCAGTCTTCTTACCAGCGGGTTTTCAGGGACCAGCTCGCGCTCGATTTTGATTTTTACCTTGCTTTCCTTGGAAATCTGCCAGAGGTTGGAGGCCAGTCCGTCCGTTATGTCGATTGCCGCCGTCACAGCCCCGCTTTTCACCAGAGCTCGCCCCTCCTTCAACCTGGCAGCCGGCCTGAGCTGCGCGTCAACCAGTGGCCTGAAACCAGCATGCGGAAGTTTTTCCAGAAGTATCTTGAGCCCAGCCGAAGCTTCCCCGAGAGTCCCCGTCACTGCAACAAGATCTCCAGCCTTTGCCCCGGACCTTTTGAGCGCCTTCCCTTTTTGCACCTGGCCAAATGCCACCCCGGAAATTATTATCTGGTCGCTCTCGTCCAGGTCTCCCCCGACCACATAAGTTCCGTACTCCTTGGCGACGGCGTCCATCTCCCTGATCATCCTCTCCACAAATTTCATGTCGAGACTTCTGGGCAGCGCCACTGAGAAAAGGAGTCCAAGCGGTTCTGCACCCATCGCAGCAAGGTCGCTGATGTTGACCACGACGGCCTTCCTCGCCATGTGCTCGGGCGTGGCCTCGGGCGGGAAGTGGGTGCTTTGGACCAGCATGTCTGTGGTGGCCACAAGCCCCACGCCCTCCACGTCCAGAACGGCGGCGTCGTCACCGATGCCAATCTTGACTTTCGGACCCTTCCTGAATATCTCCCTTGCGAGTTCGACGATTGCTTTTTCCCCAGCCTGTTTCAGCTTCATCTGATCACTCAGAGCAGCGGGAGGTTCCCGGTTATCTTGTCAACTTTCTCAGTCGGGGCCGGACCTATCGCGAGGACTGTCACGGTGCCCGGTGGCAGCTCAGTCAGCCCGGCGTCCTGAATTAAATCGTTGGGGAGCCCGAACCCCTTTGCAGCGTCCTGCAGCTCTCGGAGTTCCCTTTCACCCCTCACCTCAACAACAACCTTCTTCTGCCCCTCTTCACGCCAGGCCTTGAACCACTCGGAATGGGTCTTCCTGGCCTTCTCAGCGGAGCCGATTGAACCGTGAGCAACCTGGACGGCCATCTTCCCCGGGCTCATCCCGAGGTCGGCACGAACGACGATCACCTGCTTGTACCTGAACATCAGGTTTTCTCCTTGTGTTCGGGGAAGTGTTCAGCGGTCGGTGTGTGGTGGGCTGTCTCATTGTGGTGTTCTGTGGCAGGCGGATGATGGTGCGCGGCTTCATGTTGTGGCTTCGCGTGTGGCCTGACCTTTTTTGTCAGACGCCTCAGCGTTGAAAGCTTTGTGTTTTTAATCCAATGCAATCCTCTAACGAACCCCCTCCAGTATGCAGAGACCACCTTGGAGCCCCCAAAGAAGTAGACTCCTGGAAGGAAGATGCCGCACAAGACCGCGGTGGACACGACGAACCCGCCGAGCACCAAAGCCTGCATTCTCGCCAGGGCGTACCCCTCGATAAGAACGAGCAGCGCTCCAAGTCCGAGGCTCATCCCTGCCCTCGTCAAGAAATCAAAGCTTTCGAGCTTCGGGTAAAGGACGAGCGAGAACAGGAAGCCCGGCACGCCTATGGCCACAAGCCCCGCTATAACCAGTCCAATCACTTCAATGCCCATCTCACCACTCGTTAGGGTTTCTCTGCGTACCATTTAAGTTATTTGATTTTTCCGAAGTCGCGGTTCACTGCTTAGTTAAAATTAAGCCGTTGGCGTCGGTGCGAACGTGCTCCCCATATAATCCGGAGAGGCTGTCGTCGTCCCAAGCGCCGCTGATGTTGCTGCTCGTGAACGTGAAGTACCCGACATTTGAGTTCCCTGATTTCACTGTGAGGCTGGAAGAGCTGATTTCGCCCGTGTAGTTCACATCCGGCCAGTTTGGTTGCGGCGTATAAAGGCCACCGTCCACGAGCTGCTGAGTGTTCGAAGAAGTATAATTCTGCACTATGTCGACTGTATTGGCACTTGCCCCCTGAGTGATTGTCCACGTCACCTGGCGGCTCTCCGACGCGACGTCATTAAATGTCCCGCCGTTAATTCCGTTCGATATGTCATCTGTTGAGTAATAGTACGTCGCCGGGAAGCTTGTCTCCCAGGTCCCAGTCAGGTCGGCCGCAGACGAGAGTGGAGTCCCGGTCTGCCCAGGATTGCTCTGGCTGAACCAACTGCCAGCCGCGATCAAGACCCCTGCCACAGCCACGACCGTCACGCCGATAATCAATGCCAATAGCACCGTTAGAGATAGTCCCTTTTGGTCCATGTTTTACCCTATACGACCATGCCCCGCACCGAATTTAAAGCCAACTTCTGAGGAAAACCGACAGCCCAAGGGTTATCTTTACATGCAATAAAATGTTGGGTGGTTCCATGAAGTTGGATGTCGCAATAGTTGGCGGTGGCCCTGCCGGCTGTTTTCTCGGGAAGCTCTTGGTTCAGGAAGGGCTTGAGGTGGCGATAATTGAAGAGCACGGGGAGATTGGGAACCCAGCCCACTGCGCAGGGATTGTCGGGGCCGGAGGGCTGAATGAGCTGGGAATCAGGCCAGGCAAGTGGGTTCTGGAGAAGCTGAAGCGGGCCGTGATATTTCCGCCGTCAGGAGAGCCGGTGGAGATTGGGCGCGGAAAGTTGGAGGCATTCGTGATTGACCGCGCGGAGTTCGACAGGTCGCTCGAGACGGAGGCCGCGAATGCTGGGGCGACTTTCATTTTGAAAACTAAGTGTGTTGGAGTGAAGTTTGGCAGAGAACAAACCCTGCTTCTTGAAGGGGCGAGCGGCGGCGAGCTGAAAGCCAAGTTGGTCGTCGGCGCGGATGGTCCTGTTTCCATAGTGGCGAGAGAGGCTGGCTTGAGCAAGCCCGGCGGTGAGACGAGATGCGCGCAAGTGGAGTGCCACGCGGACGTTCGTTCCGGCACTGCGGAGGTCTACCTGAGCAGGAAATTTGCTCCAGGGTTCTTCGGGTGGGCCGTGAGGGCCGGGGAGACCTGCAGAATCGGGCTCGGGGCCACGGAGGGCAACCCGACGGAGCTCCTCCGGTCCTTCCTCAATGACCGTCCAGTCATCTCATGCAAGTTCAATGAATCAAGAATCCTCAACTCTTTCGCCGCCCCGATCCCCGCGCCGTTCTCTTCAAAAGTTTACTCTGACGGGGCGCTGCTCGTTGGCGACGCTGCTGGACAAGTGAAGCCGCTCACTGGTGGGGGGATCTACATGGGGCTTTCGTGCGCAAAGATTGCCGCACCGGTGGTGGTCAAGGCATTGCAGAAAGAGCCAAGCAAGAAATCGCTCCAGACGTACGAGAAAGGGATAAAGAAGAAGTTCGGCATGGAAATCGAGCTTGGGCTGAGAGCGAGGCGGGCATTCTGCAAGATGTCGGACGAAGATCTGGACGCGCTGGTCGGGCTGCTCAGGGATGAAGACGTGAAAGAAATCGTGAACAAAAACTTCGACTTCGACGACCACGGAAAGCTCCTCAGGGCGCTGCTGGTGAAAGCACCCGGGATCCTGAGGAAGGTCGGGGCGAAGCGGTTGCTGAGGGGCGCGCGTCTTTTCTTGAGGTAATTTATACACAGAAGTCGAAGTTATTCCAGAACATGAAAGTAGAAATCAGGCTGTTCGCCAACCTGCGAGAGATCGCTGGGCAGAAGTCGGTGCAGGAAGCGCTTCCTGAGGGAAGCACTGTGGAAGACGCCATAAGAAAGCTGGCGGAGAAGCACGGCAAGGATTTCCAGAGCAAGATCCTCGACGAAGCCGGGCACCCGAGGAAAATGTTCAGCATCCTGGTGAACGGGCAGATGATCACCAACCTCGATGGCCCTCTCACGAAACTCAAGGACGGCGACGTGATCGCGATATTCCCCCCGGTTGCAGGTGGTTGAATGGGGCCGGTGTTCTACAAGGACATGGAATTTTTTCGTGGCGCCTGAAGTCTACGAGCCCGCAGAGGACACGTTCCTGCTCGCAGACAACCTGGAAATCCGCCAGGGAGAGTCGGTCTTGGAGCTGGGCACGGGCTGTGGCCTGCTCGCTGTTTTGGCGGCGAAGTCTGGCGGGAAAGTCGTGGCCACTGACGTAAACCCGGCGGCGATAGAATGTGCCCGCAAGAATGCGGAAAGGCACGGAGTCTCTGGCAGGATAGAATTCCTCCTCGGAGACCTCTTCGGGCCGGTTGCCGGGGCGCGCTTTGACCTGGTGATCTTCAACCCGCCGTATCTGCCGGTCGAGCCTGGAGAAGAGCTGAACGAGCCGCTCGCCCGCGCCTGGGAGGCGGGGCCGGACGGGCGCAAGTTCATAGACATGTTCTTGCGCGAGCTGCAGAGGCATCTGAACCCGAACGGCCGCGCGGTGTTTGTGCAGTCATCTCTGGCAGATGTCCAGAAGACAATCAAGGCCTTGGAGGCTTCCGGCTTTCATGTGGAGTCCAAGAGCGAGAAGCTGCCGTTCGAGGAGCTCTTCCTGCTGCGCTGTGGGTAGGTTTTTTAGCCATGCAAATGTAATGCTGTAGGCTGGTGCGCTCATGGGAAAAAGACCTCGAAAGTGGAAGAAGAAGGGAAGGATGCGCTGGAAGTGGGTAAGGAAGCGGATGCGCCGAAAGATGAGGAGAATCAAGCAGCGCAAGATGGGCAGGCTAGGCTAATTTTTAAAGCGGTGAGTGGACACTAATCGGTCGGAGGCAATGAAATGGGAAGAAGGTCGAAAGGTATCAAGGGGCATGCGAGAAAGAAGCTCACGAAGAACCCCCGTGACCGCGGACAGACCCCTGTGAGCAGGTCTATCCAGGAGCTCTCTGTGGGGTCCAAAGTCGCGATACTAATTGACTCCGGGGTCGTCGGCGGGCAGCCACACCAGAGATACCACGGAAGGATAGGGGTGGTGAACCGCAAGATGGGAAGGGCATATGTGGTGGAATTCAGGGACGGGGGGAAGACGAAAAGGGTTATTTCAGCCCCTGAACATCTCAAGTTGGTGAGGTAATGACTGAAAAACAGATAACCGGGGAAAAGCCCGTCGCGCTTGCGGAGGTCCTCGACATCCTGGAGAAGGAGAAGAAGCGCGGGGAGTTGGACTACAGCCAGCGTCTGGCTTACGACTACTCCCAGAAGTTCGCCAAGATAGACAGCAAGAAGGCAAGGGAGATGGTCGCGGAACTCGTGAAAACTGAGAAGGTCAAGGAGCACCAGGCCACAGTGATAGTGGACCTGATGCCGGAGACGAAGGAAGACGTCGAACTCATCTTTTTGAAGGAGAGGACG
>Ga0315279_10009051_pt1 | contig 11952 bp, 15 predicted proteins | sample YL17G06_20_MG_FD_203694 | JGI IMG/M metagenome (GOLD analysis project Ga0315279, IMG submission 203694) | Sediment microbial communities from Yellowstone Lake, YNP, Wyoming, USA - YL17G06_20 | ecosystem: Environmental > Aquatic > Freshwater > Lake > Sediment | place: USA: Wyoming | collected...
TGAAGGGCAAGTATGTCTCCATAGACGACGACGGGAAGCTCCTGATTTCCGAGCGCCCGATAATGCCTGTCTGCGCGAGAGTGGTTGAGGTCATAAAGGACGAGAGCTTTGAGGCGCTTCTGGAGCAGTCAACCCTCAAGAGATAGCAGGGCCACCCGTTCCAGGATCAGGTCACGGACGGGGGCCACGCTTGACTCCGTCTGGGATATTGAGAACACCTGCTTCAGCTTTTTTTCCTTTTTCACGGAGAGTCCTAGGAGCTTGTCGTCGCGCTTGACTTCCAGCTTGAAGATGTCGGCGAGGGCTGTCCTGACCTGCCCGGTGGAACCTCCGACCACAAGGAAAGCAAGCTCCCGCCCGTCATGGAGCCCGACCTTCTTGAGCGCCTCGTTTATCCGTCTTTCTCCAGAAACCCAACACAACAAGTCCATCTTCAAGGAGTCTGCAAGGCCGCGCCCACTTTCTCTGGCGATGATCGCCAATCGTGTGGCGTGAAAAAGGTGGTCCGGGCCGGCTATTGAAGATGCGTCGAAGACTTGGCTCACCGTGCCCCGCGCCCCGTCTATCTCATCAAGCTTCTGGAGTACCAGCTTTGGGTCTGCTTTCTGCATCTTGCCGCCGGCCACGCCTACCGTTTTCGAGTGCTGGGTCCTGAGTTTGAAGATTGAATTCGCGGACATCTATCGAATATCTGGGGGCATGGTTTATAAGTGATTTAGAGACTTTAGAACGGGTGAAGTTTGCCGAAATCAAGCAACCCCGGGAGCCAGCCTGCTGGCTCGAACCCTGCGCCGCTTGGGCTGTTCGGGTTTGGGATGACCACAGTGTTGTTGAACCTGGTGAATGCAGGGATAGTTCCTTTGGCGGGCGGGGTCGTGATGATAATTTCTATGGCTCTCTTCTACGGCGGGCTGATTCAGATACTTGTCGGGATGCTTGAGTTCAAGAAAGGGAACACCTTCGGGACGGTTGCCTTCTCGTCGTACGGTGCATTCTGGATGTCCGTGGCGGCGCTGTTCACGTTCAACAAGCTTGGAGGAGTGTGGGCGGTGGACGCGACATCGATGGGCGCATACCTCGCGATGTGGGGATTTTTCACCGTGTTCATGTTCATCGGCACGCTGAAGATGAACCGGGGGCTTCAGGTGGTTTTCGGCAGCCTGACCATCCTTTTCTTCCTTTTGGCCATCTCCGATCTCGCGGGTATCGCCACCCTGAAGACCATAGCCGGAATTGAAGGCATCTTTGTCGGGGCCAGCGCTATGTACGTCGCGGGCGCTGAAGTGCTCAACGAAGTCTACAAGAGAACAGTGCTTCCTCTATAAGGAAACCTCATAAACATCAATCACTCAGGTATTTGTGATTGAAATGCGTCCGACAGCTTGCAAGCTCAAGATAGAGGACCTCGCCAATGGGGAGTACACGAGGTCTCCTGACAGTGTTGAGCCAAGCTATCTTCTAACGCCTTGGAAGGAGAAAATCACGAGGGCGAGGGTGCTCGGGACGATTGTGGACAAGTTCATCAGGGACGACCGCAGCTATGGTGCGCTCAGGCTGGACGACGGGAGCGAGACAATAAGGGTGCGGGCCTGGGCGGAGGGCGTGCCGGAGCTCGACCAGTTCAAGATTGGGGACCTGGTGGACGTCATCGGGAGGGTGAGAGAGTATCAAGGGGAGGTTTATCTGGTGTCCGAGCCCGGGCTGGTGATCCCTGTGTTGGACCCCAACTGGGAATCCCTCCGAGAGCTTGAGATACTGAAAGTCAGGAGAGAGGCTTTGGCAAAGGGGGTGACCCCCATGCTCGGCCCACGCCAGCTGCAGATGGGCGCCGGTCTTTCCCCCGAGGCGGAGAACGAGACGGCCCCGCCGCTGCCACAGGTGCCGGAGGAGTTTAAAGAACGCACGATTTCAGCGGTAGAAAAACTTGAGAGCGCTACTGTCGACGATCTGGTCGCGGAGCTCAAGGTTTCAAGGGGAGAGGTGGAGGATGCGGTTCACGTTCTCCTTGTGGAAGGGAAGATTTTCGAGCCGGCGGCAGGGAAGTTCAGGGCTTTGAGGTGATGGGTTGGCTGAGGATTATGAGACGCTGCTCAACAAGGCGATGACGGAGGTCCCGAAGGTCGTTTTCGAGAAGGACCGCTTCCAGATCCCAGAGGCAGACGTGGCAACAGCCGGCAACAGGACGAGCATAAAGAACATCAAGGCTGTGGCTTCTGCACTCCGCCGGGACGTGGACCACCTCGCGAAGTACCTTTTGAGGGAGCTCGGGGTGGCCGGCGATATGGGCGAAAACCAGCTGGTCGTGCAGGGAAAGTTTTCCAAAAACACGGTCGACGCGAGAATAAAAAGGTACACTGAGGAGTTCGTGCTCTGCAGGGAGTGCGGGAAGCCGGACACTAAGCTGGAGAAGTCAGGGAAGTTCTACGTGCTCAGGTGCGAGGCCTGCGGGGCGAAGAATCCTGTCAGGAGCGTGTGATCCTGCCTCTTCTCAGGGTCATCCACGCCAACAGGGAACAACTCGTCGTCGTCTGTGACTCGGAACTCCTTGGGAAGACTTTCAGGAAAAAACACCTGAAGCTTGAGGTTAAGAAGAATTTTTACTGCGGAAAGGAGGCCAGCGCGCGAGAGTGCTTGGAAGCCATTCGCTCCGCGACCATTGCCAACCTTGTCGGCTCTATTGTAAATGAAGCCATAAAGGCGGGGATGATAGATGAGGGCTGCGTCATAGACTTCAAAGGTGCCCCGCATGCGCAGCTAGTGCGGATGTGAACTTCACTTTAAACCCAAGCTGCGCTCGAAGACCCAATCGTACTCTTTTGGGTGCTCTAAGAAGCGGAGCTTTTCAGGCTCCCGAATGAGCGCATACATGCTCCTTCCCGCCTCAATTCCGAGCCCAGGCATAACCGTCGGCCTGATCCGCCTGATTTCCGGGACCTGTCCATATTTTGGATTCTTCACAAGCTCGCCCCCGACCAGTTCAAAATAGGCCCCGCCCCCGCGCTCCACGATGTCCCCGTATATTGACTTGAAGCTCCGGTTGACCCAGTTGGCCATCTTCAGTGTTTCTTTCCCCGGGTTTATGGTGATGTGGCCATAATTTGGGGGCATTATGGCTTTCTCCCCCGCCCCCGCTTCCATCAAGACGACGTCCGTTATTTCCGTCCCAACTTTCTTTTGAAGCAGGAAGTGGGCCCTTCCTTCCTGAACCTCGTAAATTTCGGCATATGTCACGCCCGGGGAACACTCCGGGTGATAGTGCCCCATGGTTTTGACCAGCTCGCGCCCCATCGTGCGCGGAGGGATTACCGTGATGTCGTAGCGTAAATTGTTCTGGAAGATCTTTTTTTCGTCTCCCCACTTCCACAGATCTCGATACATGTAGTACAGTTCCGCGTCCTCGTTCCCTTTTAGCCACTCTTTGTCAAAAATCACATCCTTCATGTCCCTTGCCCGCCTGATGTCCGGCTTCCTCTCCAGACTTCCGAACTTGAGAACTTCGCTCATACCATATCACCCAGTGTTTCAGTAGACTATGACGCTCCTGACGCTCGGAAGCTTCCTGAGAGCGTCAATCACGTCTCCCTTCACAGGCTCGTCCGTGATAATCGTGAGCTTGGGCTGCGGGACGAAGTGAGGGTCGTCCGCCACTGCCTGCCGTATGCTTATGCCAAACTTTGCGACCACCCCCGTGACATCTTTTATTATCCCTGGCCTGGCCGCGTCCTTCGGCACTATCTCGACCGCGCCCATCCCGAGCTGCTGGGCCACCCCTTTCAGGTAGGCTATCGGCTCAAGGTTCACAAATATACCCGCGAGCCAATCTTCCTTCAGCATCCTCTGAGCTGTGAGGTCGACCACGCGCCTGTCGACCCCAGCTTCGGCGGCGATCTGGACTGCCGGAATCTTCATGCCACCGCAAAAAATCTCGCAATCTTTTCCGACCCTCAACCCATATTTGAACAGTACTTTGGCGACGTTGAGCTGGGCGGGATAATCCTTGAATGCTCCCTGCACCTTCGCCCACATCCCGGCGTCGCCCATGTGCTCCCTCTCCTCCCCGAGCATCTGCGCCATCATGAGCCTGACCACGCTCTCGGCGAAAGCCGGGTCGACTCCCAGCTGGCTAGCCTGTTCCCTTACTCTGTCTATCACGGCCCGCTCCCGTAGCTCATCTCTGGCACCGAGCTTGAGATCCTTCTTCAGCTCCGCGAGCTCTTTTGCTAGCTTCAAGCGTTCGGCCAGAAGTGTAACGATCTGTCCGTCTATCTGGTCAATCTGCTTCCTGAGCTCCTTCAGCTTGTTCTCGCTCACGGAGTCACCATCCTAGCACCCTTGGTCGCAGGAGAAGTTAAAATTACCCTCCCCGGTCTTTTTCTCCATGCGTTTGCTATTTTTCCAGCGATGTCTGGCGACGCGACAGCGACTGTGGCCGGCCCCGTGCCCGTGATCCCTGCCGCAACTGCACCTCTGGCGATTGCATCGATTGCGGGCGTTGCATCCAGCCCGAGTGCGCTCGAGTACAGCATCCCGTTCAGGGTCATTGCTCCCCACACCTCCCCTTTCATTGCCATCCCGTGCGCTGCCTTCACGCCCTGCCGGATCGCGCTGAAGTTAACCTTCCTAAGCTCCTTTGTGTAGATTTTTGTCGGCGGGACGTGTATCACCACCTTGAGCTTGGGGTTCACCTTGAATTTTTTGATGACCCTGCGTCGCAAGTTGTCCGTTACCACCCCATAACCGTAGAGGGAAGCTGCCGCGTCGTCCAGTGCCCCAGTTATCGTGACGCCCGCCTCGAAAGCGGAGTCTATCCCTATCTTCAGCACTTCCTGCGGGCTGGCCTTTTGTCCCATAGCCGAGAATGTTGCCATGACGACGGCGTTGGCGGCTGCGCTGCTGCTTGAGAGACCGACAGCTATCGGGATTTCTGACTTTGTCTCCACCTCTGCGCCGAGCCCTTTTGCTCCCAAGTGTTGCAATGTCTTCCTCGTGCAGATTTCGATGAGCTTCGGGCTCTCCTTGGCTCCGATTATTTTCCCAGAAATTTTTGAACCAGAAAAAAGCCTGACTTTAGCTTCAACCCTCAGCCCCACTCCGAAAGCAGCTCCCTTTCCCGTCGCTATCGCATTCACAACGGTCGCAGAGCCGCATGCAGAGGCTTTGCCAACCATCTTCATAGAAGTCACTGCTGGAACTTATCGGGGTTTATCTTTCCCGCACGGAGCATGTGGTCGGCTATCACAAGCGCAAGCATTGCCTCCGCCACCGGGACCACCCTCGGGCAGAGGTTGGGGTCGAACCTTCCCCTGAGATTGATCTCGGCTGCTTCCATCTTCTCCAGGTCCACCGTGTGCTGCGGCTTGGTTATAGAAGAGGGTGGCTTGACTGTCACTCCAACAACTATCGGCATCCCATTAGACATGCCCCCGAGTATGCCGCCGGCCAGGTTGGTTTTCGTCTCTATGTTCCCCTTCTTTATAATTATTTGATCGTTGGCCTCCGATCCGCGCATTTTTGCCAGCTTTTTCCCTGCCCCAATCTCCACGGCCTTTACTGCGCCTATTGACATCATGGCACCAGCGATGTCCGCGTCGAGCTTGTCGAAGACAGGCTCACCAAGCCCGGCTGGAACATTGAGCGCAATCACCTCGACCACCCCTCCGGTGGTGTCCCCCTCCTTTGCGGCGTCGAGCACTGCCTTTTTCATGTGATCTGCTGCGGTTTGGTCGGCACATCTCATCGGGTTTTTCTCAACGTTCCTGCTGATCTCGTCCGGAGAAACCGCCCCCCCCACGGAAACACCAGCTGCCTCAACAGTGTGCCCCAGTATTTCTATCCCGTGGGCGTCTAGGAGCTTCTTTGCTATGGCTCCGGCGGCGACCCTCCCGATTGTCTCCCTTGCGGAGGACCTTCCGCCCCCGCGGTAGTCCACGTGCCCGAACTTCTGCCAGTATGTCAGGTCTGCATGGCCGGGACGTGGTTTGTCCTTAATGTCCTCGTATCCGCTCGAGTCAGCATCGACATTTTTCACGACCATTGAAATCGGTGTGCCCAGAGTCTTTCCTTTGAAAACACCAGAGATGATCTCGACCTTGTCCTGCTCCTGCCTTGGACTAGTAAGGAGTGACTGCCCGGGGCGCCGCCTGTCTAGCTCCTTCTGGACGTCGGCGTCGCTCAACGGCATGCCAGCTGGAACTCCGTCAACCACCACTCCAACGGCGGGACCATGGGATTCCCCGTATGTGGTCACCCTGAAAATCTTCCCGAATGTGTTCCCGCTCATCCTCTCTGTCTGAAAATCGTCACCCTCTCTATAAACCCTTGCGCCACGAAAGGTATCGCTTCAAGCCCCTATGAAAGGCACCAGAAGCATCCGCGCGCCGATGACGATGAAAACCGCGGCCAGAATTTTCCTCAATGTGCTCGCCGGCGTCCGCTTGGAAATGTAAGGTCCGATCTGCCCGCCGATGACGCAGCCTATGGCCAGCGGGATCGCGTACCCGAGCAGGATGTTTCCCAATAACCAGTGCGGAATCACGGCGGCAACGGTTGTGATTGCCATCCCGAACATCGCGGTGCCAGCAGAGAGATGAATAGACATGCCGAGCAGGAGGATCATTACCGTCTCGTCAATCACCCCGCCTCCGATGCCGAACATCGCCGAGACCACGCCGCTCGCGAAGCTTCCAAACATGCAGTAGACAAGCACGCGCCTGGATAAGCTGAGGGACTTGCCGCTTGAATGCCCCTCCGATTTCTTTTTCCAAACCAGGTAAAACGCGATGAACAGCAAAAGCGCGCCAAACATCCCCGCCAGCCACGTCGCCGCCACAAGAGTCGTGATGAACGCCCCGAGTACGGCGCCTGGAACGTCCAGAGTGTCGAGCAGAAGGCCGACCTTGTAATTGATCTTCCTCTGGGCCGCGTATGCCACTGTCGCGGATATCGTCATGAACATTATCGCGAAGAGGCTCACCCCCACGGCCTTCTGGGTGGCCAGGCCGAACGCCAGCACTAGCGTCGGGACCATGAAGCTCCCACCGGCAAGACCTATCATCGACGACAGGGTGGCGATGAGCAGGCCGACCAGCAGCAGCGCTATCTCAATCATAGAATTCACTTCAAAGTCGCAGGCGCAAAGTTAAAAACCCGCCTTTGCAGGTTCTAACTGGATGAAATGAGGCTCGGCCGCGACTACACGAACTGCCTGGTCCTGGACCACCTGAGCGAGCAGGAAAAGCGCGAGTTCGAACAGGACAAGATAGACTTGGCCACCGTAAACGCCATCGGGCTGACGAAAGCAAAGTTGGACGTTGAAAAGCAGTTCGAGGTTACGCGTGAGCTCGGGATGAATCACGTGGAGCTTGACGGCGACCCTCCAAACCCCTACCTGGAGCTCTCCCCGGCCCGCCGCAGGGAAATCCAGGAGGCCGCAGAGTCTCAAGGGGTGACCCTCTCCTTCCACCTGCCATACTCGTACGTTGGCGGTAGCATATGCTGCCCTCAGAACCAGGACCGAAAGATTGCATTGAATCTTCAAGAGCGCTGCATCAGTTTCGCGGAGGACGTCGGCGCCAAGTACGTGAACATACACCCGGGAAGCGTCCCATTCTACCACCGCCTCGGGAGGTACAACGGCATCATACGCGCCGCGCTCTTCACTAGTCTGTTGAAGCTCGACGGGGTGGCAAGGGACCACGGATTGGCCCTCCACCTTGAGAACAACACAGCCTTCGACGGGGTATTCAGCGAGCCGGAAGACTGTCTCTCTTTAGTGAAGGAGCTGAGAAGCGCTGGCGCAGAAATTTGCTTCAACTTCGACATAGGGCACTGGTTCACGAAAGCAGATACTGGGGGGCAGATACCGAACTCCCCTGAGCTAGTCATGGAAAAAATCCCGCCCGAGTACTTTGGAGAGCTCCACCTGAACGACTACGTGCCAGGGAAGAAGATGTTCCACCCGCCCATCCACCTAGCGTGGGGGCTCCTCAAGAGGGAGAACCTGGAGCGGTACGCCAAGATAGTGAAAAAGAAGGGAGTCAAAGTCGTAATCCTCGAGACAGCCATGAAGGACAAGGCGCAGGTGCTGGGCTGGCGGGATGTCCTGAAGCAGGAAACAGATTACGTGAAGAACATTTTCGGGGCGTGAGTGACCTGCCTTACCTTTACGGTGACCCGAAGAAGTGCACGGGCTGCCAGATATGCGAGCTCCAGTGTGCCCTGGCGAGGGAGAAGGTCATGAACCCGAAGCGTGCCCGCCTCAGGGTCAGGAAAAAACAGCTCACCGACGAACCAGAGGCGTGCAAGCAGTGCGTGGACGCCCCGTGCGTCAAGGTCTGTCCCACCGGAGCCTTGGTCAAAAACCCGAAAACAGGCATCGTGGTGGTGTACGAGGCCAAGTGCAGCGGCGACGGGGCCTGCGTCAGCGCTTGCCCTTACGGCATGATCTGGATAAACCCTGCCAGAAACAAGGCCATAAAGTGCGACCTCTGCAGGCGGTGCATAGATCAGTGCCCACCTGGTGCTTTGAGTGTAATTGAAAAAGACTGGTACGCTTCCAAAAACTCTGCTTGAATCTTCAAGCCACGAGCAGCTTCTTCACTTCGTCTTCTGAAAGTTCCCTGTAACCCTTCTTGTCCACGACCGCGACCACCGTCTGCTCTCCCGTCGCGGCGTCCCTCTCTATTGCCGTGTGGATTGCTTTAGCTGCAAGCTTCGCCCCTTCCTTAGAGTCCATCCCGTCGCTGTACTCTCCCTCGAGTATCCCGTAAGCCACCGTCGCTCCTGTCCCGCCCGCCGCGAACTTCCTTTCCTCAAGCTTCCCACCGACCGGGTCGAAGAAGTAAAGGAGTGGCGCGCCGTTGTCAATCCCAGAAATCATTCCCTCTGCCATATACGGAAAATTTCTGCGCCCGTGTAAAAGGTTCGACGCCATCTGGGCCAAGCTCTTGGTGGTGATTGGTCGGCCTTCCTTGAGCCTGTAGAGGTTGATTTCCGCCCTGAGCAGCCCTATGAGACTCTGGACATCTCCGGTGCCCCCCGCCACAGCGGCCCCCATCTTCTCCTCAAGCTTGAAGACCTTCTGGACCCTCTTGCTGAGCACGTGATAGCCGGCCGTCCCCCTGGAGTCAGACGCCAGGACAACGCCGTCTTCACACCTTATCCCCACAACTGTTCCGGAGAACCAATACATGGACTTCACTCTAGATTCAGCTACGGGTTTTAATAATCATCGGCGGGCAACGACTGCGACGACACCGACTACCGCGGCAGCTACAACCCCCAGAAGTACGTAAATCATCAGGTCTTGAGAAACCACGGGCGAGGCGGGCTTGGCGGCGACCGACACAGTTCTGGACCCGACCGCGGCCAGCTGTCCTGTTATTCCCGTGTATTCGCTGGCGTAAGTTGCAGTCGCCTGTATGTCGTGGCTCTGCCCGTACGCGTTGTCCTTCAGTGTCACGTCGAAGCTTGCCACCCACTGCTCATTGCTCGCCAGGCTCGACTTGCTCTGGACGTCGACCGGCTCGAAGTAAGTTGAGTTAAGACCAAGCGTCAATGAAACGTTGTCCGCCTGGTTCCGGCTCATGTTCTTCACTGTCACAGTGAAAGGCAGGACACCGTCGCTTATCTGAGAAGATGCCTGGACGCTCACGTCAAGCATTACCTCCGGGATAACGTTGCCTGAGGAGGTGGCATCTACTTGGGTCGATTGCCCGGTGTAGTAACTCCAAAATTCACGAATCACACCTGGCCCCGGCCACACCACTCCGCTCGACTTGACCACCTCCGTTCCTCCGGTCGTGGCCCCGACGATGTGGGAATAGTCGACATCTCCAAAAGAGCCCTGCCCCAGCGGCCATACCCCATCCGCGGGAACCCAGCCGTAGTCAGGAAGGTAAATTAGAATCCAAGCGTGCCCCACTACATTTATGTCAGTTTGTGACCCCGTGAGAGCATAAAGTGAAGAGTACGCGTTTCCGGAAACAGCCTTTGCAGGGATCCCCGCTGCTCTCGCCAAGGCTATGTAGAGGTTGGAGAAGTCCGAGCAGTCTCCCTTCTTGTTTTGAAACATCCAGAGGGCGTCGTGCTCCGCCGTCTGCTTCTCGTACGTCAGGTTCTCAACAACCCAGTCGAAAATCTGCCTTGCCTTGTAGTACAGGTTGGTCGTGTTTTCCGTGAGGCTCGTGGCCAGCGCCGAGATGCTGGAGTCGTCACTTTCCCACAGGCTGGCGACCGGCTGCGTGTACTGCAGCAGGTCGGAAGAGATAGAAGTCCCGACCGAGCTCGGGTTTATGGAGAAACGGACTGATGTCACTTTTATTGTTTGAACCACGGATATTGTCTTTGATTCACCGGAATCCATATTCCCTAGCGAAACCTCCGCCCAGCGGTTGTCATCCTCTTCGTAAATTGTCAAGTTATTATGTGAAACCGCTCGGCCGTCCACAGTTATGGATTCACTCATGACCTGTTGGTCTGCCCATTCAGTCATCAAGTTGTCAAAAAGGAATATTCTCGCTTTCACGTTATGAGCAGTGTAGGAGCCAGTGTTTTGGACATCGTAGTTTATTGTGAATGTGTAAACTGCCGCCTCTTCAGCTTCAGCTCTGACCGTCGGAACAACCAGCAACACTAGAGCCAAACAACACATGACAGCTATCGCGCGCAGGTGAACACCAGCAGGATTACTCCGCACCCCATATATAGTGTTATTTTTTTACGCGACCCGTCCCTCAAGCAGGTCATCTAAACTCCTGAAAACCACCTGCTGTTTGCAAAATCCTGGCAGGTAGTTCGCGGCCTTCCCCGAGTTCACTCCTGTGGTCTTGAACCCCATCCTTTCTATCGGCGAAACGACGGCGCAGGTGTCAGCCACGACTTTCCCGCCTGCCTTCTCTATGATTTCATTGAACCCCAACATCTCCGCAGTCTCTTTTGTTGAACGTGAGGTGCAAATCCACAGTGGCTTCTTTAGCCTCTTCCCCTCGATCTTGTGGGCAAGTGAAGCGATTTCGTTCAGCGACGCATGAGGACATCCAAGGATGACGATGTCCGGGTCCGAGCCGGTGTTCAGTGCCTTGTATGAATCCAGAAGTTCCCGCTCGCCCACTTCAATCGTCTCCAGGCCGTCCGTTGACATCAGGGCCGCCTCTGGGGTCATCCCTCTCGCATGATAGAGCGCCACGGCCCCGGAAGCCGCCATCGCAGCGCCAAGGGCCTTCAGATCATCCACTGAGGCCTGCTTGATTCCCTCAAAGTAGGGGATGCCGTTTTTGACAATCTTCCCCACGTGATAGCCGAGTGCCCCGAAATCTGCGGCGTCTTTCAGCTCGGCTTTGACATTCACTAACAGCGTCGGCTTCCTGTTCTCGATCAGATGTAGGCCGTAGTTTGGAGTGACACCACATAGAGCAGCTGCAAGAGCGGACGGTCCTCCCTCCCTGTTTGTCCTGGCGCCGATGACGGAGTTCGCGAACGAAACCGCCGACGACTCCGACCATGCTATGTGCTCACCGAAGTGAGGGAGGTTCCCGACCAGGTATGGAGTGCACGTGGCCGTCAGCATTATCCCCATCCTCTTGAAAGCCTCGATCACCTTCAACTGCTTCACAGCGAAATCCTCAGGGAAACCGAGCTCTTTCCAGTCCACGAGGTCCATGCCTGGAGGGTTTAATGTGGTCGGCACTTTTACCTTTGCACCTTTGTTCGCCAGGTCCTCCAGAAACTCGAGCCCGGGTTCACCGAGTGACTTGTATGAGACGCCTGCCACCTGGACGGAGCTGACGGGGATCATCCTGTCCGCGCCGTAGATCTCGCCAAGTCGAACGAGGAGCCTGAGGTTCCGCTCCGCGACCTCGCCGTACCCGCCGGCGAGCATCCTTTCCTCTTCTTTCGTCAGGTACATTTACACGCCGTGCTATTCTCGTGGCTGGCCATTTTAAGTTTGCTTTG
>Ga0315279_10009053_pt1 | contig 11950 bp, 10 predicted proteins | sample YL17G06_20_MG_FD_203694 | JGI IMG/M metagenome (GOLD analysis project Ga0315279, IMG submission 203694) | Sediment microbial communities from Yellowstone Lake, YNP, Wyoming, USA - YL17G06_20 | ecosystem: Environmental > Aquatic > Freshwater > Lake > Sediment | place: USA: Wyoming | collected...
CCCACCAGCACTACGGTTTCGCCCTCGCCTTCCAGACGGACAATACGTTCCTCTACAGCCGTTGTGTCCACACTTTTGTCAGAGAACAGCTTTCTGTTACCTACCAGGATAGTTGTACCGTTGTATTTAGCTTCCACGCCCTTGCCTGCGATGGCTGTGAAGCTATCTATCTCGGGGATGGCTAATTTCCTTTCCTCGGCCTTGGCAACGATAGCCTCGCTGAGGTGGTGCTCCGAGCGTCTCTCAGCCGCTGCAGCCAGTCTGAGTATCTCGTCGGCAGAATGAGGGTTGGATACCGGAATAATGTCGGTGACCTCGGGCTTGCCCCGGGTCAGGGTGCCTGTTTTATCGAAGACTACGGTATCTACCTGGCAGGCCTTCTCCAAGGTGGCGGCGTCTCTGATGAGGATGCCGTTCTCTGCTCCTTTGCCTGTGCCCACTATCACCGCTGTGGGCGTGGCCAACCCCAGAGCGCAGGGACAGGCGATGATGATTACGGCGATAAATGCGGTGAGGCTGAATGACAGGGCTGACCCCGATAGATACCAGGCGAGGAAGGTGACCAGGCCGATGCCAAGTACGGTGGGAACGAAATAGGCAGATACCGTGTCTGCCAGCCTCTGCACCGGCGCCTTGCTGCCCTGAGCCTCCTCCACCAGCCTCACAATCTGGGCGAGGGCAGTGTCGCTGCCCACCCTGACAGCCTTGAACTTGAGCCAGCCGCTCTTGTTCATGGTGCCGCCTATGACCTCATCTCCGACGTTCTTTTCTACAGGTATGCTCTCGCCGGTCAGGAGCGACTGGTCGACTGAAGAGCTTCCCTCCAGAACCACGCCGTCCACAGGTACATTGCCCCCTGGCTTCACTATGACTGTATCGCCCACAACGACTTCCTCGACGGGGACCTCTTGCTCCTTGCCGTCTCTGACCACCAGCGCTGTTCTAGGCTGCAGTGCCAGCAGCTTGCGAATGGACTCCGATGTTCTCCCCTTAGCCAGTGCCTCCAGCATCCTTCCCAGAAGAATGAATACGATAAGCAGTCCTGCCACTTCATAGTAGAGGTCGTGACTGGTGTAGTTGGGGTTGCCTATCCAGATAAGGATGGATATTGCCAGGCTATAGAGATAGGCGGTTCCCGTGCCCAACGCTACCAGTGTATCCATGCTGGCCCGGTAGCTCTTGACCACGGCCCTGATGCCCACAGTGTAAAACTGATAGCCCGCGCCAATTATGGGCGTGGTGAGCAGTACTTGGAGCAGGGCCATACTCCAGTCGGGGATAGATGGTTCCGGCAGCCCTACGTGAGGGCCCATGGCAAAGTAGAGCAGAGGGGCAGCGAAAGCCAGAGAAACGAAGAACTTAATCCTCAGTGTTCTTATATCGCGCCGCCGTGCCTCTTTCTCACGGTCAACGGTAGTCTCTTCTACAGGGGTATAGCCGGCGTCCTTTATCGCTTTCTTAATAATCTCTTTGGTGGTCAATGCTGGGTCGAAGACTATTTTCGCCCTTTCATTGAGGAAAAGCTGGCTGGAGACTATGCCCTTGACCCCTTTGAGCGCGGCCTCCACAGTGCCCAGGCAGTGGGCGTTGTCCATGCCGATGACCTTGAGGTTAAGATACTGGGCTTCTTCCTTGAGTACGCCGTATCCTGCCTCCTTTATCGCCTCCTCCAGAGCTTGGGGGCTTGCTTTACTTGGGTCGTACTCCACATACGCCTTCTCGGTGGCGAAGTTGACCGCCACTTTGGAGACCCCTTCCACCTTGTTCAAGGACTCTTCTATGGAGGCGGCGCAGGAGGCACAGTGCATCCCGGTTATAGGGATATTAGCTTTTTCTAACTGCTCACTGCCCTCGCCCAGTTGAAGGGGTTTCGCTTCGGTGGCTGGAGATAGAAGCAAGCCCCTTTCAGCAAGGAACTTATCGCGGCATCCCGGGCTGCAAAAATAGTATGCCTTGCCCTCGTACTCCACGCTGAGAGCCGTCTTCTCATCCACTTCCATTCCGCATATCGGGTCGATAGCCATTGGGTTATCCTATCTACTTGGGCCGCTGTGACTTGACCATGAGCAACTGCTTTACGTCGTTCAAGTCTTGCTCTGATTCAACTTTGATGAAGAGCCAGCGCCCTTCTGGATAGGGGTGGGCATCTTCGATAATCTTGTTTGCTTTCTTGCTGAGCCCTGAACTCAAAGCTTTCTCCGCCTGGGCTTGGCTGATAATAATCTGTGCTGTGAAGCTATCTTGACCAGGATACAGCGACAGCAAAGCCTTGCCCCCTTTGCGAAACCGCAATGCCCATCCGTAATTCTTGCCATAAAAGGCGGGATCGGTTTTCAGCCGATAGTTATCTCCGATAAGATTAATAAGATTTTCCCACAAAGGCCGCTTCGAGCCAATCGCAACGGCTATCTCCTCCCTTGTGGGCTGATGCAATTTGTCGGCGAATGTGCCTATTGGCATCTTGTCTCTCTACAAATCATCGGTGATTGAGGCGGCCGCCGTAGTACCCCTCCGCGACCGCTCCCATTATGAGTATTGTATTGCCGGCAAGGTAAAGCCAGTGCCATGGGCTCTCAGGTACATCCATGAAAGCATTAAACTGTGTCGTTCTCCACGCCACCAATGCGATGCTTACTGCCATTATGGCATAGGAAATGGCTATCTTGCGCTGGAAGATGAGAACACGGGCGCCCTTGTATTGGTTCTTCCAGGTGAACCAGCCGGTCAATATGGTTGGTATCATCAGAACTGTTGCGCCTATGAGTGCAACAGTCGTGGCAACCTCAAAACACCCGGACAGGTACGTGGGAAACAGATGTAGAATCTGAAAGCCGAAGGCAGCACCGAAAAGCGAAACCGGAAAGTGTGTGAATAACACATGCCAGTGCATCTTGTACCTTGCCGCGGCGTGCCCTGTTGATGTGGAATTGGCCATACGCTTCTCCCTCTAAGAGCTTATCTGGCTCGCCCTATTATTCGCATTTCGTGTCAAGTGAATTTATTCTCTTTGTGCTTCTGGGCGATAGTATTGGCCAGGTCATCCAGGGCCTTGAAATCGGCCTCTTTGGGGAAGCCCTTGCACAGCACCGGCGGCAGCACCTCCACCTTCAGATTGGGCATCATAGTGCTCAGCATCTCAACTGTCTTGCCTCCCCAGCCATAGGAACCGATGATAGAGGCGAACCTAAGTTTCGGCCTCAGGGCGTTTGCCAGGAAAACGGCGTGGGCTACATTGGGGTGTGGCCCGGCCAGGACAGTGGGGACTCCCAGCACAACCGTCGGCGCATCCACCAGCGCCATTGCCAGCTTCCCGAGGTCTGTTGCCGTGAGGTCGAATTGTTTTACGGTGACGCCTCTTTCTGTCAAAGCTTCGACAAGATGCCTGACCATCTTCTGGGTGCTGCCGTGCATTGAAATATAAGGTAATACCACAATGTTCTTGGGCTCATCGAAGACCCAGCTTCGATAGGCCTTCAAGATAAACTCTGGCTTGTTGTGTACGGGACCGTGGCTGGGGGCAATGATGTCGATGGGGTAGCTCTTCAGTCTCTCCAGGTGCTTCTGGATGTTCGACCAGAATGGCATCATGATTTCCGCAAAATATCTCTTGGCTGCCTCGTAGACCCGTCCTTCGTCGGTCACAAATAGCTCGTTTGTGGCGAGATGAGAGCCGAAAAGGTCGCAGGGGAACAATATCTTATCTTCTCTCAAGTAGGTGAGCATTGTCTCGGGCCAGTGAACCCAGGGAGCGTGGATGAATTCCAGCGTTCTATTTCCCAGGGAAATGGTCTCTTTGTCGTTGACCGTGATGAATTTTCCCTCAGGTATCATGAGCAGGTCAACGAGAAAATCTTTGCACCTGGGCGTGCAGACAAGCTTCGCTTCGGGGTATCTTTCTAAAATGTTAGGCAGGTTACCGGAATGGTCCTGCTCGGCGTGATTCGCGATAACATAATCTATCTTCTTAACCCCGACCTGGTTCAGATGGCTCATCAGCACATCTGTCATGGTAGGGTCTACCGTATCGATAAGAGCTGTTTTTTCGCTCCCCTTAACGAGATATGAGTTGTAGCTTGTGCCATCGGGCAGCGGTATCAGCGAGTCGAAAAGCCGCCTGTCCCAGTCAACAGCTCCTACATAGAAGACTCCTTCAGCCAGCGTAACTTTACTCATCGATATACCTCCTCGGTTAGTTCATCGTAAATTCGGCCCATGTGCCCTTTTCCCCACCCGAATGCCGGAGAAGGGCCTCCCGAGGCCCTATCACCTCAGCCAGCGGCCCCATCCCCACCCCGGGAGGCCCCATAAACCTTCTCGTAGTGCCAATCTAGTCTACTGTTGGCTTCGACCTACATCCCTAACTCGGAGCGTGTTCGTATGAACGACAATAGGTTATCGCGCGCTATCATGCCGACGATGGTGTCGTTGTCCACTACCGGCAACTGGTTGATGTCTTCTGAAGTCAACAGTTGGAGTACATCCGAGAGGTCGTCGGATGGCCGCACCGACTTAAGTTTACCTAAAGGCGTCATCGTCTCCTGCACGGTCTTGGTAAGCCGATGGTCACGAGACACTCCTTTTACGTCATTTAGTGTTACCAGCCCTAATAAGTGGCTATTCTCCACCACCGGAAAACAGCGGCGGCCGGTGCCCAGAATGTAGTCGTGCACCAGTTGCTCTATCGTGAGCCCGGGGGGAACTGCCGGGCAATCTCGTGTCATCACTTCACTGACCTTGTGGCCGCGAAGCATGTCCTGAAAAGCTACTTGTTGGTAGCTTCCAGCCGCTGCGTTCTCCAGGAACCAGCCGATCAGAGCTATCCACAACCCATTGAACCAGTTGCCCCAGAAGATCCAGAAAATACCGCCGAATATGAAGGCATAGCCCATGCCTCTGCCGATGGTAGCGGCGACCCGGGTCGCACTAACCAGATTTTTGCTGCGCCACCAGATGATAGACCGCAGCACACGCCCGCCGTCCAGGGGAAATCCGGGGATCAGATTGAATCCGGCGAGAACGGCGTTGATCCAGGCGAGCCAAAATGTCAGAGCTGTGGCGGGCTCGCTTACTCCTTCTGTAGCGACATGTATGCCCCAGAATATGCCTGCAATGACCAGGCTGCTCCCGGGGCCAGCCAGAGCCATACGGAACTCGACATCAGGACGTTCCGGTTCCTTGCTTATCTGCGATACCCCGCCGAAGACGAAAAGCGTGATAGACTTGACGGGGATGCCTGCGGCCTGGGCTATCACGCTATGGGATAGCTCGTGGGCCAGCACTGAGCCGAAGAAAAGCAGGCTGGTAGCCAGGCCGATACCCCAGTAGGTTGCTTGATTCCAGTCAGGGTAGACGGTTGGGAAATAACCGGCTGCCAGTGCCCAGGTTACCAGCGCAAAGATGATAAACCAGGAATAATGCAGCCTTATCGAGATGCCGAAGAAACTCCCTAGAGGTATTCCTCCTTTTAGCACTTCGTTGCTCCTCTGCGAATTGGCGATACTCAGGCAAAGTATACACTCGACAGGTTACCTGTCAAGATGCTAGCATGGCTTTGCTTGTGCCAATAGCTCTACATCGTGATCAGAGTAGATAACGTCGTCCCTGAAGATTCTTATCAAACGCACTGCCCTCATAGTCTCCCTGTTGAGAGCGTCAACAAAGGCGGAAGATAGCCCTACTCCAGCGAGCATAGCCAGGAAGGTGTTGTTTATTGCCGGGCGCAACCGCCTTGGGGCGCCAGCAGATACATTGTTTATCCAGCATGTAGTCCTTATCGGTGGGTCGAAGACCTCCGGCAAAGCAGGAAGAAGTTCGAGCAATGTCTTCGTGTGGCGCTGGCCCACGTCGCTGGTAACATGTAATGCTCCTGGGTCTATAATGATGCGCTTGTTTGAAATGCCAGACTCATTGGCAGCTCCTACTAAAACTGCAGCGGACTTCAATATATCCTCTGTGCTGTTAAGCGCCATTGAGCCGATGACACTAAGAATCACCTCTGCCTTGTACCGTGCAATCAAGGGTAGGATCTCCTCGAGCTTTTCCTTATCGAGTGATACGTAATTCACAATCGGGGGGCGCTTGCAGGCTCGGAGGCCAGCTTCCAGGGTATCAGCCCTGTTTGAACTCAGGCATAGTTGACAGTCTACTGCTCCCTGAACTGTCTCAATTGCGAACTTCATTATCTCGGGCTCATCGTATTGCTGCTGGAGGTTGATATCTAAAGTGTCAGCACCCGCTTTGATGCAGTCACTTGCCAGCTCCTGCAGGAAATCAATACGTTCCTTCTTGACCCTGTCTGCTGCCTTCTGGCTTATGGATTCAGCAGGGCGCAGTTTAAGTGCTTCGGAGACCTTTCTGTTCCTGGTCGTGATATTGTTGGCAATGGCGAGCATGAAATCCTCCTTGCGCATAAGAAAAATCTATGCTTATGTTAGCAATCCAGGTATCAAGAAGTCATAAAATGGGGGTGAAAAAGGTTAAAAAGTTATCACATATGTTTGGCTATGCTTATCCAGCCGGCTCTCTCACAATTTGAGCTTGTGGGCTTAGGGGCTGGGGACACCCCAGCCCCTAGGTATGAAGTGTCATTGTAGTTACACAGGCTGCAGTTGTGAGGTGCAGTTCGGGCAGCGGGTGGCCTTAAGCGGTATCTTGGATACACAATAAGGGCAATCTTTTGTTGTAGGAGCTGCTGCGGCCTTCGGGGCTTCTGCCCGGCGACGCATGTTGTTGATCGCACGGATGAGCAGGAATACGGCAAAAGCAACTATCAAGAATGTTATGAGGTAATTGATGAACGCGCCATAATTTTCCGTTACTGCACCGGCTGCTTGGGCTTCAGCAAGACTATAATATGGTGGTGCAGCTTTAGGGCCTGCCTTTAAAAGCGCGAAGAGGTTGGTAAAATCAACTCTGCCCAGGGCCAGGCTTATAGGTGGCATGATTATGTCTCTTACCAGTGAATTGACTATAGTGCCGAAGGCTACACCGATTATGATGCCGACCGCCATGTCGACCACGTTGCCCCGCATGATGAACTCTCTGAAATCCTTCAGCATTTTCTCTCCTTTCCACCTAGTTTATTTGATAATCCGTGATGCGAGGTAGGTACATGATAGACTAAGCTAGAGTTATTCGAATCTGGCTTCGTTGCGCCTAATTATATCATGTAGGGTCAATGCATTAGTAAGCCGTCAGGTGCCGAAAGGAATGCCCAATACCCGGATGGCTATGGCCAGGTGAGCCACTACTGAGCCGAATAGTATGTACCAATAGTAACAATGAAGTTTGTAGAACCTGGCGAAAGCCTTGAAACGGAGCATTCTGGAGAACGGTTTCCGTACTCCCATGCATCGGCAGGAGAGAAACAGCGCCGACAGCGTAAGGAAATTTACGATGCCAAGGGCAAAAACCACGCGGAGCGCCAGCAGAGAATTCATACTATTTACTCCACAATAACCTTCGCAGTCATGAAAGTATGGATGCTGCAGTGGTATTCGAAAGTCCCTTTCTGATTGAAGGGATGCTCGAAAGTAGCGCCATTGGCCAGAGTGCCACTGTTGAACAGGTTGTCATTGCTGGTTACGGTATGGGAAGCTGAATCTTTGTTGGTCCAGGTGACTGTAGTCCCCACGGACACAGTTAACGTTGACGGCACAAAAGCGAAGCCAGATATCTCCACGTTGGCATGAGCTGGTGTCGGCGTCGTGGTAGATGTGGGTGTAGGCGAGGCTACAGAAGTTGGCGTAGGCGTAGCAGCAGGCGTTGTTGTCCCGCAACCGGTAAGTACAAGTAACAGAGAGAGTGCCATTAACAGAGAGCCAGTGAGCATGAATTTCCGCATTTCTGTCCTCCTTCACATTTGTAATTTGGTGGATACGCCGGTCATGTTTAGCAAAAGAGTTCAGAGCACATCGTGGAGCGCTTCGCTGCTACCCAAACTCTTTGAACAGCCTTTCTACCTGTGAGGGGTCGATTTTTTGTCTCACCAGTGGGCCTTTTGTTAAAGCCGGGATCTGTTCCTCAAAGGTCGCTCTTTGCTTTTTGTAGATTATCCCTATTGGTATTCTGGCCCCCCACTCCTGGGCCTTCTCAAAAGCTGCCAGCTTGTTGCTGGGGTCGTAATTGGACTCGTCGAGCTTGTAAACCCTCTCTCGGTACCAGGCAAAGGTGTTCTTATGATTATAGGTAACGCATGGCTGGAGAACGTCAATTAGGGCGAAACCTCTGTGTTGGATTCCGCTCTTGATCAGACCTGCCAGGTGCTCTGTGTCGCCGGCGAAACCTCTGGCTACAAAACTGCCGTCAGCGGCTATGGCCAGAGCTAAAGGATACACTGGTGCTGATGCCCCTTGGGGTGTGGTCTTGGTAACGAACCCCAGGTCGCTGGTAGGAGACGCCTGCCCTTTGGTGAGGCCATAGACCTGGTTATTATGTACCAGGTAAGTGATATCGTGATTGCGGCGTAGAGCGTGCAGGAAATGGTTCCCGCCTTCACCGTAGCCATCTCCATCGCCCCCCACCGCGATAACCACAAGCTCAGGGTTGACTATCTTGGCAGCGGTTGCCGCAGGCAGCGTTCTGCCATGAAGTACATTTAGGACATTGCCTTTGGTGTAGTGAGGCAGCTTGCCCGCCTGGCCGATGCCTGAGACCATCAGCACTCTATATGGTTCTATGTCCAGCTCCACCAGGGCGCGCTTCACGGCTACCAGGATGCCGAAATTGCCGCATCCCGGGCACCAGGCGGTGGGCCCACCCGCATAGTCAGCCACTTTTACCATAGCTAGCGCACCTCCTGCTTGAGCCGGCTCAATATGTGGGCCGCTGAGAAGGGGCGGCCATCGAACTTGAGTATCTTGCCCGCGACTTGATAACCTGTCTCGGCGCGAAGCAGGTGGGCTAACTGAGCGGTGGCGTTGTTCTCAACTGCGATGATTTTCTTAGATCCCTTTAGGGCTCGTGCTGTCGCCTCCGCAGGGAATGGCCAAATCTCGTTGAAATGGACCAGGTTGACCGCCAGGCCATCATTCATCGCCAGGTCAACCGCTTCCTTGATAGCGCCGTAGGTGCTGCCCCAGCCCAGCAAGGTTATATCTGGTTGAGTTGCACCGTAGACCCTGGGCCTGGCGATTTCCTTTATCAAGCCCTCCATCTTGCGCATCCGCTTCAGCATCATGGCAGTCCTGGTCTTGGCGTCTTCAATCAGGTGTCCTTCTTCGTTGTGCTCATCGGAGTCTGTTACCACGAGAGCTCCGCCTTCGAGCGGGATGGCCCTGGGTGATATACCGGATTCGGTAATCTTGTATCTCTTGTATTCCCCCAGCTTGATTAGTTCTTCCTTGGAAAGCAGAAGACCCCTGTCGATAGTTACCTTAGAAAGGTCAAATCTCTCGACGGTGGCGTAGGAGCTTGCCAGATACTGGTCGGTTATCAGAATTACCGGTGTTTGGTACTTTTCTGCAAGATTGAAAGCTTTGATTGTCAACCAGAAAGCATCCTCAACGCTGGCCGGTGCTAGCACAGCCCTGGGGAACTCTCCGTGCGCGGCATGTATGGCAAACTCTAAGTCGCCCTGCTCTGTCCTGGTGGGCAAGCCGATGGCTGGTCCGGCACGTTGCCCCAGCACTACTACGATGGGCGTCTCCGTCATACCCGCCAGGCCCAGCCCCTCGACCATGAGACAGAATCCGCCTCCCGAGGTAGCTGTCATGGAGCGTACACCTGCGAAGGAAGCGCCTATGACCATATTCACCGCTGCTATCTCGTCTTCAGGCTGCACTACTGCTATGTCAAAATCTTTGGCCTTGCTTGCCAGATATTCCATAATGGGGGTAGTTGGGGTCATGGGATATGCCGCCATAAACTTGCAGCCGGCAGCCAGTGCTCCTAGGGCTAAAGCTTCGTTTCCTGAGAGCAACAGTCTCTTGCCATCGCCAAGGGTGGTGAGCTTGTAACTGAAATCCCTCTTGAAATTTGTCTTGACATAATCGTAGCCTGCCGCAGCCGCAGCGACGTTGGCTTTTCCCACATCGCCAGCGCTAAAATATTCTGAGATAACATTGCTCAATATCTGTTTGTCATAACCTGCCACGCCGAGAGCTGCCCCGAGAGCCACTGTGTTCATCATGAGCTTGTTTTTGGCGCTTTCCTGCGCCAGCCGCTCTAATGGCACAGCGAGGAAGCTGCTATTTGCCTCGATATTCTTGGCCTTATCTGCGTCGAAGATTATGATTCCCTGGTCTGACATCTCCTTCTGGTGCAAATCTATGCTTTCCTTGTCAAGCGCTACCAGCATATCCACGAGCTCGGAAATAGCTCTTGTCTCGGCCTCACTGGCTCTGACGCGAAAAAAGCTATGTCCGCCTCTCACTCGCGATTCATAGTCCTGGTCGGCAAAGACGTGGTAACCGCCCCGGGCTAGAACCTTACCCAGAACATGACCTACAGCCTGAACCCCCTGCCCTGCCTCACCACCGATCATGAAATTGATGTTCACCAACGTTTTTACCTTCCTGTAATTCTCAGCATCCGACTGTGGATAGCCAGTGCCCTGCGGCTCCATTATCTATATCAATGGGACTTGCGTGGCTAGGGCTCTCGATTGTGCCGATTCTACCTGCTTCTATCTCTAACAGCCTCCTCTCGATGGGCTCTTTAGGTTCCGGGTGTGGAGACTGGCGGCGTTCGTCCAGAGCCCTCTGGAGGCGTGCCTGGTTCTCCAGCTTGCTGATGAGGTTCTCCACAGCCGCCTCCCAGGTGAAGTAAGCGGCAGTGCGCCTGGCCTCGCTTCTAATCCTGGTGCCCTCATCAGGGCATTCCCTGAGGTACATGAGATAGCCCTCGATCTCCTTGGGGTCGGAGGTCTCCAGGACAAAGGCATTGTGGTACGGGATGGCGTAGTCCTCACCGGTGCTGCCTGTAAAAGCAATGCCGCCGGCTGCCATAGTCTCCAGGCCTACTATGCCGAAGGGCTCATGGCCGCTGTTTGCCAGGACTGCGTCGGAGGCCCGGTAGATGATGCGCAGGAAGTCCTGGGGCAGATGGAACTTGATGTCGATAACGTCAGCCTGGCAGCTATTTTGCAGGGCACAGAAATAGGACTCCAGGCTGTTGTCGCTGGTCCTGGCCTCGCATACAGTCAGTCCCAGTGCCCTGGCCCTGCCCAGCACCTCCAAGCCATGGGGCTCGAGGCCTCCTCTGGCCAGGAGCACCGCCCTCAAGCCTCGCTGCTTTAACCTGGCTACAGACTCCACAGCCATATGCCAGCGCTTGTCGGGGTCCCAGCGGGCTACCTTGGCCAGGACCGTGCCGCCATCGATGGATAGGCATTGTCTCAGATGCTGGACCTTGTCCCCTTCCACGGGCTCCAGCAACCTCCTGGGGATACCGTTGGGGATGACCAGGGGGTTCAAGCCCATGCCCCACATGATGTGCTTCATGTAGCGACTGACTGTGGTGAGGCGGGTGGTAAAGTTGAGTCTCTCCCAGTCGATGCGGTTGAAAGACAGAGTATTGTTGGCATTCCAGAATAATATCGCTTTATCCCTCAGGCTGCGCTGATGGAGAAAGTCGCTGATGCGGCACATCGCTTCGGTAGTCTGCCACTCCTCACCCAGGATTGCCACCAGCTTGCCCTGGGATATAGCTGGCGCTGCGACATGTTCCACTATATAGCTGGGGAGGGACCGGTTAAAGTCGTCGAGCTTGCCTTCCTCACCATCGTAGACGCCCTTAGGGTGATACTGGCTTATCCACTGGCACCAACGGTGCAAAACCAGCTTTCCATCCTGGGATACTTCCTCACCAGGGAGTTTGGGATCACCGATGAAGAAGACGTGGACGGGGAAGCCCATGTCTGCCAGTGTCTCAGATAAATTCGCTACTCTGACCCCCAACCCGCCAGCCAGGGAGTAAGTGTCCCGGCCTTCGAAGGAGACTATTACGAACA
>Ga0315279_10009054_pt1 | contig 11950 bp, 18 predicted proteins | sample YL17G06_20_MG_FD_203694 | JGI IMG/M metagenome (GOLD analysis project Ga0315279, IMG submission 203694) | Sediment microbial communities from Yellowstone Lake, YNP, Wyoming, USA - YL17G06_20 | ecosystem: Environmental > Aquatic > Freshwater > Lake > Sediment | place: USA: Wyoming | collected...
GACCATATAGACTACTTACAGCATCGGCGTCGGAATGAATCATGACGTGTAAGCCTACGAGCACATCTAAGGTGCCATGTGATAGAAAAACTTGGCTCAAGGCGGCGTCTTGCCGCATCCAAGCAACAGTTCGCTCTCCACCGTTGTGGAGGTTGCTCCGCGCTTTCTACCCGCCTTTCAGGCTGAGAACCGCCTTTCGCTCTCGCTCAAGGCTAGCGCTCCGCAACACGCTCACACCACGAAAACAAGAAGATAGGAGCTCAATTTGCCCATATATGGACAAATTCTCACGCGTGAGAAATTACCAATGCATTACAAAATCACATGATGTTACTTTGTCGGATTTGGCAAATCGTGCGCTAGCGCACGAAATGAAAGCGCTTCCCCCTAAGGCCGGCAGCGTCAGAGTGGTGCTGCTATCGGTCGTAATGAAGTGTCAAGCCATACACCGCAACCGGGACAGTGATAGCCCGCCATCTGAGTGGCCACAACCCCCACTGGAACAAGAGATCGACCACATGACGGACAACCAGGCGTACTCATTTCTTAGCCTCATCACCTACTCGGACGGGCGTGTCCAATGGAACACAGTGGCTCTCCTCAAGTTTCCATTTGTAGTATTTGCGGGCGAAGAACTCTAGAGCATCTATCGTCCGTTGCGGAGCCTGACCGTTCTCTGCGACGTTGGGACCTGAGAAGACAAGGATGAGTTTCCGTCGATCCTCACTCGGGACTTGCGACATCACGCCTTACCCTTTCTCGCTTTCTCAAGCGTCATCTGATGATCGTTCAGCATGATGAGCACCTTGTCTCCAGCCTTGAGGTCTAAGGCTCTGACAATCTCCAGAGGTATGTTCACTCGCAAGCTTCCGCTGGTCGCGAAGACCATCCGTTCAAACGTGACTGGCATAGGTCATCCCGTGCTAGTGAGGTGACACTGGCATATAACTGTACTGATAATGTACTCTACATAGCGAATGCCTATATCTACCGTACTGCTACTGTACTGTTCGTGGAATATGAAAATGAATCAACCAAAAGAAGTGAACTGGACGGAGATTCTTCGGCCGGCACCGTTCACTATCCGGCCGTCGAACAACCGCAAATGTACCTGTGGAAATGGGAACTGTCGAACCGCGAAAAGGATCCGCTGCACCTGCTCCTGCCACAACATCAATCATGGAGCCGCAAACCGTGAGCACATGCCAAAACTCGACAAGTTGCTACAGCTTGACGGACTTGAGATAGAAGCACCTGCACCCCTAGGCGACCTAGGTCTAAGTCGTGAGTTGTCGGGCCTCGCCGAAGTGGAAGGGGAGATCTGAGAGACATGTGCACATGCAACGATGAGACCTGCAAAGCCGCAAGACGCGCTCAGAGACGAAGCAAGAACAAGACGATTGGACAGGTACTCAAGGAGGCCGCGCTTGAGATCCTCAGCATCGACGCAAAGGCCTACCAAGCCGTAGTCTCAGTGGAACTTGCACGAGACACACGTCCATACATCGACCTAGCTGAACAGACCGCAGACGCGCCACGCCTGGAAGTGAGTAGAGCATGAGCGGCCAAATGGTCAATGTGATCATCACAGTGCCCGAGGCAGAGCTCGTACTCTTGCATGAGACCTTGCGCCTATCGAAACACCGCCAAAAGGACCCGCTACGATTCATCACGGAGAAATCCTTGCAGAGTTGCGTAGCCCTCGCGTCCTCAACCGTAGACGTGAGCAGTTGGAAAGACCTTGAAGCCTTCGCCGGCAAACTCGGTGTGGAGAGTCCGGTCTAATGGTCAGTGAGAAGGAGTTAGCTGCAGCCTGCGCGATCAAGTTCCTCGCAGACCTCTTACGTGCAGCACGAAACGACTCTGGCAAGAATCCTATGCGCTACATTGAGAACACATTAGGCAAGTACGAGAAGATAGCGGACACGATCCTCGCCAATTCTACCTACCAAATCCTGGATGGATGGAAGGAACCTTTCGAGTGAGGCCTAGACACCTCACCCGCCCCCTTTTTTGCCGTGACCGCTCGCTCTCCTTCCCCTATCCTCCAAGATCCCAACGCACTATCCACGCCGTGGATACTTTGCCAGTTAGCCTATGCTCGTTTCAGCTTTCGCAGCCGCCTCGAGAATCTGCTCACGTAACCGCTCGAAGTACTTCATCAGTTCCACGAGTTCCCGCAACTCGCCAAGAGGCAGGTCCTCAGGCGCTCTTGGCTTCAACTCCCAGTAACGCAAGACTTTAGGCGCAAACTCTGGTAGGATCTTATCGTACATGGCTTCATTAACGCGCATCCGTTTAGGGACGATATCGTGAACGATCTGAACCTGCAACTTAGCCAAGCGCTCGTACTCCGCATTCTGCTCAGTCGTTAGGTAGGGTCCGCCGGCAGCCTTAACGATCTCTTCCTGCCGCTGTTCAGCCTCAGCGTAGGCAGCATCCTCATGAGGCGTTTTATGTAGATTGAACCAGAAGTAGCCAACCATGTTTCTCTCTTCCGTCGTTAGGACAGGCCCTTGGCTGTCACCGTTACGAGTCAACTCGCCCACACGCTCCTCAAGCTTCTTGACCTCCGACTTCGTCATTTCGCCTCTACCCCGAACTCTTGGAGCAGGCTGTGGACTCTCCTGACTACGGCCTGCTGATCCGGCGGCAACTGTTCAATCCAGACTTTCTCGTCCGCGTTCCGCTCCTTGTCCCTCGAAACGAACGCTCGCTCCAAGGCGAATCGCTCATCATTGGAAAGCATACGCATGATTTTGGGCAACCAGTCATCATTCTCTTTCAAGGGGGGCCGCGGCCCCAACCGCTCAACATGCCTCTGCAGCTTCTCGATCTTCGTCACGATCTCACCCCTTGCTGCTTCTCAAGAACCTCAATCCTTGCCTCCAACTGGGGAACCTTCTCATGCAAGTCGACATCGATCCAAGTTCGGAGAAGGCCTCGACATGCGGATGCCGCTCGGTGATGTAGGGTTCCCAAGAGAATGCCACTCGTCAAGTCAGCGATCAGCCTCTTCATATTCGCCGGGCTTTGGTAAGGATCATATGTGAGCACAAGTGGCAGAAACGAGCGAACAGCATTCCGGTTGCCGGCCTGCCCTCCGGGTAGTCGTTTAGGGGACCCCCCAGAGCTAGCAGAAGAACGAGAGGAAGCCCTAGAACGCCTATTTGATTTCAAGTGTTAGGTGCCTCCTCTGGAATGTTTGTCTCGTTTGTCTCATTAGTCTCATCAACTAGTGTGTGTACGGGTCTCTCTCTCTGGTTGTTTTGGTAGGCGTCGAGGGGGTGGGGCGCACCAGGTGATGTTCCACTTGAGACTATTGAGACAAGGTCGTCTAGGTAGAGGCTTTGCCGGATCCTTACTAGGGCGTTCTTGTCGAGTCGCCATCCGCGTAGGCGCTGCTCTTCATCTTTGACGCGGAACTGACTGGTCTTGAGGCCGAGATTCTGCATGGCTCGACCTACCGCCTTAGGGTTTGCTTTGCCTTTGCCTGTTTGACTGTCAGCGTATCGTTGATCATAGTGGCGTTTGATTTCCTGTACTGGAACGAATGTCTCGCCTGTTGGTGCTTCTCTGGTGTCGTCAGCAATTACGGCGGCCGTGAGTGACTCAACGATCTTGGCGGTGTAACTCTCCCTTTCAAGTGCTGTTCGTGTCTCCCATTCACGTTCAATGATTGCGGCGATTTTGTCGTGATGCTTCAGAGGCGTTGCAAGGTAGAGTAGTGTGGCTAGTTCGTTGAGGCGTCCGCTGCTATGCTTCGGATCGTAGTGCCTGCGTTTGTCCTCGATCGTTATCTTGAGTTTGACCTGCTCGCGATAGTATGCTAGGTAGGCTCTGAGTTTCTTGACTTCTTCCGTCGAGGGTTCAGGGAGGAGGCTAGCGAATCTGTGGATTCATGCTCAAAGGCAGTTGCACATCTCTCAGCCCGGCATCCTGAAACCGCTTCGCAGTCTCGAAGGCACGTGTTGTCGCATCTGATTCTCCACCGATGTGACGCAGCGGGATCGTGAGATCGGTTGATGATGCCGGGTCCTTGAGACATTCCAGCCGGACACTGACATCGGCGCTGATGTTCCCGCATATCCACTCCGCAAACTCTCGGTCGTCCTGCTCCGTGTACTTCAGGCCCGGGCCTATCAGGTCTGTGATCTGCGTTCTCTTGTTGGCTTGCCATAGGATCTTCGCTGTCCGAAGGCAGATCTTCGGGTCAGCGCTCATGTCCGCGTAGAGTCTAGGCGAGCCACTTCCCTTGATGCCGACGACAGGCATGTCTATCGCAGTTCCATAGAGTTGAGCAAGCCATGGGGCGATGAATCCGTTCGTTGTGAGTATCGTCTCAAGGCCTTTCTGTCGGCAGAGTCGGGCGGCCTCAAGGATGTACTCGTGATGAAGGGCAGGCTCTCCGCCGAAAAGGCAGATGCCTCCGCACCCGAGTGAACTGGCTTGGCTCACAAGCTCGCTTTCCGACGTGTGCTGATACTTTGCTGACGGTGTCTTCCATAAGAACGGGAGGCCGCAGTACCAACATTTCAGGTTGCACCCGGGGAGGAACGCGATCAATCCCCCGAAGTACGGACCCTGAGTATCGTACAGGCACCGGTACAGCATATCGATGTTCATGTCGTCCCTGTTGACTCGAACTCCACAGAACCCGGTCGTCCCGTCTTCCAAGCGGCATGCCCTAGGACAAACATCACAGACGATCATTGAGATCGCATCCTCACCCCTTTTTTGGTCAAGTGACCTAGTTCGGAAGCATATACTTCGTGCCGCCGCCACCGCTCGTATGCGGCGTGCTTGAGGATCCGGCTGGGCTGTTACCCAGTGAACCCCCATTCTTCGCGAGACTCAGTGGGCCACCGCAGCCATGATTCACCATGTCGCCATCGCCTCGACCGTTAATGTTCATCATCCGCTGCTGGCCGGTGTTGTTTTTCTGTAAGTTCTGTCGGTACTCCTTGCCCTGCTCACGCGTGAAAGAGGTGATGTTGAGACGTGAGACATCGCGGGTGAACGCGTTTGTGTCGCTTGCAGTTTTCCCTGCAGCTCTCGCCCATGTCTGCGCTAGATTGAGAGGATTAACCAATTCACAATTCACCTCCATTCATTTGATTCTTTGATTTCCAAACTCGTTCTTTCTAACCGTCTACACTCGTCAAGGGTCATTCTGAGGCAACACCGCCAAACCGGACGCTCCATGAATTTTCCAATTCAAATCCCGCCTTGCTTCCTGTACGTTTCGAGAACCTGCAGCGTCCAACCCCACATGCTACGGATCCGCCCCGCAAGTGAATCATCGACAGGTCCAACGGGTTCATCAGTGGCCTCTTCGCTTTCCTCGAGTTGCCTGTAGAACTCTTTCCACCGTGGATAAGCCTCTGGGTCTCTACGGTCTAGTTCTTCAGCGCGAGCCTGAACCGTCATCTCCAATTCTTGATTTCGTTTGTGGAATGTTTCGGCTTGGCTCCGTAGCTCCGGGGATACGCCGTAGCTGACGAGTGGATAACCGTTTGCGGTGTTCCAGACTGAGATAGCCATGTACTCGTCCAATTCAATCCCCGTCATTTGCAAGTAGCAGAAGTATCTCCAAGCGTGCCGGCCAACATGATCGAATCTCACATCTCTCGTATCATAGGAATGTTGGGGAGGTTCAAAGCCGAACCATTGACGAGGCCCCTTGCGAGCATCCGCCTCAACCTTACGCGAAACCTCATTCACACGCTCGGAAAGCTTCTCGACTTTGTTACTCAACCTCATTCGCCTCTATGCTCGTCCACCTTGATTGAATGCTTGAATGAATTTGGACCGTAGAGGATTCTTTGCTTGCGTTGCCTTCTCTACCTTGACAATCAAATGCGCGAGGGCGCACTGTTCGTCCTCGGTAAGGTGTCGTATGAAGTCATTCCCGTTCGCGTAGTTTCCTGTCTCGGCTTTCCGTATGAGTGTGAGAATATCAGGGGAGTAGTCTTTTCCGTATTGATTTGTTAGGCAGGCTGAACCGTGAGTCTTAGTCAGATAGTCCAGGGTTTCCTTCATTTCTTGGGCTAGCTTTTGGGCTGAGAAATCAGCCTTGTTTGGTCGTGCCGGCAGCTTATCGATCCGTTCTAGCAGATCCCGTGTTGATGTCTTCATATTCTTCATCACCTCAGTTTGGTTTCACACTCTGTTTTTCCAGTTCCGAGATACGACGCTCAAGTGTTGGGAGTAGCTGATGCTCAACCAAAAGCCTCAAGGTGCCGTTGATGCAGCCACCCGACCTTGACCCTAACTGGCCAGTCCAGACGCGCCGGATAACCTCCTGCATGAAAGCGTCGACGCCTGCAGGCGAAGTAAGATCGTAGCTCGAAAGCCACTCCAAAGTCTTCATACCGTTCAGGTTGCCGGCAGGAGCTCCAGCACCGGGACGTCTACCTCCTTGATTGTGTGGTGTACGGGGGGATCTGGAACGAGAAGAGGGCCGTCTAACGCGCCTCATTTCAGGTTCCCCCTTGGGTGTTGAGTGGAGGACCCCCCCCCTGCCATAACTGACACTGTAAATCGATGATATCTCTCTGTCAAGAAAGAGAGTAGAGAGAAGAGAGAGGTATCTAGAGGTAGGGTGGGGGGGTAGGTGGTCATGTTGCTGGTTTCTCCGTTACAGTGTCAGTTGAGGTGGAGGGGGTGTCTTCGGATGCTCGTAGGCTACCTTCGACGATGCTAACCAAGTCTAGAGGAACGGTCAGAGTCGTTGTGGTGCCTCTTCCTCTGCCGAGGCCGCGTATTGCCTTGCTGACTAGCCCCATAGTTTCGAGTTCCTTGATGTATCCGTGAAGTGTCGTCCGTGCTGGTCCTAGCTCATGTCTAGGCGCCCATTCCGACCACCAGGCTTCGATTGTTGACGATGTTGGCGAGTTGGTGAGGATGAAGGCTAGGATTGCTCGTTGTGGTGGTGGCAGGTGTACCACGATCGCCATTTCTTGGTCGCGGGTGAGCTTCAAGGTTCCCTGTCGAACATCCTCCTCTAGGATTGCATCATGCTTGTTTCCTTCAGCGATTTCACCTGCTATCCGCGCCAGTTTCATGACGCCTCGTGCCCGTAGGCCCTGCTCGTAGGCCTTTTTCGCTATCATAGCGATGATTCCTGAGTCGTATGTGTCCTGCCTGAATCCTATCCTGCACCTGTCCGCGAGGATGCTGCCGAGTTCCGCTGCGGTATAGTCACCGAACTCGATCCGTTGCCATTGAAACGTATCAATGACTCTCGCGTCCAAACTCGTACGAAGCCTAGATTCTAAATTCGCGTGATTCGTGAGCAGTATCACAACGACATTGAAGACTGAACGGGATAGTGTGTAGAAGAGCGATTCAGCGTCAGATTCCTCTCGCTCGACATATTTGTCAGCTTCATCGAGAATCAATACTAGAAACCGCGCCGATGCAACTGTCTTCTTGAAAAGGTCTAGATAGTAGTCGCCCGGGTATCCTGTCGATGTTGGAACATTCAACTGATCGAGGGCTTTTCTGTAGATTCGGACTTGCGTATGATCTTCGGAGCAATTCACGTACACGACGACAACTCCGTCACCTAGGTTTCGGCATGTCGACCGAACCACGGCTGTCTTCCCCGTTCCAAAGTCTCCTACTCCAAGGATATGGTAGGGCCTCACACCTTTCTCTAAGTCAGCTAGGATGCCTCGAAGCGTTGAGACTTGAACGTCTCGATGAAGAATGCGTTCCGGCACATACTCAAGTTGGAATACTCGCTTGTCGGTGAAGATGCGGGAGGACTCAAATGTCACAGCGATCGTCGTCGAGGACGCTTGGACCGTTTCAGTCATTCCTTGCCCGCCTCCTTGTTTTGGCTCCACGAACTGTCGTAAACGATGCGTGAAGTCGCTCGCAGGATTCGCTCTGACGATTCTCCCCTTGCGAAGTCGCGTCGACGCTGGTGACAAGTTCGACAGTAGACGGGCCTGCTTGGGTCTGGCTTGAAAGGTACTGTGTCTCGTCTCCCACAATCCGCGCAAGTTATGAGGATGGGAGGAACCCCGCCAGCCGTGTCGCCGGGCGGGTTCGACTTTGGCGCTGTATTGCTTTGACTAGTCATATCGCTCATCCTTCCGGGGCTCGTCTTGGATTGTGAGAGGGGCTCGGCCGGTTGCCCGGCCCCGTTGGACTGAGTTGAGCAAACCATTGAGCCTCACATCCAAACCAGCCCCATCATTCGATCTTACCAATTCTACCGCCGAGCGTTCCGCAAATTCCGGAGAAACAACTTTTGTTCTCCCGTCAAGTCTTTGTCTTTCGGGTCTGGCTCGCCCAAAAAGTTGCGGTGGAACTCTGGCGTCAAACCCTCCCCGCCGACCGGTTGAGTAACCTCCGATTTTGGTATCACGTATTGGGTGGGGAAATCCCCGTAATTACCGCCTTCACCTGCGAAGGGAATCAGTCCCTTCATGTATTGGCACAGTTTCTTACTTGCAATGAGAGTTGACTCAAGTTCACGGTTGCTAGCGTCTTGTTGATCGGCGAGGATTGCTAACTTGGTGGCCTCACTACGACTCTGCTTCAACTTTTCGCTTGAGCGACTCATGTCATCATCAATCTCGCCTCGGTGAACTGGAGCAACGGGACGAGGGTCTGTTTCGCGTCTGGACAACCGAATCCACTCACCCTTGTGCATACCCCACTCGCTGACCTTCCGAAGATCAGTCATGCTGTATCCCTCTTCTTGTTTGCGTCAAGTAGGAGGATGCTCTGCGTCTTGCCTTTCCCGTCGAAGTAGCTCAACTCAATTCACCTGTGAAGTACGCGGTGAAGAAGCGCGTAGGATCGAACTTGTCAGGTCGCACCCCCGAACAGTTGAACCCGATCAGTCGTAGTGTCTGGCCGATTGCTTTGATTTCCGCCTGCGTTGCCGAACAGACGCGAACCTCGATGGGTGGTCGAATGTCGGTGGTCACAGTATCTCTCTCTTGGCTCACTTGAGCGGTCACGGTGCGTCACCTCCCGAAAGCTCAGAGTTTCCACTATGCAGATCGTTTTGCGGTTTTCTTTCGGCTTTCATTTCATTCACCATTCACTCATGATAGAAAGTAGGTCGGGAGCGCTCCCCGCACGCGCGGGTCGTTCCTCCCTAGATACGTGAGGTAGTTTGCGGCTAGGTCGTGAGGTAAGGTGGGGTTGCCGGTGGCCCTTGACCTTGTATCCCTGGTGAACATCGGTCCAACGGGAAGCGCCGGGGTAGTAGTACCGCTTGTAGCCACACCGGGGGTTCCGAGTGCACTGAGCGACAATCCGCACGAGGATCTCTCTATCATGGATCCACTTTCTCTCGCGGGTGATTGTATACTTGCGGTTGCCGCAGATGCAACGGGGCGGTATTGGAATCAGCGCCGGCATCAGGTCGCCGAACTCTAATTCCTCGAAGTCAACGAAAAGTTGGATCTCAGACCCTTGGACAAGTCCGCATGTACTGCAGACATATTCACGTTTGCTGTAATGTTTGTCCTCAATGGCGAGTACGACGCGACCTCCGCACTCGTCGCAACGGAGCGGGTATTGGCGAAGATCACTCAGAGAGATGCTAGCGATTGGTGCTTGAGAACGAGAACTTTCAAGTACGACCTTCTGCTTCATTCACTCGTTCTTCTTCATTCATTCTGGTTTGCACGTCTCCTGCAGGAGACCGGAGGACAAGCAGACGGTTCGGATTCAAGCGGTCGCGAGCAATCTCGACATCATCGCCAAGTTGCAGACCGAGGGCACGGGCCACCAATTCGCCAAGCGACTTCACATTGAATGTGCCAGTCAACTTGCAGCTGCACCTAGATTTTCGGCAGATATTCGCGGATGAGTTGACGAATGATTGAGGACTTGCTACGCTGCAGTTGCCTAGCTTTCTCGTTGAGGGCTTTGATGTCTGCCTTCTCAAGTTCGAATGGTGACTGAATTTTTCGATTCATACCAAATCTTCCTGTCCTACAGTACCGTAGGGTAACCCTTATTACAGATGGTGTATACATCTTAGATACAATTCTCGAGGGGCACCGTGAAATGGGTACGGTCGTGAAAGATGAGGCCGCGATACTGAAAGCACTAAAGAAGAATCCCAAGGGGATACGCAGCACGGACCTCTGGTTTGCCGTTCACGGATCGGTCCGTAGCCTTACCACATTCCAGAAACGATTGAAGCATTTGGAACAGAAGGGTAGGATTCAGACAAACGATGACCTCGACGACATGAGGGTGAAGATCATAACACCAACGCCGAAAAGCCAGGAAGCAAGCAACGTATTGGAAGCGATAGACCTCCTTGAGAGACTCTACTTGGGAAAGTCATCTCCAAAGGTCATCAGATCAACGTGGCAACTAATAACACGTCCAGGCCTCCCAACGGAAAAGACGCAAGATCATGATTTGGGAGCTGGAAACCTTCTCCTAATCGCTCAAGAGACTTATCTGAAATCGTGGAAGGATAAGCCGCCCGACGTGGGCGATTCAGGCGTCTACCTCTGGGCGCATGCGGAGAAGGCGGAGGATGGCTCTCCCCAGGTGCATATCCACGACCTTCCCAAGAGCATCCTTGACAAGTGGGGAGCCGCCTTGGAGAAAACAGTTGACTTGGGGAAACAAGCAGTTGACTTGCACACCGATGTGCAGAAACAATTTGAGTTGTATAAGCAACTTGTTTTGTTGATGGCTAAGGTGAGGCAGGCGGTGGAGGCCGGCTCGACACCGGAGAAGACCGTGGATGAGTGTAGACAAATCGTGGATGAGTGGAGTCAAATCACGGAAAAGTGCAGGCTAGTTTCTCTCGACACCATTCATGGTGAGACTATTTCTTCTTGAGTGTTACTCGTTCCGGGTACACTGCTTCCGCATCATTTCCCGAATTTTGCTTTGGTGAGTGTTTCGAATTGTCCTCGTAGTCGTTCGACTTCGCTGCGTAGTGTCTGCATTTCTTCGGTGACTTCAACGCTGAGGCCGCTCTCTAGGAATCCTCGGATCTTTCGCCATTCCGCCAGCACCTTGCCAGGTTCTCGGTTGAGTTGCAGGTAATTGTAGTGGTCCACGACATGCCCGGTCATGAAGTCGGTTCCCTCCTTGCTAACGCCGACCTTGTACCCTAACGTGATGAATAGGTCTCGCAGGTGGTGGCCTCGATAACCCTCCGTGAATCCCGCCCGTTTGCGAGCGTACTTCCAGGCAACTTCAAGATCGTGACCGATGATCGGCCTCGGCTTCCGTTGGCGCTCATGCTTCGTCAATATGTGGAATGGATTCTCCGTCTGATCCTCATACGGCTTGAGCACCTGAGCGGGGATGAATGTAAAGAAGGGATTCTGGTTCCCCTTGCGTCTTGAAAAGTCAACGCGAACCGGATCTTTGCCTTCCCTCAGTTGTCTGCGCAGTTGCGGCCACATCTCATTCAAGGCCACTAGCTCGCCCTGGCCCATGCCGCTATAGAGGGCGATATTGTAGAGCGAGCGGTAGGGTTCCTTGAGTGCTGCGATTATCGCTTTCGCCTTGTCGAGTTCCATGTATTGCGTCCGAGGTATTCTGCCGTTGTCACTGATCCTGAAGGTCTTGTCTGCCGGCAGGGTGGCCCGGTGATGAGCGAAGAATGATCTGATCGCAGCATACATGAGCTTGCGTCGACCGGCGGATGTTTCGGCAACATGAACGGTCTTTCCCTCGAATCCTCGTCGCCGGTCCTTGTATGTTCCATTCGCTAAGAAGTCTTGAATTAGGTCAATAGTCTCGTAGCCTTGCTTCTTGTCTGCCTCTCGAAGTTTCAGCAATTCCTCCGGAGTCTTGCCGCTCCATTCGCAGAACGCATGAAGTGATTGACCGTACGTGTTGCGTGTTGCGGGACTTGGTAGACGTTTCAGAAAATTCTTCGCAGCCGGATGATCCGTAAGCCACTTGGATCCTGTTGGACCGTCAAACCATCCCGTCGACA
>Ga0315279_10009055_pt1 | contig 11949 bp, 10 predicted proteins | sample YL17G06_20_MG_FD_203694 | JGI IMG/M metagenome (GOLD analysis project Ga0315279, IMG submission 203694) | Sediment microbial communities from Yellowstone Lake, YNP, Wyoming, USA - YL17G06_20 | ecosystem: Environmental > Aquatic > Freshwater > Lake > Sediment | place: USA: Wyoming | collected...
CGGTACCGGCGCTCCAGCCCTGCGCGCCATAGGGCGCGTTGTTCGTGAAATCGCCGCCGGCATATGAAACAAAATCGATCGCGCGCTCATGCATGCCGGGCAGAATGCCGCAACCGCCGGAGGCCGCATTGTCGTCGATAAAACACTGCGGCGGCTGGAGCCCGGGGCGCTTCGGGTCCAGATCGGCGATACAATATGGCTTGCCGACGCCATATACAAGGTTCTGGCGCAGAACGCAGGTGGTGCCCCGATCGATGCGGATGCCGGCGATCCGCGATGCCGGGGCCCCGGCGCCGCACTCGATGCAGGTGTTTCGTTCGACAATGATGTTCCGCGACGGGGCGCGCTCCGGGTTCGTGCGATCGGCCACATGGATCGCCTGCTCCGCGCTGCGCACGATGCAATTGTTCTGGACCGTATGCGCGTCGCCCATGGTGCGGATGCCGGTGGCGCAGTCGATGATGCGGTTGTCCTCGATCTGGCTGCCGCGGCCGGCGGCAATGGTAATGGCCGAACGCCGGCAATCGCGAAAGATGTTGCCGCGCACCGTGGTATCGCCGCACATGATGAGCGTACCGTCAAGGGAACAGTTTTCGAAGGTGTTGCATTCGACAATATGGCCGTATTCGCCGCGCGTTGTGTCGCGCGCGCCCACCAGAATGCCGTAGCTATAGTTGATAAAATGGTTGTGGCGGAAAATATGGTCGCGGTTGGGTTCGCCGATGCCCGCATCGGCGTCGCCTTCGGCGATCAGGATGGCGGCCGAAACATGGCCGTTGCCGGACCGCCGCTCAAAGCGGCAGTTTTCCACCAGGTTGCAGCCGGCGTGCGAGCCGCCGAAATAGAGTGTGCACGAATCCTTTCCCTCTGTCCCGCAATTGCGGAATTCAAGATGCGCAAAACTGTTCCGCTCGCACTTGCCGATTACGGCAATGGCGCCATGCGGCGCATCGGCAAAGACAAGGTCGGCGACAATCAGATCGCAGATGTCGTAGAAATACCAGCAACCTTCCCGGATGATGGCGCCTTCGCCTCGTTCTGATGTTATCAGGACCGGATGATCATACGTGCCGGATTTCTGGAACGTCACATCACCGTCGTATATGCCGCTTTTCAGGACGATGGCATATCCGGCCTGCACGCGTTCCAGCGCCTGCTCGATGGTGGAAAACGGATCATCGAAGGTGCCGGCTTCGCGGCCCTCCCCGGCAGAGGAGGACACCCACAGGATCGTCGGGTCTTCGCGGTCAAACGGTCGTGTGCGCATCGGACTTACTCGTGCGGTTTCGGGGCTTCATCGGGTTTTTCTTCGCCGCCGCGGATCAGGTTCCCGATCTTTCTAATCAGGTCCGGCGCCAGCGAAAGCAGACGGCCGAGTTCGGCATCGAGCCGGGAAATAGGATGGACCTGCACCCGGCTTTGAGTGATGGAGATAAATGCAACGGGGATGATATTGACGCCGCCGCCGGTAGCCGCCCCGGCGCCGCTCTTGGCTTCGTTGCCGGCGCCGCCCGCGGCAAAACCGATGGAGATCTTGGATACGGGAATGAGTGTCACGCCGCCCGCGACGATTGGCTCGCCCACGACGGTTTCGGTCTTGGCGATCGTGGTGATCTGATCAAGGGCTGTCTTGACAACATCAGATAATGCCATGGATGCTCCTCCGCTCCGCTTTTCCGCTTTTTCGTACGCTCGTGAGTTCGTGCGCTCGTACGCTCGTTTTACCCCGGCAGATCCGCGTCCTTCATATACACAGCGATCACCGTATCGCGCAGGTTCAGGGCCGTGAGCGTTTTAAGCACATGCGCCGTGGGCTCGAGCACTGCCAGATTTCCACCGTGCTTCTTGCAGACCTTGGCACACCCGACCATGATGCTGATCAGCTTGGAAAAGAGATATGATTCTTTATCGAATGTCAGCGCGATGTTGGGATGTCCTTGCGAACAGAATTCCTCCACCTGTTGCGTAAGCCAGGAATAATCCATATCCGTACGAATGCTTTCCTTGATGCGTACGATGCGCCATACACCGCGCTCGCGCGTTTCGTACCGGGATTTTCGGGGTGTTGTGGACATACGAACGGTGTTTTCCGGCGGATCATCGGGGCCGGAAAGGCCGTAGGAAAATATAAATCAGGGGTATGGCGGGGACGATGGGTGTCGGAACCGGCAGGCAATGGGCGCGGAAGGACCAAAGGTACCGCGGCGGACGCCAGCGAACGGGGGATGAATGTATATTGGGATTATTGACAAAAAGCATTCACCACCACCATGCCTTCCCCCGAAATCCTCACCCGCTATCACGAACTCAGTGCATTCTGCGATGCGTTTTTCGCGTGCGTCCGCACCCATTGCGCGGCCGGCATGCAGTGTGGGCCTGGCTGCAGCGCGTGTTGCACGCTAAAGACCGTGTCGCCCATTGAAGCGGCGGTCATCGCTGACTATCTTCGCGGCCATCCGCTGAAGGCAAAACCACCCGATGATGGTGCGGCATCCTGCGCATTTCTCTTGTCCGGCCTTTGCGCCATCTACCCCGCGCGGCCGATAATCTGCCGCACGCAGGGGCTGCCGCTGCGCTATGACGGAGCGGATGCGATCGCCTGCTGTGATCTGAATTTCACCGATGCCGCGATAGGCGAAGAATATATTTTAGACGCCTCTAAAATCGCCGAAAACCTGATGCGTCTGAACCTGGCGTATTGCCTGGCGCGCGGCGATGAACGGAATGCCGGTTGCAGGATCAAATTGCGGGAATTGCGCGATGCGACCGGCGACCATCGCCAATCCCAAAGGAAGGGACAGGCCATTGGCCTGCCCCGATCACCCGCAGCAGCGAGTCGGTGACTCGCCGCTCGCTGCGATGAAAAGGAACCGGGAATGAAAATCGGACTGATCGGCATGCCCAAATCGGGCAAGACCACGCTGTTCAATGCGCTGACAAAATCAGAAATATCCACCACGGCCTTTGCAAAGGCCGAGCCCAATATCGCTATCGTCAAGGTCCTGGACGGGCGCATCACGAAACTGTCGGCGATGTACCAGCCCAAGAAGACCATCTACGCCTCCTGCGAATTCGTGGATTTCGTGGGCGTGGCGAAAGAGGATGAAAAGGCCGACGCCTTTTCGGGCGATATGATGAAGCTCATCCGCAATGCGGACGCGCTTGCCATAGTGGTGCGAGGGTTCGACAGCGATGTTCTTGGCGCAACCGCCGATCCTAAAAAAGAGCTTGCGGCGATCACCGATGAATTGCTGCTCTCCGACCTCATGACCACGGAAAAGCGGCTTGAGCGGATCGCGGCGGGCATGAAAAAGGGCCAGAAGACGGACTTGATTTTAGCGGAAGAGAAAGTCCTCAAACGCATCCTCGATCATTTGAATGCCGGAAAACCCATCCGCGAACTTGCGTTTACCGCCGAAGAAGAGGCGGCCATTCGCGGCTTTCAATTTCTTACGAAAAAGCCGGCCATCGCGGTCCTCAATTCCAGCGAAACGGCCTATGGGAAAAGCGATGCGCTGCTTGCGGAATTCCGCGCACAGTATCGCGCCATAGAGTTCGCCGGCTCGTTCGAGATGGAGCTGTCGCGTCTGTCGGAGGAGGAGGCCAAGATATTCATGGCCGATATGGGCATCACCGAATCGGCGCGCGACCGGTTGATCGCGCTGGCCTATGAGACATTGGGCTATATCAGCTTTTTTACCGTGGGACCCGATGAGGTCCGCGCCTGGAACATCAAGCGGGGCGAAACCGCTTTACAGGCTGCGGGCGCCATCCATACCGACCTGGCGCGCGGGTTTATTGCCGCGGAATGTTTTTCCTTTGACGATCTCATGGCCTGCGGGTCCGAAAAAGCCATTAAGGAAAAAGGCAGGTTCAGGCTGGAAGGCAAGGAGTATGTGGTGAAGGACGGGGAAATTTTGAATATCAGGTTCAATGTGTAGGCGCGCTGCATCAATCCGTCACGATCCAGCGCAAAAAAAGCGGGTCGGTGACCGGATAGCTCCCCTTTTTGCGGATTAAAAGGCCCCTCTTTACCAAGCGCGACACGGTCCTCTGGATCGAGGAGGCGGCGCCCAGATGATGGCGGCCTGAAAAGGCGGCTGAAAATATTTCGGGGACATTTTCTTCCCGCGCAATCGCCGAAATCAAGGTGCGTTCATCCGGCTTGAGCGAATCCCATAATTCATGAAACGCGTGTCCTTCTTTTTCCAGGGCCGTCGACAGCGCTTTCTGGACCATCGACGCGGTGATAACGCGCTCCTTTACCGTCTGGTCCCACAACGTGCTGCACAGAAGCTGCGTATAATACGGATGTCCGCGCGTGATGCCGGCAAGTCCGCGGCAAACCTCTTCGCTCATGGACTTTTGCCCGCGGACGAAATTGTCCCGGATAAACGGGACCCATTCGTCTTCCGCGATAACATCCAATTCATAGTGCGCGCCGAAATGATAAAAGGGGCGGTTTTTATCGGCAAAAAGATCGTGCATCAGATGGTATTGGCTGCCTAAAAAGGCATAGGCGACGGCGCTATGGTGCTGAAATGCCGCCCTCATTTCGCGCTCAATGATATTTCCCTCTGCAATCGCCGTGATTTCCTGGAATTCATCGAACACGACGCAGCCGCGCTTTTTGTTCCGGACACAATAGGTTTCGATGCTGTCGAAGAGCTCTTTAAGCGTAGCGGAGCGCCGCAGCGTTTCAAGGCTTGCTTCAACTTCCACGGATGGGCCGCCCGGTTCCGAAAAGACCAGCCGGGGCTTGAGCGACGGCAGCAGCGACCGGATCAGGTCGAACGCTTTCTGCATGGGGGAACGGATAGCGGACATAATACCTTGCGAATAACAGGTGCAGAACTGATCAAGGGTCGTCATGCGATACAGGTCGAAATAGAAAACAAGGATCCCCTGCTTTTTCATCTGCTCGATCGCACGCTTGATCAGAGAGGTTTTTCCATAGCGTCGCGGCGAAAAGAGAATCAAGCTCTGCCCGCGGGAAAGGTTCGCGGCAATATCGTGTATCTCCCGGTGTCGGTTGATGAACGCCGCACTGGCCACGGTGCGGCCGAAGAAAAACGGATTGTCCATACCCGCATCCTTTCGTCTGGTATTGAAATTATACATTATTGCGTTACGCAGTTTCAACAAATTTCATTATACAAATTTGCGTAACGCACTTTTGTATAATGGGGTCGGGTGCGGCGCCTACCAGCGGGCCGCGGCGGTGCGCACGACATCGATAAGGAGGACCAGGCAGATGGTGGACTCGGCGATCATGACCGCCTTGAGCCGTTTGAAGAATTGCCGGAATGTCCATACGAGACCGGACAGCAGGATCAGGACCCAGCCATAGAGGCGGAAAACCGGATCGCCTGAAAAGAGAAGCAGGACCACGTCGAGGATATAGACGGCCGATAAAACGCCCAGCATGATCAGGAATGGGCCCGGTTTGAGCGTATCGTTCTGCGCCTGGTCCATGAGAACGATAATGCGGTTGATGAACAGGATCGCCACGACCTCGGACGCGATGGCGACGCAGGAACAGATGACCAGCAGGATGCTGTACACCGGAAAATGGAAATGGATGTTCATGGGTTGATCTCCGCGTCCCGATCTTCCCGGTTCTTGCGCATGGCGCCGACCATGGACGCGCGCGCCCGGGTGAGAAACGAAAGAAAGCCCGGTTCGCGGTAATCCGGATAGGTCCACGAAAACCAGCACCATGCGCCTTTGCGGAAAGCAAGGGTTATTTCGCCATGGATGCCGTTTGAGAGATAGAGCCGGTGGAAAAAATCCTTGGTGCTGGCCAGTACCAGTTTGCTGTTTGTCATGTAGCCGGGGTCGAGATTGATGACGCGCCGGCCGTCATGCGCGCCGCCGGCCTCGATGCCGTTGGCATAATGCTTGATTTCAGGCAATGCGCCCGGGTCGATCGGCCGCTCGAAGGTCATATAGCGCTTCACCAGGCCGGCGCCCATCTCCGCGGCATAATAGTCGGTAAAGATGAACGACACCGGCCCGTAGGAAAAATCAACGGGACCGAACCGGTCGCTGAACCGGTCCAGCGCATCGTCCGTTGGCGTTGCCGGATGGTGCATGATCGCCAGAAACAATTTGGCCGGCGATGGTTCGTTTGGCGTACCCATAATGAAAATCCGGAATCGGAGATCCGAAATTGAATTCCCTTCGATCAGCGCAGTATGCGCGCGAGCGTGTTCCGCAAATCCGCCTGGTTCGCAACGGGGACGACTTCGCGATTGTCAACCAGCAAAACCACGGGTTCCCGGATATCCAGTTCCTGCAGCAGCTTCCAGTGATCGCCGAGTTTCGCGATATCGGCATTGACCATCACGCCGAATTCCTTTAGCGGCACCTTCAGTTGCTCCACGGATTCGAACCAGTACGAGAAGGGCGGTCTGCGCGCATAATCGACGATATAGGCTTCAAAGGCAAAAGGATAGCGATCGCGCAGCACCAGCCACCGGAGCGCCTCCTCCTGCCGGAATTTCTCCTCCGCCGCCAATTGCTGGGGCGCGGGATTTTCAAAAATCACCGGCAACACTCGCAGCGAATCACGTTGCGCGGCCGCGGCAACACAGGCGCTGATTGCAGCCGGGGCATCGGCAAAAAGCGGATCGACAAAGAGCGTGAGTTCATTCTTCCGCTCCGGCCGCAGGAAATGGTACGTGCGCTTGATGGCGCCCGGTTTGAATACATAGCGGTCGCCGGATTCCAGAACGCCCTCTTTGATCGAAGCGAAATTGGCGGCATTGGCCACTCCCCGGTCGAAAAGACAGAAGGGAAGCGCGTCGACCGAATACAGCCTGATCATCTCTTTGCCGCGCTTGGAATCATAGGCGACCGTATCGATGATCGCGCCGGGGAACAGCTCCATGGTGGTGGCGATATACTGTTCTTCGGGGTGCTGCAGCGCCTGCGTCGCCCGGACCACGGTAAACGTGAATTTCGTCGCTTCGGTATATTGACATTTGCGCGTCCTGCCCGCGCCGGCGCAGCGGCCCTCTTTGCCTTTCTGCCGGCAATCCGAATCGTCGATGCAGGCCGGCAAAGAGTCGCATCCTCCGGCTGAAAGAGCGCCGCCGCGGCCGCAGAAATCCCGGGCCAGCCGCTCGGCGGAGATGTCCCGCTCGGACCGGACATTGTTGATCATCAGCGTGGGCGATGCGGTGATGTTAAGGCGTTCGGAACGGCGATACTGCATCGCCAGTTCCGTCCGGCCGTCTGTTGCCGCCCAGGCGTCGAGCGCTTTGCGGTCCAGGCCCATGTCCGCGATCACTCGGTCCGCGGTCGCATCGGGTTTTGAGCGCAGGCGAAGGAATTCGGTCCAGCGGCCTGGATATTTATTCCGGACGGCCAGCCACAGCAATTCATCGGCCACTTCGGACTGACCATGCAGCGAAGTCAGCCCTCCATCGTCCGCGGCCGTGCCGATAAAATACAGGGAATAGCGGACCGGGCCGGCCCGTGCGACGAAATCGAGGAGCTGCGACAACGCGGGGATCCCATACGGGCAGATGCTCATTATGTAAAGGTCATACGCGGCGCCGGCAGCGGACGCGTCGACGGCCCGCAATGGCGCCATGATCCGCGTGACCGCGGACGCGGGCCGCAACCCGGCGCGCACGGAGAGCCACTGGTCCCGGTCCACCGACACCGACAGCCGGTTTTCCTTGACAAGAGCATATGACAGCTGCTTGCCTTGGAAGCCGAATTCAAAGATGGACGCGCTTTTATTCATCAAGACCGGCGCGGTTGAACGTTTGCGATGGCCGTTGACCAGAATATCGCAGGTGGGGAATGAATCGGCCAGGGCGATGGTCGCATCTTCACCGCAATGGGAAATGATAATCTGGATGTCGGTGCGCCGCTGCATCTCATCCCAGATGCGTCTGATCGCTTTCACCGGCTCTTCCACCAGTGCGGTGGTGTCAAGCGGCATCAGACGTTCCTGCGTGGCAACGGCCGTGATGCCGAAACGCCGGCCGTTTTTAAGGACCACGATATACGGATCAAACACGCACCTGCCGAAGGCCCGGATGTTGGCGGAAACCAGCGGCACCTTGAACCGTCCGGCCTGTTCCGCAAGCCATTGAGGATGATACTGGAGTTCATCATCACCCACGGCTACGGCGTCATAGCCCATGACTCCCATGGCGGCCAGCGCGGCCAGGGTGCGCAGCGAATCGGCGGCGCGTCCCTGCGTGTAGTCGTCGTAGAGCCCCCCGCCGCAGAAACCTCCGGCGTCAAGGAGCAAAAGCGCCCCGCGTGCGTTGCAGCTGTCGATGAGCGTGGCGCGCTGGGCGAATCCGCCGCCCGGGTTTGCCGGGCAATCGCATGGATCAAGCATGGCATGCGCTTCGCCCGATACCACTATGGGAAAATCCGATTGCGCCCGGGCCGCGCAGATCCATGCGGCGCAGGCGATCGTGATCGTATATCGCAGGAAATTGGTGATCATACGTCCATTGCTGTTTCAGGTAAAATAATTTTCATCCATGGCCGCAAGGATGTATATTACGTTTCTATGAATAGAAACGGCCATCCGCGCCATGTCCCGTCCGATGCGTTGGCGCTGAACGATATCATCGAGGTATTCGCCGGCATCCGCGACCAGGACGCCATGCGCATGTTTTTCAACGAGATTTTCACGCCCGCGGAGCGCATGAAAATCGCCCTGCGCTGGCAACTGCTCAAGCTCCTCCACAAACGCCTGCCGCAGCGGACCGTTGGCGCGCGGCTTGGCGTCAGTCTGTGCAAGATAACCCGCGGATCCCGGGTCCTTAAAAACAGCAGGTCGGTTTCGCGCAGGATTCTTGATAAACGATACATTTTCCCTTAACCTCATACAAGGAGCAGCTATGGCCATCAAGATCAACCTTACCGAGGACGAGATCCCGCGCCAATGGTACAATCTTGCCGCGGACATGCCCAATCTTTTGCCTTTCGTAGGACCGGACGGCAAAGCCGTTCCGCCGGAAGGATGGGCAGCGGTGTTTCCCATGAACCTGGTGGAGCAGGAATACAGCAAGGAGCGTTGGATTAACATTCCCGAAGAGGTGCTTGAGTTGCTGTACCGGTGGCGTCCGTCTCCGCTGCGCCGTGCCGTGTATCTGGAGAAAGCGCTAGGCACGCCGGCGAAAATCTATTATAAGGACGAGAGCGTCTCTCCTGCCGGGAGCCACAAGCCCAATACGGCGGTGGCGCAGGCTTGGTACAATAAAAAATTCGGGATCCAGAAACTCACCACGGAAACCGGCGCCGGCCAATGGGGCAGCGCGCTTTGTTTCGCATGTAAACTTGTCGGCCTGGAATGCAAGGTCTTCATGGTCCGCATCAGCTTTGATCAGAAGCCGTTCCGCAAAATCATGATGCAGACCTGGGGCGGAAAATGTATCGCCAGCCCAAGCTCCGAAACCGAAGCGGGCCGAAAATTCCTGGCCAAAGATCCTCAAACGCCAGGCAGTCTGGGTATGGCCATCTCCGAGGCCATTGAGGCGGCGGTCACTGATCCGTCGGGAAAGACCCGCTACTCAATCGGCTCGTGTGTAAACCATGTGTTGCTGCACCAGACCATCATCGGCCTGGAGGCCAAAAAGCAGCTTGCCAAAGCGGGTGTTAAAAAGCCCGACATCGTGATCGGCTGCGCCGGGGGCGGCAGCAATTTCGGCGGCATAGCATTTCCCTTTGTCTACGACAAAATCAACGGCGCCGACATAACCATTATCCCCGTTGAGCCGGCGTCCTGCCCGTCCATGACGCGCGGCATCTTTTCGTACGACCACGGCGACACGGCCGGCATGACGCCGCTGGTGGCAATGCATACGTTGGGCCATAATTTCGTGCCGCAGCCGATCCATGCCGGCGGCCTTCGCTACCACGGAATGTCGCCGCTGGTCAGCCAGGCGATTGTCGAAGGCCTTATCAAACCGCGGGCAATCGCGCAGACGGAATGCTTTAAGGCCGCCCTTACCTGGGCCAATACCGAAGGCTTTATCGTTGCCCCGGAAACAAGCCATGCCGTTGCGGCCACGATCCAGGAAGCGATCAAGGCGAAGGAAGAGGGCAAGGAAAAAGTCATACTGATGAATCTCAGCGGCCATGGCATTATGGATCTGGGCGGATACGCAAAGTATCTCGAAGGCCAGTTGTCTGATTATGAACTGCCCCAGGCGGAGATTGACCGCGCAGAAGCGGACCTGAAGAACTATCCGAAAGCGGAGGTCAGAAAGTCGCGTAAGTAAATCGGTGCGGAGGTTTGGATGGCTGTGCGGGGACGGGCAGGACGCCCGTCCCCGCTGCATTTCAAGCGGCATGCGCCGGATTATTCGGCCGACGCGCCGCCGTCGCTCTCCGTCATGATCCTCGACAGCACGCGCATGAATTCGTCGATACTGAATGGTTTTTCTATCACTCCGGAAAATCCGTACTCGCGGTAATTGGCCAGCACCGGGTCGTTGGAATAGCCGGAAAAAACGATCGCTTTTGCCTTGGGGTCAATCGCCAGTATTTTCTGCATGGCTTCTTTGCCGCCCATGCCGCCCGGCACGGTCAGGTCCATGACCACGACATCGAACGGCCGTCCCTCAGTATATGCGGATTCATATTTTCCAATGGCCTCCTCACCGCGGACCGCGCACTCCACGGCATAGCCGTTGCTGCTGAGAAGTCGCGTGACCACCATGCGCACGATTTCATCGTCATCCATGACAAGGATCCGCGTGGATTCCGGCAACCGGGGCGGCGGCAGTTTTCCGGACTCATCCTCGTCGGCATCGGATTTGGCCGCCGGCAGATAAAAGATAAACCGCGAGCCTTTTCCCAGCGCGGACTTTACCGTGATATGGCCGCCGTGCTTTTTAACAATAGAGAACGCGGTGGTCAATCCCAGTCCGCTCCCTTCCTGCTTGGTGGTAAAATACGGGTCAAAAATGCGCTCCAGGTCGGCGGGCGGAATGCCGATGCCTTCATCGATGACCGATACTTTGACATAGTTGCCCGGCATAAGCGGGAGGAATGATGCGGTCCCGGTGGTGATCTCTTCACTTATGGTTATATTTTCGGCTTTGACCGCAATAGTGCCGCCGTTGGGCATTGCCTGGTCGGCATTGATGACCAGATTATTGAGTACCTGGTCGATCTGCCCGCGGTCCACTTCCACCATCCGAAGGTCGTCGGGCGTTTCAATTTTATAATCCACGTTAGAGCCCGAAAGACAGAAGCCCACGGCGTCTTCGATGATCTGTTTGAGCGACGTGGCTTCCTTGACCGGTGACCCTCCCTTGGCAAAGGTGAGTAATTGCTTGGTAAGCCGGCTGGCCCGGAACGCCGCTTTTTCGGCGCCCACGATGAGTTGGAGCACCTCTTCGTTGTCCTGGGCATTCATCTTTGCCATGAAAAGGTTGGTGACGATACCGGTAAGGATGTTGTTGAAATCATGCGCGATGCCTCCGGCCAGAAGGCCGATGGATTCGAGCTTGCGCGCCTTGAAGAGCTCCTCTTCGAGACGCTGCTGCTCGGTGACGTCGCGGAACACCACGGCCACCCCCACGATGGCGCCGTCGCGGTTGCGGATCGGCGCCCCGGACGCCGCGATCAGACGTTCCGTTCCGTCGCGCGCGATGAGCAGGCGGGCCTCGGCATAATTGATGACGACGCCGCGCCGGAGCACTTCTTTGACCATGTCGGGGCAGAATGCCCGGGTATGTTCGTTGACAATATGAAAGATATGCCCGAGTGGCTGGCCGATGGCCTCGGCCCGGCTCCAGCCGGTGAGTTTTTCGGCGCCGCTGTTCATGAGCAGCACGCTGCCGTTGACGTCGGTGGAGACCACCCCTTCGCCGATGGACCGGAGCGTGACGTCAAGGAACTCCTTTTCGTCGGCCAGCTCGTTCTGTGCCTTGACACGGTCGGAGATGTCGCGCACGTATTCAA
>Ga0315279_10009056_pt1 | contig 11947 bp, 14 predicted proteins | sample YL17G06_20_MG_FD_203694 | JGI IMG/M metagenome (GOLD analysis project Ga0315279, IMG submission 203694) | Sediment microbial communities from Yellowstone Lake, YNP, Wyoming, USA - YL17G06_20 | ecosystem: Environmental > Aquatic > Freshwater > Lake > Sediment | place: USA: Wyoming | collected...
GCTCGCCATTTCAAATCGATAAATGGACGGATGCGCATAATCCCCTGTAACATCAGCACGTATCGCTAGGTTGGCGACTCAACGTTGGGACAGCAGTGTAATTTTTTAAGTATTTAGGATACCGCTGCCGACAGGACCTGTCGGACAACCTCCTTCTAGAAATCCGTCCACTTGGTGAACAGATGGTCAAAGCAACCTATTGCGAACAACTTGGTTTACAGTTTAATGACCAAATCAGGACACTGCCGCCTGCCGGTGATTCTTGCACGCATCAGCGGGGCCCGCTGCGGAACATGGCCCGCATCTCATGACGGTGGTTCGGCGGTAGCCTAGCTAGGGGACGTCGCGGCTCTGGTTGCTTAACCTATATGCCCCCTATACGCTGGGAAGCTTCAAGCCCTCTTTGGATCCTTGGCGTCTTGGCAGTTAGGTATTGCGCTTCACTCGCCCTCGAACCGCAACTCCCGGGTCATCAGTTGGACGACGGCCTCGCGGGGGTTGTGTCCTTCGAACAGCACCCGGTGGACGGCGCGGCAGATGGGCATCTTCACTCCATAACGCTCCGCCAGCGCCACCGTGGAGCGGCAGGTATTCACTCCCTCGGCCACCGCCCCCAGGCCGCCCAGGATCTCCTCCAGCCGCGATCCCTTGGCCAGGGCCATCCCCACGCGACGATTCCGCGAGAGATCCCCGGTACAGGTGAGGATCAAATCGCCCATCCCGGCCAGGCCGGCAAACGTCGAGGCCTGCGCGCCCATGGCCACGCCCAATCGCGTGATCTCGGCCAGCCCCCGGGTGATGAGGGCCGCCCGCGCATTGGGTCCGAGGTTCAGGCCGTCCACCGCGCCGGCGGCGATGGCGATGACGTTTTTCACCGCGCCGCCCAGCTCCACGCCCAATGCATCGGTGCCGGCATAGACGCGCAGGGCGTTCCCGCTGACCGCGCGCTGGACCGTCCGGGCGACGTCCGCATCCGCGGCCGCGGCCACGATGGCCGTCGGGCGCCCCACCACCACCTCACGCGCAAAACCGGGGCCCGACAGCACCGCGAGGCGTGCGTGATGCACAGGTGGCAAAACCTCGCGCATGATTCCTGACATCGTGGAAAGGCTCTGCACCTCGATTCCCTTTGTCGCGCTCACCGCCAGGGCCCGCGGGGCGAGATGAGGGCGCGCCTGCTCCAGGACGCCACGAAACGCGTGGGACGGCACAACCAAGATGGCCAGTCGCTGTCCCGACAGGGCAGCTTCAAGGGACGAAGTGGGTTGAACGGCCTGAGGGATTTTCACGCCGGGAAGATAGGCGGCATTTTCCCGCTGTTGCTCTATCTCGGCCGCCAGCGCCGCCTCAAAGACCCAGAGGGAGACGCGCGCATACCGCTCGGCCAAGATCACGGCCAGCGCGGTCCCCCACGCCCCCGCCCCGATGATCGCCACGGATTCCAGAGGCGTCTGTCGCTCTTCCCCCATCAATCCCCCCCGTTGCCGCTGGAATCCACCTGGTAATCCTCCAGGTCGATACTCAAACCCAAAAGCTCCGGGGCGTCCACGTCCAGCCCGTATTTCTCCAGGACGTTCAGGATCAGGGCCTTGACCAGGTCGCCCACGGCGGGATTGCGAAGCAGCGCGATCAATGGCTCCACCGGGCGGGGCTCCGCCCAGGCTTTCAGCGCCTGGGCCGCCACGGCCAGGAGCGTCTCGTCCTCGCCCATGAACTGCTCCAGGATGATGGGGATCACCGGCTCGCCGATAGCCAGGAGGCGCCGGACCTCGACATCCACCTCGGCGTTGGTCAGATCCCGTCCTCGCAGCTCGTCAAACCGCTCGCGGATCTGTTCCCGTATGCGCTCTTGCTCGGCACTGTCCACGCCCACCTCGCTCTGATTTCGGATTTCGGATTGAAATTCCGCATTCCACACTCGGCATTCCGCATTCCGTCTTAGTGTTGCAGTGCGCTGACGTCGGCCGGGGGCCCGCGTCGGCTGGGTGCCCCCGGTGGCGGGGTCGAGGCCGAATTATCAGCTACGACAGGGCTCGCCGCCGCAGACCACAGGGCGTCATGTGCGTCTGCCTGCGATCATCTGCAGGACCGACCATTTGGCTGGTAAGCAACGATGGATGGTTGGTGAGGCTATCCGCGCACGCCGTGGGGACCCCCTGGCGTGAACCCGACGGTCTCATTGGTCATTGGGCATTGGGATTTGGTCGGTGTCTGGTCCGCTTCCAGCGGACCCAGCTAGACCTCTCAGCCGCCTCCATCGAATCCGATGGTGACCTTGCCGCCGTCCACGATCACCGGGACGGTCCGCCCGCCCTTGGAGTGCTGAAGCATCTGCTTCATCCCCGCGGGGTCCTTGGTGACGTTGATGTACTGGAAGGGGACCTTCCGTTTGCCGTACCCCTCACGGGCGGCCGTGGTATAGGGTCAGGTGTCCTTGCCGAAGATCAGCACTCTCTCAGCCATCGCGCGCGCTCCCGTGTGGGCCTCCCGTGTCAGTCGACGGCGGCTCGCTCTCCCTCGGTGATCCGCGTCAGCCGCCCCTCTTGAAAGGTGAAGCTGATGGCCTCCTTGCCCTCGCCATACACCCAGTCCTCGGTGCTGGCCCAGTACGTCCGGATTTTGGTGATCTTGGTGGGTTCGCCGATGGCCATCCGCACATCCCTGGGCGACTGGCCCAGCACGATCTTCTGCTGCTGGATCTGCTCGCGGATCTGCCCCTGGTCGGCCGGCCAACCGACCGTGATCGCCAGCGGAACGAGAAGGAGCGCGAGCACGAGCATCTTGAATCGCATGAAAGCTGCCTCGGCTGTCCGTCCTTAGACGTCGACCACCACCTGCGCCTCCCAGCCGCCGTCTGCGGGCTGGACCCGGAGCAGGTGGTAGGTGACCGCCTTCACATGCCCGACCAGAGGATGGCGGGCCCGATCCACCCGCTCGCCCCAGACCTCCGCCTCCAGCATGGTGTCGGAGAAATGCGTGATCGTAAACTTGGCGGCGACAAACTCCTCGACCTCGTGCAGGTACAGCAGCTCGTTGAGCCACGCCACCAGGAGCGTTTCCCGATCGCTCGCCTCGACCCGGACCGGGAGCATCCGGTCGGCGCGCGCCGTCCCGGCCTCCACCATGAGACTCCACATGCCCCGGGCGGCGTTCACGAACACCTCGGCGAGATCGCGGCCCCAGGCCCGAATCCCCTTGTCCGCGGTGATCGCGAAGATCTCGAACCCGGCAGCCTCACGCATGGACATGCGGGACCATATCACGCCCGGGAACAGTCTGGAAGCGTCCGCCGGGGTAAACCCGGCGGTCTCATGAGTGATCGGCTACTCGTAGCGCAACGCTTCGATGGGATCAAGGAAGGCGGCCTTGTGCGCGGGATAGTAGCCGAAGAAGATCCCGATGAAGGCCGCCGAGCCGAAGGCCACCGCGACGGATGCCGGCGTGATCAGCGTGGACCAGTTGGCCAGCATGGCGATGACGGTGGACCCACCCACGCCGAGGAGGATTCCCAGGATCCCTCCGATGAGAGCCAGCGTCACCGCCTCGATCAGGAACTGGCCCAGGATATCGCGGCTGCGGGCGCCCACCGCCATCCGCAGGCCGATCTCTCGCGTCCGCTCCGTCACCGACACCAGCATGATGTTCATGATCCCGATGCCCCCGACGAGGAGCGAGACCGACGCGATCGCCCCCAGCAGCAGGGTCATGGTCCGGCTGCTCTCGGCCTGGGCGGCGAAGGCCTCGGCGAGGTTCCGCACGTCAAAGTCATTATCCTGGTAGGGTTGGAGGCGATGCCGCTGCCGAAGGAGATCAATGACCTGCTGCTGGACGTCCGAGAGTAAGTCGGGAGACGCCACTTTGATCTGGATCACGCCGACGAAACGGGCGTTGGCCTGGCTCACCCCCAGGACGCGCTTCTTGGCCGTGGACAGAGGGATGATCACCACATCATCCTGATCCTGGCCCCAACTGGATTGTCCCTTCCGAGCGAGCAAGCCGATGACCGTGAAGGGCACCTTCTTGATGCGGATGATCTGGCCGATGGCGTCGCCGCCGCCGAAGAGGCTGTCCTTCACCGTCTGTCCCAGGACAGCCACCTTGGTGGCCCCGTCCAGGTCTTCGGCTGTGAAGAACCTCCCCACCTCCAGGTCCCAGTCCCGGATCACGAGGTAGTCCGGAGCAGTCCCTTGGATCGCGGTGGACCAGTTCTGATTACCGAAGACAATCTGGGCAACCCCGCGCATGGATCCGCTGGCTGCCACCACCCCGGGGATCTCGGTCGCAATGGCTTTCCCGTCGTCCTCGGTCAGGGTCATCGTGGAGCCAAACCCCATCCGCATCCCTCCGCTCGTGGCGGTGCCGGGGAGGACGATCAGGAGATTGGAGCCGATGCTGGCGATCTGCTCCTCGATGCGGGCCGCGGCGCCGCTTCCGACCGACACCATCGCGATGACGGCCCCCACACCGATGATAATCCCTAGCATCGTCAGGGCGGATCGCAGTTTGTTCACCCGCAGGGCCCGCAGGGCGATTCGGACACTGGCAATGACATACATGAAAGTTCTCCGCTACACAGCGATCGCGGACCAGGGCCCTGCCGTCAGGCCGGGTGCACCCAGGAACCAGGGGCTCACGCCAGGGCCGAGAACTCGGCGGCTGCATCCCGTGGCGCGTTGACCCGCTCGTCCTTCAGAATGCGGCCGTCCCGGAACAGGATGTGCCGGGAAGCATAGGCCGCCACGTCCGGCTCGTGGGTGACCAGGATCACGGTGATGCCGTTGTCCCGGTTGAGCCGCTGGAAGATGGCCAGGATCTCTATGCTGGTCCGTGAGTCCAGATTCCCCGTCGGCTCGTCCGCCAGCAAGATGGCGGGATCGTTGATCAGGGCGCGGGCGATGGCCACCCGCTGCTGCTGACCGCCCGAGAGCTGGTTCGGATGATGATGCTCGCGCGACTGAAGCCCGACTTGTTGCAGGCGCGCCATGGCCCGCGAGTGCCGCTCCTTGGCGGTGGCACCGTTGTACAGGAGAGGCAGCTCGACGTTCTCCAGCGCGGTCGTCCGTGGAAGGAGGTTGAACGTCTGGAACACGAAGCCGAGCTTCCGGTTACGGATCCGCGCCAGTTGGTCCCGGTTCATCTCGCTCACGTTCTGCCCGTCCAGGCGGTAGATGCCGGACGTCGCCTTGTCCAGACACCCCAGGATGTTCATGAAAGTGGACTTCCCGGAGCCGGACGGGCCCATGATGGCCACGAATTCTCCAGCGTCGATGGTGAGGTTCACGCCGCGGAGGGCCTCCACGGCCACCTCGCCCATCTGGTAGATCTTTGTCAGGCCGTCCACTTCAATCAGCGCCATCTCGGCTCCCGGCTCGCGGCTCTCGACTCTCTCTAGAGGCGAAGGCGTGGTGGACTACCGGAAGGTCCTGATCCACCGCGAGATCCTGTGGCCAGCCCGATGATCACGGCGTCGCCTTCCTTCAGGCCCTCCAGGACCTCTGTCTTCTGGCCGTCGCTCAGGCCGGTGCGAACCATCCGCTCCACCGGCTTCCCATCCTGGAGAACCCAGACCCGCTGCTGTCCACCATCCGCGGCGCCCCGCGCACTCGGGTCCGCGCCCCGCCCGGGACTCATCCCGGGGGAACCTGCCGGTTGCCCTCCGGCCGATGTCTGGGGTCCGCTCTGCCCCGCCGGGCTGCCACCCCGCGATCCTGACGACGCCGCCGGTCCCGCCGCGTCGAGGCGGACCCGGAACACCGCGTTGGGCACCAGGAGCGTATTCTCGCGACGTGCCACCAGAATCTTCACGTTGGCGGTCATCCCGGGCATCAGTTTCAGCTCAGGGTTCCCGACGGCCACCACGCTGTCGTAGGTCACCACATTCTGGATCACCTGGGGGGCTTTCCGGATCTGGACCACCCGCCCCCGGAAGGTTTGACCCGGGAATGAATCCACGGTGAACGTGGCCTCCTGATCCAGGGCCACGCGGCCGATATCCGCCTCGTCCACGTTGGTGTCCACCTGCATCTTGGTGAGGTCCTGGGCGATAAGGAAGAGGGTCGGGGCCTGCAGGGAAGCGGCCACAGTTTGGCCCACGTCCACGTTGCGGGCCACGACTACGCCATCCACGGGGGCCCGGATCTCGCTGTTGTCCAGATCCACCTGGGCCTGGGCCAGGGCGGCCTGCTTCTGCTGTACGGTTGCCTCGGCGGCCGCGAGCATGGCCCGCGCCACATCCAGCGCCGCCTGGGATGCTCGCAGGCTCGCCTGCGCCGCCTCCAGTTGGGCCTGCGCGGAATCTTGGGTGGCTTTGGCCGTGTCCAGCTCCTCCTGGGAGATGCCTCCTTCCCGGAAGAGGCGCACCCGGGCATTGGTCTTGATCTGAGCATCCTTTACGGCCACGTCCGCCTTGACGACGTTGGCCCTGGCTGTGGCAACGTCCGCCTCGGCCTTGACCACGGCGGCTCGCTGGTTCAGAACCGATGCCCTGGCGCTCTCCAGGTCCGCTTTCGCCTGGTTCACCTTGGCCTCGAAGGTGGCCGGGTCAATCCGGGCGATCAGCATTCCCTTTTTCACCCGGGAGTTATAATCCACCATGAGTTCCTTGATCGTCCCGGAGACCTGGGTCCCTACCTGGACAGTGATCACCGCATTCAGCGTCCCCGTGGCTGAAATAGTGGATTGGATGCCCCCCCGCTCCACCGGGGCGGTGCGAAAGGAGGCCTTGCCCTTCCCGTCGCTGAACCAGTAAAAGCCAGCGGCCCCGCCGAGGACCAGCACGGTCAGGATGGACACGAGAGTCAGTTTGCGTCGGGTCATGGGAGGATCACTCCTCGACATAAGCAGAATTAACCCTACGAGTTTAGTCGGGGCATATGGACCTGTCAAAACCTATCTGCTTCCTCGCGTCAGGGCCTCTTGGTTTCCCTTTCCTCGGGGCGGACCCCTCCCCCACGCCAGCGCTCCGCTCGATGCTCCCATTCCCTTTCCAGGGCCTCAAGCTTCACCTGCTGTTCCGGGCTCAGGATCGCCCGGATCTTTTCCCGGCTGCGCCCGCGGATGTCGCGGACGCGAGGCCCGATCTCTTCTTGGAGACGGGCAAACTCCTGGCCTGTCTCGCGCAGAACGCCCTCGACCTGCTGGCGCTGGTCCGGGCGCAGGTCCAGTTCGCGCGTGAGACGCCTGAGCAGCAACTGCTGGAACCGCTCCGGTTCACGTGGGCCATGCCACCAGCCCATCCGCGCCTGGTAGAGCGCCAACCCCAGGGCGCCGGTGGCCGCGCCCAGCACAAAGGCAAGGACTAGGAGCAGGGCCCCCTTCACCCGCGGTCTCATGTCCCGCCTCCTTCCATCACGGCCGTGAGGACCAGGTCAGGTTCGGGCGGCGTGGCCTCTAGGACGATGCGCTCGCCGGTAGAGAGCCCTTCCAGCGGGAGCAGCCCGACGGGACCCGTGGTCGCCCCGGCCTGGTACTGGTAGAGGATCGTGAGCAGGGCCACCGTGGCGGCGAAGGCCGGCACCAGGCCCCACCCCAGGCGCCACATCTCCGCCTCGGGGCGCGACGCCCTCGTCGTGGGCAGCGCCGCCAGGATCCGGTCCGCGAATTGGGCCGGGGGCTCGGCGGCATCTGCCGCCGCAGCGAGAAGACCTCTGCTGAGGCGGGCGGCTGCCAACGCCCGGGCGCAGGCCGGGCACCCCGCGAGATGTTCTTGGATCCCTGCAGGCAGCTCCGCTGCAGGGAGCGCCGCTAGTTCGCCGAGCCGCCTTTCCACCCCATCGCACGATCTCATCCTGCGTCCCTCATCCTGCGTCCTGCATGCCGGCCAGCAGGGTCTCGACGATTTCGCGCAACGCCCGCCGAGCCCGATGGAGGCGGATCCTTCCGGCCACGGGCGAGCAGCCCATGGCCCGTGCCACCTCGGCCCCTGAGAATCCCAGGGCATCGGCCAGGATCAACACCATCCGATCCTTCGGGGCCAGAGAGACCATGGCGCGATCCAGGAGATCCCGGACTGCGGTCCGATCCGTCTGACTGGCACCTCCAACCAGGTCTCGGGCAGCGCCCTGTTCCGCGGGTGAGAGGTCCTCCCAGGCCACCTCGCCTCGCCGCTGTCTCTGGCGCAGCCGATCATAGCACACCCGCGTCGCGATTTGGGCAATCCACGGACCGAAGGGTGCCCCTGCCCGGAAACCCTGCAGGCCCTCAACGGCCCGAAGGAAAGCCTCTTGCGCCGCATCCTCCACGTCCCCGCGATTCCGGAGGAAGCCACCCACGATCCGGAACACCAGCCGCTGGTACCGGCGGATGAGGACCCCGAATGCCTCGCGATCCCCCCCCAGGGTCTGCTCCACCAAGGATCTATCATCGGGGTCACCGGCATTTGGTTGCCACCCACCCGGCTTGGTCATCTGTTCAACCTACAATACGAATGCGGCCCCGAGATTGTTACAGTTTCCGGCCATCAAACACGCAGAAATCCAGCCCCGGAGAGGCCTCTGGCCGAAGGAGGGGGGGCAGTCGGCACGGGAGGCTTTCACCCGGGGAAAAATCCCGCGCGGCGAACCAGGAGGGCGATAAAGACAAGCAGCCCGATGCCCCCCAGGATCCACAGCGCCATGCGGAGGCGCCGCCCCCAGCGGACCCGGCGGTGGGCGCGCACCCGCCGCCGTTCCTCTTCCTCCAATCTGCGCAGTTCGGCAGGTGGCCGTGGCACGGAAAGGAATGCTCCGCAGTCCGGAGGACCAACTACACAATCCGCGCGCGCAGCCGCGAGCTGGCAAAATCCACGCCCATGACCATGGCCACCAGCACCAGGAGGACGGCCGAGGCCGCCGGGTAATTGATCATCCGCAGGTACGTCTGGATGTAGAACCCGATCCCCCCCGCGCCCACAAAGCCCAGAATGGTCGCCGCGCGGATGTTCGTCTCCAGGCGATACAGGACGTACGAGGCGAAGAGCGGCAGCACCTGTGGCAGGACGCCGAAGCGCAGGACCTGCAGGCGGCTCGCCCCGGTTGCGGCGATCGCTTCCACCGGCCCCGGTTCGATCCCCTCGATGGCCTCCGAGTAGAGCTTGGCCAGCGTCATAACGGTGTACGTGACCATCGCCAGGACGGCGAGCCCGAGGGCCGCGCGTCCGAGACTGCGCCTCACCGCACCCCTCCTTGGTAGATGTCTTCGACGATGTCCGGCGTGATGCCGTTCGGGGGGCCGTCAAAGATCACGCGCCCCTGTCGCAGGCCCACGATCCGCGTGCCGTAGGTCACGGCCGTCTCCAGCATGTGCTGGCTCACCACCAGGGTCAGCCGCCGCTCGGCGTTGATCCGCTGGAGGATCCCCATGATGCTCTCGGTCAGCTTGGGATCCAGGCTGGCCGTCGGTTCGTCCGCCAGGATCACCTTGGGCTCCTGGGCGAGGGCGCGGGCGATGGCCACCCGCTGCTGCTCCCCGCCGGAGAGCGTATCGGCGCGGCGCGAGGCGAACTCGTCCAGGCCGACCTGGCGCAGGCACGCCAGGGCCAGGTCGCGATCCGTTTCCGGGAACCGGCCGAGGAGGCTGAGAAGTCCCGGGACGTGGCCCAGGCGCCCCGCCAGGACGTTTTCCAGAACGCTGGCCCGCTTCACCAGATTGAATTGCTGGAAGATCACGCCCATCTGCCGGCGCACCGATCGAAGCGCATCGGCCGGGGCCCCCGTCACGCGCGATCCGTTGAGCTGGACATCGCCCGCCGTCGGCTCCACCAGCCGGTTGAGACATCGAAGCAGCGTGGTCTTTCCCGCCCCGCTTTGCCCGATGACCATCACAAACTCGCCCGCGCCGATGTCCAGATCCACCCCATCCAGCGCGACGTTGTCGGGTGGAAACACCTTGCGAAGGCCACGGATGCGGATCATTTGATATCTGGCCCCAGTCCCGAGAGACACCTTCGGATCAGCAGGTTGTCTTCAAGGTCTTGTCTCGGCTCGCGGCTCTTGGCTCACCGCTCTCCCATCTCGACTCTCGGCTCTTGGCTCTCGGCTCTTCCTCACTTCGGTCGCCACCCCAAGAGGTCGATGGCCTCCCGCACCGGATTGTAGTCGCTGTCTTTCGCCGGGGCGAAGCCATCGATGCCGTAGAAATCCTTGAGGACGGGTCGGTACTCGGGGGCGTTGAAGGCCATCAGGGCGTCATGGAGCTTCTTGACCAGGGCCGGGTCCAGGCCTTCCCGCACGCACATCCCGGCCTCCGGGATCGGGTCAGTCTCCGCGATGTAGGTCAGTTTCTCGACCCGTTCCTTCTCCTTCAGGTACTGTTGCGGCGCCAGGTCGAACGAGGCCACGGCATCCACGCTGCCATTCAACAGGGCCAGGAGGGCCGCCTCGTGCGTCCCGGCGAACATGGCCTCCTTGAAGAACGTCTTGGGGTCGCGATCCTTGACGAGGCCCTTCTTGATCAGCATCACCATGGGATAGACGTATCCCGACGTGGAGCCTGGATCAACGAAGGCGATGTTCTTTCCGCGGAGGTCTTCCAGCCTCTTGAAGTTCGAGTCCTTGCGCACGAAGAACCGAGACGTGTAACTGGTCTTGCCGTGCCAGACATCCACGGCGATGATCTGGGCCTTGGCCTCCCGGCTGGAGAAGACGTATCCGGCGGGATGGACGAAGGCCATGTCGGCCGTCTTGTTCCGCAGGGCCTCCACCACGCCGAGGTAATCCGTCGGCATGTAGACCGTTTTCCTCTCCTTCCGGCCGGATTCTGTGGGCCTCCCCGGCGTCTCGATCGGTCGAAAGAGAAGCGCCGCATCGCCCATGGGGGATGCGGCGCGGATTCGGCACCGGGAAAGAAGCCGCTTTCCTACGCTGGCACAACCCAAATCACGTTCCAGGGTCCCCTGCAGCGCGGCCCCGCAGCGCCAAGTCTGCTTCGGGTCTCAGTCCTTCGACGGGGCGATCAACCTTGCCCGCGGGCTCCCCTTGGGAGTTCGCAGGATGCTACCACAGCCCGGTGGCCTGTCAACATCAAAGCGTGCCGCGGTCCGCGCCTCAGGAGAAGAAGCCGTCTTCCCGCAAGAGCAGCAGAGCCTTCTCGAAGGCCTGGACGGTGCGCTCCACGTCCTCGTCGGTGTGCACGGCCGAGATCCAGCCGTGGAGGGCGCAGATGTCCACCCCGTTCAGGATCAGGGCGCAGCGCAGGGCGTGATACGCATCCGGGTTGGCCGTGACCTGCAGGCGGCGATGGTCGCGCGTGTCCGCCGCCGGGGGGCCGTCCAGCGCGGCCTCCAGCGAGTAATTCACGACCGACGCCTCACCGTACACGCATCCCGGGGCGCCCAGGCGACGCCACACGCCTGCCAATTCCCGACGCAGGCCGGCGGCCGCCCGATCGGCTCGCCGGTGGGCCTCGCCGTCGGCGATGGCGCGGAGCATGGCGACCCCGGCCGCGGCCGACAGGGGATTCGCGTTGTACGTCCCCGCGTGAGCCACGCGCTCCTTCCGGTTCCAGGCGGGATCGTCCCCGAAGGCCAGCCGGTCCATGATGGTCGCCTGCCCCACCACCGCCCCGCCGGGCAGGCCGCCGGCGAGGATCTTGGCCAGCGTGGTGATGTCCGGCGTGACCCCGACCACTTGCTGCACCCCGCCGGGGGAGCACCGGAACCCGGTGATGACCTCGTCGAAGATGAGGACCACCCCATGCCGGCGCGTCAGGTCGCGAAGCGCCTGCAGGTACTTCGCATCCGTCGGGATCGTGCCGCTGGTGCCCCCACCGGGCTCCAGGATCACGGCGGCCACGTCCCGGCGCCCTGTCAGGATCGCCTCGAGGGCCGCCAGGTCGTTGGGCGGGCACAGGATGACCTGGGCCAGGGACTCCCCCGGGATGCCCGCGGACATCGGGACATCGTACGGCGGCTTCACGCCGCCCAGCACGTAGTCGTGCCATCCGTGGAAATGGCCCTCGAACTTCACCACCT
>Ga0315279_10009057_pt1 | contig 11946 bp, 8 predicted proteins | sample YL17G06_20_MG_FD_203694 | JGI IMG/M metagenome (GOLD analysis project Ga0315279, IMG submission 203694) | Sediment microbial communities from Yellowstone Lake, YNP, Wyoming, USA - YL17G06_20 | ecosystem: Environmental > Aquatic > Freshwater > Lake > Sediment | place: USA: Wyoming | collected...
CGGCCAGGGAGCGGACCCAGGGCTATCCCTCGGGGCGCAGCCAGGAGATCCAGCGCCTGATCGGGCGGACGCTCCGGGCGGTCACCGACCTGAAAGGGATCGGCGAACGGCAGATCATCCTCGATTGTGACGTGATCCAGGCCGACGGCGGAACGCGGGTCACCTCGATCAACGCCGCCTGCGTGGCCTTGGCCCTGGCCCTCAAAAAGATGCTCGACCAGAAGATTATCGACACAATGCCCCTCCACCACCTCGTCGCCGGCGTGAGCGTGGGCATCGTCAACGGCGAGCCGCTCCTCGATCTTGACTACGCCGAGGATTCCTCCGCCGAGACCGACATGAACGTCGTCCAGACCGACCGGGGCCAACTCCTCGAGGTCCAGGCCACGGCCGAGAAGAATCCTTTTTCGAGGAGCCTTCTGGAGAGGCTCCTCCGCTTGGCCGACAAAGGCATCGAAGAGATCATCCAGGCCCAGAAGGACGTCTTGAAAAAGAAAAGCCTGCTCTTCATGGCGTACGGCTATAGATAGCGGAAAGGCTGGAGCGAAGGAGACACTATCATGAACCGGATTCTCGTCACGGGCGGCGCCGGTTTTTTGGGCAGCCATCTCTGCCAGCTCCTTCTGGGCAGAGGCTCGGACGTCGTCTGCATCGACAACTTCTTCTCGGGCCACAAGGACAATATCCGTCCATTCATCGCCCATCCTTATTTCGAGCTCATCCGCCACGACGTCATCCATCCTCTTTTCATCGAAGTCGACCGGATCTATCATCTGGCCTGCCCGGCATCGCCCATCCACTACCAGCAGAACCCGATCAAAACCGTCAAGACGAACGTCATGGGAACGATCAACATGCTCGGCCTGGCCAAGAGGATCAAGAGCCGGATTCTGTTGACGTCCACGTCGGAGGTCTACGGCGACGCCCAAGTCCACCCCCAGACCGAAAGCTACTGGGGGAACGTGAACCCCATCGGCGTGCGGAGCTGTTACGACGAAGGCAAGCGCGTGGCTGAAACGCTGATGATGGACTATCACCGCCAGAACAGAGTGGATGTCCGCATCGTCCGCATCTTCAACACCTACGGGCCGCGGATGGCCATCAACGACGGCCGTGTCGTCAGCAACTTCATCGTCCAGGCGCTGCGCAACGAGCCGCTCACCATCTACGGCGACGGCAGCCAGACAAGGTCATTCTGCTATGTCTCCGACCTCATCGAGGGACTCTGCCGGATGATGGACGCGGAGGGGCTCACCGGCCCTCTCAACCTGGGAAATCCCGGCGAATTCACGATCTCCGAGCTCGCCGAAAAGGTCATCCGGCTCACACAGAGCCGATCCAAGATCACCCACAAACCCCGGCCTTCCGACGATCCGCTCCACCGCCGGCCGGATATTTCCCTGGCCAGAGAAAAGCTCGGCTGGGAGCCCAAGGTTTCCCTGGAAGAAGGGCTGGCTCAGACCATCGACTATTTCAAAGAAAGGCTTGGAATTCCGAATCGGTCGTAGAAAAAACTTCGTGAAACTCTCCATCGTCATGCCCGTCTATAACGAAAAGAACACCATTCATGAAATCATCGCCCGCGTCCTCAAGGTGGACACGGGCCTCGAGAAAGAGCTGGTCATCGTGGACGACTTTTCCACGGACGGAACCCGCGACATCCTGGAACAGCTCGATAACCCTCGAATCAAGGTTTTTTTCCACCCTAAGAACATGGGCAAAGGCGCCGCCCTCCGGACGGGATTCTCCCAGGTTCAGGGCGATATCGTCCTCATCCAGGACGCCGATCTTGAATATGACCCGCGGGAATATCCCAAGCTCCTGGAGCCAATCCTGGACGGTCGGGCCGATGTAGTCTACGGCTCCCGCTTTCTCGGCGGTCCCCACCGGGTGCTGTTCTTCTGGCATTATGTCGCGAATAAGATGCTCACCGGCTTTGCCAATTTACTCTCCAATTTGAACCTGACCGACATAGAAACCTGTTATAAGGTCTTCAAAAAGGACGTTCTGTCGCGGATCCGGCTGAAATCAGACCGGTTCGGATTCGAGCCGGAAGTCACGATCAAAGTCGCCAAGCTCAAGTGCCGCGTTTACGAGGTACCGATCTCCTACTCCGGACGCGACTACAGCGAGGGCAAGAAGATCGGCTGGAAAGACGGCCTGGCCGCCATTTATCACTTGCTCCGATATAGATTATTCAAGTGAGGCCGGCTTGACTTTTCCCAAGGATATTCTTTAATATATTTCTTTTTAACAAGTTATGTATTTCAAAGCCAATTCGGGAAGCCGTCATCCAAGGAGGCTATCATGAGTCTTGTTTCCTGGTTGATTTTGGCCGGCGCCATCATCGTCTTTTTAGCCCTGTTTTTCATCGTCATCGCCAAGCAATATCGCAAGGTCGGCCCCAACGAAGCGCTCATCATTTCCGGGCGGAAAAAGACGGTCACAGGTCCGGATGGAATGAAGAGAAAAGTCGGATACCGTTACCGGCTGGGCGGGGGAACGTTCGTCATTCCCTTCCTGGAAACGGTGGACATTCTGCCCATGGGGATCATCCCGGTCAATATTCGGACCCCCGAAGTCTTGACCCACGGGGGCGTTCCCATCCTCGCCGACGCCGCGGCCCAGGTCAAGGTTGAATCCTCTGAGGCCGCGATCCGCACGGCCGCCGAACATTTCCTCGGACTGGGAAAAGAGGGGATTCGCGATGTGGCCATAAATGTCCTCGAAGGCAAGATGCGCGAGGTTATCGGGACGATGACGGTCGAGGAAATCTATCGGGGTCGTCATGAGTTCAACCATAAGGTTGGCGAATCCGCCCATGAAGATTTCTCCAAGATGGGTCTCGTCCTCCTGTCCTTCTCCTTGAAAGAATTCAGCGACACGCAAGGCTATATCGAGGCTTTAAGCAGACCCCTGATCTCCGTAGCCAAGCGCGACGCGTCCATCGCTGAGGCCGAAACCCAAAAAGAATCGATCATCAAGTCGTCCCAGGCGCGCAAGGAAGGGGAAGTGGCCCGCCTCCAGGCCGAGGTCCTGATCGCTGCGGCCCAGTGGCAAAACGAGGCGAAGAAGGCCGAGTCCCAAGTCTTCGTCAACCAGAAAAAGGCGCAAGCGGACTTTTCCTACGAGCTCGAACGCTTCAAGCTCGGCCAGGAGATTAAGCTCGAAGAATCCAAGGTCCGGATGGTGGAAAAAGAGCAGGCCATCAAGATCGAAGAGCTCGAGATCAAACGCCGGGAGAAAGAACTTGAGGCCAACGTCTTGAAGCCTTCCGACGCGCGCAAGTACCAGATCCAGGCCGAAGCCGAAGCCGAGGAATTCCGCATCCAGGCCGAAGCCCGCGGAAAGGCCGAAGCGGTGAAGCTCGAAGGCCAGGCTGAAGCCGAGAAAATCAAAGGAAAAGGCCTCGCCGAAGCCGAGGCTATGCTCAAGAAAGCCCAGGCCTGGGAAAAATACAACGATGCGGCCATCCTCGAAATGTATTTGAAGGTCCTGCCCGAGGTGGCCAGGGCCGTGTCCGAGCCGCTGTCCAAGGTCGATAAGATCGTTGTCGTCGGCGGAGACAAAAGCCTCGGCACGACGAGGATCACGGCCCAGGTGGCCGAGGTCCTGGCCCAGCTGCCCGAAGTCGTGAAGTCGCTCACCGGCGCAGACCTAAAGAAATTCTTCAAAGATAGGCTCTCGCCCGAAGACAAGACCGGGAAATAACGCGCTGCCGCGGAAAAAGGGGTCCTTATGGTCTCAGAAAAAGCAAATCAAATCGGCGAATCGCCGACATTCAAGGTTGCAGCCAAGGCCAAGGCCATGCGGGAGGAGGGGATCGACGTCGTCGACCTCGCCATCGGCGAGCCGGACTTTCCCACCCCGGAGAACGTCAAGGCCGCCGGGATCAAGGCCATCCAGGAAAACTTCACAAAATATACTGAGAGCGGAGGGATGCCGGCGCTGAAAAAGGCCATCATCGCCCGGCTTAAGGAGGATCATGGCCTGACGTACACTCCGAAGGAAATCATCGTCTCGACGGGCGCTAAAAGCTCGCTCTTCCACTTGATCCAGGCTCTGGTCAATGAAGGCGAGGAAGTCATCATCCCGGCGCCCTTTTGGGTGACCTATCCCCATCTCGTGACCCTGGCCAAGGGCAAATCGGTGATCGTGCCGACCAAGGAGGAAAACGGGTTCGTCCTGACCGCCGACGAGCTCAAGGCCCATATCACCCCCGCGACGAAAGCCATCATCCTGAATTCGCCCTCAAACCCGACGGGCGCGACCTACACGAAAGAGCAGCTTGAAGCGCTCGCCGACGTCATCCGCAAGGAAGATATCTACGTCATCGCCGACGACATCTACAGCAAGCTCGTCTTCGACAACTTCCCATATACGAGCTTCGCCTCCCTCGGCGAGGACATCAAGAAAAAGACGATCATCATCAACGGCGTGTCGAAATCCTACTCTATGACCGGATGGCGGATCGGATATGCGGCCGGTCCGGCCGATATCATCAACGGCATGGACAAGATCCAGAGCCACACGACGTCTAACCCGGCTTCGATCTCGCAGAAGGCCAGCCTCGAAGCCTTGACCGGCCCGCAGCATGAAGTCACAAAAATGGTCGCCGAATTCCAGCGCCGGCGCAACTACTGCCTGATGAAACTCCAAGCCATTCCCCGCATCTCCTGTTTCAAGTCCCAAGGCGCCTTCTACCTCTTCCCCAACGTCAAAGCCTATTACGAAAAAGAGTTCAACGGCACGCCCATCCGAAATTCCTACGGCATGGCCTACTATCTCCTCAAGGAAGCCCAAGTGGCGATCGTGCCCGGCGATTCCTTCGGCGCTGACGACTACATCCGCCTCTCTTACGCGACGTCCATGGCGAACCTGGAGAAGGGCATGGAGCGGATCGGCCGCGCCCTCGCCCAGCTCAAGCCGGCGAAAAAGGCCAAACGTGTCGCCCTTCACAACGCGGTGACCAAAGTCAAAAAATCCGTCCCCCTGGATGCCACGATCTCGGATAAAGTCCGCGACGGCCTGGTGGCCGAGGTCCAGGGGCATCTGCCGCCCGAAAATTATTTCGAATGGAACGCCAACATCAACGGCGTGATCGTCCAGCTCCGGACGAACGTCTCCCACCTCAACGACTTCTGGATGGAGAACTGGTATCCGGCCCAGCTCGAATCCGACCTCGAACCACACGGCATCATCTATGCCGTCGACGAAATCCCCGGCCGCGAGCCCCGCGCCTTTTACAATACGGATACCAAGACCGGCGTCATCGTCAACTGCGATAACTACGGACCTCTGCGGAGCCTGGCCCTCGGGCTCGTGGCCGATGTGTCCGAGCGGCTGTTCGGCGTCCATTCCGTGCGGGGCATGTCTGTCGACATCGGCGGCAGCGGCCTTATTCTCATCGGCCCGCCGGGGACGAAAAAGACCGATCTCTTCTTCGACCTCGTCCGCGACCCGAAATTCCGCTTCCATTCGAGCGACACCGTCTTCGTCCGCTATTCCGGAAAAGCGGCGCTGGCCGACAACGTCGAGCGCAAAGTCTACATCCCGACGAATACCGTCGAGATGTTCCCGCGCCTCGCGCCTCTCTTCGATCAGAGCAAATGCGAGAATGTCGTGACGCACAAGGACGACTGCAAGGACGCCGAATGCCTGAGGCAGGAGGACTGCCGGCTCGACCGCGGCTCGCCGTTCTGCTACAGGGCCTCCAAAAACGGCCAGGCCATGCTCGACCCGAACTGGATCGCCGGCCCCGCGGCCTGCGTCAAGCGGACCACCCTCCGCTGGGTCTTTATCCTTCGCCGCGACGCCCTATCGCCGTCGGCCGTCGAGCTCGCCACCGATGAAGCGCTCCGGATCCTTGAATCAGGAGAGAGCCCGGGCATGCAGACCGCCATCAGCTCGGGAAAGAATCCGCCGTTCTTCAACCCGCACATTCTCTTGACGACGGAGGAGCGGATGGCCCTCCAGAAATCCTTCTTCCAGAGACTGCTGGGGAGCGCCTCCTTCTATCTCTTCAACAGCGGTGTCGCGGGGGCGGAAAAGATCAAGGAAATCGTCGCAAAATGAATGGGGGGGGGACACCCCGCCCGAGAATAATATTCCGAAACCCGTTCAAGACTACGAAGTATGGGTATTAACCTCCCCAACCCCTCCTAGCCAATTAGGAGGGGCTAAAAAATGTTCGGGTTTCGGTACTTGCATGCAGGGAGCGAAGCGACCGTTGGAAGGAAACCCATTCCCAGGGTTTCCTTCCAAGAGTGTCCGGCCGGGTCTTCCCGGCGCCCGTTGGAAGGGGTCTTCCCCTCCAAATTGACTACCCCACTGGTTAACGGAATCGAATATGATCATCCATATCGGCTTCCGGGCCAAGATCTATCCGGCGTAACCCGTACGGAAGATGGAAGCTTTATAAAGTGTTGGTAAAATAATTCCCGGTGGTCTTTAGGCGCCTTAATCGTTATTATATTTAATCATTATAGTATTTTATCAACTCAAAGAATTGGTTTTTCTCTAAAATTTCAGCCCTGAGTCCTTTATCTGTATGGATTGGTTTAGCCGAGGCTTTCATGTCAATGATCCGACAATAAGGTCGGGTTTCATCGCGGATAACGATTAGATCGACTTTTTTATGGTCCCCAAATTCAAGGACATGAAAGATATCTGTATTCGGCAAGACCTGCCAGTCCGAAAATGATCTCGCAGCAAAAACAGGCTGTTCAGACATGATGACCTGGGGCCTCTTCGTTTTTATAAATTGGATGACATGTTCGTCAGCAAGCAGGCCATTTTTTAAATAGGGGATATTAAAAAAGCTCTTTCTGAAATTCGCGCTGTATTCGTAGCTCATATAGATTAGACAAGCCAGAAGGATCATTCCCCCGTAGATCCTTTTTCTTTTAGCTTTTGACTCTGATAGCCTTGAAAACAAAGATGCTACTCCGACTCCCGCATATATGCATATGAAAGGGACCAGGAAGAGGTGATGCCTGGGAATCGGATATGATAAGGTCTCGACCGCTAAACTATACGGCAACAAAATAAAAAGGATGATATCAGCAGAGCGCCTTGTCCTAAATATTTTGAGGACCGAATAGAAGAACCCAATGACAAAAAAAATGAGGGTGTAAGGAGAGAAAAGGGATCGGAGTATGATCCAATAATGCTGCAAATTCGCCCAGGCGTTGTCGATCAAGATTTTCAGCGATTTGCGTTCCGGTACGGCTGCGCTTTTGTAATACCCAAAAAAGATTTCATTCATTTCCATTGTGTTCGTATTTAAAGAATAGTGAATATTTTTAAAAGAATTCCAATCTTCACGGCCAATGACTTGCAGAAGCGATTCACGATATTCCTGAGCCGCGCTCATTTTCCCCGACAAGATCCACTTCCCGGTAGTGTTCTTTAAATAGATTACGTAAGAGGCAGAAAACAAGATGAACGATATTATCATTAATACGATATGCCTTGATCGAATTTCTTTGGCCAAGGTCATCTTTAAAAAAATAAGAACGAAAACTTCAAAAAGGAACAAAATGAGGCTTTCTGGCCTTGTCAGATAGGCAAGCGCAAAAAAAGCTCCGGCGATCATTGCCGGAATAGTTCTTTTCTTCTCAACAAATAATATCGAAAAATAGATACCAAAAAAGATAAGACAACAGCAAAAAATCTCAGAACCACGATAAAGAACGTCGATATAATGAGTTTTTGTCGGAATAAACGCATTCATTTGATAGGCATATAGAACGAGAAAAGAAGAGAATACGGCGAAGATCGGCTTGACCATTCTGCATGTGATGACAAAAATCAGGATTCCCAGCATCGATCCCGCGAGAGCTGTAATGATGCTTAGCGAAGTTTGAAGGTCATGGCATAGGTTATAAATGACTGCGATGCATATGGGGAGAAGGGGAGGGAAAATGACGTTGGGCAGTCCGTTGAAAGTGTATCCATTGCCGGTTAAAAGGTTGCGGGCGAGGATCAAATAATAGCCTTCGTCCGGATCGACGTAGGGGCGTCTTTGAGAAAGGAGCTCGATCTTGACGGTAAAGGCCAAGAGGGAGAGAACGATGACAACCAGCAAATAAAGATCTATGCGGCGCACTCTTTGCCGGATATGGGTTAAATTCATATTGGTTTTCTTGCGACGACCAATTGATTTGGCAAATTTTTGTCAAGATCTATCCCTTGGAGGACCCTTTCAATCTTCACCTCTCCCGGAAAGCCTATGGGTGAGAGCATAAATCCTTTCTTTTCAAGGATCGCGAAACATTCGCCTTGACAGAGGCCCTGTATCGATCTCAATCCCATGGTGAATTGATGTTCGCCTTTAATCATTCCAAGTCCGTTCGCGATCCTTTCCCAGAATGGATGGGGAGTCGTGATGATCATGATGCCTCCGGGTTTTAAGAGCCGGTAGCTCTCGCGGATCATTGTTCTAGGTTCATGGAGGTGTTCAATGATCGCCGCCGCAATGGCAACATCGAATGAACCATGTTTCAGGAACTGTAACCTCTGGGCATCAGCTCGAATAAATTTAAGATTTGGATGTAGCGAAGCGCCCATTTCCAATAGATCCAAAGAATACTCTATGCCGACGCAGAATGCCGCGGGATATTTACATTTGACAGCTGAAAGCATCCGGCCTTCCGCGGTCCCGAGATCAAGAACGCTTTTAGGATCGGGGCGATATTTGGCTATGGCTTGGAGGATCTCATGCGTCCTTCTTATTAGCCGGTACCTGATGCCCGACTTTTTTTCTCTTTGCCGGGCATATGTATGATCTAAAACGCCCTTCATTTTATCTGATCGACGTCCTCTTTTTTCATGGTGAGGACGGATAAGCCAGCCCTGGCTTTTTTCCCGAATTCGTCCCAAGACCGGAGCTTCTGGATGCGCGCCAATAGGTATCTGGGCCGTAAATAAAAACTCTTGTAGAATTTCACGATCATCTCATAAAGCTGCTCGCGGGTGAAGACCTCCTCCCAAACAGGAATCTTGAAATCCTTATTCGGGTTCACGGCGAATTCCCGCCAGATATCTTTCTTGATGATGCCTCTTTCAAGGCCAAGAGAATACAATTCCGTTCCCGGGTAAGGGGAGAATATCGTGAAGTGCGCATAGTCGGGCTTTAACTCCTTGGCCAAGCTAAACGAATCTTGAATATCGTCGATATTTTCCGATGGCAGTCCGATCATGAAATAGGCCAAGGTTTCCAACCCCGCATTCTTCGTTGATTTGAACGTTTCTCTAATTTTGCTTATGGTGAAGCCCTTTTTTATGATCTTAAGGATACGGTCGTTTCCGGTTTCCACTCCGTAGTGGATGGCCTGGCATCCCGCATTTTTGAGCGCTCTTAACATATCGTCGTCAACGGTGTCGACGCGTGTCCGCATATCCCAACGAACCCTTATTTTTCTGGCCATGATTTCTTCGCAAATGTCCATAACCCGTTTCTTGTTAACCGTGAATGTATCGTCATAGAAAAGGAAGTCCTTGATCCCGAGTTCCATGCATTCGCACATCTCATCCACGACGTTTTTTGCGCTTCTCGACCGGAAGCCCGAGGTGATCGGAGAAAGGGGCCTGTCGCAAAAAGCGCAGCGGAATGGACAACCTCGGCTGCTGATGATCGTCGTATTCAATGCTCTTCTGCCCAATAATGAATTGTAAAGCCTGATGTCCAAGAGATCTCTTTTTGGAAAAGGGACGTCATCCAAATCGACAACGGGCCCGAAATCATTTTTGATGATCTTGCCGTCACCTTGCTTGAACACTAGCCCCGGTATGGAAGGGAAATTCTCAGGAGAAGAAAGGTTATTGACGAATTTGATGAACGAGAATTCTGCCTCTCCCATGAAGGCAAAATCAACCCCGCTCAAGCTTTCCGTTTCATCAGGATAGAGATGGACGTGAGTTCCGCCCAAAACGACTTTTGTCTCGGGACGGATCTTCTTGATGAGTTTTGCGGTCGTATAACCGTCGAGGAGCGTGAAGGTCATAACCGAGATGCCGACGACATCAAAGTCCTTTTCTTTCAGATGATCTTCGAGCTGAGCATATGTCCATTTCAGAGGCTGGGTGTCAATGACCTGGACCTCATGACCGGAAAACTTTTTCAGAGCAGAGGCGATGTAAAGAAGGCCCAGGGGAGGGTTAAACCCCCGGTGTTTTTCGATAATGGATGGGTTCTTCCCGACGAGCTCATTCCATCGAGGCGGATTGATCAGGAGTATTTTCATTTACCTAGTCTTTTATCAATAAGATCCGCGAGGAGTCCTAGAGCTAAAAGCTGAATTCCCGTGACAAAAAGGACGATGGTTGTTATGTCCATGACCCGGCCCATTAAATAGGAAATCAGCAAAACGGCAAAAGACAGGAACAGGAAGAGCAAGCTTAATGGCAAGAAGACCTTAAGGGGATTGAAGAACATAACCGTCCTTATGATCAGTTGAAGAAAATTCAGGCTGTCTTTGATCGGCCTAATTTTTGATTTGCCCTTTCTTTGATAATAGTCGATGGGGACATACGTGATTTTATGATTGTTGGACAAAAAATAAAGCGTAATGGTCGTTGTAAAGGAAAAACCATCGGGTAAATACTTGAGCGCTCTCATGGCCAGTTCTTTCTTGAAAATTCTAAAGCCGGAATTGAAATCCAAGATGGTCTCTCCGCTCAGAACCTCGGCCAGTTTTTTCAATAGGGATTTTGTGGTTTTTCTGAGGACCCCCTTATCCACGAAGGCCCCCGTTCTCGCCCCCACGACCATGTCGGCATTTTCTTTATTGAACGTATCATAGAGCGCCGTAATATCATCATTAGGATAGGACCCATCCGCGTCGGTTATACAAACAGAATCGTATTTAGCGTTTTTAACACCTGTTTTAAGAGAGGCTCCATAACCTTTGTTTTTCCCGTGCGGTATCACCCTAATGCCCGGCACGCTTAGTCGGCTCAGAATATCCGCACTTTTATCTGTTGATCCATCATCGATGAAGATGACCTCAACGTTTGGATTTATTTTTAAAAGATCCTCAAAAAAGGATATCGTTTCAGAGAGGGCATCTTCCTCATTATAGACAGGGATAACGATTGATAGTTTATCCACGCGCCCCGAATTATATCATATACGAAATTTTAAAGAGGAATCAATTGGCCCTCTTATTCCGCCCTGCTGTGAGATAGGATCTTCCTTCGGGGCCTGGTTTTTTTCATTTATTGACATTGCCGCTATCATCAACTTTTGGTTTTATATTTACTTTATAAAGCCTCCATCGTCCGGTATCGGTCACGACCGATAGATCTTGCCTCGGAAGCCGATATTGATGGTGGTATGGATTCCCATTGACCAGGACATAATCAAAATATTGCAGATCCGCTTTTTTTACACTTTCAGCAAACCATTCCAATTTATGTGTCCAGGGGACATTTCGCTTCGTCCGATAGGCGACAAGACCTGTGGAATGCTCGGCAAAAGAAAAATTCAATTCGGCTCCCTTAAAAACTTGCCCATAAGCAACCATCTGAAGAAAAGGGCGGTATTTGATAAAGCGGCTCACTTTAACAAAATCCAATCCTAGGATACGGGAAGAATAAGGGATTTTGGCCAAGCTGTCACTCAATCCCGTCAGCTCATTTTTTTCATATTTGACCCATGTTAATGCCGTCACTAAAATAAAAGCGGCCGCCACGGTAAAAGAAATGATGCGCCTTATCGCTTTATTCATATTTGGAGCAGGCAAAGAAAGCAGGAGCATCATCATGCAAATTGGGAACCAGCGCGAAGAGAGGAATATGGTGTTCATCATTTCGCCGGGGGCAAAAAAGGCGATAACGAAAAAGAATCCTGAAGCCGCCATCAATTCAAAATCGACCCGGCTCTTTAAGTCTTTCCGATGTTGCCATAGAGAAAGAGCGCCCCAAACTAAGAGAAAGAAAAAA
>Ga0315279_10009058_pt1 | contig 11945 bp, 11 predicted proteins | sample YL17G06_20_MG_FD_203694 | JGI IMG/M metagenome (GOLD analysis project Ga0315279, IMG submission 203694) | Sediment microbial communities from Yellowstone Lake, YNP, Wyoming, USA - YL17G06_20 | ecosystem: Environmental > Aquatic > Freshwater > Lake > Sediment | place: USA: Wyoming | collected...
GAAATCCCATTTCCCGCGGATGGGCCGGTGCGCGAGGCGCGCGTCCACTTCTTCCATGAAGGCCACGGCGGTCAACACGCGTTCGAGGGAAGAAATGCAAGCGTGACGCTGGACCTGTCGACCACCAAGCTCGGCGATCTCTGGATCACACTTCAACTGGCGGAGGGGCATTGCAGTTGTCGCTTTGGCGCGACGTCGGAAGCGGCGGTTACAGCCATCGAAGGCGGACAAGATGACCTGCTCCGCGCACTGGAAAGAGCCGGCTACGCGCGGGCGACGGTGCACGTCGCCCTGTGGGACGGCGACCGGCTGCGGGAAACGGCGCGTCTCATGCGACGCTTCGCGGGGATTGATGTAAAGGCATGAACGATATTCCGAAGAAAGGCCGGCAGAAGGCCGTGGCAATTCGCTACGAAGCAGGTGAAGATCGCGCTCCGCGCGTCACGGCCAAAGGTCAAGGGATCCTCGCGCAACGTATCATCGAACTCGCGCAGGAGCACAGAATCCACATCCATGAAGATCCTGATCTCGTGACAATGCTTGCGAAGCTCGACGTGCCAGCCGAGATCCCCGAGGAACTCTACCGAGCCGTCGCCGAAGTCCTGGCCTTCGTGTACCGCCTGAACCAAACGATGAAGTCGTAGCGCAGGCCTATCAGCAAGAACAGCACCCGCAAGAGAACGCCCTCGCGCGTTACGAGCGCTTCATGCTAGAGTGCCGACGCGTAATATCGAAGTCCGAAAAAGGAGCCGTGCATGACACCGCGTGAACGATTCATTGCCGCATTGGAGCGGCGGCCCGTGCCGGGCCGCGTGCCGCATTTCGAACTGGTCTTCTTTCTTACGATGGAGGCGTTCGGGAAAGTGCATCCGTCGCAGCGCCATTACGGGCAGTGGGACCAGATGACGGAACGCGAGCGGCAACTCCATCGCAACGAGATGGCCGATATCTACATCATGACTGCGGAACGTTATGAGCACAGCGCTATCTTCCTGCACCCGAACCCAGGCTCCGAAGAAGAAACGCTCCGCCTGATCGATCTTGTGCGCGAGAGGTCAGGGGACAAATACTTCCTCATGCTGCATGGCGATTGCACGTACGGGATTCCGAACGGCGAAAACATGATCCAGTTCACCGAGTGGCTGTTGGGGAGCACGGAGGAAGCAAAGAAGCAGGCGCTGGAAAGTGTCAATGCCACACTCGAGAAGGCCGAACGGTTCATGAAACACGGCGGGCTCGATGGATTTGCCCTGTGTTCAGATTACTGTTTCAACACGCAGCCGTTTCTCAGCCCGCAGTTGTTTTCGGAACTCGTGACGCCGTACCTGACGCAGCTTTGCAAGGGCTACCGCGACCTTGGCTTTAACTCCATCAAGCACACGGACGGGAACATCATGCCCATCCTGGACCAGATTGTCGCCGCGAAGCCGCACGCGATCCACTCACTCGATCCGCAAGGCGGGGTGGACATCGCGGAAGTGAAGCGCCTCTACGGCGACCAAATCTGCCTTATCGGCAACGTCAATTGCGGCCTGCTCACATCCGGCACCGAAGAGGAGGTGATTGAGTCCGCGCGCTACTGCATCAAACATGGAATGCCCGGCGGCGGCTATATTTTCTCGACCAGCAACTGCGCCTTCACCGGCCTCCCCCTCGAACGATACGAACTCATGTGGAAAGTCTGGCACGAGGAAGCGATTTCGTGATGCTTGTCATTTGCGGAGTACCGACCGGCGAGTCCCGCTCAAACGAGCAGTTCCATTCCGCTGCCACGTGACGCTGCAACGTCAAACGTTACCGTTTTCAAACAGCCCTTTTCACCATTGACCTGAGCAAGCAGGCAATCGGGAAAATCGGCAAGACCCGCTTCGCAGTCTCGCAAAGCAAGGAAAACAGTTCCAGGCGACTGAACGGCCAGAGCATCCGTTTGGAGGATTTCGTTTATTATGCTCAGGATGCCTTCGCGAGGGACCCCGTAGTTGCGCCTCAGAACCCACGCCATCTCACACAGAACTATGTGGTTTATGTAGCCGGGATCATCAGGCGTGCACTGCTCTTCGAGGAAACGTGCGGCTATACCCCACTGCACGGGATCGTCCTTCATGAAGAATCGCAGCAACACGTTGGTGTCCAGCCCGATCACAACCCCGCCGCCCCTTCTTCGATTGCTCTATTCATCTCTTCAATAGTAACGGGCGGACCGTCCCAATGGAAGTAGCCGCTGAGACGCGATAGGTCATGTGAAACGGACGGGTTCTCAATGACTGCAACCACGACCCTCTGACCCTTCGGGAGATCCGCTGGTTCAAGGAGTTTCACGGCTCCGTTCTCATCAATAATGCCGTCAAGGACTTTCATCTGAGTGCACCTCTTCGCACGTCATAGCACAATTGTGGCACGGCCCATGCATATTTGCAACCGACCCGCTACGCCAGATGAGGCATTGCCCCGGCATGTCCGGTGCACAGCACTGAGTCTGCGCGACCTCTTTGGAGGGTCACATGCGCTCCAGGGCTTCGATGCCGAGGATCTGAAGGGCGTTTTCGAGGGTGGTGCGGGTTGCCGCGCAGACTTGGGCGCGCGCGTTGCGTTTTGGCTCGGTCTCGGCCGATATGACGGGACATTCGTGATAGAAGGTCGTGAAAAGACGCGCGACATCAAGCGCGTATTGGGCGATCGGAGCGCAGTTTCGCTGTGCGGCGGCCCCGGCGACCGCTTCGGGGAATAATGCCAGTTTCGTAACAAGAGCCCACTCCGCATCTGTCTCGACGGGAAACTCGTCCTGGACTTCCAAAGGAAACTCCCCAAATTTCCGGAGAATCGAGTTGATCCGCGCGCACGAGTACTGGACATAGGGGCCCGTATCGCCCGTGAAGGACAGACTGGACTCCCAATCGAAGAGAACGTTCTTGTTAGGTCCGACGCGAAGTATGGCAAACCGGATCGCCGCGACCGCCACCTTCCGCGCGATACTCTCGCGTTCCTCCAGCGGAAGCCCGGCGAGTTGTTCATCCACCTTGGCTGACGACCGCGCCGCCGCCTCATCGAGAAACTCGGAAAGCAGCACGCCCTTGCCCTGGCGCGTAGACATCTTGCCTTCGGCCAAGAGGATGTAAGAGTAGTATACGGCTTCCGGAAACGGCTTGCCTGCCGCGCCGAGGATGAGCGCCAATTGCTGGGCATAGAGCTTGTGATCCTCTCCCAGCACGATGATGTCGAGGTCCGCCCCGCGTTCAAACTTGTCAATCGTGTACGCGAGATCGCGATAGCCGTACATCGAGCTGCCGTTGGCCCTGAACATCACTAAGTACCGGCCTTCATCCGGCTTGTAACCCAGTTTCGCGAGGTCCACTACCTGACGGCCCTCTTCATCCGTGAAAAGGGCTCTCTTCTCGCGAAGTGCCGTGAGCACGGGTTCCAGACGCGCATCTTTGATGTAGTCCGACTCGCGATCAAAAACGTCATACGCGATCCCCAGCCTTGACAGCACGTCCACCTGCCCCTTCAGACACAGATCCGTGACAGCATGGAACCGCTGGCGCGCATCGGCGTCCCCTTCTTCCATTTTCGCGAGGAGTTCATAGCCTTTCGCCGCGAACGCCGGGTCGGCTTCCGCGCGCGCGTTGGCCTCGACGTACAGGTGCAGGACCTGATCGAACGTCAGGTGCGCGACGTCCTCGCACACAAGCACGAGCAGCCCGATCTGCCGTCCCATGTCGTTCACGTAGTAGTGGACCTCGACGTCATAGCCCTCGAAGCGCAGCAGGCGCGTCAGACTGTCGCCGATCATCGCATTGCGTGCGCGGCCAAGGTGCGGGCTTGCGTTCGGATTGATGCTCGTATGCTCGAGGAGCACGCGCCTTCCCGCGCCCGAATCATTTGAGCCGAAGTGCTTCCCTTCATCGAGGATGCCCGCCACGATCCGCCGCGCAAACCTGGTTCGGTCCAGCCGGAAATTCACGTACGGACCGGCCGTGGAAACACCCACCACCTCCGGGCCGAACGGCACGTCTTGCGCAATGCGGGCTGCCAGTTGTGCGGGCGCGACCTTCAGCTTCCGCGCAGCCTCGAAGGTCCGCAGCGCGACGTCGCCCAATTCGAGGTTGGGCGGCCCGACGAACAGGAGATCTGTTGCCCCGATGCCGTCAAACGCATCTGCAATGGGCCGCGCCAGCGTTTCGAATACGTCCATGTGCTATATCCGTTCCGAATCTTGGATTCCGAGTTCCGGATCGCAGCGGACTGGTTTCCGGGTACGCGGGGTGCCATGAATAATACGGCGTCGCATGGGCCCGTCCTTTGGCCATAACAGCCGAAAGCGACGCCGTCTTATCCATGGCACCCAGTTCTTGAAGGCCATCCCGGAACCTTTCCGTACACGCTCTTAGATGGCTTCCCGCATCCGCGGAGACAAATCCAAAATCCAAAACAGGTTGGCGTGTTGTGTGAGACCTACGGCTGCTTCGGGGCCGCCGAAGGCTCCCCTTGAGCGGATCCCGCTTTCTCGCTCGCCTTCTTCTCGAGATCCATCTCGTATTGGTCGGCCTTCGATATATGCCGATCTACGACAATGATAAGGTGGAAACCGTAGCTGCTTTGGATGACATCGCTCAGTTGCCCAATGGGCGCCGACCAAACATAATTTTCGAACGCGGGATCGAATGAGCCCTTCGGATAGTAACCCAAGTCCCCGCCGCGCGCGGCGCTTGACTCGTCGTCGGAGTAGTCCTTTGCGAGTCGAGAGAAGCTCTCGCCCTTCTGGAGCCGGTCCCGCAGTTCCGTGATCAGCTTGTAAGCGCGGGCACGATCCACCGGGTCGTCCTTCCTGCACTTGACAAGGATATGCTTGGCGCGAACCCGCGTCACGTCGGCCCGGTTCGCGTTGATTGCGAACAGGAGCACGACCGTAAGACCCAACAGGGCAAAGACGCCGAGCCAGATCAGCTTCGTGCGATCTTTCGGTTCGTCTCGAGGCTCATATTCTGAGTTCATCAAACATCCTTCCGTAGTAATTCGACCAGAAGGAAATCACAATGTATCCGACTACCGCGGCCACGGCCAAGCCAATAACGATCTCGCCGACGCGCGTTGCCACGTTCACCGCATGCGTCGCTTCATCCATCTGGTACTGTGCGACCTTGAGGAGGGCCTCGTCGAGCTTTCCGGATTCCTCTCCCACGTACAACATCTCGTGCGCCGTCCGCGACAAGTACTTCGAGGGGGCAAAGGCTTGCACCAGGGTCTGTCCATCTTTGATAGCGGGAATCACTGCGAGCAAATCCCGCTCTACGTAAGGGTTTGCACAGGTGGCGGCGGCGCGTTGAACGGCGTGATGCATGGGAATCCCACTGGCGATCAGCATCGCGAAGCTCCGGAAAAAACGCGCCTGCGCGAACCGCAGCGTCACGTTCGATAGCGGCCAGAGATGGGTTGCGATCCAGCCCCAGATCCATTTGAACAAACCGAGGCGCGAAAGGATGATGCACCCGACTGCCGCGGCGCCGAAACACAAGAGTGCGGCCCCCTGGAACGCCATATAGGAATGCAGGTAGCCGGATAGAGTGAAGGTCCGCGAGATGAAACTCAGATTTCGCACGAGTCCGAGCGCGAACGTGCCAAGAAACCAAGCCACCACAAGCTGGAACACGGGGTAGGCCGCCTTGCCGATGATCAGCCTCCGCATGGCCAGGCGATCCTCATAGTAATTGGCAAGCTCGCGCAACGTGACGTCCAGGTGCCCACCCACTTCTCCCGCCGCAAGGAGCTCGATGAGCAGCGGGGGCAAATACTGTGACTGTTTCCGGGCCGCGTCCGACAGGGTGCCGCCGTTTCGAATGCGTTCGTTCATGTCGGCGAATACTTCCTGAACGCGCTTGTTCTTTGTATTGCCGCGCACCAACTCCAGTGAACGCAGAATGGGGATGCCGGCCCCGTACGACGTCGACAACTGACGACACACGGGCACCAGCGACTTTGTAGATAACTGAGATGAGAATAGAGCCATGTTCCTCGTTCCAAGAAGACCGTTCGTATCGTTGCTTTCAACCAAACAGATTCTAGCAAAGACCGCAGCTAATCGCCAGCGGGCCAAATAATGAGAATTGGCGTTGCGTATTCTTTCATCGAGTGGATTCAGAGTGACGCGAATCGATGGTTTGACTTGCGCCTTCCGTTTCTGTTAAAGTTTATAGCAGTGATCGTGAAATCACGGCGTGTCGAAGACAGCCGGCGGCTGATTAAGCCTTAATTACTGCCTGCCGAGACGCGGACCGAAACTTCTGTTAAAGGAATTTGCGTCCCGCACTGTCTTCGGACCGCGCGGGACGTTTTTTTGTGGCATTTGGCGGTCGCGCGCGAGCGCGACCCTACCATTGAAGGGAGGTGAATGCAATTGCCGACCCAGAAGAAGATTGAAGCGGTCGAGGAATTCCGCAGCCGCGTGAGAAGCCACATGCTCGCCATCGCAACCCAGTATCAGGGCATCACGGTCGAGCAGGTGACCGAACTCCGGCGCAAACTCCGCGAACAGAACATCGAGTTCAAGGTCTACAAGAACACGCTTGTGAAGTGTGTTCTGGATGAACTCGGATTGAAGGCCGCAGACGCCTTTATTTCCGGGCCGACGGCGTGGGCGTTCGCGAATGATCCCGTGGCTCCGCCGAAGATCATGAAGGAGTTCGCCAAGGAGGTAAAGGCGCTTGTGATGAACGGGGGCATCTTTGAGGGCCGGGTGATCTCGAAACAACAGGTCGAATCCCTGGCCAGTCTGCCGCCGCGCGACGTGCTCCTGGCGCAGGTTGCGGGCGCCGTCATTGCGCCTTTGCGGAACTTTGCGGGGGTGTTGAACGCACTGCCGCGCAACCTCGTGAACGTGTTGGATCAGATTCGGAAACAGAAGGAAGAAGCCGCAGCCGCCTAGAGACCGCGGTGTGCACATGGACATATAGGAGAGAAACGAACAATGTCAGACAAACTGAACGAGATCATCGAAAAGATTGCCGGCTTGACCGTCCTCGAGCTGAGCGAGTTGGTGAAGGCCATCGAGGAGAAATTCGGCGTGACCGCGGCGGCTCCCATGATGATGGGCGCGATGCCGATGATGGGTGGCGCTGAAGCAGCCCCAGTCGAGGAAGTCCCCACCTCCTTCAACGTCATCCTGAAGGAAATCGGCTCGCAGAAGATTCAAGTCATCAAAGAGGTGCGCGCTCTGACCGGACTCGGGCTCAAGGAAGCCAAGGACCTGGTCGATGGCGCTCCGAAGGCGGTGAAGGAGGGCGTGAACGAAGACGAAGCCAAGAAGATCAAGGAAGCGCTCGAGGGAGTCGGCGGCACTGTCGAGATCAAAGGCGTCGTATAACCCAATCGTCATTGGGTCAGCCAAAGAGCCTGAGTTTCAAGTCCCCCTTTGAAGGGGGACTTGCATTCAACCTTTGACACGGCGCGCTAGAGCGCTTATTCTTCTTTTCAATGGAAACCGGCAAACGCCGGTCTTGGAGAGGAGGATTCCGGATGTCATACGGGTGGGCCATCATCGTCGTTGCTGTTCTCGGTTTCTCACTGTGCGCCTTTGGACAAGCGCCGCAACCATCCGAAGCACAAAAGGGCGCCGATCACGTCATGGTCTGTACGGACGCAGGCGCCGGCGGTTACGAAGCATTTCCGGATGTCTGCCGCTTGACCGACGGGCGCCTGTTGTGCGTTTTCTATGCCGGATACGATCACGTATCCATGCCGAACGACGCGCATCCCAACGGCGGATGCATGGCGGGATGCTATTCCTCCGACGAAGGAAAGACCTGGACGCCCGCACAGATCATCTACGACAGTCCCGACGATGATCGCGATCCGTCTATCGCGCAACTGAGCGACGGGCGTCTTGTCTGCAACTTTTTCTCCCTGCGCAAGAAAGCAGGGGGCGGCTGGACGGGACTCGGAAGCTGGATCATGGAATCCAAGGATGCAGGGAAGACCTGGTCTGCGGCCCGCTGCATCAACCCGCAGTATTACTGCAGCGCGCCCGTCCGCGAGTTGCGCGACAAGACGCTTATCCTGGGGCTGTACCGCGAAACGGACAAGGATGCGAACGGCGCCGTGACGCTGTCGAAAGACATGGGACGCACGTGGTGCGCGCCCATTGACATCGATAACGGCGGACTGAGGCTCGATGCCGAAACCGATATCATCCAACTCAAGGATGGCCGCCTCTATGCCGCCCAGCGCACCGCCGAAGAAAGCATGCGCTATTCGACCTCCGAGGACGGCGGAATCACGTGGAGTGTTTCAAAGCCCATGGGGTTTCCCGGGCATTGTCCCCACCTGCAGCGCGCTCCCGGGGACATCATCATTTGCGCACACCGCAAGCCCAACACGAGCCTCCATTACAGCCTCGACGAGTGCCAGACCTGGAGCCAAAACGTCGAAGTGGACAAGTGCGGCGGCGCCTACCCTAGCATGGTGACGCTCAAGGACGGCAGCATCCTTATCGTGTATTACGAAGAAGGTGCCGGCTCGAGCATTCGTGCCAGGAAGTTCCGCGTCAGCAAAGAAGGCGTTACTTGGCTGACTTGGTAACCCCAATTCAGAAACGTCCATATTCCCGCCACCCTCGGCACTAGCCCCTATACCCCAACAGAACGAATCCACTGATGCCTCCCAAAGGCCATGGTGCTCGGTCGCAATTCTTACAGAGTCGCTGTGTGTAGCATCCTTGTATGTGGCTCTTGCATTTGCGCCGACATTGAGTTAGGGTGGTGGAGGGCAAACCTAGATCTTGGCACTGATGGCGTCTAATGCGCTTTGGGAGAAACAATTGTGCGACGAATAATTGGCGTCTCGGCGATACTTTTGTTCTGGGGCGCACTGATCACGGGGTGCGCCCGCGACATTCCCATTCCACCTACAGCTTCTTTCACGGCATCGTCTACGAGTGGCACAATCCCGCTGAGTGTGGTTCTTACAGACACCTCAACGCCGGGTAGTGCCGTTATCACAACTTGGGCATGGAACTTGGGCGATGGAAGTGCAAGCGGGGAGCAAAACCCGTCGCACACGTATACCGTTGCCGGGACCTACACTGTCGCTTTGACGGTGACAACCTGCGCCGGCGTCGATACCGAAACGAAGACTGACTATATTACGGTCGGCAAAGAAACGCCCACGGTCACGACCTGGCCCACGGCCGGCCCCATTACTTACGGCCAAACCTTGGCGTTTTCAACGCTGGCCGGAGGTGAGGCGTCCATCGTCGGAACCTTCGCCTTCGACGCGCCCGGAACCATGCCGAGCGCCGGCGCCTATGACGCAGCCGTGACCTTCACGCCCACGGATACAACGAATTACGTTACCGTGTCCAACACGGTAAATGTCACCATAGGCAAAGCGACACCCACGGTCACGACCTGGCCCGCCGCAAGCGCAATCCCGCTGGGTCAGACTTTGGCGTCTTCGGCGTTGACCGGTGGCGCAGCCTCGGTCGCGGGCGCCTTCACGTTCGACGTGCCGGACACCGCGCCCCCGATTGGAGCCTATTCGGCCGCCGTTACGTTCACGCCAACTGATACGATGAACTACAACCCCGTGGCGGGTAGCGTAACCGTCAATGTCAGTATCGTCCGCTTTGTAAGATCAGGTTCGTCGGGCGATGGGACCTCCTGGGATACGGCCTTGGGTTCAATCCAAGCGGCCGTCGATGCGGTGGCCGCCGAGGGCGGCGGCGAGGTCTGGGTGGCCGCTGGAACCTATACCGCCACGACGACAAATGTCATTACTATGGCAGAGGGCGTCCATTTATACGGCGGCTTTGCAGGGATAGAAACGGGACGGGGCGTTCGCGACCGGGAAACCAACAAAACGATTATCGACGGTGAGTCCGAACGCCGCTGCGTCAATGGCGTTAGCAACGCCACGCTCGACGGCTTTGTCCTCCGCAACGGATCGGCCGACTTCGGCGGCGGGTTGCGAAACGACCAGACCTCGCCTGTGGTAAGCAACTGCACGCTTGCCGGAAACATGGCCTCCATCTCGGGCGGCGGGATGTACAACGGCTGGTACTCCTCTCCGACGGTAACCAACTGTGCGTTTACCGGAAACTCGGCTCCCTTGGGCGGCGGGATGCAGAATATCGATTACTCCGCGCCAATAGTGACCAACTGCACGTTTATCGAAAACGTGGCCTTCTCCTCGGGCGGCGGGATGTTTAACCGCCGCGTTTCTATGCCGACGGTAACCAACTGCCTGTTTGTCGGAAACTCGGCTTCGTCGGGCGGCGGGATGTGCAATGGCGAGACCTCCCAGCCGACGGTGACCAACTGCACCTTTACTAAAAACTCCGCTTCCTTGGGCGGCGCAATGTCTAGCAGCGACACGTCCACACCGACGGTGACCAACTGTATTCTATGGGATGATTCGGCGTCGGACGACGGCGACGAAATCTACAATTACAGCCCCGCCACTATGCCGGTAATTACATATTCGTGCATACAGGGCGGCCACGATGGAACCGGCAACATTTCGTCCGATCCGCTGTTGATCGGAACACTCGGCTCGAACGGACATGTCAGGGCTGATTCGCCGTGCATTGACGCGGGGAGCGCGACCGGCGCACCGGGCACGGACGCACGGGGAGTGACGCGTCCGCAAGGGAGCGGCGTCGACATGGGCGCCTACGAACTGGACGATTCAGACGGCGACGGTATCAGCGATGCGTGGGAAATGGCCCATTTCGGCAATCTAACGGGGGCGTTCCCCATGTCCGACGCCGATGGCGATGGTATGACGGACCTGGACGAAAGCCTTTACGGCGCCGATCCCTTCAATTCGGATTCGGACGGCGACGGTTTGTGCGACGGCGAAGAGGTGGCGCAAGGCCGCGAGCCAACGATAGCGTCCGGTATACGCCGGGTAAGTGCTGCCAACACGTCGGGTACGGAAGATGGACGTTCGTGGGCGACTGCATTCACGTCGATTCAGGCGGCTCTCGACGCGATGGGGGAAGGCGAGGTCTGGGTTGCCGCCGGAACGTATACCGCAACGGGAGGCAATGTTGTTGCCATGATGAAGCACATTCATCTGTACGGCGGTTTCGCCGGGACGGAAACGGCGCGCGATGCTCGAGACTGGCAAACCAACAAGACCACTATCCACGGCGAATCTGCGCGACGTTGCGTCCGCGGCGCGAACGACGCGACGCTCGACGGTTTCATCATCCAGAACGGATATGCCGCAGATTCGGGCGGCGGGATGTACAACGCCTACTGCACGCCGGCGGTAGCCAACTGCACGTTCATAGGAAACGTGACCGATCAGAGCGGAGGCGGGATTTACAACAATCACTCGTCGCCAGCGGTGGCCAACTGCACGTTTACGGGAAATATCGCCTCCGCCTATGGCGGCGGGATGTACAACGATTACTCCTCGCCGACGGTGGCCAACTGTACGTTCACAGCAAATGCGGCGGATCAGGGCGGCGGGATCAACAACAACTACTGCTCGCCGACTGTGACCAACTGTACGTTTACCGAAAACGTGGTCTTGTCCCACGGCGGCGGGATGTACAACTATTATCTCTCCTCGCCCGCGGTGACCGACTGCACATTCACAGGAAATACAGCCAAATCCAACGGTGGCGGGGTGTACAACTCCTTTGAATCCTCGCCGACGCTGATCCACTGTACGTTCTCGGAGAACACAAGCCAGTACGGTGGCGGAGTATGCAACGATTTCTGCTCGCCAACGGTGACCAACTGTACTTTCACCGGAAACTCCGTTTTCCATAGCGGCGGTGGAATGTACAACAATAACAATGCCTCGCCAACGGTTGCTATACACGGCGTCATAAATAATTGCGCATAGTTTCTCTTTATGTTAAGCTGCCTCTGGAAAGGAGGCAGCGATGCGAAAACTGGAAATCAATGATGCGGAGATTATGCGTGTTGCCATACAGCAGG
>Ga0315279_10009059_pt1 | contig 11944 bp, 7 predicted proteins | sample YL17G06_20_MG_FD_203694 | JGI IMG/M metagenome (GOLD analysis project Ga0315279, IMG submission 203694) | Sediment microbial communities from Yellowstone Lake, YNP, Wyoming, USA - YL17G06_20 | ecosystem: Environmental > Aquatic > Freshwater > Lake > Sediment | place: USA: Wyoming | collected...
GGGCGACGAAAAGCAGGAATAACAGATAGACAATGGGCTTGAGCCCATTGTTAGGGACCATGCAATGGGCTGAAGCCCATTGTCTCAAGTCGGTCAACACATCAACACCCCCAATAGTCAGACAAGACCTGCTGCTGTGCGGTTGGTCGCGAACGGTTGCCTGTATGCCCCCTTTCCTCCCGCGGCGCCAACGTGAACTCCGGAGTCTAGGATACCCGAGCCGGTTGGGAGTTGCGAGTCCTCCGAACGCACGTACTCCACCCCTGTAATGGTCTCCCCCGGCGAGCGCACAGTAATGTACGCGTCGACGGGCGTCGGCTCGCGTCGGGAGGCCTAGCTCATGGGGCGTGTCGAATGAACACCTCGGTCTTCGTTCCGGCATACGGACGTGCGGCCCGGTCCGGGACCATCCGGGTCTCGTCCGGGTGCCACGAGGGAGCAGCCGCTTTGCCGCGGCACGGCCGAGGAGCCAACGGCGACGCCGAGCTGGTCGCGCGCGTCCTGGCGGGTGACATGGACGCTTTCGCGCCCATCGTCGCGCGCTACGAGGCGGCGATGCTGAGCTCGGCGATGCAGATGGTGGGTGACGCGGAGGCCGCTCACGATTGCGCTCAGGAGGCGTTCATCGAGGCCTTCCGGTCACTGCGGAATCTGCGTGACCCGGGCAGCTTCCGGTCCTGGCTGTTCGGGATCCTGCGGAACAGGTGCCGCAAGGCGCTCAGCCGCAACCGCCTAAGGTTCGTCGCGCTAGACGACGAGACGGACATCCCCGCTCAGCCGGTCGATGAGTCGCCCGCTCCCGACAGGGAGCGGCTCGCGGCGATTATGCGCGAGCTGCCGGAGAGCTACCGTGAGGTGCTGGCCGCGAGGTACCTCGCGGAGATGGACTACGAAGAGATCGCGGCGGCCCTGGGCACGAGTGTGAACAACATCAGGGTCCGCTGTTGCCGCGCCCGCGAGCGGCTGCGCGAGGTACTCGAACGACGCGGGATCGGAAGGGAAGGTCTGCTCGATGACCTCTAGGGGTGGCTGCGAAAAGTGGAGAGTGCGGGTCTCCTCCTATCTCGACGGCGAGGATCCGAGGCCGGCCGAGGTGGGGCGACACCTGGCCGAGTGCGCCGACTGCCGCGCGTGGGCCGACGGGGCGCGCTATGACGCGCGGCTCATCCGGCACGCGTTCGCGATGTCCGGTGGACGCCCGTTCGTTGATGCCGTCGTGCGCGGCGCCAACGTCGTCGCCGAGCTCCCGGCTCGGAAGCGGAACGGCTGGTGGTTCCAGGGCGAGCGGCTCGCGGTCGCGGCTTGCTTCGCCCTCGTGGCCGCTATCTTGGCTCCCGTGTTCGTCGGCGTTCAGATCGCCGCACGGAAGCAGGTATGCCTCGCGAACTTGCGCGCTCTTAGCGCGGCCACGGCCGCTTACGCGGGTGACAACGGCGATGTGCTTCCCGCGGCCGACCGTTGGGACAGGCTGGTGAAGTCGTACGTGCCGGGCAAAGCCGTGTTCAACTGCCCTGCCGCGTACGCGATGCCAGCGTACGGCTACCGTGCCGACGTCGCGGGGCTGCGGTTCTCCGATCTCGCCTATCCCGGCCTGCGTCCGGTGCTGTATGACCAGGACCCGCACAGCGGGACCTTCGCGCCTCGGCATGTCGGTGTCGGCAACGTAGCCTACCTCGACGGTCACACCCACGCCGAGAAGTCCCTGCCCTTGGGAATGCCCGTGAGGGGCAAGGCCCGGGGCACGGCCCCGCCAAGCGTCCCAAGAACCGAGCCCGAGCCGGAGAGCACGGGCACGCCGATGAGCGCCCTGCCGCTGCCGGGAGGTCTCGCGGGGGTGTGAGGGGGACGACCGCCAACCTCCCGGGGCATCGGGCCCTGACCAGCCCGCTCATCCCGAGCAGCCGTATCTCTTGCGGCGTAACGAGGGAGGGCCGGTCACAGGCCCAGTTCAGCCTTTGCCTGCTCCCACGGGATGCGCTCCTCGCTCAGGGCGTCAGCCGCCATCTCCTCCGCCCACTGCGCTCTTCCTCGACCTCGGCGAGTTCCTCTATCATCTGCCGGAGTAGCTCCGCGCGGGTCATGTCGGCGCGGCTCGCCACCTCATCGAGGTTCCCCGCGACCTCGGTGTCAGGACTGACGTGGAGGCGGACTCTCCGCTTCGCCGCCTGAGTCGCGACCGTTGCCACAACTGGGCTCCCTCGCATGTGCTCTCGGTCGATACACTACGCGGCGGGACCCGGGAAGCCAAAGTGAGATGGCCGAAGCCGAAGCAAGAGCTCAGGCTTCCGACACTTGCGCCCCAGAGCCACGGTGACGACGAGCCGTGCCGGTCGGCGGCTGTGCATGGACTCCACTCATGGAGCCGGGCCCGCCGGCAGAAACGCCGGCTCTCCCGAGTGCGAGGTGCCGGCCCTCCGTGACGGGAACCAGTGGGCACACTGTGTTCTCGTCCGGAGGGGTCTCACGATGTTCGCTCGCACACTGTCCGCGCGCTTCATGCTGCTGGTCGCGGCGCTGCTTGTCGTCCCCGCCGCATGTGCCGACAACCTGGCCGACGGCTTTGCCCGCCCGCCCGACTCCGCGCGCCCGTGGGTGTACTGGTTCTGGCTCAACGGGAACATCACGCGTGAGGGCATAACCGCGGACCTCGAGGCGATGCAGCGCGTCGGCATCGGCGGCGTGCTGATCATGGAGGTCGACCAGGGCGCCCCGCTCGGGCCGGTTCCCTTCGCCGGCGCCAAGTGGCGCGAGCTGTTCAAGCACGTTGTCAACGAGGCCCACCGACTCGGCCTCGAGGTCAACATGAACAACGACGCGGGCTGGAACGGCAGCGGAGGACCGTGGATCACCCCCGACAAGGCGATGCAGAAGCTCGTCTGGACTGAGACACAGGTCGAGGGGCCCGGCCGCTCTGACGCGGCGCTCCCGCAGCCCGACGCTGTTGCCGGGTACTACCGCGACGTCGCCGTCCTAGCCTGCCCCTCCACAACGGCGCGCATCGACGACATTGCGGGCAAGAGCGCTCTGGCCCGCCGGGACCTGGGGCCGCGCGCCGACTTCCCGACGACGGCGTCCGGCCAGACGTTCGCCGCGAGCAGTGTGGTCGACCTGACCGGCAAGATGGCGCCGGAGGGGCGCCTGAGCTGGGATGTGCCGGCCGGCAAGTGGACGGTGCTGCGACTGGGGCACACCCCGACCGGGGCCATGAACGCACCCTCGCCCGAGTCCGGCCGCGGCCTCGAGTGCGACAAGCTGAGCAAGGAAGGGTCCGAGGCGGCGTTCGACGGCCTCATGGGCAAGCTCATCTCGGACTCGCCGTCGCTGGCGGGCCGAAGCCTCGTGGCCACCCACATCGATAGTTGGGAAAATGGGTCGCAGAACTGGACACCGCGCTTCCGCGAGGAGTTCCAGCGGCTCCGCGGATACGATCCGCTGCCGTACCTGCCGGTCATGACCGGGAGGATCGTCGGCGGAACCGAGGTCTCCGAACGGTTCCTATGGGATGTGCGGCAGACCGTCTCCGACCTGCTCGTCGACAACTACGCCGGCCACATGCGGGACCTTGCGCAGCGGCACGGTCTCCATCTGACGATCGAAGCGTACGGCGACACGACGGTCGACAACATTGCCTACGCCGGTCGGGCCGACGAGCCGATGGGGGAGTTCTGGTCCTGGCCCGGCTACGGCGCGGCGGGAACGCTCGTGGAGATGGCGTCGGCCGGCCACGTGTACGGCAAGCCCGTCATCGGGGCGGAGGCGTTTACCGCCGGTGATGGCGAGAAGTGGCTGTACCACCCGGGCTCGATCAAGGCGATGGGCGACTGGGCCTTCTGCCTCGGCATTAACCGGTTCGTGTTCCATCGCTACGCGCTCCAGCCGTGGCACGACAGGCGGCCGGGGATGTCGATGGGTCCCTGGGGGCTGCACTACGAGCGAGGGCAGACGTGGTGGAACCAGTCGCGGCCGTGGCACGACTACCTCGCTCGCTGCCAGTACCTGCTACAGGCGGGCCTACCCGTGGTCGACGTCCTCTCCCTCGCGCCCGAGGGCGCGCCCCGGAGCTTCAACCCTCCGCCATCACTCAACCGGGCCGGCTACAAAGCGGACGCCTGCTCGACCGAGGCGCTTCTCCAGCGAGTCCAGGTTCGGGACGGACGCCTCGTGCTGCCTGACGGGATGAGCTACCGCGTCCTAGCGCTGCCGGGCGCGGAGACGATGACGCCCGGGGTGCTGCGCAAGCTGCGGGAGCTCGCCCGCGGCGGCGCGACGATCGTCGGGGCGCCTCCGAGGAAGGCGCCGGGCCTGTCGGGCTATCCGGGGTGTGACGCTGAAGTGAAGGAGCTCGTCGACGACCTGTGGGGGAAGGGCCGAGTGATCGCCGGCAAGGCACCTGAGAAGCTACTCGCGGAGCGCGGCCTGCCGCCCGACTTCGCGTCCGATCGAGTGCTCGACTTCATCCACCGAAGGATCGGGGACGCGGATGTCTACTTCGTGTCGAACCAGTCCGGCCACAGCGTCAACGCGAGCTGCGCGTTCCGCGTCAGCGGGCGTGCCCCGGAGCTCTGGGACCCCGCGACGGGCAAGATGGTACCTGCGGCGAGTTGCGATCAGTCCGGCGGAGTGACGCGCGTTCCGCTGCGGTTGGACGTCGCCGGATCGGTGTTCGTTGTGTTCCGGCCGGGGAGCTCGCCAGGCGACTCGGTGGTCACCGTCAGTCGTGACGGCGAGGTCGTCTGGCCCGCGCCGTCGCGCGAGGTAAAGGTCGTCATCCGCAAGGCGCTGTGGGGACCGGCGGGCGACGAGCAGCGGACGAAGGACGTGACGGGCCAGGTTCAGCAGATGGTCGACCGGGGGTTGCGGTCATTCGTGGTCGCGGAACTCGCGTCCGAAGGCGACCCCGCCGGCGGCGTGGTCAAGACACTGCGAGTGGACTACGAGGTCGGCGGCGTCGCGCACACCGCGAGTGCAACGGACCCGGAGACGATTACCTTCGAGCTGCCCGCAGACGCCCCTCCCGCAGTGGCCCTGGAGCGGACGGACGCGGGGAAGCTGATCGCTGTCGGCACGGAAGCCGGCTCGTATGAGGCACGCACGGCGTCGGGACGGGTCATGCGCTTCGGCCTCTCGGCGCCGCGAACGGCGGAGGTTGACGGCTCATGGGACCTCCGGTTCCCCCGCGGTTGGGGCGCGCCGGAGCGTACCCGGCTCGACGCGCTCGCGTCGTGGAGCGAGAACCCCGATCAGGGGGTCCGCTTCTTCTCGGGAACGGGCACGTACCGCAAGACCATCCGGATCCCGGCGTCGATGCTCGCGGGCGGCAGCCGCGTGACGCTCGACCTCGGCAGCGTCGAGGTGATAGCGCGCGTGTCGCTCAACGGGAAGGACCTGGGCATCCTGTGGAAGGCGCCCTACCGCTTGGAGATCACCGGCACCGCGCGCGCGGGCGAGAACGAGCTTGTGGTCGCGGTTACCAACTTGTGGCCGAATAGGATGATCGGCGACGAGCAGCTCCCCGAGGACAGCCTGCGCTGGGACAACGGGACGCTGCGCGAGTGGCCCGCGTGGCTCGCGACCGACCAGCCGAGCCCGGCCGGCCGGTTCACCTTCACGTCGTGGCGCCTCTGGCACAAGGGCGACCAGTTGCTCCCCTCCGGGCTCCTGGGCCCAGTGCGCGTGGTGTCGGAGGAGACGTGGGAGCTGGGCCGATAGGCGAGGGCGGTAGCGATGCGAATGGCGGCGGGCCTCTGCGCGCTGCTGCTAGTAGGCACTGTAGTGCACGTGGTCGGGTGTTCGCGGTCGAGGGAGGGCGACGCCGATCGTGTTCGATCAGGGGCGGATCGGTGCCGCAGTGCAGCCCGGCGCCACACAGTGCGCTTCACGGGCGCTGGGCATCGCGGCCGACGCCAAGTCCGGGTTGGGCGCCGGGCGTACCCGACCTTCGAGGCCGCAGCGCGTGGGGCGGGAGGGACTGGGCGTGGGATCAGAAGGCCGTACACCATTTGAGGATGCCATCGAGAAGGCTGGGGAGGGCCTGCCGCGTACGCCGATACCGAAGCCCATGTCGTGGGATGAGTCCTCCAAGAGGGATCATGCAGACCCGATGTTCCATGCGTACTGGCAGGAGAGAGTGAAGGAAGCTCTCGACAGCGCCAATAGCGCCACGATCCAGGAGGCCTACGTCGCGGCGTGGAAGGGAGGGGCGACTCCAACGATGGACGCCGAGGCGTTCGATCGCGTGTTTTCGGGGCTAGGTGAGCACGGTATCGACCTGGTGCTGGAGTGCCCGGCGGCCAAGCACTCAGTCGCGCGCGTCGTGCGCGGGTCACAAACGTGGGCGGTCGCGAACTGGGTCTGTGTCGCAGCGGCTCTGGAGGCGGTCGAGTGGGACTGGTGTGGCCTCTGGCGGGACTTCTGCTGCGGCAGGCTGGCTAGAGCGGGCCGCCGCCTGGAACTGGCACGAGGGATCATTACCGCGGTGCACTCAATCAAGGGCCGAGCCGGGGCCCGCCGCGCGGCCGCGGAACTGTGGCGAGACGGGGCGCTAGAGGAAGAGGAAAAGGAGGGCTTGCTGGACCGACTGGGCGCCTGGGACGCTCTATCTCGTGCCTTCATAGAGGCACTCGGGCCCGACGCTGTCGAGGCGGCTCTGCGAATGGAGCATAGAGGCCACCGGTACATGCTCGACACCCCGCCACCCGTGCCGCCGAGTTTCCCCCAGGCAGGCACGGCGTTGGGGCGTCGGCTGACCGACCTCGTCCGGGCGGTGGAGCTCGCAGCAGACGTCAGTTCTGCGGGACTCACGCCAGAGGAGCGCGACAGACTTCGAGGCCCGTGGCCGGGCTCGCGCGGCTTGAGCGAACTGCGGAGGGCCCTGCGGCACAGCCACCCGATGGGGGACGAGCTAGCCACACTCCTGGCCGGATGGTGCCCGCTGCGGTGCCCATGCACCGAGGCAGGCGGGCTGTCGCACAGTTATCGTCTTCCCCTGGTGAGGTTGCTGCACATGGCTGCGCTGCTCCAGGCGCCCTCGCTCGCGGCACCCCGGGCGATCGGGGGCGGCGAGACGGTCTGGTACGCCGTGCTCCACCTGCTGTCCCACGGGGGGGCACAGTATGTGCCTGGGCTCCGAATCGAGGAGTGGACGGATCGTACGTGGAGACGGCGGTGGGTCGAGACAATGGGGGAGGCGGTCGGTGTCCTCTTCCTGGAGGATGCGGTCGGCCTTAAGTTCGACACACTGGCTCGCATCCCGTCTGGGCCCGCCGGGTGGACACCGGATTTCACGGCCGAGACCGGATCTGGCGATCGGGCGGTCATCGAGGCCAAGGGGAACACGAGTTGGAAAGCGCATCGCAGCAGCCGGAAGCAGGCGCTTGGCCAGCTCGGGAAGGGACCGGGCGATGGGGGCCGGGTGCGTGGGGAACCTTGGGCCAGTTCTCTGCGGAACGACCGTGCGTTCGCTTCGTGCCTTTATGCGGCGACGCGTCTCTCCGACCGGCCGAGCCTGTTGCATCTGGCGGATCCACCAGTCGACTTCGGCGAGTTGTTCCACGAAGGCTGGCAGCACCGTGCGCGGCGCCAGCACTACGCCGCTGTGCTCGAGACCGCCGGCCTGTACGGCTACGCTGACGCGCTCCTGCGGCACCGGCTTCAGCAAGGGAACGAGGGCGAGCGCGCGGAGACCTTCTCGATCCGCGATGGGGAGGGACGGGACGGGACCCCAGTGTTCATGGGAACGTATCGGAAAGCGTCCCGAGTCGCGCGGGAGCTGGGTCATCCGAGCCCGGAGACGTTCGAGGAACTCCGGCTGTTTGCTGGCGTGGACAATGCCCGCTTTGAGTACCTGCGACGGGGCGACATTCCCGCGCACGACATTGAGCCGCGCGAGCAGGACTGGGCCGAACGCGAAGCGCCGAGCGTGGGTGTCCTGCCAGGGCGTGAGGCGGGCGGGCCGCCCTGCGGCGTGTACTCGCTGTTGCCCGACGGTGCGTTCTTCGCGGCCGAACTCCAGTAGCTGAGCCTGCCGCCAGGAGGGCCGATTCGGCTGGTCGCAACGAAGAGCCGGGAGCTGGATCCATAGGGCGAGGGCGGTGACACTGGCAGTGCGCCTGGTGACAGTGTGCGCTGTGGTCGTCAGTGTGGGCGGGCGCGTAGAGGCTGACCCGACACTGCAGGTGAGCCCAAGCGGGCACTGCCTGGCGTTCGGCCCAGAGACGTTCGTGCTCGTCGGCGACAGCGGAACGCGGTGCGTCATGCAGGACGCCAACCTCGAGTAGCGCGCCGGATCGACGACTGCGTCGAGGAGCGGTACGGCTAGGTCTATCCGGGGCGGTTCAGCTCCGCCCCCTCGGCATGTCCCATAGCGCGCACAAGCGGTCGCGCGCGCGGGCTACGTCGACCGTCGTGGTCACCGCGATCTCCGCTGAGACGGCTCCGGTCGGCGGCGTCGCGTGGGCGGGGGCTAGGTCGAGCGGCACCACGAGGGCCGGGAACGAGCGGTTGCACGGGTCCAGCGCGATCGGCCGACGGGCGGTCGCGAATAGGGCTGGCTCCGCGGCCGCGAGCACAGCCAGCGCACCCGGCGCGGCGAGTTTCTCCGACTCGTGGAACCGGAGCCACGCGTCGCAGTAGTCCGCGACGAACGCGAAGACGGGACCGCGCTCCGACCGCTCGGACACCTCGGGCTCGAAAAGCGCCGCGCGGAAGGTCACCGCATCTGACACGTCGCGCCCGACGAGCAGCAGCTTGTCGGGGATCAACCTGATGAGCGCAGCCAGGGCGTGCGGATCCTCCACCGTGGCGGGCGCTTCGTAGGGGTAGCCGATGCAACCCGACCGCACGATCACGCGAACGATCGCGTCAGCCAGGTGCGGCCTAGCAAGGAGGGCTAGCGCGAGCGTCGTCGCCTGGCCCAGGACGAGGATGGTGACCTCGCCCGGGTAGGCGGAGACCTGTTCCGCGAGAAGATCGACGCCCTGGGCGATGCCGCGCACGGAGCGGTTCTTGCTCAGGAAGCGGGCGGTGGGAGGCCTGAAGGACGCATCCCGCGCGGGCACGCCGAGTAGGTTGTGCCTCGAGCCGCGGCCGAGGAGCGCGGAACGGCCCGCGACCTCGAAGACGCGGCGGATCTGCGCGACCTTCATGGGCAGATCGCCGCCCGTCGCGATGACGCCGTCCACCGTGACATCGTCGTGCCGCAGCGCGGCAAGCAGCGCAAGGCCGTCGTCCACGGCGGCGCCTACCGTGGCCCCGCTGATCCCTGTGTCGACGATGACACGAGTCACACGATCACCCGCTCTCTAGGCAGCTATCTTTCCCAGGCGATCACCGGCTCCTTCAGGCGTAGGCGGGCTGGTCGGCCTCTGTGGGATGGACCCGCTCCCTGAGCAGCTTCACCTGCGAGTGGTCTCCCGGGCCGACGGGCAGCAGCCCCTCGAACGGGTTGAGCGGCTCAGCGCCGTCGACTATGAGCGATACGGCCGTGCCCGACTGGCGGTCGATCCGCCCCTCGACGATCAGGGTGTCATGGCCGAAGATGATGCTGCGGAGCCGGTAGTAGGCGTTCTCGAACACGACCGCGTCGAAGAGCCCCATCTCATCTTCCATTGTCACGAAAACCACGATCCGCCCGCTCTTTGTCGGCGGCCTGTTCCGCGACACCACGACCCCGCCGGCCCGGGCCCTGGACCCTGTCTTCGCGTCCAGCAGCTCGAGGCTGGTGATGCACCTGCGCTCCCTCAGCATCGGTCGCACGAGGGCTACCGGGTGCCTGAGCGGCGAGAGGTGGATGGCCTGGTAGTCGGCGAGGATAAGGTCTTTCTCTATCCGTACCGGGAGCGCTGGCATCTTGCCGGCATCGTCGCGACCACATGCCGGCGAGGGCGCCGGCGCTCCCAGCAGCTCCAGGTCCAGTTTCTTGAGATCGGGCCCCACCTCGGAGATGGACACCTGCCCGTCGTCGCTCACGCCCGCTGCCTCGACGATAAGCGGCAGGAGCCAGATGAGCCGCCTCCGGTGGTCGAGCGCGTCGGCCCTTACAGGCACCAGCGGGTGCTTGTCCGTGGCCCCGCTCGACAGCCAGATGAAGGGTGGCCGCGGCTCAGGGGAGTAGGCCGGGAGGTCGTCGAACGCGCCGGCGAGGACCAAGTTCTCCAGCGCGTCGCGGTCGACTCGCGCGCGCCCGCAGAAGTCGAGCAACGACTCATACGGTCTCGCGAGGCGCCCCTCGACAATGCTCCGCTGGCTCGCCTCGGAGAGCCCGGCCACCTGCAGCAGCCCGATGCGGATGGCGCCGTTCTCGACCGAGTACTGCTCCTCGCTCGCGTTCACGTCGACCCTGAGAACCTGGACCCCGCAGCGCTTCGCGTCCTCCACGATCGTCCTCGCGGAGTAGTAGCCCATCGGCTCGTTTGAGAGCACTCCCGCGAGGAACTCCGCGGGATGGTGGGCCTTCAGATACGCGCTCTGGTAGGCTATGAGCCCGAAGCAGGCCGCGTGGCCCTTGCAGAAACCGTAGGCCGCGAAACCGGCGATCTGCCGGAAGATGCTCTCCGCGTCTTCCCGCGATACCCCGCTTGCGAGCGCGCCCTGGATGAAGCGCCTCTTGATCGCCTCGAGATCCTCGGCTGAGATGCTCTTCGTCATCGCGCGTCGAAGGGAGTCGGCCTCGGCAAGCGAGAACCCGGCGATCTCGTTGGCAATGAGGAGCACCTGCTCCTGGTAGGTGACCACGCCATAGGTCTCGCCCAGGATCGACTCGAGGCGCGGGTGGATCCACGGGATCTCCTGTCTCCCGTGGCGCCTCTCCACGAACGGTGAGACCATGTCGGCCTGCACCGGGCCGGGACGGAAGAGCGAGATGTTCGCGATCACGTCGCGGAACACGAGAGGGAGCAGCCTCGTCTGGAGGCTCCGCTCGCCGGGGCTTTCCAGTTGGAAGCAGCCTACCGTGCGCGCCTCTCGCATGAGCTGATACGTCGCCTCATCGTTCAGCGGCACCCGGTCGATGTCGGGCCTTGTGCCGGTGCCTCTCTCCACAAGATCGAGACACCGCTCGATGGCTGAGTGCATCCGCAACCCCAGGAGGTCGAGCTTCACGAGCCCGAGCGCCTCGACGTCGTCCTTGTCGTACTGACAGATGACGATGCCCTTGGTCGACTGCTGGAGCGGGACGTAGTCGGTGAGCTCGCGATCGGAGATGACGATCCCGCCGACGTGAATGCCGAGATGCCTCGGAAAGCCGGCGATGCGGTCAGCGATGGCGACGACCTCCGCGACGGCGCCGAGGTCCACCCGGCAGTTGCGGATCTCGGGTGTGTTCTCCCACGATGCCATGAGGCCGCTGCTAGATAGGAACGGGAAGACGCGCGCGATGTCGTCGATCTCCTCGGGCGAGTATCCGAGCGCCTTCGCCACATCGCGTACCGCTGACCGCGCGCGGAACGTGTTGAGCGTGGCGACCGCGGCGACGCGGTCCTTGCCGTAGCGCTCGTAGACGTAGTCGAGCACTTCGTCCCGCCGGCGGGAGCAGAAGTCGACGTCGATGTCCGGAAGCTCGCGCCGCTCGCGGTTCATGAAGCGCTGGAAGATCATCCCGTGGACGAGCGGGTCGGGGCCCACTATGTCGAGCGCGAAGGCCACGAGGGAGTTCCCCGCCGAGCCCCTGCCCGTCGTTCGGATGCCCTTCGCGCGCGCGGCCCGGACGATGTCGTAGCAGATGAGGAAGTAGTCGACAAACCCCATTTCCTCGATCAGATCGAGCTCCTCGCGCAGCCGCTCGCGATACTCAGGGCCGACGTTGCCATCGAGCCGCCTGGTGAGTCCCTCGGTGGCGATCCGCTCTAGGAGTGTCATTGAGTCCACGCTCTGCGGAGGAGCCGTATGAGGCGGGGACGTTGCGCCTTCCGCGCCGGCCCGTGCCGGATCGACCTCACCCCCGGTCCCT
>Ga0315279_10009060_pt1 | contig 11943 bp, 17 predicted proteins | sample YL17G06_20_MG_FD_203694 | JGI IMG/M metagenome (GOLD analysis project Ga0315279, IMG submission 203694) | Sediment microbial communities from Yellowstone Lake, YNP, Wyoming, USA - YL17G06_20 | ecosystem: Environmental > Aquatic > Freshwater > Lake > Sediment | place: USA: Wyoming | collected...
GGGCTGTCGGCTAGTTTGGTCTAGGCTTGGAGACTTGGGCTCTCTAGACCCCGGTTCAAATCCGGGCAGCCCCATTATCGGACCTGAACCCTTCTGGGCATAAGTACGATGGAAGCCTAAACCCTTCTAGGTATTAGTCCACCTGCGAAGCGCGCATGGCTGTTCCTAAATTGGTCTAAAATGGTTTTTATTCTTCTTTTGCCTATCTGCGTTTGATTTGGACTTGCTTGAGAGTAGGTCTTGGCTGTGTTGAGACGGACAGTGCAAGAAGGTCAAAAACAGATGTGCGCCTCAAAACTGCCTCCAAAAGCCCTAAAAAGAATAAATACCATTTTTAACCATTTTAGGAACACGCATGCGCGCTCAGAGAAGTGACTTAGGTACAGGCAACTTGGAGAGCATATCCTGTTACCAAGGACTCTGTCTAGGTGGCAATTTTCTTAAATGTCCCCAAGCTAGGCAAACTTTACTCCTGCACGTTTCCTCAAAAGGAAAGAGAGGGTTTCCAACGATCCAACCCTGTAGCAAACTGACAGGCACCAGTTGCATTTGTTGGATTGAACCGGGAAACCCATCCAAGGGTGAAGGGTTCCTAAATAAAAGTGTTCCTAAGAGCGCGCTAATTCCCTCGAAACAGAGCTAGGTCTTCTTTCTTTTCAAAACAACATAGGAGGTGACTGAATGAACCTAAAGAAAGCACTACCAACAATCACGGTTATTCTAGCTGTGATTGCACCAGGATTCTTGGCAGTCAGCGCAGCGATCGACAACGTCAGCCTTAACGGGCGCGCTTCACCTTTTTTTAGAGTGCTTACGATGAATCTTTCGAGTTTTTCGATTACTTCGCTTATAAGTCATTTTTCAATCTTCTTTGTTTTCTTATTTCACTATTCCGACGATTATCTTGTAGAATGTTGTATTGTCCATAGTGCTTAATAATTATTAGCGCGTGCTCGAAGACGAATTCAGGGGATTGGAAGAACAATCGATCGATCGCAAGGAAAGAACTGGCGTATGATGTTATGTATTAGCACGCGTACCACAATTGAGAACTATTTCTTTAATCGCTTCTCCTTATGCTTTCTTCTTTTTTCTTCTCTTTCCTTTTTAGTCATTGGTTTCTTCTTGGTGGCTCCAGTGCTCAACGCAATCACCACACTCAAGTAATCAGAATAGGGAATTATGTTTTTGCGGCCTAACTAAAAGTTTCTAAGATTGGCCAGTCGTCTTTAGGTTCCCCTCTCTTCTTTCTACACTTGCTTGCCTTCTCGCGCGCGCTAAATCAAAAAGGTGACAAAACTTCTATATATGTTAGGTGTCTAAGCTTGAACTAGCGGAGATCGAATATGAAACCTGAGCATTATAAACCGATAAGGAAAGAAAAGCCCAAACGAAAAGGCAAGATTAGTAGACACAAAAGTCGAATGCTTGCAGTGGCTCAAGAATGGAAACCCATTACTTCTCCACAATTGCGTGAAGCTTACTCCACTAAAATAGAATGGGCAAGGAAGCTAATTCCCAAATTAAAAGAAGAAGCAGAAGCGCCGGAAGAAAAAGAAAAGCTTAGATAAGCGCACGCACGCGCGCGCTTTTTACGTTTCGCTTAATTATCCTAATGTTGTTCTTTTCCTAAGAACTATCGGAAGTACCAAATCGTGAATTACCATTCTGCTCATTTGAAATCACTCCATCTTAACTTTAAGAATCCATTTTCCTTTAGGATTGCCGTCTAAATCGACTCCTCTGCCCTTTAACACTTTAAATTCGCCCTGTTTCAAACCTAAATTTTGCATGGCGAATTCTGTTGCTTGTTTAATCGTACAGAATCCAGCTGGTTTCTTTGCCTCGGTCTCTGTAAATCCCCATCCTGGCGGAACTAAACTGCCTATTTGCAAAACTTTCAATCTCATTCCTCTTTTACCCTCTCAAGGGAAATAGCAGAACAGTCTATGAATCGACAGTCTCGTCACTTCATGTCTTCGCTCCAGCTATTATAGAATGGAAATCGCTGTTAAAGCTTGCTTATCCCTTTAAGAAATCTCCTTCAAGCCAACTTTATGTATCAGAGAAAAATAGGGAATGTGCGGGAAGCTCCTATACACCGGCAACATAAGGCTTTTGTAAAGGGCATATAAGCATCTGCCACACTACAAGAAGCGGTGTTTAATGCCGAAGACTAAAGCCATAATAAACATTCAAAACGTCGTTGCCACTGCCACCTTGAACCAGAAGGTCGATTTGAACGCTGTTGTCAAGAGTTTTCCAGGAGTCGAGTATCGCCCAGAACAGTTTCCAGGATTAGTATTTAGGCTGAAGAGGCCGAAGACGGCCACGTTGATTTTTAGCTCTGGTAAAATGGTTTGTACGGGAGCGAAATCGGAGAAGGAGGCGCGCAGGGCTGTTTTGACGGTTGTTAAAGAACTGAAGAAGGGTGGAATAATCATCATCAGAAAGCCGGAGTTGAGGGTTGTGAACATCGTTGCTTCCGCAGGCTTGGGCGGAAAGATAGATTTGGAGAAAGCGGTTTCCACGCTTGGAAAAACCATGTATGAGCCGGAGCAGTTTCCAGGCTTGATCTACAGGATGGACGAGCCTAAAGTGGTTATACTCGTATTCGCAAGCGGGAACCTTGTTTGCACCGGAGCGAAGAAAGAACAGGACGTTTATGATGCCGTGCACAAGCTTCACGGAAGCTTGGAGGAACAAAACCTCATATTCTACGAATAAAAGTTTCATACGTTAATCGCCTATCGCCTTCGTTTGTACATTCCTCATCGTAGGGAAGTAGAACGCGCTCGTATCCGAAGACAGTGAAAAGCGTTTCATCTATCATCAGAAACCATGGTTATCAAGATGTATTGGAGGAAATTAAGTGGCGCGCGCTAGTTTCTCCACCACACTTTGTAGCTCTTCAGCAATCCCCATTGTCTGGGTCTTCGACTGTACCCGCATAAAAGTCTATTCTAATAGGATTTGTTAACGCGCTAACCGGTCTAGACGAGGGCCAGCGGGCGCTGTGATAAGTCTTATTAATCTATTTTCGCCTATTAAATCTAAACTGGTGAACAGATTGAATTCAATCCAAAGTGTTGGAAGATACAAGAAAGACGAGATTGTGAAAAAGGAAATGTACAAGCTTCTTAGAGCAAACCCAGAGGGAATTGGTTCAGAGGAATTTGTTGAGAAAACCAGGGCGACAACTAAGGTTAGTCGTACAAAGATTTTCTCTATGATAAAGAAATGTGAACAACTTGGAATTATGAAGACGGAAAGAAACCTTGATGACAAACGTCATGCGACTTATTTTCCAAATTTGCAGAAAGTGAAGACTGAACAGAGATTCTCGGAAGACGTGGAATTCATTCAAGCTCTACTGTCAGAACCTAAAACAGAATTTGCAGAATCTGAAACAAGATCGTCTGGAATCCGTGTTAGTGTCGGTATCTTTACAAATTGGGGTGAAAAGCCATCGCAGAGCCTAGAGGATCAAGTAAAAAGCATAGCCAAGCAATTTTCCTCTAACTATGATAAGCTGTTAGGTAAAAATATGAAGGTAAGACCATCTACAAAACTCGCCTTCATAATAACGATGGAATCATAACGAGGATGTTAAGCCATGAATGAACAAGACAAAGTATACACGTGTACTTCCGTATCTAGTAGCACGCGCGCTGTTGGTTGGTTGGATAAAACTTTACCCCCAAACCCAAACCCAAAGATAGAACTTCCCTGAATTTCGAATTCATAAATCATTTATCACTTTGCGATTTTATCAGCTGGATGGAAGCCTAGAAATGGCAAAGATGAAGCAGGAAAGCGTTGCAGACTTTCTGCATTGTGCTAGCATTTTAGAAGAGAGAGCATATTCGCTTTATAAGAATCTCGCCGACAAAGTGAATCTTCCATTAGTCAATGCTTTGCTGCTTCATATAGCATACGATAGTCGCAAACATTCGGCAGTCCTCAAGGGAATAACCGAAAGCATTGCTAAACCAAAAAAGCAACCCAAAGACTACGAGAAGAAGCTCTTTTTCGGCAAGACATGGACGGTAATTGAGAATCTCGCAAAAGAGATTGCTAAAGAACAGAGGATACCCAAAGAGAGCCTGGCGTCATTGGTGAAGAAGCTGATGCTCCTAGAGAGCACTGTTGGCGAAGAATACCATATCTTGGTTCAGCTGAAGACGCTTCAATACATGACAAGAGAAATACGTGAAATCTACAACGTGGATACAAAAGACCTGAAGGATATACTTGCAATCATAATCAGAGACGAAGAGACTCACAGAAAACTCCTATCCAAAATGAAGAAAATTCTTGTCGGAAAAGAAAAGCAGACAGAAGATATAGCGCCAGCATTCAAGTACCAAAATCCAAATGCATGGTCGAGAGCAATGCCTGATTCAGTCTACGAAAATGTTCATTGAATGTTGACAACAATCTTGGACCAAGAATTCGTCTTTGGTTTGGTTTGGGATAAAACTTTACCCTCACCCAACGCAATCTTATATTTGTTGAATCGTAACTGTAGTGATGAGGTCTACTGAATGGGAATCATTCAAAAGAAATGTTCAATTTGCGGAAAAGTCTTTACGACATTAGATAACAAAAATAAATATTGCAGTGCCCAATGCGCTGGAAAAGCAAATAAGAAAAAATAAAGACGTCTCAAAAAAGATACAGCCATCCTATGATAGATTTTTGAAAAGGAATTGACGCGATCGTATACTCGATTCCGATACTACCTATATCCGTACCCTATTATGCCCTGAATTCCGTTATATCGCCTCTTTTGCAGAGATCATAGACTATGTGCTGAACCGTGTATACTGCCCTGACAATGATTGCCTTTTTCCACAGCAGGGCATCGTCGTCAAGTTTGGTTTGTTGGGTTTGGATAAAACTTCGCCCCAACTGGTTTGGTAGTGGAGAATTTCTTTAATGACATTAATACTTCGAACTCGATAGATGGGAAACTTGTGAAGACCTGCAGATTATTGTTCTTACTGATGCTGACGAGTAACTGTCTTATCGCGCGCGCTCTCTGGACTGTTGTCTTTCAAGTCTGGCAAGCTTTTTATCCTTACGCTGCTTTTCTCTTTCCTTCTTCTTCTTCTGAGGTTGAGGCCGTTTTCGATCTTGTACTGATGTTTCTCCTTTCTTCTTCATGTAACCACCTACTTCTCACAAAAGAAAAAGACTCGTCCCCTTTCTTCATTAACGATTCTTTTCTTCTTGTACATGGCTTGTCCCTTCTCCGCAAGCGCGTAGCGCGTTATTTCTTACCTTTGTTATATTCCGCAGGGAGTTCAACGTTCCGTTTCTCTTTCCTCTTCAGTTCCTTATCCCTCTGCGATTCCATGTGCTGTTTATGATCTATAGCTTTCTGTTTCTTACCTTTGGGCACAATTCATCCTCCTCAGCAAGTTAGACTTTGTTCTTACGTCTATAAAAAATATGCGTGCCTTATGCCTCAATTGCTTTCTACTATTGGAATGCCCGATGGTCTCGTCAGAATTCTTCCTCTGAAAGCTTTTTGGGAGCGCTGCGAGTCTGCGGAGGGTTATCTTATTAGCGCGCGCATTCGATTTACCCAAAACAATAAATGCCCTACCTGATTACGCTTTGAGCGAGGTTTGCTTACGAAGCCCACCTGGAATCAGAAGGAAGTGCTTCCAATGGTGAGGGATACCATCTACGCTTTGTGCAAGAAGAAGGGCGATTGGGTCACTAAACAGGAAACGGTGACTGCTCTTCTTGAAGATCCGCGGATTTCGAAATCTGCAGACGAAGCGTACAGGCTGCAGAAGACGGACAAGACACATATTTTGGGAAATATGGTGAACTGGCTGGATTTCTGGGTTACTAGGCTCGAGGAAAAAGAGCCGACGCCAGATTGGGCTCGTGAACTGGCTACAGAGATTCTGGACAAGTTTGAACGGAAGAAAATTGACAAGAAATGGGCTTACAAGTTGCGCTAGAGCATGGAGCGCGCCTGTTCTTTCTCCTTGCTGTTGCGCGCGCTACGTCTGGTTTTGGGTTTGGGTTTGGGGATAAAACTTTACCCCTACAGCACGCACGCGCACACGCACTCGCACTCTCTCTCGGACAGTCGGTCTCTCTTACTCGCTCACCCACCCACACGGACGGACACTCTCTCACACGATGAAGAGGGCCACGGACCGGGGGCCACGGGGACGGGACCACGGGGGAGAGGAGACACACACACGGAGTGAGTGTGAGAAGAAGCCTGCCGCGGGAAATAGTCCCGCAGGCCTTGTAAGATCAAACTGTGCGCAACGGCTGCTTTCAAGCTTTCAAGGCTTATCCGTATGGATTAAAGTACCATTCTTTATTCTGTGTGCCGGGATTCTGCTATAGCCTTTTGAACACCTTCTTCTTTCCGAGCACTGCCTCTTTGCAGCCCATTTCAGGATCGGGATCACTGCATCTCTGAGTCCCTCTCCGTCTTTTGTCAGTGAATATTCAACACGAGGTGGGATCTCGGCGAATGATTCTCTGTTGAGCAGCCCTTCGTGTTGAAGCTGCTTCAACGTGTCTGCAAGCGTCTTGGGGCTCACTCCCCGCAGTTCTTCCATCAGCTTGTTGAACCTAAGACTTCCGTAGTTTCCTATTGCGTTGATAATCAGAAGTGCCCATTTCTTGCCTATCACGTCTATGATCCCTTCAAGCGGACAAAAACAGACTACGTCATTCTTATCCTGCATGCATCGTCACTTTCTTTACAGATAGCAACTATGTCGCTATACACTTTATAGAATAAATACTTTACTTCTAATAGTATTACAAAAGAGAGGTGATGATAGATGGATGATGAATGTGGTTGCGGAAGACATCACGGGCACGAAGGCTACTGCGGCTTTGGCATGCACGGGAACGGGCATGGTTACAGAAGACGCTTCTTCACTAAAGCCGAAAGAGTCGAGAAGCTGAAGGACTATGCAGAAGAGCTTAGGAATGAACTGAAGGGCGTCGAAGAAAAGATCAAGGAAATGCAAACCCAAAAAATGACGACGAAGGCATGAAGTCTAGATTATGCTAGCCAAGAACGCGATAGAAGTCAACCACCTAAGGAAACGCTACAACGGCACTGTGGCAGTGGACAACATAGCCTTTCAAGTCAAGGAAGGCGAAATCTTCGGCTTCCTAGGCCCAAACGGCGCTGGAAAAACCACGACACTGAGGCTGCTGACCGGGCTGACAAGACCCACTTCGGGCTCAGCAACAGTCGGAGGTCACGACATCTTAACCGAATCGGTCAAAGTGCGAGAGCATATCGGCGTCGTTCCTGAAGTCTCAAACATCTACGATGAAATGACCGCTTGGGATAACCTCATTTTTGCATCTCAACTCTACGACGTGCCCAAAGATCAAAGAAAAACAAGAGCGAAGGAACTTCTGGAGCTCTTTGGACTTTATGAACGCCGAACGAGCCGCGTTGGCACCTTTTCCAGAGGCATGAAAAGGCGCGTGACTATAGCAACCGCCTTAATCCATAAACCAAGTATCCTATTCTTAGACGAACCCACAACCGGGCTTGACGTACAAAGCTCGCGAACGATACGGAACCTCATCAAAGAGCTTAACAAATCCAACGTGACCGTTTTCCTCACCACCCATTACATTGAAGAAGCTGATCAGCTGTGTCAACGAGTCGCTATTATCAACCGCGGTAGAATAGTCACCGTTGACAGTCCTGAAAAGCTGAAGGCTTCGGCAGAAAAGCATCAGATTATCGAAGTATCCTTCAATCAAGGGCCTTATGAGCAAAGGTAAGATGAAGATGACGACGTGCCCAGAGTGCGGGTGGAATGTGAAGTCGCCTTGGGGAGAAAATGACATAGTAGACCACGTCATGCTGCACGCGAAAAACCATCATCCTGAGATGTTGAAGCACAGCAAAGAAGACTTCAAGAAGATGATAAAAGACGCATAAGCAGCGTGCGAAACAAGCATTCAACGGTTAGAGTCCCCAACTTTTCGCGCGCGCTAGCATATTGACTCTTTATAAGAACGTTGTCAGCTCCGCAATTCGTTTCACTTCGATGTCGGCGTTCGTTTTTGCTTCTTTCTTATTGACGAAGACAGTTTTCATTCCGATATTTCTGGCTCCTTGGATGTCTGCGATGGAGTCATCTCCCACGTGCAAGGACTGGTGTGGGTTCACTTTTAGCTTCTCAAGCGTGGTCATGAAAATTGACGGATGTGGTTTGACGTAACCATGCTCATAAGATAATGTTATGACATCAAAGAATTCTCCAAACTGCTTCCTCAGACTTGGCAAAAAACGCCAATGGGTGTTAGATATTAACCCAAGTTTGTAGCCTTCTGACCGTAGCATAAGAAGCATTCTTCTTACGTTTGGAAACCATTTTGCCTTTCTTGTCGCTAATCCGCAGTCCACGGCTTCCTTCACATTTCCGTAAATGGTTTGTGAATCATAGCCACACGACACTAACACGCTTGCTACTATGTCGTCTAGTAGCGTTTCACGCAAGGTTTTCCTCAGTCTTTTCTGGTAAAGTTGATTCTCCTTGAAGTATTGTTTTAGAAACTGCTCCTCATTCACATCTAGTTTTCTCCTCAATGCTGTCAATATAGGGTGAATGATGTCCTCTCTTTGTTTCATTGGGTAACGCAAAGTTAAGAAATCATCAAATGTAATTGCTTCAACTTTTGGAATCATCACCAGAAGTATTCTCTTTCAATCTTTTTAAGCAACTGCTTAACCAATATCAAGATGGGAAAAGCTGGAAGTCGCTACTAAGAGCGCGCGCGCTATTGGAAAGAAGATCGTTTGCTGCTCGTGAAAATCAAGAAAGGGGAAGTGCTCACGTTTGACTAAAGACATAAATGCGTCTGTCTTCTTACAACCCTAATATCATATCATTCCTTGCCTAAGACCCGATGATCCGTTAGGGGAGGGCAAAATTCACGGTTAGTAATCTTTATCCGAAGGGTGAGCAATCATGAGATCTGAGCAAGAAATAAAAGACAAGCTGAAAGAGTTTGAGGAGATCCTGAAGACAAATCCCCGATTCATGGGTTGCCTTGCATACGAATTCTATGCGCAGAAAGACGCTCTCGAGTGGGTTCTGGGACTAAAAGAGCTTTTGGTACCGACAACCTAGCCCATTTTTTCTCTTAAGTGCCATTATGCAAAGGGTGCATCAAGTGAAGCCAAACGTTAGGGCATTCCTCAAAGGACTTCAATAACTATAGGCGGGTATGCCTGGCAGTTAAGCTATATAAGTGATGTTGAGAATACTGACATGCGCGTTCCAGATCTATTATTTTAGCGATGGATTTGTGCGTCAAAAACAACAGAGTGGAAAAAAGTTAGATGGCGAAACATATTTGGAGAGGTAGAGGCAGGCCTCTTAGGAGCATGTATTCATACAAAGATGGAAGGGTTCTGGAGAACCTTGCCGGAATCGCGGTGTTGCATAAGGTTGATGCGAGTGAATTTTTCAATTGCATTGTGGAAGCTTGGAATAACGACGGGTCAGAATGTAAGCAGCTGGCTATAAAATGCCGTGTGAGGACGAAGAACTCAGCGATTTTTCTCTTTACCACCGGTCGAGAGGTTGTAGCTCAATTTCCGATATCGATTACCATCCTGCAAGGAAAGAATCAGCTCGAAAGCTACACGAAAGCCATTTTTGCCAGAATTTCCTCAGTCAAGAATTTCGAGGGTGTAGACTCCAAGATTGGGGACTTGAAAGTTGGAATGAAAAAGGTCAGCCTCAAAGCAGAGGTGCTTGAGATTCCAAAATCTAAAATCGTTTACACGAGATACGGAACAACAGCTTGTGTATCAAACGCAGTCATCAGAGACGAAACTGGTTCAATGAAAATGAGTTTATGGAACCAGCAGATCAACACGGTGCATAAGGGCGACGTAATTGACGTCAAAAATGTTACAGTAACCTGGTTCAGCGGTGAAAGGCAGTTGCGACTGGGGAGAAGCGGAAGCTTAAGCGTCATCGAATGCGCGCGCGCACCATAAGAAGTGGTTTTTAATGCCGAAGACTAAAGCCATAATAAACATTCAAAACGTCGTTGCCACTGCCACTCTAAATCAGAAAGTTGACTTAAACGCTGTCGTGAAGAGTTTTCCAGGAGTTCAGTATCGCCCAGAACAGTTTCCTGGATTAGTATTTAGGCTTAAGAGACCGAAGACAGCCACGCTGATTTTCAACTCTGGAAAAATGGTTTGCACAGGAGCGAAATCGGAAAAGGAAGCGCACAGGGCTGTTATGAACGTTGTTAAAGAGTTGAAAAAGGGCGGAATAATAATCATCAGCAAGCCGGAGTTAAAGATTCAGAACATTGTTGCCTCCGCAAGCTTGGGCGGAAAGATAGACTTGGAACAGGCAGTGAGCAAGCTTAAAAAAGCCATGTATGAACCGGAGCAGTTTCCAGGGTTGATTTACAGGATGGACGAGCCCAAAGTGGTTATACTCGTATTCGCAAGCGGGAGCCTTGTTTGCACCGGAGCGAAGAAAGCACAGGACGTTTATGACGCCGTGCATAAGCTTCACGGAAGCTTGGAGGAACAAAACCTCATATTCTACGAATAAACCTTCATAGTTAATCGCCTATCGCCTTCGTTTGTACATTCCTCATCGTAGGAAAGTAGAACGCGCTCGTATCCGAAAACAATGGAAAGTGTTTTATCTATCATCATCAGAAACTATGGTTGTCAAGATATATTGGAGGAAATTAAGTGGCTAAATGTAAAAAATGTGGAACAGTTGTTTCATCGCCTAAGAAGAAGTGGACAATGGCCGGACGCCCATCCAAAGCTGGAAAAAGAACTCAGTTAGAAATCGGCCTTTTCGACTGTCCAAAGTGCAAGAAGCCCTTCCGAGAAGTACTAAGCAAGAAGATTATTTAGGCACACCGAATACGGCCAAAAAAAGGCAAAAGAAGTCGCAAGTAAAGCCGATGTGAATGGAGAAGGCACAAGGCATCAATTTTGCACCCTCTCATTCTCCCATTTTTCAATCTCTTCTAATCTTTTCAGAAGTTCTAGTTCATCTGTTTCTAAAACACTTCTTTCAATTTATAGAATAAAGCGCGTGCATGAAACACCACTTCTTATAGTGAAGCCTTTAAACACCTATTATAAAGCCTTAGATTCAAGAGGTGGAGTTTTCCCGCACACCCCCTTTGGGTTTTCAGCGGCGTCACCAAAGCATCACCTGCTCCAATGCAAAGGCATCCTGAAAATTCGAGAAGAAAGCAAAGATGATTAGTCCGGTACTTCTAGCTTCAGCTGCCTTTTCAGGGTCTTATAGCGGTTTCTCACCGTGACCTCAGTGACGCCTGCTGCTTCGGCTATGTCCTTCTGTGTCTTCTTCTCGTTGTTCTGCAAACAAGCAATATACAATGCTGCAGCAGCCAACCCCATAGGGTCTTTTCCGGCAGCAGCCCGCTTCTTTCTGGCTTCTCTTAGAATCCGTATAGCAATTCCCTGGGTTTTGCCCGACATTCCTGTTCTTTCAGCGATTTTCGAAACGTACGTGAGGGGGTCAGGGATGGACATGTGCATGTCAAGTTCACGCAGCAAAAGCCGGTAGCAACGGGCAACGTCCTTTTTATCGACTAGGCTTGCCTCTGCGATTTCATGAAGTGCTCTTGGGGTTCCACTTCCACGGCAAGCCGCATAAACCGCAGCAGCCGTTATGGCTGCGATAGACCTTCCACGGACTAAGCTCTTATCTAAGGCTTTACGGTAAATAACCGCAGCCTTCTCTTTGATCGGCCGTGGAATGTAGACCTTGCCTGAGAGGCGGTCAAGCTCAGCCATTGCCTGGGCAAGGTTTCTGTCAACTGAAGAATGCGCCCTAGAACGGATCTGCCATTTCCTCAGGCGCCACATCAGCAGGCGCGTTGATAATGGAAGTTTTCTTCCGA
>Ga0315279_10009061_pt1 | contig 11943 bp, 5 predicted proteins | sample YL17G06_20_MG_FD_203694 | JGI IMG/M metagenome (GOLD analysis project Ga0315279, IMG submission 203694) | Sediment microbial communities from Yellowstone Lake, YNP, Wyoming, USA - YL17G06_20 | ecosystem: Environmental > Aquatic > Freshwater > Lake > Sediment | place: USA: Wyoming | collected...
GTCAGGAATCGGCTGACTTACCCCACTTGTGGCAAAGCTTGTTTTTCGTTCCCAATCCAGCGAACTACCCACTCAGCATAATTTCCGAGTGCGCCGTCACTCGGGCGGAACCAGGGTTCGGCTTCTGCGGGGCCCTAGTCCTAAGTCCGTCAGCTGACGGATTAGGCGTCCGGTGGCGTTGGGTTGGGCCGTTGCTAGGGCGGTGGCCAGATTTCAGCGGTTGAGATGTGGTCTATCATGTGGGAAAATCGGCTCTCTGCCGAGAGTCCAGGCTTGGCGTTATGAACAACTCCTCCCGTGACAGTCGGTCACCGTTGGGACTCTTCCCTGGCCGCCCGGCTCCGAGGCTGTACGACCGGGTGGTGCCCGTATCCGGCGAGACACGGAGGATTAGGCAAGGCCACCCAATGGACAGCACTCTTAAACGTTAGCGAGCGACGGTCGCTGCAGTCCCATCGTACTGTACGGTTCTGTCGACCCGCGAACACGGACTAACACCAATGCCGTGACCCTCTCCCACCCAAACGATGTGGAAGGTGCGACGGTGGAGCATGCCCGGAAAGCTGCCTTGGCGTGCGCCAATCGTGAGCGCGTGTTTGGCCTCGTCCCAATGAAACGGGATGGTGGAGTAGTCGCCTTTCTCGTAGTTGTAGTTGTCGCCCTCGTCTTCGTAGAGCGTGAAATCAGCGTCGGCACCCGCGTAAACGCGAAGCTCAACGGGATCGGCAGGTTTCTCGCTGGCGTACTGGACGACCGGTCCCATCGGCAGAATCGAACCGGCACGAACATAGATCGGCAGGGTCTCGAGCGGCGCAGAAGTCATGACGAACTTGCCGCCGGAGACGTGCTCGCCGGTCCAGAAGTTGTACCAGGTAGAGTTCGGCAGATAGACGCGGCGCATATCCACACCGGGGTCCGTGACGGGATTGACTAGCAGTGCTGGCCCAAACAGGAATTGGTCGCCGATGTTACTCGCCGTGACATCTCCACGGTAATCCATCACCAGCGGGCGCATCATGGTGTAGCTCTCATTGGTGACCCGCCACGCCAGCGAATAAATATAGGGGAGCAGACGATAACGGAGCGTGTCATATTTCGTCAGAATCTCCTGTGCCTGGGGGCCGTAGGACCAGAGCTCATTCTCGTCGGGAGCGCGCGTGCCATGAACGCGGAAGATGGGACTGAAGGCTCCGTATTCAAACCAGCGCACAAACAATTCCCGGTAGGCAGGGTCCGAGGGGTTGCCGACCGTGAAGCCGCCGATATCGGTGGTCCAGTAGGGAACGCCGGAGAGAGTGAAATTCAGTCCGGCGGGGAGCTGCCGCTTGAAGGTTTGCCAGTCGGAATTGATGTCACCGGACCAGGCCACGACGGCGTTCCGCTGCGCGCCCAAGAAGGCCGAGCGTGAAAGGATAAACACCCGCTTCTGATCTGTCTCGCCGCGCTGCCCCTGGTAAACCGCCGAGGCAGTCATCAGCGGGTAGAGATTGGCGTACCGGGCGCCGCTGCCAATTGCGACTTTGTTGCGCAGCAGAAGGTTGTCCTCGCGGCCCTCAGTCTCCGGCTCCGTCGTATCGAGCCACCAGGCGTCCACGCCGTTTTGAAACAGGACCCTATTCATCAATTGCCAGTAATATGACCGCGCCGCCGGATTGAATGCGTCGTACAAAGCCATCCCCTGCGGATGAAATCCCGCCACCTTCGTGCGGTCGACAAAGTAGCCACGCTTGTCCATCTCCTCGTACACATCCGAACCGGGATCGAAGTAGGGCCACACGGAGATCATCAGGTGAAAATGGTTGCGGTGCAAGTCGTCGATCATGCCCTTCGCGTCGGCGAAGTGCCCGTTGAAAACAAAGTCCCCTTTCACGTTCCACCAAAACCAATCCTGCACGATGTTGTCCACCGGGATTTGCAGTGCCCGGTACTTGCGAGCAACAGCCAGCAGCTCCTCCTGCGACTTGTAGCGGTTCTTGCACTGCCAGAAGCCGTAGGCCCATTTCCCAAGCATCGGCGCGGCCCCTGTCAGCTCCCGATAGCCGGCGACAATCTTGTCGAAATCGGGCCCGTACAGAAAGTAATAGTCGACGGCATCGGCCACTTCCGAGGTGATGTAGAGGGACTGCATGAAGCGGTTGTTGAATTTGCCGCGCGAAGTGTTGTTCCACATCAGGCCGTACCCGTTGCTCGAGAGGAAGAAGGGCATGGCGATATTGGTGTTGTCCTGGGCGAGGTCCACGGATTCGCCGCGATAGTTCCACACGCCCGCCTGGTGCTGGCCCAGGCCGTAGAAGGCCTCGTGTGAGCCCCAGAGGTTCGACCACATCTCCGCGTGATAGGTCTTCTCGCCGTTGACCTCCACCGGAGTCATCGTCCGCCCGTTTTCCTGGAAAAGTCGCCTGCCGTCCAGATCACTGAAAAGGATCGCGCCGTCCTGGCGGGTGACGGTAATCTTCAGTCGCGCGGTGACCAAGGCGACGTCCTTGTCCGTGGATTGCATCGTCCACTGGGTTGCGGGCCAACTGGTCTTGGTTACGACGTAATCCGGCCGATCCGGGAAAGAGGACGTGGGCGAGTAAACGACGCGGATGATCGAATCCGTGCACACCTGGACCCGCAAAACGCCGGGCTGCATCGCAAAAAGCACGCCGTCAGGCTGCCGCTGAACGCTCGTGACCGGATTTAATGGATTCCATTGGGCGCTGGCGGTCGCCGCCAACAACAGCAGCGAAAGTAAAATGTCACATCGTTTTGTTTGCATGATTATGATCTGCCTCCTGAGTTCACGGAACTGCCGATGCCGGTTCCGTATTCGGCCCTAGGCTCTTCTTCCGGCTGGTGCAACAGGCGGTTACCGTAGAACCCGTCCCGTACACCGGGATCGGCCAACGCGGACAGGCCGACACAACATATAGCCGAACCTGAGTCAAGGAGTACCCCATAAGCAGATTTTGGGCTTAAACTAATGGGTGCCATGTTACGCCGTCGAGAGCACGCTGAAGCGCTTTCGCGTTTTCGGGTCCGCCGAAAGAGGCCCACCTGGCACGGAGTGGCCTCATTCTCTTCTTCATTGCGTTCTCCGATCGTGGGACTTGGTCTCCTCGGGGCGCTATTCATTTTAACCCTCGCCCACGCCGCCTTTGCGCAGGGGCCCGATCCGCAACAGCTCTTCCAGGAAGCGCTCGAGGCCCAGCAGCGCGGGGATATGCCGCTTGCCGTGCGCAAGTATGAAGAACTCATCCGGCTTCATCCGGACATAATCGAGGCGCGCGCAAACCTCGGTATCGCACTCGTTTCTCTTGGCCGCTTCGACGAAGCGATTGCGCAATATCGTGCTGCGCTCCGGCAGGCCCCCGGTAACCGCGACCTTCGCCTCAACCTGGCGCTCGCCTACTACAAAAAAGGCGACTTTCCTGATGCAGCGGACGAGTTCAGCTCTCTGCACGAAGCCGAACCCGGCAATGTGCGGATCGCGACGCTGCTGGGCCAATGCTATGTGCGCCTGGGCCGCGACGCGGAGGCCATCTCCCTTCTGATGCCCTTCGAGAAAGCTAACCCTGATAATCTCGACCTCGCGTGGGCGCTTGGATCGGCGCTGATTCGCTCCGGCCACACCGAAGAGGGTCTCGAACGAGTCGAAAAGGTTGCCGAGCGAGGACACAGCGCCGAGGCGTACGCACTGGCCGCGGATGTGTATATCAGACTCAATCTCTTCGACCGGGCCCGCAGCAACCTTGACGAGGCCATGCGTCTCAACCCACATTTGCCTGGCCTACACACCCTGAGCGGCACGATCATGGATTATTCCGGAGATCAGAAGGCCGCGGCGGTAGAGTTCCAAAAGGCGCTTGAAGCCAACCCGAATGACTTTGAGGCCCAAGTGCGTCTCGGCTCCCTTCGGTATGCCCAACGGAAGCTGGACGCCGCCAAGCTTCATCTCAACCGTGCGCTCGAAATCGACCCTCTATCGTCGCTCGCCCGCTATATGCTGGCGAGGGTCGAGCGCGCCGAGGGCCAACTGGACGCCGCTGTGAAGGATCTCGAAAAGGTGGTGCGGAACGATCCCGGCTGGCTCCCGCCGCACATTGAGCTCGCCGCCCTTTATTACCGCCTGAAACGGCCGGAGGATGGCGCGCGGGAAAAGAAGATCGTTGACCGGCTTAGCGCGGACGAGCAGCAGCACAAGGCAACGTTGCGCGTCATCACCCCGGCGCTTCCTTCACATTGAGCACGCGGTCGGCGGCCACGTCCCGGAGCGTCTGAACGATGCCCGACGGCCAGCGGATTTCGACCTGTTCAGCTCGGTCTTCGGCGCCGAGGCCGAAATGCACTGACCCGTGGCTGGACGAGGCGTAGCCGACGCTGGTGGTCATGTGATTGTATTGTGGGCCCGCCTTCGTCACGACTTTGACCACCGCGCCGATGCCGTCGCGGTTACTCTTGGTACCCTCAAGCTGAATGTCCAGCCAATGTCCCGCGCCCTCGGTTCGATTCATCCATATCTCGGCCTCCCTTCCCAGCGCTGTGACCACCACATCGACCCGGCCGTCGCCATCGAAGTCGCCGAAGGCGCAGCCGCGGTGGCGTGCGGGGGGAGAGGCGTTCAGCCCCGCTTCCTCGGTCAGAGCCTCCCATCCTCCGCTGGCACCCAGGTTTCGAAACACGGTGTTGTATTGCTCGATCTCCGTGCCGGGTTTCGGCAGCGCCTCGACGTGGCCGCGCGTGACGAATAGATCCTTCCATCCATCGTTGTCAAAATCGTACAGGGCCGGGCCATAGCCGCCCATCGACCGGCTGAGCTCTCGCATCCCGCTCGGATAGGTGATTTCCTCAAACCCGCGCCCGCCCATGTTGTGAAAAATAGGAAAAGTCTGATTGTTCAGGGCCACGGTCACGATATCCGGGTAGCCGTCGTTATTGACATCCCGAAAATCCAGACCCATTCCCGAGATGAATGCCCCGTCCTCGACCAAGGCGACGCCTTCCTGAAGCGCCACCTCCTCGAATCCCCGCCCGGTGTTATGAAACAGGAAGTTGTAGTACGTATCGTTAGTGACGAAGAGGTCGGGTCGGCCATCCAGGTCGTAGTCTGCCATGCCAACGCCCATTCCCTTGCCCACATGGGAGCGGAGGCCCCATTCCGCCGACACGTCCTGAAATGTTCCATCACCGCGATTCAGAAACAACTGGTTGGGCTGGCCCTTGTAGAAGGTTGGACTGCAGTAATCGTAAGTACCGGCGAAGCCGCAAAGCGGTTCTTTCTCGTAATCCCATTGCAGGTAATTAAGCACGAACAGGTCGAGCAGCCCGTCATTATTGACGTCCACCCAGGCGGCGGTGATGGCCCAGAGGGGGCCGTACTCGGGGTCGTTCCAGCGGTCCAGACCCGCCTTGGCAGTGACATCGGTAAAAGTCCCGTCACCGTTGTTGTGGTAGAGGGTGTTGCCGTGAACGCCAGCAACGAAGAGGTCGGGATAGCCGTCGTTGTCGTAGTCGCCGACGGCCACACCGTTGTCGTATCCGGTGCCCGCCAGGCCCGCCTCCTTGGTGACGTCGGTGAACACCCCGCGCCCGTCGTTGCGGAAGAGCCGGTTCGAGAACTTCGGCGAATCTTTCTTGAGTGTGGCGATATTCGCCCCGTTGGTGAAGATGATGTCGGGGCGGCCGTCTTTGTTGTAGTCGAAAACGGCAACCCCGCCGGCCATCGTCGCGGGAGCGTGGGGCGTAGCGAGGGTTTCGTCAGTCTCGAGGCGAAACGGTACCCTCTCCAGTGAGAACCGCATCCGCGGAGAAGAGCCGGCGGGGGCACGCGGAGAACCGAGGCCGCCGGCCCACGGTACAAGGGATGCACCCAGAAGTGCCAGCACCTCCCGCCTTGTGAAGGTTCCCCGCCTCGCGGGAGAGCTACAGGCGTGGCCATCAAAGACCAAGATAACCCCTCAAGAAACAGTGACGAGTGAAAAGCCGACACCCTAGGGCGGCTGCTTTTGGCTTTTGCTCGTAAGTCATCGCTCGTCACTTGTCGCTGCTTTTTTTATTCTCTCACACGTCCAAACAAAACGGGGGATGGTGTTCGCCATCCCCCAATCATCATGCTCGTTGTGCCAGTCGTTTTAGAACGTGTACTTCAGGCTGAACTCCAGCACGCGGCGGCCCCGGGTGTACAGGGGCTTGCCGTTCGTACTGGCGTTCGTGTTAGTCATGCTGAGCGCCGGGTCTAGGGAACTTGGCGTGCAGAGCGAGGAAGTTCCACAGTTGAAGCTCAGCTGAATGTCGTCGCCCCGCAAGGTGAAATCCGGAAGAGGATGGTTCAGGAAGTTGAACATTTGGACGCGGAACTGGAGGCTGTGCCGCTCGGTGATCTTGAAGTTCTTGTATATGCCAAGGTCGCTGTCGAAGTAGGCGGGGCCTTTGATGTATGGCCAGATCAAATTCCCATTCTGGCCTTGCGTGGTGGGTGGGGCGAAGCAGTCCGGATTGAAGTAATAGCCGGAGGCCAAACCCTTTCGAGGATCGCAGGTCAGAACAGGAACGACGGGGGTATTGATGTTACTGCCCAAAAGCGTCGTGTTCGAGATGCTGCTCGGATATTGCGCGTTCAGATTGCCGTTAGTACTCGGCTGGATGGGCGCGCCGCTCTGGATCTGAGTGATGCCGGAGATCTGCCATCCATTCACGAACCCTTTGCCTATCTTCTCTCCAACCGTGTTGCCCTTGATCGGGTCGGGAAGTCGGATTACGTACGCCGCATTGAAGATATGCGTGCGGTCGTAACCGAGCACACCATAGTTATTCTCGAGGTTGAAGGCGTCAACGATCGTGCCATTGGCGCCGGTGCCATTGTCCGTCTGGCCGTCCCGGATGCCCATGGTCTTGCCCCAGGTGTAGTTGAGCATGAACGTGGCGCGGCCGGTCTGCTTCTGCCAAGACAACTGCAAGGCGTTGTAGTTCGCGTAGCTGGCGTGTGTGTTGACCTGGATGTTGCCGTAGTAGTACGGCCGGAAGTCCACAACGGCACTGTCGGGGATACCACTTCCCGTGCAGCCCGTCGTGATGAAGGGCGGCAAGCAGTACTGCGTGCCGGTCACCGGGTCGGGTTGGAAGTAAGCGCCCAGCGGGACCTTGTTGACATTATTCCCGTTGTTGCTCCCGAGCAATAGGTTCCGGCTGCGGCTGCCAGTGTATCCTATCTCGAACAGCGAGTTCCACGGCCCACGCAGATCGACCATGAAGTTCCAGTTCTGCGTATAGGGGGTTCTGTCATCATCTTTGCTCAGCGCGGTCTGGGTGAGGCTGGGGCTCGCTGCCGGCAGTGTCCCCGCTGGGGTAGTGGGCAGGCATGCCGCGTCAGCAATCTGGTCATAGGATAGGAGGTTGCAGGTGGTTTGGAATGCCTGGATGCCCATCGCCAAATCCAGGGGTATGGAGTTGTAGGCGAACTGGTAGCGGTAGACACCGAAGCCGCCGCGCACGACGGCCTTCCCATTCCCAAACAGATCGTACGCGACTCCCACGCGGGGGTCAAGCGCAATGGGCGCCGATTTGAAGCCTGAAATGGGGATACTGCTGTTTCTGGCATTCCAGGCGAAGCCAGGAAGATCTGCCCCCTGGCACCCAGGCCCAGTCCCGGTGGACGTACAGGTGGAGGGGTCCCACACCGGCACTCCAGGCTCGTTCTTTGGGGCCCACTGGCCTTCGTGATCAAACCGCAGGCCAAAGTTCAATGTTAAGCGGCGGCTTACCTTCCACTGGTCCTGCGCATAGAACGCCAGTTCCGTGAACCACATGGTATGGACAGGGTCGGCGCTGGTCTGGGCAAAGCTCGACGGGTGGCCGATCAGCATGTCCGCCAAGGGATTGCCGGTCGTCCCCCAGGCCCAGTTGTCGAATTCATACCTTCCTTGCGGAAACCCGCTGTTGGCATCCCAAGTGCCTTCCGTTTGCTGGTTGCCCCAGCGCGCCCAGTAGAAGCCAAATTTCATCGTGTGCGAGCCCTTGACCCAGGCGAGGTTATCCGAGAGCGAAGGCACCCGCTTGAGCGCGCCGAAGGCGCCGTTTTGCCAGGCACTGGAAAACGCCGGAGCAAAGTATGCGGGCATGCAGGGAGCCCACTGGCAGCCCCAACTCAACGAGTTCGGGATCATCGGCGCGGTGCCGGTGTCGAAGGGGAGCTGGATGTTCATTCCGACTTTGGCGGGATCAACCGCCGAGGGATTCTGGAATGTCAGGGGATTGATGAAGGACGTGTAGTTGAACGTCGTCTCGTTGGTCAGTGACGGGCTGAACACGTGCGTCACACTTGCGGACCAGAGGTAGGAAAGCTGCTGGGCCGGGAATGTGGAGGGATAGGGGAGCGAGCCGCCCGGCCACCACCAGACGCCAATGGTGTTAATGTCCTTCTCCGCCTGGCGGTTGTAGGACACGTAGATCCTGGTGTTCTCCGTGACGTTGTAGTCGGCACGTACCTTCATCTCCCAGCGATTAACCGGGTTTTGATCGAGGTATTGGTAATTGAAGCCATTGGTTACGGCCGGATCAACGTTGGGCGCTGGGAAGGTCTTCATGTAAGCCAGCCCATTCGGGTCGATGTAGCCAGAAACATCCCCGCCGGTGATCCCCGCGGTACCACAGAAATTGCCCCACCACCATTGCGTATTCTGGCTAGGGTCGCAGGGTGGTGTCGCCGTAGGCCAACCGTGACCTTGGAAGGGCTCAAGCGCCGCCGTGCTGAAATCCCCGTTCCGCATCGCGTCAGTCGGCACGACGTAATTGTAAAGGCTGCCCACCGGGTGCTGGATCATGTATTCGTAGGCGCCGTAGAAGAACAGCTTGTCGCGGTTCTTGTTGAAGTCGCTGTGCGGAAAGACCACTGGACCACCAATGTCAAAGCCAGGATACCAATAGTGGTCGTTCGGCTTGGAGACGTTCTGGTTTTTCAGGTAGGAGTCTTCCGCGTTGAAGGTGGCACCGCGAGCGTAAGTGTAAATGTCGCCGTGGAACGTCGCGCCCCCACCCTTGCCGACCGCACTGACCGTAACGGGTCCGTGAGAATATTCGGCGTCGAAGGACGAGTTGCGGACGGTCAGCTCCGCGGTCTGATCCTGGTTGATGTTCGCCGTCTGCGTGCCCATGTTGCCCGTATCGACGATAACCCCGCCGTCTACGGTCACCTGCATGCCGCCGTAAGGCTGAGTGCCGCTGGCCGCATACCGCCCGACGACGCCGCTGTTGGATTGCGTGGTGAGACTGCTATACTGGGTCTGCTCAAGCATGCTGCCGCCCCCGATGATGGCCATACCGGGCAGGATCTTGATGAGCTCCGCAGCGTTGCGCCCCTGGATCATAAGCTGGCTCACCATGTTCTGGTTCAGGGTCATCCGGTTCTCGCCGGTGTTAGTAGTCGCGAGTACCTCGGCGGCTGCCACGACCGTAACCGCCTGCGTGGCGGCAGCCACCTTCAGGGCGATGTTCGGCAGGGTTTTGCTTTCGTAGCTGGTTAATACGATGTTCCTTTGCTCCCACGCTGCGAAGCCCGGTGCCGAAATCGTCACCGTGTAGGAGCTAGGCTGAGTCGCCACAAAGTTGAAGAAGCCCACACTGTTCGAACGCGTGTCGCGCGTAACGTTCGTGGCCTCGTTTTTCAACGCGACTGTGGCGTTGGGAATGACCGCGCCGGACGAGTCGAAGACCGTGCCGCTCAATGAGCTGGTCCCGACCTGACCGAACGCGGGTAGTTGAAAAAGCATCAGGACTGCGATCAGCAGGCCTGCAAAGACTGTTGCGCTTCTAATCGCGTGCCTTACCGGAGCCTTCTTGGCCCCCGGACACACCAATTTGGACATGTCGTCCTCCTTAATGGCGCATAACCAAAAAATTCTAACGCCCGCTTTTGTAGAGGTCATCTCTGACCCCAGAGACCCAAGGCCAGACGCGCTTGCTATCATCGTGCGAGGCGGAGCGTTACTCGTCTTGCTCCGCGCTTGTCGCGGAAGCTCGATCAGTGTGTGCCGATCCGTCACCCCGACGCAGGCTTAGCTTGCGGGCCCAGACACCTACAGCCGGAACTGCAAAACGACACACAACACCCATATACACTTTTCGTAAGGGAAACATGCCAGAAGACCGGGGGATGTCAAGGTATGTTTCGGCCTGTAACAGTAACAGAGGAGGCCGTGGGTAAGCCCAACATGCTCCCAACCCGTTGAAAGGACATGGGTTATCCTTCCTCGGCGACAATCGGCATCGTTCCGTCAATCAGAGTGCAGAAAGGTACATCGGCCGTCCCTGGCTGCGTCTGGCTTAGCCCAAAACCCCCTGAACCTGCTGCCTACAAAGTCCAATGGTGGTAGACTAGAAGCCGCTGAGGGGAGAAATGCCATGGAAGGCAAAGACGCGTCGAGCGGATTCGTCACTGCTCCGGGACATATGCCCCCCCTTGACGAACACCAGAAGGCCGCAGTTCTCCGCGAATTGGAAAGTGTCCTGAGCAGCCACGTCTTCCGGACCAGCGAGCGCGGCAAGCAGTTCTTGTCCTACGTAGTTAAGCACACCTTGGAGAGACATAATGAACTCCTGAAGGAACGCACCATCGGAGTTGAGCTTTTCCACCGCCCGCCCACGTACGCCACCGGAGATGACCCGGTGGTTCGCGTCAAGGCGACCGAGGTGCGCAGGAGGCTGGCACAGTATTATCTTGAGGAGTCGCATGCGCCGGAAGTTCGCATCCAAATCCCGGTGGGTTCCTACATTCCCGAATTCCATTGGGGTTCGGTTGCGGCTCCCCCCCAAGGAGAAGAGCCGCGCCCCTCGAGGATGCGCGCCAAGTTACGTGCGGTGACGGTCGTGTTGGCCGCATTGGGGCTGATTGTGGTTTTGGCCGTCGTCATCGCTGCCCGCAAGCGAGCTCAATCTGTTTCCACGCTCACTCGATTCTGGGCACCTGTTTTCAGCACTTCGCAGCCCGTCCTGATATGCCTTCCATCGACAGTCGTTTATCGACCAACGCTAGATGTTTACAGAAGGTATTCGCAGAGATACCCCACCAAGTTCCAAACACAGGCCGAAAGGCTCACCAATGTCCTCACTCTTGAACCGAATGCGACGCTGAGTTGGAAAGAGATGATTCCATACACCACTGATTATGTGGCGAGAGACGACGCCTATGTGGCAGCTCAGCTTTCCACGTTATTCGATCGGATAAACAAGCCAAGCCAAGTGAGGAACGGCACCGAGTTGTCTTTCGAGGAACTGCGACATTCCCCGGCTGTACTCATTGGAGCCTTCGACAATCGCTGGACGTTACAAATGACCGCTGATCTGCTATTCGTGTTTGGTGATGAAGGTGAAGTTGGGAGGATCCAAGAACAAAAGCCCTCGGGAAGAGTTTGGCGCTCCCATTTGAATGCTCGCGGCCAGTGGACTGTAGATTATGCTGTGGTCTCGAGGCTGTTTGACTCCAATACCGGCCAACTACTCATCACTGCAGCAGGAATTGGGGGTGCCGGTACAGCAGCGGCGGGAGAGTTCCTTTCACGTGAAGATTATCTGGCGGAGGGACTCCGGACCGCTCCGGAGAATTGGCAGAAAAAGAATATGCAGGTTGTCCTGGAGACGAATCTCACCGACGGCATTGCGGGCCCTCCCCGCGTTATTGCCACCTACTTTTGGTAGGCTCACTGCCATTCTGTTGACTTGAACCCAGGGGCCGTTTGCCCCAGCGGTAGCAAGAGCCCGCATCACAGGTGATCGGCGCGGACTCTTCCTACAAAGTTCAGAGTGAGTTTTTGGTTCCTTTGAATAGTGAGGGTTGTCGCATCACTTGAACCTCTATCAAGAATGGGTATAGTGGACCCCGGATTTTGGACCAGGCAATAAGTTAAGATTCGGCGGAGTCGTTGAGACTAGGAGGATCGATGACGACGACGCGGAAACAGTACAGTCCAA
>Ga0315279_10009062_pt1 | contig 11941 bp, 6 predicted proteins | sample YL17G06_20_MG_FD_203694 | JGI IMG/M metagenome (GOLD analysis project Ga0315279, IMG submission 203694) | Sediment microbial communities from Yellowstone Lake, YNP, Wyoming, USA - YL17G06_20 | ecosystem: Environmental > Aquatic > Freshwater > Lake > Sediment | place: USA: Wyoming | collected...
ACTTCAAGACCACCGTGCCGCTGGCGAACATTCCGGTGAAGCTGAGTATCCCGGCAGGGATGAAGGTGAAGGAGGCGGTCGTGGAGACGCCGGACGGCGGCGGCCGGCAGGTGCTGAATGTGGCGACTAATGGCCAGACCGTCTCGTTCCGCGTGCCCGCGCTGAAGATTTACGACCTGGTTCTGCTGCGGCTTGAGAAACTGTGAAAAGCGGCCCAGCAAGCAGGGCAGATCCGGCCCGGCAAGACAAGGAGGATGCGAGATGAATCGGAGGAAGTTTTTGATGAACGCAGCGGCGGGAGCTACGCTCACCGCCGCATCGCTCCCCGATGGCGGGGCGCACGCCTTAGCCGCACCATCCGGAGTGGCATCCGCTCAAACACCGAAGAGCATCACGATCGACGCCTACTGCACTGTGGGAATCGATCGCGAATATAACCTGACGGAGGCACAGCTTGTGACGGCAATGGACAAGGCAGGCGTGGATCGCGCCGTCATAGCACCGCCCGACCGCTTCCTGGCGGTTTACAACCGGGAAGGAAACGAAAGCGTGCGCAAAGCGGCCCTTGCATACAAGACGCGTCTTCTCCCCTCCTGCTCAGTGAATCCCTGGTATGGGAAGCCGGCCATCGAGGAACTTCGGCGCGCCTTGGGCGAAGGGGCGCGAATGGTGATCCTTCATCCGTTCATACAAGGCTTCCTGGCCAACGATGAGATCGTCTTTCCGGTTATTGAGGAGGCCGAGAAAGCCAAGGTGCCAGTGTACATCCACACCGGTCCACCCGGCAATGCGACGCCCTGGAAGGTGGTGGATCTGGCCGACCAGTATCCGCAGGTTGATTTTATCATGGGGCATTGCGGCTCCACCGACCTCTGGGCCGATGTTATCCACGCCGCGACTGCCGCTCCGAATGTCTATTGCGAGTCGTCCATGGCGCGGCCGTTCCGCTTTGTGGGCTATATGGAGGCGGGAAGCAGCAAGGGCATCATGGGTTCGTATGCGCCGATCAACGAACTGACCTTCGAGTGGGAACAGATGCGGACGTTCCTCCCCAAAGAGACCCACGCTGATTGTCTCGGCAACAACTTTTGCGCGCTGTTGCGAAAGAGAGGCCCGGTATGATTCATGACTGCCACACGCACTGGGGAATGCAGTGGAGCGATCCAAAGAAGTGGCTGGCCGTCCTCGATAAGCACGGCATCGACAAAGCGTTTCTGATGGGGGGCGCCAACCTTTATGACTCCGGGCTGTGCCAGCAAGACAACGACCACCTGGCTCAACTGACCAGGGAATACCCTGATCGGTTCCTCCCGCTCGGCACCGCCTGGCCTCAGCACGAAAAGCGCGGCGTGGCCGAAGCGGCCCGCTGCCTCGAGAAGCTGCGAATGAAGGGCCTGAAGTTCCATCCGTACATCCAGGGCTTCAGCACCGCTGGAGTGTACCTGCGCGAGATGTGTGGGCTGGCGGGCGAGTTGAAGGCGCCGGTCTTCTTTCACGATGGGACGCCCACCTACAGCCTGCCCGAGCAGATTGGCGGGCTGGCGCGCAAGTTTCCGAAAACTCGCTTTGTCCTGGGGCACTGCGGGCTCATCTGGGAGTGGCGGAGCGCACTGCAGGCCATGCGTCTGCCGAATGTCTGGGGAGTCCTCTGCGGCCCCCACATGCGCGCGATTGAGATTTTCTGCGAGCGACTCGATCCCGACCGGCTTCTGTGGGGATCGGACTTCGGTTGGGGCCTCGCCGATCAAATCGAATACCGTTATAACGTGATGCTTCGATCGAAAATTCCAGATAAGCTGAAGGAACGAATCCTCAGTGTGAATCCGGTGCGGCTTCTGCAATATACCTGACGGCCGCCGGCTACATGGTGCCCGATTTGTTTTGACTGAACTTGCTGTGCTTAAGAGAGAGGTGCTTTCGTGAAATCATACAAGGTTTCCCTGCCGTTCGTTTTGGGTGCCGGATTTCTCCTGTTTGTTGCCGGTGCATCGCTTGCTTTGTTCACGGCCGGTGGTGCGCGGGTTGAGGCGGCAGCGCCAACGATTGCCCAGCGTGCGGCGTGGGTCAAGGAGGGCACTGCGTGGGCTGCCTACACGGAGTCGCTCACGTACCTGATTCGGCGCGGAGGAGACTCCGCCGATGTGGCTAAGAAGTGGGGCGACGATTTTACTGAAGAGACCGTCCGCAAGGTGAAGCAGGATGGCGCGAACGCGGTCGTCGTAAACCTTCACAAGGGCTTCGGCCTGAAGGCCGAGGCGGCCGACGTCGAAGCAGCGCGCAAGTTTGTGGAAATCGTCCATCGGCACGGGATGAAGGCGGTCGGCTACGCCGGCGCCTCTATCATGTATGAAACAATGCTGACCGAGGAACCGGACTCGCGCGATTGGATTCAGGTGGACGAATGGGGCCAGCCCATCTACTACACCGGCGAGCAGACGTTCCGCTACATGGCATGCCGGAACAGCCCAGGCTACCGGGCGTTCGTCCAGAAGGTCCTGCGCACGGGCATCGAATACATGAAGCTGGACGGCGTCCATTTCGACCAACTGGGATGGTCCAATGAACCTTACTCCTGCCGCTGCAAGTATTGCCGCGCCGAATTCCAGAAATTCCTGCGCGAGCGCTATTCCGACGACCAGTTGAAGTTGCGCTTCGGTTTTACACGACTAGATCATGTCGTCCCTCCGCCCTACACCCGGGAATTCTCTTTATCGCATTTCGTTCCGATGCGCAATCCCATGATTCAGGACTGGGCTCGGTTTCGCGCCACCAGCCTGGCGCAAAGGTTGGGGGAGTATGATACCTACATCCACCAGTTGAACCCCCAAGCGATTCTCCGCTACAACCCGCACCCGATGGAACCGGCGGTGAATGTGGGGTACACGCGGGGTATCGATGTCCAGCAACTGCTTCAGCACGGAGACATGGTCACCACCGAGGAAGTGAACCAGCCGCGCTGGACTTCCGATGGACGATTGGTATCGAAAATCCGCTCTTTCAAGGCCGCTCGCATCATGGACAAGACGCTTTGGATGTGGCAGGAGATACCGAAATACTCCAACCGGCGGTTTGAAGGCCCGCTGGTCCTTCGCCTCGCCGAGGCGATAGCCTACAATGACATGTGCCTGGGTGTCATCACCGGCCGCGATGTTCCGGCCGATACACTGACGCCGGAGGCCCGGCGGTATGTGAATTTCTTCTGGCAGCACACCAAAGACCTGAGACAGACGACGCCGGTCGGCGACGTGGCCGTGTTGCGCTCTTTTTCGTCGATTGAATTTAATCCGGCGAAGAGCAACGTGAGCACGGTGCTGTTCGAGCAGTCACTGATCCAGTCGAAGATCCCGTTCCACATCATTTATGACCGCCACCTCACCGATCAGAATCTGGGCAAGTACAAAGTTCTTGTGTTGGCGAACCAGGACGCGCTGAGCGATGAGCAAGTGGGTATCATTCGCCGGTTTGTGCAAAGTGGCGGGGGGCTGGTGGCGAGCGAGGACACGTCGCTGCTGACCGACTGGCGGCTAGCGCGCGACCGCTTCGCGCTAGCGGACGCGTTTGGCCAGGACCGGCCGCCGGCGGCAAGCCAAGGGAACAAGCCCATTCAGCGGACGTTTGGGAAGGGAAGGGTCGTTTACATTCCGCGGATCGAGTCCAGCACGCCTCCTCCACCGCCCGACACCAATTACAACATCACAAACCGCTACTGGACACTTCCCAAGAACCATGCGGAGATGGTGGCGGCAGTGAAGTGGGCGGCGCGGGAACAGTTCTCGGCGGAGGTGGAGGCGCCTCTGTGGGTGACGATGGAACTGGCGCGGCAGCCGGGCACCAACTCTCTCTTATTGCACTTGCTGAACTTCAAGACCACTGCGCCGGTGGCGGACATTCAGGTCAAGCTGAACATTCCGGCGGGGATGAAGGTGAAGGAGGCGGTGGTGGAGACGCCGGACGGCGGCGGCCGGCAGGTTTTAAGCGTGGTGGGCAACGGCCAGACCGTTTCGTTCCGCGTGCCCGCGCTGAAGATTTACGACTTGGTTCTGCTGCGGCTTGAGAAACTGTGAAAGGATCAAGACAGTGCCCAGGCCTGACGCCTGGGCAACGGTTAAATACAAATGCCTGACACCATAGCACACAGACCAGCGGCCCTCATCGAAATCGCCAGATGTCCCCTGAAGACAGTCGTTGTGGAGAGAATCATCGCCGGTCTTATCGGAGGCGAGCTGCAACCAGGACAATGGATAACGGAGTCCGGCCTGGCAAAGCAGTTTGAGGTGGCCCAAAATACGGTGCGCGAAGCACTGATCGAGCTGGAGCACCGCGGCTTCATTGAGCGACCGTCGGAGCGAAAGACACGCGTCACCGTGCTCACCCGGCGGGATACGCGGGAGGTTTACGCCATCCGAATCCCCCTCGAGAAGATGGTCTTCGATGAACTGGCCTCATTACGCGGTCTGGACTGGGCGGCGGTGGAAACAGCACTGGAAGACATGAGCGAGGCGGCCAAAGCGAACGACGTAGCCGCCTTTGAGAACGCCGATTTCAGTTTCCACCGGACGCTGTGGACATTTGCCGACAATCGTCATCTGACCGACATCCTCGAACGGTTGGTTGGCAAAATGTTCGCCTTTTGGCTTATCGTGGCTCGTCGGCGTCATGTACCGGCGGCCACATTGCGCGGCCTGGTGCACCAGCACGCCGAAATTGTTCGACACCTCAAGGCGGGAGATGCCGAGGGCGCAAAGCAGGCCTTGGAAATGTCTATGGATCGCACATGGGAAGACGATCTCGATCTGCCCAGCGATTCGGAAGTTGCCACCGACCGCGGCGCAAGCCGGTGAAAAAAGCGGAGGAGATGCCATGAGTGCCGTGAACCGCAGACAACTTTTGCAGGGCGCGATGGGAGGCGCCTTCGCATCGGCCATGGGGCTCGCTGTACCCCAACCGAACGCCGGAGAGTTCCAGCTCTTCTGGGGCGATCTCCACAACCACAACAATATCGGCCAGGCTCAGGGTTCCATCGAACGCACGTACGACATCGCGCGCTCGCACCTGGATTTCATCGCCTTCATGCCGCATGCCCAGTGGCATGACATGCCGGAAGTCCCCGATGCTGCGCAGGTGAAATGGGCTAAGGGACACGAGGTGACCAAGGAGCGATGGCCGCGAGTGCAGGAGATGGCGGCAGAGAACAACGAGCCGGGCAAGTTTGTCTCTTTTCTCGGCTACGAGTGGCACTCCAGTTTTTTTGGCGACTACTGCGTCTACTTTCCGGATGACAACCGTCCGCTGACGTACTTCGACCACGTGCGCAAGCTGCAGCAGTTCGCTCGCGAGAACAGAGCCATCATCATCCCTCATCATCTTGCCTACAAGCTGGGGGCACGCGGGGCGAACTTTGACTACTTCGACCCGTCGGTGAGTCCGTCGATCGAGATCTTTTCGGAACACGGACTATCGGAGAGCGATCGCGGCCCGGGCGATTACATTCGCCACAGCGGCGGAGGCCGTTGGACCCGCAATACCGTGAGGGCAGCGCTCGCGCGCGGCATTCGCGCCGGTTTCATTGCCAGCTCCGACGATCATCTGGGCTTCCCCGGCGCCTATGGAGAGGGTCTGGCAGGAATCTACGCCAAAGAACTGACGCGCAAGAGCCTGCTGGAGGCGCTGTGGGCGCGCCGCACGCTCGCTGTTACCGGCGATCGGATTGCTCTGAACTTCCGCGTTAACGGCAAGTTCCTTGGCTCGGTGCTGCCGTTCACTGCGGAGCGGGCACTGGAGGTATCCGCCGCAGGGCAAGATGAAATCGAGCGGATCGATATCGTGAAGAACGGCCGGGTGATCCATCGGCACTTTCCCGCCGATTCGGTGAAGCCTGCCGCCCCGTGGCCAGGAACCGCGCTCTGCCGGCTAGAATATGGGTGGGGTCCATGGGGTAGCCTGAATATCGTCCGCATTTGCGACTGGGACATCACGACGACCGTGCGCGGCGGGAAGCTCATGAGCATACTTCCCTGTTTCCAGTCAGGCCCGTTTGATGAGAAACGCCGCCACCGGATCATCGAGCGTAACGAGAACTCCTGCCGCATCCAGTCGTACACTTCGCGCAAAGACGCTTTTGAGGAACGGGCGACGAATTCGGTAGTGCTGCACATTGTCGGCGAGCGCAACGCGGTCCTTGAGGTGTCGATTACGTCGCCCGCGCGGCTCACGATCAAGAAAACCCTCGGGGAACTGGCGGAGAGCAATGAAATCGAGTTCACCGGCGTGTATACCAGCGAGTCGATATTGGTGCATCGCCTGGTGATGCCCGACCTTTTCCGCGCTTCCTTCCGCGTCTCGGACAAAGGCAAGGGCGGACAGGCCGACTGGTACTACGTGCGTGTTTGCGAGTCGAACGGCCACATGGCGTGGTCGAGTCCGATCTGGGTGGAAGCCTGATCGTTATTCCGCGGTCCCCCTTTTGTTGGTCGGCGTCCAGGAGCGCTCGTTCCCCGCCGGGAAACGTTTCTGAAGGGGGGGCGTTTTTTCCTTGACAATTAGTTAACGTGAACCTATTATCGGTATATCCTATTGAGGAGGTGGGTTATGTTCACGCCGGTATCAAGCAACGCTTCCCGCTTTTTGGTCTTTTCGCTCCGAGCAGTGCTCGCCGTGCTTGTAATCTTCGCGGCGGTGCACTTTCAGGGTTCCCTCCATGCCCAGGTGACGGGCGCGATCATCCAAGGGATCGTCACAGACCCGCAAGGCGCGACGATACCGAATGTTCGTGTCACTGCCACGATGCCCGCCACGGGACAAAGCTACACGGCGGTGACGAACACGGCCGGCTTGTACGAGTTCCCGGCGCTCAATCCCGGTACCTACACCGTCGGAGCAAGCGCGACCGGCTTCGCGACCTATGTTCGCACGAATATCGAACTGGCGTTGCAGCAACGCCTGCGCGTCGATTTCGCCCTGCAGTTGACATCGGTCGAGCAGTCCATTGATGTGTCCGGAACCCCGACCGTCGTCAACACGGACTCATCAAGCGTCTCGCACCTCGTTGGCGGCGAAGCGGTCGCATCGCTCCCAACGAATGGCCGCAATGCTTTGTGGATAACCCGCCTGGTGCCCGGCGGCAACCTGGTTCAGGCTGCCGACGGCAAGTCCAGTTTTGCGGACACCAACGCTCCTTCAAACGTCTCGTTCAACGGAGCACCGGCGCAGGGCAATGCCTACATGCTGAACGGGGTGGCCGATTCGTCAGGCAACGGAAGAATGGCCTTCGTGCCCTCGACCTACTCGGTGCAGGAAGTGAACCTCCAGACGTTCGCGCTCACCGCTGAGTATGGTCAAACCTCCGGCTCAGTCATTACATTCGAGACGAAGTCGGGAACCAACACCCCGCACGGCGCCCTCTGGTACTACAACAACCAGGAGGCCTTCAACGCCAATGATTTCTTTTCCAACAAGGTTGGCGCGACGAAGACCAAGAATCGTAACACCAACCTGGGGGGGAACGTTGGCGGTCCAGTCTACATTCCGGGCATCTACAACGGAAAGAACCGCACATTCTTCTTCACAGACTATGACTCCAGGCGGGACCGGCAAGCTCAGCAGTTTACGAACAGCGTGCCGACTGCCTTGGAGCGAACCGGCGACTTCAGCCAGACGCGGACCGCCGTCGGTCAGCTTATTCAGATCTACAACCCGTTCACTACCCGCTTCGACCCGGCCAATCCGACAGTGCAAATCCGCGATCCGTTCGCCGGCAACAGAATACCCCAGGCCATGATTGAGCCGATAGCCACGAACATCCTTAAATATGCCGACTTGCCGAACCTTCCAGGGAGTTTCAATAACCAATTTTACCAGCAGACGAGACCGATTGTGGCCCACACGTCTACTACCAGGATCGACCACCGGTTGAGCGACAGGCACACGCTCAACGGTTCCTTCACCAGGGTCATATATCACGCCCTGGCGCCTGGGAGCGTGCCGCCGTTGGGCGTCAACGGCTATTGGAATAACCGGTACGGGATGTTCGGGACCCTGGCCTATGTCTGGGTGGTCAACCCGAGCACGGTGTTCAACGTCCGGGCGGGCCTGATGCGTCATCGGGAGCGGGCGGACGCCCTGATGAAGCCGGCTGACAGGGCCTCTCTCGGTTTCCCGAAGAGCTTCGAGTCGATTATCAACGCACCGGAATTCCCGCGGATTTCCAGCTCGGACATGACTGCACTCGGCTACCGGAACGATGGAAAATCCTTTATTACTCCCAACCTGCGCGCCTTTATCACCAAGGTGGTCGGCCGCCACAGCGTGACGTTCGGCTATGAACATCGGACGTACCGGACATTCGAATTCTCGCACCAGGACGAGGGCGGCTTTTTCTCCTTCACCCGCAGTTGGACGCAAGGCCCACGGGCGGCGACGGCCAGCGCCACTGCCGGCTACGGTGTAGCGACCCTGCTGTTGGGCACGCCCAGCTCCGGAAGTATTCTTATGAACGCGAGCAACGCTGTTCAGAGCCTTTACCACGCGTTGTACATCCAGGACACCTGGCGCCTGACGCAAAAGCTGACCGTGAATGTGGGCCTTCGTTATGACTATCAGACGCCGATGACCGAACGCTTCAATCGTATGAACTACGGCTTCGACTTTACGTCGGCGAGCCCGATTGCGCAGCAGGTCGAGGCCAATTACGCAAAGAATCCACTGCCGCAAAGGACCACCCCATTCCGCGTCGTCGGTGGCCTGGGGTTTGTGGGCGGGGAGTCGCGGTACAACTTCGAACCGGTACGCAATATGTTTATGCCTCGGGCGGGCCTTGCCTATCAGTTCAATGCCAAAACCGTGGCGCGCGGCGGGTATGGGTTCTACTGTATCCCGCTGGTGGACGCCCGCATTGTCAACACCAACAATTCGACCCAGCCACTGTCCCAACTCGGCTTCAGTTCCACCACTACCATGAACACTTCCCTCGGAGGGCTGCCACTGGACCAACTGAAGAATCCGTTCCCGCAGGGACAGGTGCAACCGGTTGGCTCATCGCTGGGTCTGGCGACGCTCCTCGGCCAGTCGGTGAGCGTGTACGATTCGCAGGCACGCCGCGGCAAGACCCATCAGTATCAGTTCAGCATCCAGCGCGAGATTCCGTGGAAAATGATGCTGGACGTAGGCTACGTGGGCAGTCGGTCAGCAAATCTGCCAGTGGACGAAAACGTTAACAGTCTGCCGCCAGAGTACCTTCCCCTTCGCGACACCGTGACCAGGCAGGTGGCAAATCCATTCGCCGGCGTCAGCGCCATTACGGTCGGCACGCTGGCCGCCGCAACGGTTGCCACCAGCCAACTGCTGCTGCCTTACCCGCACTATACGGGATTGACGATCCAGTACCGGCCCATCGGCAGCAGTTGGTACCACTCCCTGCAGACGGGCGTGGACAAGCGCTTCGGTAAGGAACTCCGCATGCGCGTCGCCTACACCTTGAGCAAAATGTTGGAGAGGAGGAGTTTCCTGAATCCCTACGACCCGCTGGAGACCAGAATTGCGCAGATTGACCGCCCGCATCGGTTCATCTACTCCGGCCAATGGAGTTTGCCCGTAGGCAAGGGGATGCGTTTCGGCGGCGGACCGAAGCTATTGCAGGCTATCGTCGGCAACTGGGATCTTCTTTGGGTCGCTACGATCCACAGCGGTCTGCCGACCGGGAGTTGGCCAACCGCCATTGTGACCCGCTCACCGCAAAGCGTCAAACCTACCGTCGACAAATGGTTCGACACGTCGGCATTCGCGGCGCAGCCTGCCTACACGTTGCGGACCCTGTCCACCTACGACTCACATATCCGCGCCGACGGATTGCAGGGGCTCGATTTGTCGATTGCGAAGGACTTCCCGGTGCGCGAAGCGGTCAGGTTCCGTGTCAAGGTGGACATGTTCAACGCCTTTAACACTCCTCAGTTCACAGCGCCGAATCTTTCGGTGACCAATGCGGCGTTCGGAACCGTTACTAGCCAGGCGAACGATCCGCGCAACATTGTGCTGTCGGCCAGTTTCCACTTTTAGCAGCCAGGCGGTATGTTCTTCCAGGGTTTATCCAGCGGATGAGCCCCAGAAAGGCACTTGGATCTTATGGAGTCTGACAGACGAAAGTTCCTCCGCGATGCCGGTTTCTCGGCCCTTGGCCTTAGCCTCGCTCCAGGGTGGGGGCGCGCTGCCGGCGAGCGCTCGTATGCCGACGAACTGCCCGACATGCTCATCCTTTTCCTGGCAAAGCAGGCAAACGCCCTGGCGGCGAAATGGGACGTCGAGCGAAGCAAGGTGAGGACCCCCGAGCAAACTCTGGCTCGCGGCCGGTTCGTCCGGAAGAGCGTGCTCGAAATGCTGGGGGGTTTTCCCGAGAAGAATGCCCTCGCCGGAGTAACGACGTCGACTTTCGAACGGGACGGATATCGGGTCGAAAACGTGAGGTTCCAAAGCCGGCCCGACTTTTGGGTGACGGGCAATTTGTATTTGCCCACCTCTGGTGCGGGGCCGTTTCCCGCGGTCATCTCACCTTCGGGACACTATGACGAAGCAGGGCGGGTGCCCTCCTACCAGCTCTCCCATATGCTGATGGTTAAGAACGGGTTCGCGGTGCTGGCGTACGACCCCATCGGGCAGGGAGAGCGACGGTATTTTTGGGATCCGTCGAAGGGCGAGACGCTCAACGTGAACGAACATTCCGCTCCCGGCCAGCGGCTGGTGCTCCTGGGCGAGAGTTTCGCTCAGTACCGGATCTGGGACGGCATGCGGGCGATCGACTACCTGCTGACCAGGCCGGAAGTCGATGGCTCGCGGATTGGCTGCACGGGCCATAGCGGAGGCGGCTGGGCGACGCTTTTCATTACCCTTCTCGACGACCGGGTCAAGTGCGCCGCCTGCAACGAACCAGGCCCGCAGCACTGGTGGCCGCTCGAAACCCAGCCGGACGTGCCGTTTCGTGTTGTCGACTCGGAACAGTATCTTTTCCCCGCCGCGGCCAGGGGCATCGATCGCTGCGACGTGTACCAGGCCATCGCTCCTCGTCCGATGCAGTTGGCAACCGAGTATTTCGTCGCGGCGCCGGGAGTCCGGGAGCGTTTCAGGAGGAACCGGCTCTCCCCCCTTGCTAGAGCACACATCGAGGCGTGCTACAAACGGCTGGGGGTGGCTGAGAAATTCCGGGCTATCGAAGCGCGCGACGAGCACTTTCTGACGCACAAGTTGCGGCTGGCGACGCTTGATTGGTTCTCCCGCTGGTTCTATGGCAAGCCGGGGCCTGCGGCCGAGCCGGTGCGCGAGCCGGAACCGACCAAGAACCTGTACTGCACCCCGACGGGTTCGCTGGTCTATCCGCCCTTGGGAGAGTCGATCCACACGCTGATTCTTAAGAAACAGGAGCACCTTCCGCCCGAGCGCAAAGCACCCGCCTCCGCAGCGGACCTCGACAATTTCCGCCGGCAGATGATGAACTCCCTCCGCGGGTTTCTGCACCACGACAAGGCTGAACAGCCTCTCGCGGTTCGCCATGTGGGTACCACGCCTCGCCGCGGTTACCTGATCGAGCAGGTGGAATTCCTCTCCGAGCCCGGCATCTATATTCCGACTTGGGTGATGATTCCTGAAAACCGGAGACCGCCCTTTGCGCCGCTGATTTACGTCAACGACGTCGGAATGCAACATCGTCCGATCGGAATGGAATTCGGGCTGCTTGAGAAGATGGTTCTCAAGGGGCATCTGGTTATCGCGGCCGATCTCCGGGGGATTGGAGATACGGATCCCGAGCGGGAGGCACGCCGCGAGGGAACTCCCTCTCGGGGTCTCTTCTCAACCGAGACAGGCATGGCGTACCTGGCGTGGTTGATGGACAAGTCGCTTCTGGGGATGCGCGTTCTCGATCTCACGCGAACCGTGGACTATGCGCTCAGCCGCCAGG
>Ga0315279_10009063_pt1 | contig 11941 bp, 13 predicted proteins | sample YL17G06_20_MG_FD_203694 | JGI IMG/M metagenome (GOLD analysis project Ga0315279, IMG submission 203694) | Sediment microbial communities from Yellowstone Lake, YNP, Wyoming, USA - YL17G06_20 | ecosystem: Environmental > Aquatic > Freshwater > Lake > Sediment | place: USA: Wyoming | collected...
AAAAGTGGTGGACAGCCCGGGCACACGGGAACCACCTTGCGGGCGGTGAACCATCCTGACCGGGTGAAGGTATATCGTGTGGAACGCTGTCGGCACTGTCAGGCTTCCCTGGAGGATGTCAATGCAGAAGCCGTGGAGAAACGCCAGGTGTTCGAACCGAACCTCAGAAATCTGTTGACTCCAGTTTGATTTTTTGCTACAATGCTGTTAGCTGTTTGCGCAACCGATTACGCAACCGGTCTCCTACGGGCTTATCTCCACTTTTTATATAGACACACTGAATCATTTATATACTCTCAGGAGTCAGCACTTTGAAACAAGCGATCATTAAAGATTTGGCAGCCAGGACAAAGGTTTCGAAGACAACTGATTTGCATGTGGTAGATGTCGCGTATCATGTTGATGATGAGACCCATTAGGTTCAGAATGTTGTGGTTGCCTCTTCAAAGTACGCTCCCCGATTATCCCTTCCTTATCCTTTTGTGGGGGTATGCAAGCAAGTCTTTTTTATGTCTCGATGGGTAAATACAGGAGAAAAAATGAACCTACCCAAGCTATATGATCCTACCTGGGATTCTCTCTCAAAACATCATACTCCGCAGTGGTTCAAAGATGCCAAGTTTGGCATCTATACCCATTGGGGCATCTATTGTGTCCCTGCTAGAGGGAAAAACGCCACCTGGTACCCATATAATATGTACCGGGAGGGTAACCCCCAGTACGAATACCATCTCGCCATGTATGGCGGTCCAGCAAAATTCGGGTACAAGGATTTTATCCCCCAATTCACAGCAGAGAAGTTTGACCCCGATGAATGGGCGGATTTGTTTAAATACTCAGGTGCTCAGTTTGCCGGCCCAGTTGGAGAACACCATGATGGGTTCTGTATGTGGGATACGCAGTATTCCGAATGGAGCGCTGCGAAAATGGGTCCAAAACGCGACGTGGTTGGATTGCTGGAGAAGTCGATCCGTAAGGTTGGGATGCGCTTCCTGGTGGCGCTGCACCACGCAGAGAACTGGTGGTTTTATCCACATTGGCGCAAGGAATTTGATACTGCTGATCCGCGTTATACCGGGTTATATGGCGATTTACACAACATGGATGGCCCGATTAACGATGATTGGTTCTTTAATCAGGATAGACCGAGTAAAAAATTCATGGAAACCTGGAAAGGTAAGATCCTGGAAGTAATCGACCGTTATTCTCCAGACATGTTGTGGTTTGATAATGGCATGAGCGGAGTCCCTGAACAGTATAAACAAGAATTTCTTGCTTATTTCTTTAATCATGCCGTCGAATATGAAAAGGAAGTAGTTGTTACCTATAAAAGTTTTGACCTGGCTCCCGGTCCGGGTGTGATAGATCTGGAACTTGGCCGTATGGACCATTTAACATATCACGAATGGATCACAGATACCACCATAGATGATGGTTCAGCTTGGGGTTACATTAAAGAAGCGAAATACAAATCAACAACCACTCTGGTGCATTACCTTGTTGACAATGTAAGCAAGAACGGTTACCTGCTACTCAATGTGGGTCCAAAACCTGATGGTACTTTACCTGGAGAAGCTGTTGAAGTACTCAAAGGAATCGGAGATTGGATGCGAGTCAACAGCGAGGCAATATACGGCACGGTCAATTGGATCACTTATGGTGAAGGTCCCAACAAAATTTTAAAAGCTGGGGAGTTTAATGAAAAAGAAGTGCCAGTTTTCGACAGGAAGGATGTACGCTTCACAACCAAAGGGGATGCCTTGTACGCAATCTTTCTTGGCTGGCCGGGCGATAACGCTTGCATCGAAACTCTTAAATGCCTGTACTCCAAAGAAATTAAATCAGTCAAGATGCTCGGGGTGGACCAGGAGTTGGATTGGGAGCTGACTTCTAGCGGATTGGTAATTAAGGTTCCGGCAAAGAAACCTTGCGAGCATGCATATGTGTTTAAAATTATTCGCGGGCAGCCGTATCCATAACAACCTACGAGGCCGTTATTCATTACCAGCCTACATAGCTTCGGTGTATGGGAGATTACGCGACGATTAAGGTGCAAAATGCTGGAGGAAATATGAATCTTAACGGAAGTGAAAAAACAATCTATTGCATTATCCAAGCATTTTCAATGATGTAATAGGGCCAGTCATGAGAGGGCCGTCCAGTTCGCAATGCGCCGCGGCATTAAGGATTGGCAAAATAGCCAGGGATTTGATGGATGGTAAGCTCGAAAATATTTTAATCGAGTTCGATTCTCATGGTTCGCTTGCCACCACCCATACCAGCCAAGGATCAGATATGGGATTGTTCGGCGGTCTGCTTGGCTGGGATGCGTCGGATGAAAAACTGGCTGAGTCCCCCAGGGCAATCAGGGAAGCTGGGATTACTTTCGATATACAAATTATCGACTATGGCGCCAAACACCCTAATACCTATAAGCTAACACTCAGAAATGCGAATGAAAGCCATGCGCTTAAAGCCATATCCACCGGTGGATGAATGATCGAAGTGATTGAGATTGATGGAAACCCAGTTTCCATTGCGGGTGACTATTTTGAAACGCTTATCTTCATTAAGGCCAATAGTAATGAAGTCGTAAAGTACTTGTGTGAAAAGATTCAAGCAGATGAGATTAACTTTCTTGGAAATCCAGATGAACAAATCATTGAGGTAAAAGCCCAAAAATTTCTTGAGAAGGAAATCCTATCTGAACTCTATTTGCGATTTAATATTCAAATCATTGAAGGAATTAAATCCCGTGCTTCCAGTTCTATCTTGCAAAAATATGCAAATCCCATTTATTACCTGCGAGCAGATGCTCCGCTACAATGAAGGTAAGGGTCATAATTTGTGGGAACTTGCGATTGATTTCGAAAGTGCTAGAGGCAATATAACCCGCGATCAAGTTGTCGCCCAGATGAACGAAATTGTTTGTATTATGCAGAAATCCATCCAGTTAGGAATTCAAGAGACAAAATATGCTGATCGAATCCTGGGGTATCAATCCGGTTTGTTAAAAAACCTTATTAGAAAACCAACAACTTCTGGATAGCGGCATGCTGAACCAGATGATTCTTTATGTCACAGCTATGATGGAGGTAAAAAGTTCGATGGGCGTGATCGTAGCATCACCAACCGCAGGATCCTGTGGTGGCCTCCCGGGTGCTTGCATCGGGGCAGCGAGGGCCATGGGATTATCGTTGGAAGAGACCACATGTGCGATGTTAGCTTCTGGGCTCATAGGCGTATTCATAGCTGCTCATGCCACTTTTGCAGCTGAAGTTGGAGGTTGTCAGGCAGAATGTGGCGCCGGTTCAGGCATGGCCGCCGCCAGCCTTGTGACACTGGCGAAAGGTACACTCAATCAGGCGATTAACGCTTCATCCATGGCACTCCAAAACATTTTAGGCATGATTTGCGATCCAGTAGCAAATAGGGTAGAAGTACCCTGCCTTGGAAAGAATATTATGGCTGCAAGCAATGCATTAGCATGTGCAAACATGGCCTTAGCAAATTACGATGCAGTAATTCCTCTTGATGAAGTGATTAATACGATGGATAGGGTTGGTAAAAGTTTACCGATTGAGCTACGCTGCACTGCTCTTGGAGGACTTTCGATTACATATACTTCGAAGGTTATAGAATCCAAATTAAATAAGAATAATTAGGGGCGATGTTGTATTAATTCTTCTATAATTCAGCATCTGAAATTCTATTCCCGATTGGTAATAATAGGAGCATTACCCTTTATTTTCAATCCCACTAAGTTTATGTAATTTTCCTCGCATCCTAAGGTTTTATTATCTTAAAATCACTCCATTGATTACTAACTTGAATGAGTAATTATTTGATCTCTTATAATTTAACTAAGCAATGTATCAATTGAGTCAGAGATAGCCATTCAGATGATCCATCCGCATTTGCTTTTCAATCAATCTAAGCAAAAAGGCTTTTGAATAGCAAATTAATTCAAAGTGTCTACCATCTACAAGATACTTTTTTAATGATTTAGGTCCAGTAATAAAACGAGATGCAGAGATCTGCGAAATAATAGTTAATTTTTCTACGTGATTTATATTGGATAGGTTGAAATCCACTACTTTATTTACTCACGAAAAGAAATGATGTTTTGTTTAAATTGGGATTTTGACATAACTATACTCCCTCTTGACTCGACTAATAATATCTTCTATGCTGTTTAGTGATCGCACAATCGGTTTTTCTAAAATATATATTATCATTTGATTGATCTATTCATTTTTTCAATAGAAAAATAGCTGTGGGATAAACCACTATTGTAATTTAGTAGTTCGCACTGATGTTTCGTAGAGAATAAATTTTCGTTAGTGTAAACTCTTTTCTGTAAAATTATCTCCCAAAAAGTAGTAGGTCTGGTGTATCCTTAGAGAAGCGACCAACTTCAGAAAAGGAGTGACACCATGACCTACCAAGGTGATTTTACCTTACCAACCGAGTTGCTGAAGCAAATTGCTGCCAATGGTTTTGACCAGCTACCGGAGTTGATCCGGATCGTAGTCAATGCAGCCATGCAAGCAGAGCGTCAGCAATATCTCGGAGCTGAACCTTACCAACGTACACCTGAGAGACAAGATCAGGCCAATGGGTATAAGCCAAAAACGGTCAAGACCCGTTTGGGAGAGATCACATTTGATGTGCCACAAGTGCGTGAAAGTGGTTTCTACCCAGAAGCTCTTGAGAAGGGTCTTCGCAGTGAAAGGGCTCTCACCATGACCTTAGCTGAAATGTATATCCAGTGCGTTTCCGCTCGCAAAGTGACCGCCATTCTGGAGCAATTGTGTGGCACATCAGTTTCTGCCACCCAGGTCAGTAAAGCGATGGCTTTGCTGGATGAGACCCTCCAAGCCTGGCGTCAAGAGACACTGTGTGAATGCCCGTATCTTGTCCTGGATGCCCGCTATGAAAAGGTACGCCAGGATGGTCAGATACGCGATGCAGCCGTTTTGATGGCTTGTGGCGTCGATTTACAGGGCAAAAGACAGCTTTTGGGAGTTTCAGCTTCACTTGGTGAGCATGAAATCCACTGGCGAACCTTTCTGGAGAGCCTGGTGGACAGAGGACTGCGGGGCGTGCAGCTCATTACCAGCGATGACCACGAACGCCTTGGAGCTGCCAGGAGGGCAGTCCTGGGTAGTGTTCCCTGGCAAAGATGCCATTTTCACCTGCAGCAAAATGCTGGTGCTTATGTGCCCAAACAAGCCATGCGAGTAGAAGTGGCAGCGGACATCCGGGCGATCTTCAATGCACCGGACCGGGAGGCTGCTGAAGCCTTCCTAGAAAAAGCCATTCGGAAGTATGAAGGATCTGCTTCGAAACTATCGCAATGGTTGGAGAAAAACATCCCGGAAGGTCTGACTGTCTTTGCCTTCCCAGTAACCCATCAACGCCTGATCCGTACCACGAATGGTCTTGAACGGGTCAGCCGCGAAGTGCATCGACATACGAGAGTACTGGGCATCTTCTCCAACGAGGCTGCCTGTTGACGCCTGGTCAACGCCATCTTGATGGAGATCGATGATGCCTGGCAAACCAGTCGGGTTTACTTGACTTTTGAAAAAGATGATCCACCTTCGTTGCCATAGTAGTGCCTGTGGAAAAGTGGACAGCGGTTTTTTGTCCACTTTTCCACAGTCTGGTTTTCAGTTTGTAAGGTTCTTTACTAACTTATGAAGGACATCAGTCCAAATTACAGAAAATTACTTGCACAATCTCTAGTTCACTCTCTATCTATAAAGAAAGATGCGATGAATACGGGAACTTTTCATCACATCTTTCATGATATTCAAATAAATTAGCGATTGATTGTTACTGGTTGGTTAGGTTTTTTTTCATCTCTTCTGTATATTTCAGTATATACGTATTAATCATTTCGCGAGTTTCTTGATCGCTCTTTACATTAGTAATCTCCTTTTCAATCCGATCAAACAAATCATCATGAAATGGAGTCGATAAGTCGTTATCTTTCATTATGCTCAAAACCCGTCGTGCTGCATCAAGCAATCGGAAAGGTCCGTACCCTTGTGGCTCATCATATAAACCATCAGCGCTACTGAGCAGATAGCCAACAAGTAAGGTAAGAGCTTCACATAAAGTTGATGGATCCATTTCAATTTTCATAGCGGTTGACCCCAATCCTCAAGATAACAAAATTCAGATATGGGACGTCGAGAAGGGGGACTCGGCTTTTGTTCTGGATATCCCATTGCCAACATCAGGACCGGTTTTATATTTCGAGGTAAATTCAATAGGAAAGCAACCCCAGCGGAATGGAATGAGCCGATTGGACAGGCTCCAACACCCAGATCATGAGCTGCTAAAAGTATGTTCTCTGTAGCACAGCCGATGTCCATCCACGCTGACTTTTCTCCGCTTTTTCCACCAAATTGAGCTATTCTTTCATCATCCTGGCAAATGACCAACACTATGGTTGGGTTCCCAATAATCCCTGGAGCAAGGGAACGTAGATAGGCAAGGCGCCTGGAGGATTGAACGAGGAGAAAACTCCATGCCTGTGCGTTCCCACCACTTGGTGAAGCTCGGCCTGCTTCTAGAATTTTATGGATCATATCTAAGGGAATGGGGTCAGCTTTATACGAACGTACACTCCGGCGTGTAAAGATTGCCTCGATAGTCTTCATATATCAATATCCTGGAGCACCCATCGCTTTGCAAAACTCGATTAAATCTGGATGGATATAGTGGCCCGTTTCTTCGATCTGAACATCATCCCACCAGACGGAGGCATCCAATAAAACGCCGTCCGTATGCGCTGGGGAACCATATTGTTTCGGGGTTGCCCCAATCCCAAACTGCATACATCCAAAGACTCGCTCATCCTCTAAAATACGGCCGCTGAGTTTTTGTACACCTGGATTAAACCCGTAACAAGCGTGATCGAGCAAGTAAACATTTGGATGATGGAAGCTCTCGAGCCAGCGGGCAAAAATCCTCGCCTCTCTACCGCCATCGATTTTGGTAATAAATCCCTTCTCGAAGGTCAGACGAACTGGCTCGTGGAGGATCCCGAGTTCCTTGGGTGGCCAGATCACGCCGTCAAAGACTAAGACACCCTCAGTACTCTCCCGGACTACATTGAACCACGACTGACCGGTCAGCATTTGAGAATAACCACCCGGTTTGTCTGGTATCCATGGGGGATCAAACAAATCCTGATCTACCTTCACGCAAAAGTCCGTCCCTGCTGGGTTGGTCACCCGAATGACATTCTTCTTTTGGGAATTGATGTATAAATAATTAGCCATTTCGAAGAGGGGCTTGTGTTTGGGTATCCCAATAGTTCGTACTAACATATCTACATCCATACCAGTGAGTGCCACATAGATGCTCCCACTCTCCAGAGCCGCAAAATAGGCTGGACCATATTGCAGATATGCAACGGCGAAATCAAACCATATGTTTGAACCGGTTACGGCCTTCATGACTGGAGTCGGTGGTTCTTGCATAGTCCCTGATTGCATCGGGTGGCAAATTACTGTAGGTATCCCACCTACTGCATATACTGACCGGGCAACCGCCTGGATAACGCGGGCGTCCGATCCAGTGTCTCCACTGATGAGTACCTGTTGACCGGGTAATACTGGGCGAATTTCAGTCACGAGTTTGTGGGCAGCTAAACCAAGTTCAAAATCATAATATTCATTTCTTTCCTCAGTTCCGACAGTGATTTCCATATTTGTTACTCCTTTCTATGTTTAGATTAGCTCTTCAGATAGTGAACCTTACCTCACCAAGATGGTGATATGACCAGATGGCAAGCGACTAGGTGTCCACCACTGATTACTCTAAGCTCTGGCCCCTCATGCGTGCAGATCTCCTTAGCAAATGGACAGCGTGGGTGAAAGCTACAGCCGCTTGGTGGATTTGCCGGATCAGGAACATTTCCTGTCAATATGATCCGTTTTTGCCTTAATTTCATATCCATAATGGGTATAGAAAACATTAACGCCTTCGTATAGGGATGGAGTGCACCTCCATTAAAAATTGTTTCGGTGGTACTGTACTCGACTATTTTTCCCAAGTACATAACAGCAACCCGATCACATATATATTGAATGACACTCAAGTCGTGAGAGATAAATAAATAAGTAAGCTTCAGATTATTTTGGAGGCTTTTCAACAGGTTGAGAATTTGTGCTTGTATTGAAACATCTAGTGCTGAAGTTGGTTCGTCCAGCACAATAAATTTGGGTGTGGGTGCTAAGGCTCGGGCAATAGCTATCCGTTGCAATTGCCCTCCACTAAATTCATGTGGGTACCGATAAAGGATCTCGCCTGGCATGTCAACCTGGTCTAATAGCTCTTGAGCACGCTGGATCAGATCCTTTCCTCTCAAGGTAGTATTTCTTATTAATGGTTCAGAGATCGCTCTCAAAATACTGAAGCGTGGATCAAATGATGAATAAGGATTCTGAAAGACTATTTGCATATTCCGCCGTCGACTATGCAACTCCCTGCTGCTCAAGAGTACAATATCCTCTCCCTCAAATATTATTTGACCTGAGGTAGACGGAGTCAGTTTTAAGATAACTCTAGCTAAGGTTGTCTTACCGCACCCTGATTCGCCAACTATTCCGATTGCCTCTTGATGATGAATTGTCAGATTAATATGATCAATAGCACGTACCTTCTTTTCGGTCCGCGTGAACAACCCTCGATTAGAGATAAAATATTTAGATAAATCTCGGAGTTCGAGGATCGGTTTTTGATCCATTATTTTCTCTTTGGTGGGTAGAGATGACAAGCAACGAAATGAGATTCATTCCCAATCTGAGTCAATTCAGGCATCTCTGTCTGACAAATCAGCAAGGCGTGAAGACAACGTTCATAAAAAGGGCACCCATTTAATTGTTCCAATCCATCTGGAACCGATCCTTGGATGGAAGTCAATGGCTTTCCACGTTGGGCCGATGTGGGTATCGCGGCAAGTAAACCCTGTGTATATGGATGCATCATCTCAAAGAGGATTTCCTCTGTGGCACCCATTTCAACAATTCTGCCAGCATAAGCAACTGCAACGCGATCGCATATCTCGGCAACTACTCCCAGGTTATGGGTGATGAGCAATATTGAGATGTTTTTCTCGCTTCGTAAATTAGAAAGGAGCGAAAGGATCTGAGATTGTATTGTGACATCTAGAGCTGTCGATGGTTCATCAGCAATGAGCAATTCTGCCCCTGGAGCGATTGCCATAGCAATCATAACTCTTTGCTGCATACCGCCACTCAATTCGTGTGGATAACTTTTCATAATTCTCTGAGGTTGAGGTAGAGCCACAGACTCAAACATTTCGATGGCTCTTTTATAAGCTTCCTTCGCTGAGGCAGAGGTGTGCACACGAATCAAGCGAATGATTTGGTTACCACAGGTAAAAAGCGGATTCAGAGTTGTTGAAGGGTCCTGGAAGATCATGGTGATTCGCCGTCCGCGAATAGCTTGCATTTCATCCTCGCTGGATTGCAATAAATCCTTATTGTGGAATAGGATTCTCCCAGATGTGATCTCTCCCGGTGGTGGGACCATTCGCAGAATTCCTAAACCAGTAACGGATTTACCACAACCGGATTCCCCAACCAGTCCAAATATTTCCTGGTGACTCAATTGAAAACTCATTCCATTGACAGCAAAAACCCGCCCAGCATACGTATTAAAATGGATGTGCAGATTGTCAACAGCCAGTAGTGCTTCCATTAGGCGCTAAATCTCCGGGTGCGCGGGTCAGCTGCGTCTCGAAAGGCATCACCGAGTAGGTTGAACGATAAAGCCACCAGAAAAATTGCAGCGCCAGCAGATCCTGCAAACCATGGTCTTTCTATAAAGTAGATCCGCCCAGTGCTGATCATCTCTCCCCAATCTGGCGCCGGAGGTTGGATTCCCAGGCCTATAAAGCTGATTGCTGCGCCTGTCAGAATGGCTGAGCCAATATCCATAGTTGCCTGGACCAACACCGGGGTCATTACATTGGGAAGGATATGTTGGATTATGATGGAGAAGTCCGAAATCCCGGTACTGCGAGCTGCCTCGATAAAATAGCGCTCCTTTACGGAAAGGGTTTGTGAATGAATTAAACGGGCATACCAGGGCCACCAGGTAAAGGCAACAGCAATCATCGCGTTTACAAAGCTAGGACCCAGGGCAGCGGCAATGGCGATAGCTAACAGCAGGGCAGGAAATGCCAGGAAAATATCGGTAATCCGCATAATGAGATTACCAATCCAACCACCATAGTATCCGGAAATTGCTCCTAGAGGAACACCTATCAATACTGCAATAATCACTACAAGAAAGCCAATGCTGAGTGAACTACGACCTCCGTATAAAATCCGGGCAAGCACATCCCTGCCCATATACTCCGTGCCCAGAGGGTGCGCTCTGCTGGGTGGTAAAAATTTTTCAGCAATATTTGGCTCACCCAGACCTTGTTGAGGGTATTGGGTGAGGAGAGGTGCAAAGATGGCACTCAGTAGAAATATCAGTATGATGATAAAACTCAGGATGGCTAAAGGATCTCTGATGAAAGCCCTGAGCATCAGCTGAAATTCCGAATTGACAGGTCGCCCTTTCGGAATATATCCTATTTTTTCCGCTTTAAGAGTAGCCATATTATGTTGAGAAGTTGGTGGGTACCGGCCAGGAAACAGTTTTAGGGAGAGGAGAGGGAAAACTCAAACGGCTGTGAATTAGGTGTAAATCAATCAGCGATTCTGCTAATTTCAAAGCCACTGCCCTGGGATTTAAAAAGGCGATCGATTGCCCCTGATCATCGAGAGCTGATTGGAGCCGTGAGGCGAGGCGGGCTAACAGGTTACATCCTGGGATTAGAATATGAGCACCATCCTCCTGGATAGCTTTCTTACTCGCTTCCAGCATATTAATGTATACATATTCTAAATTGCTACAAATATCCAGGACGGCGACATTGATTGACCGGACAGATGCTAATTTGCTTCTCAATCCGTAACGCTCGGCTAATTCCTCGCAATAAACACGATCGATATCTAGCACAGAAATGATAGAAAAGCGATGAGAAAGCATGGCTGCTAGATGCATACTTGCCTCCACCGGCCCGATTACTGGTATATTTACCACCTCCCGGGCTGAAAAAAGACCCGGATCGGCCATGCAATCGATAATAACAGCATCAAAACCATCTTTCTCAGCCTGAATGGTTTTATTTAATATATCAGGCGTTGCCAGAGCATCATCCCTCCGAGTTTCCACTGATGCCGGTCCCCAATCGAGAGAAACTGTATTGACGAGTGTACCTGGTCGGGCAAAGCTCGAATACTCTTGCTGGGTATCTTGTTCCCAGCTAGTGGTGATTACCGGATTGATTACATAGATTTTCATAAGATTGCTCCTAATTTAGAACTATCCTCGGATCAATAACGGCTTGCAATAAATCCAGAACCATAATGATCAGAACATAAAAAACAGTGACGATGAGCGTAACTGAAACGATGACTGGGAAATCGAGACCGAGCACAGCATTTGTCACATAACTACCCAAGCCGGGCCAGGCGAAGACAACTTCAACCAAGATAGCACCTGTTATTGAATACACAAATGATAGACCAAGGACATTCAAGGTGGGCACAATAGCATTTTTCAATGCCAGGACATAGAGAATAGTTCTCTTCGGTACCCCTGCAATACTTGCGGCCATGATATATCTTTCGTTTAACACTTCGATAATCGTTGAGCGAGTCATCCGTATTGCTAAACCCAGTGCATAGATACCCAGAGTGAACGCAGGCAGTATTAGGTGAAGACTAACATCCCCAAATGCCGACCAATTAGATGTTAACAGGCTGTCAATCAAATAGAAACCAGTAATCTGCTTAACCGGGGTAGTAAGAGCAACCAAATTTGAAACTCGACCTGCGAT
>Ga0315279_10009064_pt1 | contig 11941 bp, 7 predicted proteins | sample YL17G06_20_MG_FD_203694 | JGI IMG/M metagenome (GOLD analysis project Ga0315279, IMG submission 203694) | Sediment microbial communities from Yellowstone Lake, YNP, Wyoming, USA - YL17G06_20 | ecosystem: Environmental > Aquatic > Freshwater > Lake > Sediment | place: USA: Wyoming | collected...
ACTACGCCATGGCCCAGCGGCCGGCGGCGCGGCAGGTGCTCCTGCTGGGCGGCGGGGCGTCGGGCAGCCCCCGGGAGGTCCTCAAGTACGGCGTCGAACAACTCACCTATGTTGAGCTTGACCCTCTGATAGTCGATGCGGTTCGCCGTTTTGCCCCCGCCAGCCTGGATGACGGTCGCATTCACGTGGTGAACGCCGACGGCCGGCAGTTCGTCAGGCACTGCGGCTCGACCTTTGACGCGATCATCGTCGACACGCCCGATCCGTCCACCTCGCAGATAAACCGGTTCTACACGGCCGAGTTCTTCAGGGACGCCAAGGCCCGCCTCTGCCCCGGCGGCGTGCTCTCGCTGCCGCTGGGACGGTACGACGACTACGTAAGCCCCCAGTTGGGTCGGATGCTCGCCTCTGCCGGGCGGACGCTGCGAGGGTCGTTCAGGAATGTGCTGGCGATCCCCGCCGGACGGATAGTGCTCCTGGCCTCTGACGGCGAACTGTACGCCGACATCGCCGCGCGGATCGAGCAGCACGGCGTCGCCACGAAACTAGTGAACAGGCATTACCTCGACGCGATGCTCACGCCCGACCGCATGGCCGACGTGTCCAGGGCTGTCTCGCAAGCGGAGAAGGTCAACAGGGATCTCAGTCCCATCCTTTACTACTATCACCTGCAGTACTGGATCAGCCAATTCCCGTTGGGATTGGGCCTGTTGGAGGCGGCCTTGGCGGGCATGCTGGTGGTCTACCTCGTGCGCCTCCGGGCCGTGCCGATGGCGGTCTTCGCCTCCGGTTTTGCCGCCTCGGCCCTGGAGGTGGTGCTCCTGCTGGGCTTCCAGGTGCTTTGCGGCTCGGTTTACTATCAGTTGGGCGTGATCGTGACGGCGTTCATGGCCGGCCTGGCCGCGGGCGCCCTCGCCGCCAATCGCTTGAAGTCCGGCAATCCACGCAGGGAATTGGGCAAGCTGGCGCTGGCCGTGGCGGGCCTAGCGGGCCTGCTTCCGCTGGCGCTTGCCTATTCCGGCGCCGAAAGCTGGGCAGCGGGCTGGGTGGAGTTGGCCGTCGGCCTGCTGGCGTTCGTGCTGGCGGCGCTGGTGGGCATGCAATTCCCGCTGGCCTGCCGGGCGGCGTTTGTCGGTGGGGCGATCACCGCCTCGCGGCTGTATGTGGCCGACTTCGTGGGGGCCTGCCTTGGGGCCCTGCTAGCCAGCGCCCTGCTGATTCCCTTGTCGGGCGTGACGGCGACGTGCCTGCTGGCGGCCGGGCTCAACCTGGTCGCCGCGGCGGTGTTGAGGACCAGACAGATCTCCTGACCGGCAGGCCGTCGCTCGGCGCCAACTGCGGTGTGACGGGGTGCATTGACGTTTTGAGGAAGTCGCGGCATGTGTAGCCCCAGCCGGGGGCGGCTGGGCCACACGTATAGGCCTATGCAGGGGCCTGTGGCACCCCGGCGGGGTGCATCCCCAAAACGTTAATGCACCCGTATGACGGGCCGTGGCGCGTTGTGCATGCAGAATCTGGTAACATGAACTTCTGTCTCGGTTCTTGCGTCCTGGCGGCCTGCTTTATCTGGGAGTTCCGGCAATGGTGCGAGTGAACTCGATCTTGCTGGCAACCGTCCGGGTGACGGGGTGGCCGCTGCTGGCGCTGATGGTGCTGTACCTGCTGACAGGCTACGCACTGTGCGGGCGGCACGACCTGGGCGGGCTCATGGGCGTCCAGCAGGCCCTGGCCATTCACAGGTTCTTCGCCATGCCGCTGGTGGCGGTCTTCCTGGCCCACTCGCTGCCCTCCATCTATCTGGCCTTCTGGAGGTGGGGATGGATCGGGAAACGACGCAAAGCCTGAACGGCGGCGTGGCCGCAGAGGGCCGGCCTCTCCCGCCCGCACCCTCCCGGCCTGCCGCGCCGGAGCGGAAGATCACTCGTCGCCAGGTGCTGAAGTACGGCCTGGGCGCCGCGATGGGCATCGGTATCGGCGGCGGCTTGCTGTGGCGCCTGTCGCGCGGCCCAGAGCCGACGCCGTCCGAAGCAGCCGGCGTGTTCAAGCAAGACGCGCCTTCACAGAAGCTCTGGGACCTGTGGCTCAAGCGCGGGTGGGTGAAGGAGGCCAGGCACTACCTCAAGCTCGGGCGGAACGTCCAGTGCCGCCTTTGCCCCAACCACTGCCTGCTGGAAGACGGCGACCGCAGCCACTGCCGAAACAAGATCAACCGCGGCGGCACGCTGTATACCCTGGCCTACGCCGACCCCTGCGCCTTGCACGTCGATCCCATCGAGAAGAAGCCGCTGTTTCATTTCCTGCCGGGCAGCCGGTCGTTCTCGCTGGCCACGGCAGGATGCGTGTTCCGCTGCCTTAACTGCCAGAACTGGGACATCTCGCAGCGCAAGCCCGAGGAGACCAAGGACGCCACCGGGGAGGAACTCCGCCTGACGGCCACCGCCCCCTCCATAGGCGCCGGGAACATGGGCCGCCTGAGCCTGTTCCCCGACGACGTTGCGGCGCTGGCGGCGGCCGCCTCCTGCGCTTCGATCGCCTACACCTATTCCGAGCCCGTGGCCTACTACGAGTACGCACAGGACACCTGCAAGGCCGCCCGCCAGAAGAAGATCAGGAACGTGCTGGTGACCTGCGGCTACATCGAGGAGCAGCCGCTGCGCGACCTGGCCCAGTACGTGGACGGGGCGCACGTCGATCTCAAGGGCTTCGACGAGGCCACCTACCGCCAGCTCAATACCGGCAGCCTCCAGCCGGTCCTGAACACCCTCAAAACGCTCAAATCAATGGGCGTGTGGGTGGAGGTGGTCAACCTCGTCGTGCCGACCTACACGGACAAGATCGAGACGATCAAGCGGATGTGCTCCTGGCTGCTGGAGAACCTTGGGCCCGACGCGCCGCTGCACTTCTCGCGCTTCATGCCCATGCACAAGCTGACGTACCTGCCTCCCACGCCGGTGGACATCCTCCTGCTCGCCAGGCAGGAGGCGATGGCGGCCGGGCTGCGATACGTCTACGTCGGCAACGTTCCCGGCCAGGCCGAGGTCGAGAACACCTTCTGCCCCAACTGTAGGAAGGCTGTCCTGGAGCGGAACATCTTCTCCGTCACTGGCGCGAACCTCGACGCCGGCAAGTGCAAGTTCTGCCGCACCGCTATCGCCGGCGTGTGGGAGTGATCGCCTGAACGCCTGACGGCGCGGGCGACCGGGGCGACAACTACGACCAGGAACTCATCTACACGGTGACCAACCAGATCGCCGGCATCTATAACGCCGAGGCCAACTACGGGCTGCTGGTGAGGGCTAACGCGGCGATATACGGGCGGGCGTCGGAGAACGGCTCCAACAGGCCGGTTCTGGAGATTACCTATGAGTACGTCCCGATCGGCTACGCGCTGACCGTCAACAGCGGCACGGGCGGCGGTACGTACACCCAGGGCACGGTGGTGAACATCGCCGCCAACGCGGCGCCGTCGGGAACGACGTTTGACAAGTGGACGGGCGGTGTGGCCACTGTTGCCGACCCGTCGGCCGCGGCCACTACGATCACCATGCCGGCCTCCGATGCGGAGGTCACGGCGACGTATTTGGCCGTGGTTCCCCCGTTGCTGGGCGACCTGAACGGCGACGGTTTCGTTGGCCAGGGTGACCTGAACATTGTGCTCAGCCAATGGGGCAAGGGCGCCCCGCCGCACGACCCGATCGCTGATCCGCGTGCCGACGCCAACCACGACAACTTCGTCGGCCAGGGCGATCTTAACATAGTCCTGGCGGACTGGGGCCAGGGTACGCCCCCATAGGCGATGCACGGGCGAGCCCGTCGGCCCTCCTTGATACGTGCCGGGCTTTCCTGTACGTTGTCGGCGTTTCCTGGCACGTCCTGCCCGCCGCGATGCTATCCGCCTACCGGGGCAGACTCTTGGCGAGCCGAAGACGGCCGGGGGCAACGGAAGGCCGCCCGTGAGCAAGACCTTTGACCAAGGCAAAGAGGAAGTCGCCCGGCTGTGCCAGTACTTCGCCACTAACCGGCAGGCGTTTCTTGCCCCAGGCGTCAAGGAAGCCCAGGTTCGGCAATCGCTTATCGACCCCCTGTTTGAAGCCCTTGGGTGGGACGTGCGGAATACCGGAATGGTCGCGCCCCAGTACCGCGAAGTCATTCCCGAAGACAGCCTTGACGTGGAAGGCCAGCAGAAGGCCCCGGATTACACCTTCCGCGTCGGCCTCTTGCCGAAGTTTTACGCCGAAGCCAAGAAGTGCGGCGTCAACATCAATGCGGACCCCGGCCCGGCTTACCAGCTTCGCCGGTACGGCTGGAGCGCCAAGGTTGCCGTTTCCATCCTGACCGACTTTGAGGAATTGGGCGTTTACGATTGCACCTTCCGCCCGCGCCTAAGCGACAAGGCGAGCCGCGCCCGAATCCAATACTTCCGCTTCGATGAATACCCCGACCGTTGGCGCGAGCTTTGGCAGGTCTTCTCGCGCGAAGCCGTCTGGTCCGGGGCCTTCGACCAGTACGCCGCGTCCAAGCGGAAGCGCGGCACGTCCGAAGTGGACGTGGAGTTTCTCAAGGAAATCGAGGACTGGCGGGACAACTTAGCCCGTAACTTGGCCCTTCGCAACAAGGACCTGTCTTCCGACGATTTGAACGCGGCCGTTCAACTCACCATCGACCGCGTGGTATTCCTTCGCATGGCCGAAGACCGGGGTCTTGAGCCTTACGAACAACTCTTGAAGCTGTGCGAGCGCCCCGACGTTTACGCCCGGTTCATGCGCGACCTGTGCCGCCGGGCCGACCAGAAGTACAACTCCGGCCTGTTCCATTTCCAGAAGGAAAGCGGCGTATCCGAAGCCCCCGACCGAATCACGCCGAAACTGGCCGTCGATGACAAAGTTTTCAGGCCGATCATTCAGAGCCTGTACTTCGCCCACGGTTCACCCTATCACTTCGGCGTCTTGCCCGTTGAAATCCTGGGCACGGTCTATGAGCGATTCCTGGGCAAGGTCATCCGGCTGACGGCCGGGCACCAGGCCAAGGTTGAGGAAAAGCCCGAAGTGCGCAAGGCCGGCGGCGTCTACTACACGCCGGCGTACATCGTGGATTACATCGTGAAGCACACCGTCGGCCGGCAGGTTGAGGGCAAGAGTCCGGCGCAACTGGCCGGCAATGTGGCACAGCGGCCCCCCGCTCTCGGCAGGGCTGCCCAGCCGAGGGCGGCTGGGCCACAGGCGGCTGGGGCGCGTAAGCAGCCCTTCCGCGTCCTGGACATGGCCTGCGGAAGCGGTTCTTTCCTGTTGGGCGCGTACCAGTGCCTTCTTGACCATTGCTTGAAGTGGTACATCGAACACAGGCCCGCATCGCACAAGACGGCCGTCTACAAGGACCCCCGCAACGGGCATTGGCGGCTGACGATTCAGGAGAAGAAGCGAATCCTTACAACGCACCTCTTCGGCGTGGACATTGACCCCCAGGCCGTGGAAGTGTCCAAGCTCTCCCTGCTGCTGAAGGTCCTTGAGGGCGAAACCGACCAGAGCCTTTCCCTTGGCCTTCTGCCTTTCAGCGACCGGGCGTTGCCCAATCTGGCCGACAACATCAAGTGCGGCAACTCCCTGATCGGCCCGGACTACTTCACGGGCCGCCTGATTCCCGACCCCGCCGAAATGAAGCGCGTCAACCCGTTTGACTGGGCGCAAGGCTTCCCCGACGCCTTTTCGTCCAAAGAGGCCGGGGGATTCGATTGCGTCATCGGAAATCCGCCGTATATCCGAGTGAGAATCTTCAAAGAGCTATATCCTGGGCAGGCCGAGCATCTGGAAGCCCGTTACGAATGCGCCAAGCATGTATGGGACGTGTACCTGCTCTTCTTTGAACGTGCCGTAAGGTTTACGAAAGAAGGCGGATCGGTTTCGCTTATTGTGCCTATTCAGACACTCCATCAACCGAATTGCGAGAGTCTGCGGCGATACCTTCTACGGAATACACACATCCGGGAATTGGCAGACCTTTCAAGTGTCAAAGTATTCGAGGGGGCGATTGTCAAGAATTGCATCATTACAGCCGACCGAATGATTGCCACGGATGAATTGATCGGGATAAGGATACCGGAAACCGCCATCGCTCTCACTTCCGGGGAAGTGAGAACCTGGCCCCAATCGAAGGTTGCGAGTAATCCGGGTCTGAGCCTCAAGGTCGAGTTGTTGTCCCCCACACGGGAGTTGTGCGATAAGCTCCGGGGCCGAAGCTGGCTCCTAGAGCAACTATGTTACTCTACCTTTGGAATGCGTTCATGCGCGAAGGGTAAAGGGCAGGGCGGCAAGGATCGGCTGATTACGTTGAATTCAAAAGCGAAGAACGCAAAGCCCTATCTGGAAGGACGAGATATAACCCGATACGGGATGTCGCCAACTGGTCGATTCATTCGCTACCTGCCGGAGGAAATGTATAGTCCACGGTCCCCGGAGCTTTTCGAGTCACAGAAGATCGTTTCACAGACGATGCTTTCAAGGGCGCGCCCGGTTGCCACATTTGATGATGGCGGCTTTTATGTCGAGCAAAGTCTTGCCTGCATCGTACCCCACGGCATTCTTACCGACAGAAGACCCGAGACAGACCTGCCCCTGAAATTCATACTTGGCGTACTCAATTCAGGATTGGAACGCTTCTATTTTGAATCCTACGTAATCGACCAGTCCTTGGGAGGCGGTCTAATTCATGCGACGCCTGGAACGCATGACAGGCTGATCGTGCCTAAAACGACGGATGAGCACGTTGACCGGATGGTTTCACTTGTCGATTCGATGTTGGCATTACACAAGCAACTTGCTTCGGCCAAGTCCGAAGCCCAGCGCGGCGCGATTCAGCGCCAGATTGACGCGACCGACCGGGAAATCGACCGGCTGGTTTACGACCTGTACGGCCTGACTGCCGATGAAATCGCCCTTGTTGATAGCTCAATCTGGCCCAAAGCCAAAGGAGAACGACCATGATTCAATGGCTTAACACAAACACGGGTTCGGTCATGGCCGGCCTTACCCTGGCCTACGTCATATGCACTTTGCTTATGTGTGTGTTTGCTTGGAGGGCAAACAGGACAGCTTTGGATATGCATGCGGCCGTTTATCGGCCTGTGGTCGTATGCGATTTCTTCACTCAGCACAGCGTCATGTATTTCCGCATTCGAAACGTTGGTATGCGCCACGCCGAGAACGTACGGATAAGCGTAACAGAGACTCCGCCTCTCAAGGATAGTGAGGACAAGTGGTCCCGCAATTCTGTTGTAGTGAATGGTATTTCATTCCTATCGCCAGGTTCAGAGATAGTCACACTGTATTCCCTACCTCAGCAGTCCGAGCTTGCTACGGTGTGTTTTGTTATTACGTACTGCGATGGCCAGAAGAGACAATTTACAGAGACATCCGTAATCAATCTTCAGGCGTGGTTACATGAGGACTTGGGACGCGAGAACAACGACCCCGTAGTGCAGAAGCTAGAGAAGATCGCGGGGGCCTTGTCCAAGATGGGCAAGATGCCTCAATCATAGGATGTTCTTCCTCGGATGCTTTTCTCCGGCAGGTGGCATGCGCCAAGGCTTCTGATCGGCGGCCGGTGGCTGGTTTGCCCGCAGGCCGTGTAGGTTCTGGACGGGCAGACAACCTTGAAGCAACAGAGCCCCCCGGTGTCCACGCGTCTGGCGACCCGACGGGTCGCAAGCATTTAGCCGGGGGCGAAGCCCCCGGAAGGCCGGCCTTAAGATCTCCGAGCCCCAGCGGGGCGAAGGGTTGTAGCCACGGAATTTGGGACACCATACCGTAGTCTTGACGCAGGAGTTAGTGTGTGGATGGCCCCCTCTCCCTTCACGGGAGAGGTCGGCCCGAAGGGCCGGGTGAGGGTGGCCGGGTGACGGTCGATGGGGCCGGTGCGCGCCGCCGGAACTTCGACCCGGCGCACGGGCCCTTCCGCAGGCAGTCGCAAAGCAGGCTTGCGGATTCCTGCGGCTCATTCTCACCCTCTCCCTGCCCTCTCCCTTCCAGGGAGAGGTGTGTAGGCCCCGCAGGTTCTCGCCCCAGCGGGGCGAAGGGTTGTAGCCACGGGTGGAGCGACGCCGCTTTGCGCGTCGCGGAACCCGTGGGAGCCGGATTGTTGCCCTCCTTCTTGCCCCAGAGGGGCAAAGAAGGCGCGATGCCTGGCGGCCTGCTCCCGGACTCTCCTATTCGGTTGATTCCTCTGGCGGCGAGGGGCTTCCTCCGCCCCTCTGGGGCGGATCTGTGAAACAATCACCTTCCACGGGTTGCACGCCGCCCGCCTTGCGGCGGGCCGCGTTTCACCCGTGGCTACATTCCGGCGCCCCTTCGGGGCGAAGTGCGTAAGGCCCGCAGGTTCCCGACCCGCAGGGGTTGTGTTGATTGTCAAGCATTTGGGCAGGGATTCCAGGGTGTTTTATCTCGCAGGATGGCGTTGAGGATCGTCAGGAGCTTCCGCATGCAGGCGGTCAGTGCAACCATCTTGAGTTTGCCGGCCTCTCGGAGGCGCAGATAGAAGTCGCGGATGACCGGGTTGTAACGGATCGCGCACATCGTGGGCGGGGTTCCCGGAATGGGCCCTGCGGGCTGCGGGCGGGTCTGGTCGATGGAGCATTCCGCCCGCCCCGGCGGGGCGAGCCCTACGCGCTGTCCGCCCCGCCGGAACTGGTGGATCCCGCCCTGCAATTCGGCCTTGTCGTCCGCTCCCTGACGGCCTGGCCCGCAGGGCTCGCGGCTCACTTATCCATCGGTTCACTGGTGGCCTTGGTGGTGCCACGGTTGCGCTATTGGCAGCCGTGCGCGAAACCTATTGGGTGTGTCGGCAACGTGTGGCCGGGGCAGGTGTTGCCGTCTCCAACCGACACGTTTGCGCGCGCAGTCTTGCGCGGGATTCGCGGGAATCGGCAGGAAAATCGAAAAATCCTTATCGCCGGTCCGGCCGGAGGTTGCCGCGGGGGCCTCCACCCCAACAGTGCCGTTTGCGCGCGAAAACCAGGTAGGTCGCCAGTAAGTATGGATGGCGCGCGATCCTCGCGCTGGCGTGAAGCTGTTTGACAACCGAATAGATGGCAAGGCTTACAGGTGCCACTGCTACGCTTTGTGCAGCAGTGCTGACCTCTGCCTTAACCAGCACGGCTGCGAACAGCGCAGCCGTGGCACCCAGCGCGCGAGAACGAGGTAGGTCGCCAGTAAGTATGGATGGCGCGCGATCCGCGCGCAGGCGTGGGGCTGTTTGACAACCGAATAGCGGGCAACGTCCAAACATGGGTGTAAACACCCACGGCGACCCGAGAAATGCGCGAGTTTTCGCGCGGGAAGACCGCAAGCGCCGGCCCGGCCGGGAGTTGGCGAAAAAGGATCGTGCAAGATTCTGCACCATTCTGCACGATTGCGCACGATCCTGCACGATTCGGCGCGCACTGGGCCACTTCCGGCCGATTCGGCGCGTATTGGGCCGATTCGGGCCAATCCCGCCGGTTCGGCCAGGCACGGGCGGTGTGCGCAGGCCCTCAGGACGGTAGTGTTCCCGCCTGAGGGCCCATTCCACCGAGCCGGGCTATTTCACCGACACGAACGCCGGGACCGATTCGTTGCCCTGCCTGTCCACCGCCGTGATGGCATAGTGGACGGCCGGGGCTTGGCCGGCGGTCCAGTCGAGGTAGCTTGTCTGGTCGTGCGTGGGGGAGACCAGCAGGCGCTTCTGGGACACTTGCGGTTTGCCTTCACTGGATGCGTAAACGTTGTAGTAGCGCAGGTCCTTGTCGGTGTTGGCCTTCCATGCGAGCTTTATCATGCCGTCGTCGGTCCGGGCGGCGGCCAGCCCGGCCACGGCGGCCGGGGGAGTCTTGTCCCAGCCTTTGATGCCCTGTCCGGCGGCGCCGGCCTTGGGTGACCCGTCCGCGGCCACCGTCACGGGCAGCGTCGGGCTGGTCACGTCGCTTTCCAGCCTCGACCATTCCTCGCACGTGACGGCGTAGAGGTATTCCTTGCCCGGCCCGGCCGAGCGGTCGGTCCATTGGCTTGCGGACTTGGGCATTGCGGGCACAGAACTGCTCGCGGCCGCGACCGGGACCTCCGCCAGTTCGGCGAAGCCCTTGCCGCCGTCGTCGCTTCGATAGACGTGGCAGCTCTTGACCTCCCAGCTTAGCTTGTGGAATTCCCACTTCAGTGTCACGCCCTGCTCGCCCCCGGCCAGCTCAAGGCTCGTCGGCGGGTATGGCCTGTGGAAGACCGCTATGTAGCTGCCGGTGTACCTGTCGCTGGGGTTCAGCATGCTGGAGTGGTACCAGCACTTGGTGGCGTCGGGGCTCTGGTTCGGCCTGGGGATGGCGTCGTAGCCGCCCCTGTCGCCCCGGCGGCGGTCGAAGGGCGTGCAGAGGACCTTCACCGTCTTGCCGTCGGCGTTGCATGCGAGGATCCTGCGGATGTACTGGGTGTCCCTGAACTGCTGGTCGCGCCCGCCCGGCCCGACGGCCGCGAAGAACCACTCCGGATCGTGGCTGCACCAGCTTACGTGGCCGTCCGGAGTGTTGCCCATCATCACGGGGACCTTGCCGGGAAGCTGGAGCCACAGGCCGGTTTCATCCTTGTAGTCGCCGAAGTAGCCCACGCGATCGTCCGGCGGGCCGTACCAGAGGTGGTTCATCTTTCGCCCTTCCGTTATGTGCGGGTCGGGCGCGTCGCCAGGCTTGAGTTCCATTGCGTCGTCGAAGACCAGAGTGAGGTCCCCCAGTCCCCTCTGCTCATAGCCGCCTCGGGTGGCCCGTCTGGACCGCATGAAGCGGAAGCTGCCCGGATGCACTTCGCCCTTCAACGGGTACGTCAGGCAGAAGTGGGGGTCGCCGGGGTCCTTGTTGAGGTTGATGACGTAGCAGTTGGGCTTGTCGCCCTGTTCCTCGATGAGCATGAAGTTCTCGTCGCTGACCTCCTGGACGATCTTGCCCTGGGCGTTGGGGAACTTGTAGATGGGCTCGGCCTTGCTGTCCTTCACCCCGCCGGCCAGCGTGATCCTCCAGAGCTCGTCCCCGCTGGGGTAGTACAGCACGTTGCACTTGGCGGCGTCCCAGTTGTTGAACTTGTCCTCAAAGGTCCGCACCTTGCCGTCGGGGGTGGTGGCCCAGAGCTTGCGGTGCTTGGCGCCGTCGGCGTCGGCGACGTAGCTGTTGCCGGCCCATAGCCGCTGGCGGAGCTTGCCGTTCTCGTAGTCCAGGAACGCCATGCTGCCGATGAACGAGATATACTGCCCGTTGCAGCTCCAGGCGGTCCGGCGCTCGATGTTGGCCAGGTCCGTGCAGAGCTCGCGGGTCAGCGACCACAACTCGTTGCCCGTCTCGACGTCCTTGAAGATGATGACCTCGTTCTGGAAGAAGCCGTCGTTGGCCTCGATGAGCTTCAGGCAAGGCTTGTTCCTGAGGTTGGGGATCCGGGCCGTGACCTCATCCAGGTCCTGGTAGACCTGAAGCTTTTCCGCCGCCTGGCCGCTGGCGGCCTGGCTGCTGGCGGCTTGGTTGGCCGCCTGGCCCGACGCCTGGTCGGCCAAGCCGATCACAGCCGCAACGATGGTGAGAGACGCCAGGACAAGATAGTTGCCGCACATGTTGACCTTCCTTTTCTGCCGCCGTCCCCCGCAGAGCGGCTAAAGCAGTTCACGCACGTATGGATCCGTGGCACGGGCATCCTGCCCGTGAGTCGCAACGGAACGTTCCGCCGGGGGGCCCATCTCGGCCCTGCACACCGGCAGGTGCACGGGAGCGACCGGTACATCCGACCGTGAAACGACCTAACCTACGGCCGGACCTCGATCGTCGAGTAGTACTCGTAAAGCAGCATGTAGACCAGGTCGATGTCGTCGTCCCCGAGGCGTATGCAGCCGAGCGACTCGGCCTTGCCGATGCTGTCGGGGGCGCTGGTTGAATGTATCCCGTAATCGG